>Ga0194134_10000828_pt1 | contig 45776 bp, 40 predicted proteins | sample TA2KigOff0mmetaG_FD_148602 | JGI IMG/M metagenome (GOLD analysis project Ga0194134, IMG submission 148602) | Freshwater microbial communities from Lake Tanganyika, Tanzania - TA2015056 Kigoma Offshore 0m | ecosystem: Environmental > Aquatic > Freshwater > Lake | place: Tanzania: Lake Tanganyika... | reverse complement strand
AAGAAACAAAGCCATTTGATGTCCACACGGAATTGGCCAAACTCCTCGCCAAACGGGTCCTCGAACGCCGCTCCTCAGTCGCGGCTGAGCCCCAACCAAATCCAGAATTCAAAAACGAACCCATTCCGCCGGACAAAAGCCATGAAGAATAGCCACTTACCGGCCAGCCAGCTTCAGCGCCTCACGAATCAGGATCTCCCCAGTCTGCTCACCCAGCGACACCCGCGACACATACTGATACCGCTCAAAGCTCTGATAGTCCACCGCCGACAGAATGTACCCAAACGCATCGTTCGTCAGCCCAAACAGCATCACGGAGGGGCCACCCAACTTGCGCTTCAAATAGAACCCAACGTTCGGCAGCGCCTCGCCCGGAATCGTCAACACCTCCGCGCTCCCGATCTTCAGATAGTTCATCTGCGTCGTAATCGCACGCCCCGGCCCATGCGGATACCGCAGCGGCGAGCCCGTCACGACAGCCCACATCTCCGCGCTTTCCACCGGAAACACCACTCGCGCAGCCCGGCACACCAGCTCTGGCGTGGTCTCAACCTTAGCCCCCGCCAATACACGCAAAGCCTCCGACGCCAGCAGTCCGCCAATCCGCTCACACTCTTCCCAAGTCCCCGAATCGTTCCAATACCCGCGCAACGCATCGCGCGGACCTGCCGACAGGTCGCGATTGTCGGCCGTCACCATGCCGCCCTGAGCTCCATTGACAAACAAACCCACGCCGCCCTCGCGAGCCTCCAGCGTGTCGCACAGCGGCCCCACCAGATCAGGACTCAGAACCCCACGGCTATTCCCAATCACTTCCGGATGCACCGCGTAATTCACAAGCGTCGCAATCCCCTTGCCCGCCTTCGTCCGCAGCGACATCACGCTCACCCGCCGGTCATACAAATCCGGCGCGTAGTAGTTGTAAGCAATCTTTCCCTTGGCTTCTCCGGTCGCCACTCTCAGCTCGGCCAGCTCCAGCCGGTCAAACGCCTCATTCAGTGCCGCCGCAACTTGTGTCACGACGTGATCCAGATAAGGCAACGATGCCGTATGTCCGCCCCGCCCATCCGGGAAAGCATAGCTGTCCGGCGCACTATGCGTGTGAGTCGCAGAAATCAGAATATGATCGGCGGCAATCCTCGGTACCAGTTTGCGAATCCGGTCGCCCAATACGGACGGAAATCCGATCAGGTCCACCGTCGCGATGCCAACAACAGTGCCGTTGCTGCGCAAAACCACCGCCCGCGCCATCAGCTCGCCCAGCTTTCGCGTCGCCGGCTTCGGAGCTCCCATCCCGCCGCTCACCGGCAACAATGGGTCCGGCGTGATCAGCCGCTTCCCTGCCCCCGCCTCAAACCCACCTTGACCAGACAACCTGCTCGCAGCGAGCAGCGGCAAAAACGTTCTACGGTTCATCGTCTAGTGCTTCTCCGCGCCTTCCGTCGGCGCCACGCCCTTCTTGCCTTCGCTACCGCCGCCTTCTCCCAGACTCACCTTCACGCCCATCTTGATCAGAGATGTCTCGCTCGGTGCTTGAAAGAAATGGTATCCCTCCCGAACGCCCTTCCATGCCAGCGGCCCGGCCACCTTCTTGCCGGCCTTCAATACCGCGTCGCGGGTCTTCGACACGAGAGCCTCATAAGCTGGGTCGCCCTGCTTCAAGCCGGTAAACGAACTCAAATCCGTGCTCGCGATAAACACCACATCCACTCCCGGAATCGCGGCCATCTCCGCAGCCAGTTCCGCTCCCTTCGGAGATTCCACCATCGCCACAATCATGATGTTGTCGTTGGCAATCTGGCGGTAGTCCGGCCCCCAAATTGCACCATAGTTTCCGCCACCAAGACTGCGCTTGCCAATCGGAGGATACTTGGCGAACTTCACCGCATTCCTCACCTTTTGCAGATCTTCCACCATCGGAACAATGATGCCCACCGCGCCCATATCGACGGCCTTCTGGATGTCCCCCTCAGTGGCATCCGGCACCCGAACAAATGGCATCGCAGGCGAACCCTTACAGGCAAAGATCATGTTTGCCGCATCCTGATACGACATCGGGCTGTGCTGCATCTCGATCCAGGTAAAGTCATACCCGGAATTCGCCATGGCGCAGTACGTGTCGGGGTTTCCCACCTGCACAGTACCCCCAACCACCTGCTTACCCGCGGCAAGCTTCGTCTTAACCGTATTGAAAATTCTTGGCGTACCCTGCCCAACCAGGCTGAAGCTGGCGATCAATGTCAGTGCAATGAACTTAGTCATGTCCGCGAAATCATATCAACGACCAGCCCACAACACAATGCAAACGAATGGGGAGACCTATGGAATCGGAGGATTCTGCGGCATGGCAGCGCTGTCCGTCCGCGGATCGGCACCCGCAAAGTTCACGTTGCGCTTGGCATCGTGCATCACCGCTTCACCGTTACCCATCGAACTCGAGTAGCCATTCATCAGGGTCACCACGTGTCCGCGCTTGCCAAGCTCAAGCCGCACCGATTCCGGAATGCCGCTTTCGATCTGCAAGTCGCAGCCCTCAAAGGTGCCCTTGGTGAAGCGCGGCACTTCCATTGCACGTTGCACATTCATACCGAAATCCACGATGTTGGCGACGAACTGCGCGTGAGCCTGGGACTGATTCCAGCCGCCCATAATCCCGAAGCCGATCGCGACATCATCCTTCTGCATGAACGCCGGGATGATCGTATGCAGCGGCCGCTTGCGGCCCTCAAGCGTATTTGGCATGCCAGGCTTCAGGTCAAAGCCAGCCCCGCGGTTGTGGAACGAGAATCCCGCTCCGGGCGCCACCATCCCAGTGCCATAGCCAGCATAGTTGCTCTGAATCAAAGAGACGATGTTGCCATCCTTGTCGACCGTCGAAAGATAAATCGTCTCGCGGCCCCTTGCGTTCAGCGCCTGGCTGATCTCGCTGGGCAACACCTTGCAGGCCGCCTTCTTCATATCGATCTGCTGGGCGCGCTTGGCGGCCAGATCCTTCGAGAGCATCTCAGTCACCGGCACAGCGGTAAACCGCGGGTCACCCACATAGCGCGCCATATCGGCATAGGCAAGTTTCTTCGCCTCGATCATCACATGCAAAGCCGCCGCCGAATTGTGTCCATAATCGGCGATCGGAAAATTCTCCATGATGTTCAGCATCGACAGCGCCGCAATCCCCTGCCCGTTCGGTGGCAACTCAAAAACCTTCCAGCCACGGTAGGTCGTAGAAATCGGCTCCACCCATTCCGGCTCATATTCCGCAAAATCAGCCAGCGTATGGGTGCCTCCCTGCTCTTGCAGGAACTTCACCAGGTTGGAGGCAATGCTGCCTTTGTAGTAAGCGTCCTTGCCATTGGCCGCAATTTGCCGCAACGATTCGGCCAGCGCAGGATTCTTGAAGGTGTCGCCAACCTCAGGCCGCTTGCCCGAAGGCGAATAGGTATTGGCATAGCCGGGCTGCTTCATCAGCTTCTGGCTCAGCCATGACCGAGCACCCCATTCAGGAAACGCGAATCCGTTCTCGGCATACCAGATCGTCGGCGCGAGCAGCTTGCTGAAGGGCATCGTGCCAAAGCGCTTGCGCAATGCATCCCATCCGGCGACCGCGCCAGGCACCGTGATCGTGTGCACGCCGACCGGGTCCAGCTTCTCGATGTTCTTGCTCTTGAGGTACTCAATGGTGAGTGCCTTCGGAGTCCATCCGCTGGCATTCAGGCCATACAACTTGCCCGTCTTGGCTTCGTAATAGATGGCGAACAGATCGCCGCCGATGCCGTTCACGTATGGCTGCGTCAAGCCGACAAGCGCGTTGGCCGCGATCGCAGCGTCAATCGCGTTGCCGCCTTGCTCGAGGATGCGCACACCCGCTTGCGATGCCAGAAACTGGGGCGCCGCCACAATGCCAAACTTCGATACGATCATGGAACGGTGCTGTTCCCGCCCAACCGGAGGCGTGACTGCTGGCGAATCCTGAGCTGGCAAAAGCGCAAGAGAGGCAAAGAACAAAAGAGAGAGTCGCATGGGATTTCTTCAAAGTGTATCGCTACTAGCCTTCCTGCTGCAGGCGCCCGCCCCACTGGATTTGCTGGTCATCGGAAGTCCCGAAGCTGCGGCCGAGGCAGCCCGGCTCAAGGTAGAGCGCATCGCCCTGGTTCACGATTCTGCTGTCAAAGACTTGCCGCCCCGCGTTCGCCAGTACATCGGCTACCGTCTGAAAGATCCTCAAATCCCTCCTGCGGTTACGCTCGTTCGAGGGCAGTCATCGCTGGCACTTCGGCCCAGGCTGATCCTGGTTCCTACCCGCGACGACTCAACCAACTCCGCAGCCTGCGGCTCATCTCTTTGCCTCAAGGCCGAAGGCAACACCATTCAGGGTCGAGGCAAACTGGCAGCCTGGTTCGCCTCCGCCGTCTTGCAGTCTGGTCTCGAGCCAAGGGCATTGCTGGCCGACCCAGTGCGCCTGGCAGCACTTCAGCGGGCCATCGTTGAAACTGGCCGAATTGCCTTATGGCCTTACACGGATGTCTCACCGGCAGACCCCTGGTTTGAGGCGGTAAATCTGCTAGCCGCCCGCGGCATTGTACTCGGTGATTCGAACTTCGAGGCGAACCAGCCCATCACTCGCGGAGAGATGTACATGGCCCTGCTCAATGCAAGACTGCCTTTTACTGCGGGCCGAGGCGAGGGCGCAAAGCCAGCCACCGCGCGAGACTTGTATGAGGCTCTCAAAGAGGCGGGAAAACAACCCGCAGCAGAGCTGGCCAGTCTGGAATCTCCCGTCCTCCGTCGTCACGAACTCGCCACTCACCTTTGGAACGCGATTAAAGACTTGCCTCAATCTCCGCAGCCGAACCGTCCCTGAGCCAAGTGTCCAGCTGGGCCACTTCTTTCAGTTGTTGGCCTCTGCGGCGCGGCACTTCCACGTAACTGCACGGCACCTCTTCAAGTGCCGTCATGTCGCCCCCAGAGCTTTTCGAATTGAGCCACCGGGTACACGTCTTCCTGCCCGCGGCCCCAACGCTTCTTAACGTCTTTGATCGTGATGTAGCTGGGCACGCGTTGCGCGGTTCGGCGAACTGCCTCATCCACAACAGCGGGTTGCTGCAGAGAATCCCGGGTCAGGCCGAACGCGGCCAGCATCCGATCAATCGTGATCCAGTAAGTGCTGGCGTTGTAGTAGCTCAGTGAGGATTCGACGTCTTCCCCTGGCAATGCTAAACCTTCGACAAGGCGAACCTTGCCGTCTACACGCGCCAGGCTTCCGCCATGGTCGCCAAACTGCTTTCTGACAACTTCGACAGTGAAGGCCGAACCGCTCTCAATGTGAGTCCCCAACAGGGCTTCATCGAGTGTAGCCCCCAGAGTATCGACATTGTGCATCAGCAGGTACTGCAACTGAGGTCGCTCTTGAAGCAATCGGCTCAACAGTCCGTTGCGTAACAGGTTGGGAATCTCAAACCAATGCCCGACCGGATGGATGCATTGATGAGGAAGGTTGGCACGATAGTCGCTGGCCTCGCGCATTTGCTCCACCCAACGCATCAATCCAGCCCGGCCGCTGGCCCGCACCTTCTGCTTCTGCTCATCGAGCTGCTGCTGCGGCTGCACTTCCCAGAGGTAACGCAGGTCCGCGATGGTGGGGATCAACCGCAGCCCGATACTGCGGCCTCGCGAGACATACACGTCCTTCAGGTTCAAGCTCTTCTCGATCGGCTCAGCCGTCAGATAGCTGGTGGTCACAATATGAGGAATGGCAACTCCGAACCGCTGTCGGGCGGCTGCCGTCTTCGCCAGGTGGACTTCGAGAAAGTGGAAGTACTTGCCCTGAAACCGGTGAAAAGGAATCAGCGCCTTGACCGTTCCCGCACCTTTGGTCCAACGGCTGCCGACACCGCCAGCGAGGGTGACAACCGCAACTTCGCCGTGATGCAGGGCGCGCAAGCCAGTTGCTGCCTTCTTGGGATCCACAGGCGTCAAGTCGCCAGGCCGGGCATTCTGTATCGAAACGTTGGATGGCAAGATGTTCTTGGCCAACCCGATCCGGTTCGTCAAATAGTCTGCTCGCAGTCGTTCATGGACGAGCGGATCAAAGCCCAATGTCGCGAGGAGCTGATCCAAATCTTCTCCGGACTTTGTGTTGCTTTGTTCTTTCGGGAACAACCGCTCAAAGAGCCCGGCAGTGAGATCGGGATAACTCTCGGCTACGCGACCCAATTCGCTGCGCCGTTCTTCCGGCAACTGAGCAGCCGGAACACGAAGCAAAGACGGCACGGTAAAGAGATGATACTTGCGGCTCACTAGCGCCTTGTCTTGCTTCTTCAGAGTCGCATTGGTGCCATCGCGGTTGATCGCAAACTCATAAACCACAGGAGTAATGGCGAATGGAATCGCGTGTTCGAATCGCTTCTTGACCGTTGCCAGAATCTCAACCATCGCCGAGGCCGCCGCGTCTCGAATCGATGGATCAAACACGAAACCCATGCCGCCGCCGCTCATCCCGCCAAGCATCCAGAAACCCCAAAACTGCTCTCCGAATTGATCACGGCAAGCTGTGATCAATGCCTCAGTGTAGGCATTGGCAGCCCATGGAATGATCGTTTGGATCGGACCGTCGTAGTTCGCTTGTGTCAATCTCGCCAACTCACGGATGTTGCCTTGCCGCAACGCGGCAAGCAGTTCGTCGAAGATCCGCATCGCTTCCTGTCGGCCTTGCCATTCTTTCGGAGTGCGCAGCAAGTACCGCTCTGTGCACATTTCCAAAATTGGCCCAACGTCCTGACTCATTCCGCCATGCACCAAAACGAGGGAGGCCTCAAGGCTGCTCTGGGCCGCAGCATCAATGCCTGATTCAAGCAGAGTATGGCGCGGCAGGAGCTGTCCTCGGCTCACGCTGTCAAGCGGTTCAAGAACGCCTTCAATCAGCTTGATGCCTGGCCAAACTCCTCCAGAATCCTGCCAACCTCCGCCCGAACCACCAAGCCACTCACCCAGAATCGCGCGTGCCGCAACTTGACGTCGGTCCGATTCTTCAAGCGGACCGGTGAGATTGCGAATCTGACCGGTGGCGCGCATTAGCGCCGTGATCAGCGAGCCTAGCAAATTGGTCGAAACGGCAAGGCGACTCCCCTTCGGGATGTCATTCACCTGGCTAACCACTTCGAGTCCTAGTTCCCAGCTACCCGTCAGCTGATGGAGGATTTCGCCAAGAGATTGCCGACTTCCTTCAAATCCAGATGGAATCAATCCACTGGCAATAACGGCCGCTTTGAGAAGGCCAAGATAATCTGCGCCGAAATCGAAGATTTCGTCGATTGTGGAAATATCGGCACGAGCTTCAAGATCCACACTGGCAAGTCGGAGAACGGGCTCATCAATAACGCGGATAAACGCCTCAACCGGCGGCTTGGGGTCTTGCCCACTGCCGCGATTGGCGAGATCGACCGAAATGTTGATCACGCGCGCACCTTCCGGGTAATCCATTGCAAGAAAGAAGATGTCGCTCCAGGCACTGTGGCTCAGGTCCATGCGGACAGGAGTCTTTTCGTGCAGAACAGGATAGGGTTGCCCTTCAAGGAGTTCCCGTCGGAGTCGCATCGGATAGTCACTGTAATGCCCTGTTCGGAACATCCACTGGTTCCCGGGAAAACTACGCACACTGCGACGAACTTGTTCGGCAAGGGTTTGAAAGGCGAGGCCGCGATAAGCAGCGGCAAGTCCGCTCGAAATGGCAGGGCTGAAACTTTCCATGCGCAGGAGATCGGCAACCGCACCTTCAAAGTGTCGATTACGGATCTTCTCAATCGCGTCGTAGGGAAGCGGTTCAGTACCTGTAGCAAGTGGCACCAGATGATACTGATGCAGATTGCTCAGGAACATCAGGGCCCGAACTTTGTCATAAAGATTGCTGGTGGATTGCCGCAGGTTCTCCAGTCGGTTTGCTTCAGTCTTTAGCTCAGACAGTGACTTGCCTGCGACCAGTTCTTCAAAAACCGTCGTTATCGCGCAAGCAACTCCAGAATCAAGGCCAGAATTTCTTCACGATCACGCCCCTTCAGTGCCAGCGCCAATTGAGCTTGAAGAATGCCGTAGCGCGCACCCAGGTCGAAGCGAGTGCCGGGGAGGATTGTGGCAAGCAGCGCCTAGCGGCTTGCCAGAGTTTGAAGAGCATCGGACAAAGTGGCAGGTGGATTGCCGGAATCGAAGCCTTCTTTCAAGATCTGCATCAACGTGGGCGTGAACACATGCAGCCCAAAGAAGCAAAGGTAATGTCCGGCCCGCAAGCTCGGAACGATGAGCCGCTGCTCAGCTTCAGTCGGTGTGGGCTTTTCGACAACCGTATCGATCGAGTAAAGTGGCAAGGCTGATTTGCCAACTTTGGGAGCACCGGCAACCGCCCCGAAGTATGGCAGGAGCGATTCGCGTGTGGGCTGTACGGCAGAAACGCTGGAGCCTTCCTGGCGAAACACCTCAATCAATGCTTCGGCCAATGTCCAGGCAGGCCCTTGATTGGCCAGGTAAAAGTGGTCCCCGACGACATGAACAAATGGAGCGTCCCCGACGAATTCGCGCGCCTGGTAGAGAGCTTGGACATAGCCTAATGGCGGTTCCTGCTCGATCAAAGTGATGTTGCGATGCTCGGGAAACCTCTCGCGATCTCCCTTTGGGATGATGATCGCGACGCGATCCACCAAGGGCTCGTGATCGCCAGGCATCAACAACTGAATCGCAAACTGCGCAATGGTCTCCAGTTGAGCATCTTCTTTGGCCAGTGTTTGATGCAACAGATGCCGCTGTTTCGGCGCGGCAGCGGTGATCACCGCGGAAAAGGACATAACATACAGAGTAACGCCATTGGAATATACTTTCCGCATGCGTAGACGTGAACTGCTGGCATTGCCGGCACTAGGATGGGCTCAGGAGAAATCCAAACTCAAGATCACCGGCATCCGGCTGGTCAATGTCACACCGAAGAAGCCTTACCCGGCCTTTAAGCCGGCTCCGGGAGCTTGGTCGACGCAGTTCGCGGAAGTTGCCAATCCGATGTCGGTGTACGGGGAGTTTAAAGCGCGGCGGGAACTCTTCTTTCCAGATGCTGGCAAGGTTCCGAGCTTCACTGTGGAGATTACGACCGACAAGGGGATTGTCGGTTACGGCAACGGAGGACCAGGCGGCGGGCCCATTGTTGTGGACCATCTGGCAAAGTTGCTCATGGGGCGCGACCCTTTCGACATCGAGCGGAACTGGGATATCTGTTGGCGGTCAACGATGCACTATGGGCGGATGGGCGTGACGATGAACGCCATTAGTGCCGTAGATCTGGCGCTCTGGGACATCGTTGGCAAGGCCTTGAATGTGCCCGTGTACAAGCTGCTTGGTGGAGAAACCAAAGAGCGGATTCCGGCCTATTGCACTGGCAATGACATCGAGCAGCACATTGAGTTTGGCTATACAAAGCTGAAGCTCGCAATCCCGCACGGGCCGGCGGATGGACGCGAGGGAATGGCCAAAAACCTTGAGTTGGTGAAGCGGGCACGCAAGGCCCTGGGGCCGAATGGCGAAATCATGCTGGATTGCTGGATGGCATGGACAGAGCGATACACCATCGAGATGGCCGAGATGATGGCGCCCTACAGGATTTACTGGATGGAAGAGGTCTTGCAACCTCACGACTACGCCGGCTTTGGGCGGCTTAAGGCGGGAGTTAAATCAACCCGAATTGCAACCGGGGAGCATGAGTATGGCCGCTACGGATTCAGGCAATTGCTTGAACATAATGGCGCCGAAATCTGGCAGCCTGATATGAACTGGTGCGGCGGCTTGACAGAGATGAGACGGATCGCAGCGATGGCTGCGGCGTACGATATACCGGTCATTCCGCATGGTGGCGGACTGAATGGGTCGAGCCATTTCATCCTCTCGACTGTGAATTCCCCTTGGGCGGAGTTGTTCCTGCCTCCTCCTGGAGCCCCTAAAGAAGTGCTGGATATCTTCGAAGAAAACTACGCGATTTCCCGCGGCCCCGAAGGGATCTACATGAGGCCGCTTGATAAGCCCGGCTTCGGCTGGGACTATGTCGTCAAACCTGCCTAGTCGTGGGGATTGGTGGCAAATACCGTTAGTTCGGTGGTGAAGCCGCGATCGTCCATCTCGAGAATCGATTTGACAGCATGGGCAATTTCTTCCCCGCGTAGCTTGGAATCGTTGGCGTGCTGAGGTAGGCCAGCGGTATCGAAAAAGCCCGTGACCACTTCACTGGGGTTGACCAGCATGACGCGAACGTTGTGCTTGCGTAGTTTAGCGCGCCAACACTCCGTCATGCCGCGCAGGGCAAACTTGCTCGCATAGTAGGCAGTGCCGCGAGGCGCGCCTCGAAGAGCGGCAGTGGAAGCCATGTTGATCAGGTTGCCTTGATTGCGTTCGACAAAATGGCGGGCAGCCTCGCGTGCCATCAGCATCGCCCCGGTGACATTGGTTGCCATGACCGCTTCGAAACTCGCGAGATCCTGGTCGAGCAGCTCATGGAAAACACCAAAGCCAGCGTTGTTGACAAGAATATCGAGATGACCAAATTCAGCGAGAGTTTCCTCCATGGTGCGCTTGACGTCGTCTTCCTTCGATACATCCGCATGAATGGCATAGACGCCTAGCCCGGATTTCTCACAAATAACTGGGAAAAGGCCTCCAACCGTGGCATAACTGATTTGTCTAGAGTCAGTTAGAGCATCAGGAAGAGAGGCCTTCGCTATGACAGAGTGTATCCAAGAACGCTTCGAGTTTGAAGGACATTTTTCGAAGCAAGTGGTTGCGGAGTTTGATGGGGAGCAAAGAAGTAGCGACGGGGGAGCTCTGCTGCTACGGGAAGTGGATCGCCGTCTAGGCCTGACCACTCGTCTTGCCGCGTGCTTTGCCGACCAGCGGGATCAGCGGCGAGTGGAACACAGCGTTGAGGAGATGTTGCGCCAACGGGTGCATGCACTGGCGCTGGGCTACGAGGACCTGAACGATCACGAGCAACTCAAGAAGGATCCGATGCTGCGGCTGCTGACCGGCAAGAAGGACCAGCATGAGGATCTGGCGGGCAAGGGCACGCTCAACCGACTGGAGTTGAGCACCGGCATGACGAGCCGCTATAAGAAAGTGCACTACTGGCGGGAGGCACTCGACGAGCTACTGCTGGATCTATTTGTGGAGAGCTTCGTTGCGGCCCCGGAGGAGATCGTGCTCGATCTGGATGCCACGGATTTGCCGCTGCACGGCACCCAGGAGAGCCGCTTCTTTCATGGCTACTACGGGCACTACTGTTACTTGCCGCTGTACATCATGAGTGGGAACCAGGTGCTGCGGGCGCGCTTGCGGTCGGCCAACCAGGATGCCAGCGCCGGGTCTTGGAAAGAACTGGCACCGGTGGTGGAACGACTGCGGCGGCAGTGGCCTAAAGTACGGATCATCGTGCGGGCCGATAGTGGCTTCTGCCGGGAAGGCTTGCTGCTGTGGTGTGAGCAGAACGCGGTGCATTATGTGTTGGGTCTGGCGCGCAACAAGACATTGCGGGCCTTGATCGAAGAGCCCATGCAGCAGGCGCGGGAAGGCTTCCACAAGACGGGAGAAGCCACGCGGGTGTTTCGGGAGTTCAGCCACCGAACGGTGTCGAAGACGTGGAGTTGCTGGCGGCGGGTGGTGGCCAAAGCCGAGTACATTCAGGGCAAGGAGAACCCGCGCTTCATTGTGACGAGCCTGGATCCGAAGGAGCACCCAGCTGATGAGCTGTATGAGCGGCTGTACTGCGCGCGAGGCGAGATGGAGAACCGGATCAAGGACCAGATGACGCTGTTTGCCGACCGCATGAGCACGGAGAGCTTTCGTGGCAACCAACTGCGCTTGTACCTGTCGACGTTTGCCTATACGCTGCTCCGGGGCTTGCGGGAGCAGGGGCTGAGAAGCACGGATTTGGCCAGGGCCCAGCCACAGACCATGAGGCTCAAACTGCTCAAGATTGCGGCGACGGTTCGTGTGACGGCGCGCAGGATCTGGGTGTCTCTGCCGCGCTCTTTTCCACTCCAAGGGGTCTTCCGGCAAGCGTATGTTGCCTTGCGCTGCTGACCACGACGGACCCCAGATCTTTGACAACTTCGAGCCGGAAATCAACAACAGGGGCAACCGGGAGGGGAGCCCCTGTCCGTAAGTATGCAGAATCAAACAAAAGTCGATTTTTACGTTTTTTGAGTCTTCGCTACCCCTTCGCTTTTGCGGCGCTGTGAGGGTCGCTGGAGGGCTGGTGAGAAATGCGGGCTAGCTCTTGCTCTGCTGCTACAAGGCGATCACGATGACGGCCGGTGATGGCGACTTTGGCACCAGCCTCGACCAATATCTTTGCAATGGCCCGGCCGATACCGGAACTGCCGCCAGTGATGAGTGCGGTTGCGTTCGTGAGTTTCATTTTGTTTCTATTGTGGAGCGAAGCGCAAGCAAATGGGGCTGCCAGCTTTAACGGGGTCCCCCACTCGCGTTAGATTTCCGGATTTGGGGTCAACGCGATAGCTCTGAATGGTGTCTTCGTTCTGGCTTGCCACCAATAGGAATCTGCCGTCAGGCGACAAGACAAAGCCGCGTGGCACTTTACCTACGGGAACATCAGCAATCTTGGTGAGCGTTTTGCCGATGCGAAAGACAGCAATCGTATCGGCGCCTCGATTGGAGGCGTAAAGGACATTCTCTTTGGCGTTGATCACCAGTTCGGCGGCGGTTGTGCTTGCCTTGAATCCGGCGGGAAGCATGCTGACCGTTTCGAGCAGTTTGCCAGCTTCGAACACACTGATGGAGGAGCCCATTTCGTTGAGGACGTAGATTCGCTTCTTGCCCAAAGCCAGGTGCCTGGGGCCACCACCTTTGGGAGTCATGAGAGAAGGTTGAGGAGTGAGAGAACCGCTTTCGGCGTTGAAGGCGTAAACCTTCACTTCGTCGAGGCCGAGGTCGGCGACATACAGAAGCTTGTTGTCGGATGAGAAATTCACGGAATGGGCATGAGGACCGGCTTGGCGAGATGGATCGATACTCTTGCCTTCGTGTTGAACAAAACTCACAGGCTGGCTAAGGTTGCCGTTTGCTTCGATTCGATAGACGGCCGTGCTGCCGCTGGTGTAATTGGCGATGGCAACCCACTTTCCGGAGCGATCAATTTGGACGTGCGCGGGGCCTGCCCCTTTCGTGGTGACTTCGTTGAGCAGGCGAAGCTTACCAGAAGGTTCGATCTCGAAGGAGCGGACCATGCCTTCTGCGCTGGCGACGACCGCGAACAAGAGCTTTCGAGAAGGATGAATGGCGAGGAACGACGGGTCGACGGTTTCAGCGGCCAGTTGAACATCCCGGAGAGAGCCTGAAGAGGGATCGAAGCGCATGCTGTAAATGCCCTGGCTGCGGCCCTCGCGGGTGCGGGTGCCAATGTAAACGGTGGAATCGGCTGCGATTGACGCAAGTAGAAGTAGCGGAAGCATCGGTAGGGGCACTGTATCATGGCAAACTGAAAGCATGTTTCGTTCGCGTCGCGGATTGAAAGAACTCGTCCAGGAAGCGGCCATACAGGACGCGCTGCGGCAGTTTGGTCGCGACCGAACGTGGATCCATGAGAAGCATCTGGAGTTGTGCCGGGTGCCCGCTCCCACCTTCTTTGAAGAGAAGCGCGCCAATTGGATGACGGCGCAACTGATTGCGTTGGGATACGAAGCGCGACTCGACCGGGCTGGCAACGTTGTGGCCTATTTACCTGAAGAGAGTGGTGGCCCGTGGGTTGCGGTAACCGCGCACCTCGATACGGTATTGGCTCCTCGAAATGGGGACGAAATTCGCGTAGCGCCGGATGGCAGATTTCTCGGGCCTGGAGTTGCCGACAACGGAGCAGGTCTGGCTGGATTGCTTGCGATTGCTCGCCAATACGCACTCAAGAGACCTCATGGAGGTCGACGCGGCCTGGTGCTTGTGGCCAACGTGGGAGAAGAAGGGGAAGGCAACCTCAGTGGCATGAGGTATCTTTGCCGCCAGAGTAGCTTAGCCGAACAAATTGAAGCGTTTCTTGTTTTGGACGGCCCAGGCGTGGAGCATTTGACGACTCAGGCTTTGGGTAGTCGAAGGTTTGAAGTGCTGTTCTCAGGCCCCGGCGGGCATAGCTGGAGCGATTCCGGGAATCCGAATGCCATCCATGCGGTGAGCAGGACAATTGCGGATTTTCTTGACTGCCACTCGAGAAGGGCCAGTTTTCTTCAAACCCGATACGGGCGAAGCACGGTGAATTTCAGCCTGATCGATGGCGGAACAAGCATCAACTCGATTCCGACCTCCGCGAGGGCCAAGTTGGACTTGCGCAGTGAAAGCACAGAGGTGCTGGACGAGCTATCCGAGCTACTGACAGATTGTGTGGAGCGGGCACTCATTTTCAAGAATGAGCGAGCCATCGCAAATCGGGCAAGCGGGCGATTGACTGCAAAAATTCGTGAAATCGGCTCGAGGCCTGGAGGAATGCTTGCCAAAGATTCTCAGCTGATGCGCACGATGATTGAAGTCGATGAGCATTTGGGAATCCAGTCACGGGTCGATTGCGCCTCGACCGATGCGAACATTCCCCTCTCAATGGGTCTTGAAGCGGTCTCGATTGGAGCGGGTGGCGCTGGGGCCGGGGCGCATACCGAGGGCGAGTGGTATCACCCGGAAGGTCGAGAAATCGGCTTGCGGCGCATCTACCTCGCTCTTCATCAACTATTGCGGCAGCAATGAGCAATCAAAGCAGGGGTGAAATCGCCATCGCCGTCTCAGCGATGATCTGGGGCTCGACGTTTGTAGTGGCAAAAGAGGCATTTCGGGACATCAGCCCGATTCTGTTTCTGGTGATTCGGTTCGCCGCTGGGGCCCTGCTGCTAACATTTTGGATCCGGAAACGGCCGTCCAGACAAATGGTGAAGGCCGGCCTGCTGATCGGAACGATCGTGGGATGCGGCATGATCCTGCAGATGAGTGGGCTGAAACTGAGTTCCGCCTCGAATGTCGGTTTTTTGACATCCCTATACATCCCGCTGGTACCTTTTGTCGGGGCGCTCGTCTATGGGGTTAGAACGGGATGGAAAGAGCTGTTGGCGGTAGCGATTGCAAGCGTTGGATTGGGGCTGATGAGCTTCGACCCGTCCAGCTTTTCAGTGAACCGCGGAGACTTGATGACAGTTGCGGCAGCGGTTCTCTTCGCGTTTCAGATCGTGCTGGTAAGCCGGCTCGGTGTGGAAGGCGAGGAAGTTTGGATGGCGTGGTTCCAGGTGGCTATGACGGCGGTTGTCAGCGGAATTGCTTTACCGATGGAAAGTTCTTACATTCAATGGACGATGAGTCTGGTGTGGTCGATGGCAATATCGGTGATTGGGTCAACGGTTGCAGCGTTTTTGCTGCAAAGTTATGGGCAGCGGCGCACTACAGCCACACGAGCTGCATTGATTTTTGCCACCGAACCCGTATTTGCAGGCATGGCGAGCTACTACTGGCTGGGCGAGAGGCTTACGATGCGCGGCTGGATTGGAGCAGCGCTGGTAATGTTTGGAGTTCTCCTCGCGGAATTTAAACCCGGAGGGGAGAAAGAGCATAGTAGTAAGTAAAAGATGTTTGAGGAGCAAAACACAACCATGAAACTTTTCAGCAGAATGCGGGAACAGCGATTCCTGGGATTCAGCATGCTGCTTGTCACTTTATCCGTCGGAATTTTGATCGGCACATTGCTGACCACGGGGGTAAAAGCGGGACGAGAACAAGTGGCACCGGATGCGACGCCTCTTGTAGTCCCGAGCCCGGTACAGATGCAAAACGAATTCGCGCGGCTAGCCAAGAGAGCAGAGAGCTCTGTGGTTCACATCAATACTGTAGACGAAGGCAAACAGGCCGCGGCGGCGACTCCCAAGCGCGGACGCCCCCAGCAGGAAGAAGACGAAGATGATGATCCGCAGATGGATTTGTTTAAGCGATTCTTTGGCGGCAACGCGCCCCAGGGTCGCGGCGGAATGGGGCCGATGCCGAAGCGAATGGGTACGGGCAGCGGCTTTATCGTCGACAAGAACGGTTACATCATCACGAATCATCACGTCGTTGAAGGTGCCGACAAAATCACTGTGAAAATTCACGGCGACACCACTGAGTACAAAGCCAGAGTGATCGGATTCGATAAAGAGACCGACCTTGCAGTCATCAAGATCTATTCTGAAAAAGGTTTAGCTCCGCTCAAGGTTGGCAACAGCGATTCCACCCAGGTTGGCGATTGGGCGATCGCGATTGGCTCTCCGTTTGGGCTGGAAGCAACGGTAACTGCGGGCATCGTGAGCGCTAAGGGACGTGACTTTGCAGGCGCGCAGGCATTTCAACGCTTCATCCAAACCGACGCTGCGATCAACCCTGGCAACAGTGGCGGACCCCTGCTCAATTCCCAGGGCGAAGTGATCGGCGTAAATACAATGATCGCGACTCGTACGGGAGGTTATGAGGGCATTGGTTTTGCTTTGCCGATCAACATGGCTGTCAAAGTTTACAACCAACTGATCTCTTCGGGCAGGGTGACACGCGGCAGCATCGGCGTACAGTTCTCACGGGCTATCGATCCTGTCATGATAAAAGCCTTCAAACTTGAGGGTGGCGTGCCGGTCGAATCGGTTCGCCCTGGCGGTCCTTCCGACAAGGCAGGACTGAAGACAGACGACATCATCACAAGCGTGAACGGACAACCCGTGAAGAATGGCGATGACCTGATCGCGAAGGTAAGTGACTTACCGGTAGGTTCCAAGGCAAACGTCGAAGTGGACCGTCAGGGCAAGAAGCTGAAGTTTGATGTCGCAATCGCCGACCGAGCAGAGCTCTACGCGGATGATGCGATTGTAGGAAACGGCCGGAAACAAGAGGAGCTGTCGCAAAACAGCCAGCAGAGTGCCCAATTCGGCATTATGATCGCGAATCTGCCAGAGGCGGAAGCCGAGAAGATGGGTATTGCTGAGAAGCGCGGTGTACAGGTGACTCGCACTGTGCCGGGTAGCTTCGCCGAAGAGATTGGCGTGATGGAGCGTGATGTTATCGTATCGATCAACCGTTCTCCAATGGCCAGTGTCGATGATGTGAAGCGCATCCAGCAGACGTTAAAGCCGGGTGATGCAGTCGCTTTCCGAGTGATGCGGGCTGTCCCTGGCACAAGGCGTGGAGGCGCAGCGGGCCAATGGCAGGGCATGTGGCTGAGCGGCATGCTACCCCGCGAGTAGTTACTGAAGCTTGAGGCGGAAAACATGGGGCTGGCCCTTCGGGGCTGGCCCCCTTGTCGTTTTGGGGTGGGGCCCATGGATCGCTTCGAAAAGCGAATGAAACTTAAATCGAACGATACCTCTCGAGAAGTCGTTGCAGCTTGAGGTGAATGGGCTTCGATGTGGAATCAATGAGCAATCCGGGGAGAGGATTGCGACTTGCCAATCGGGTTTCTGCCCTAGACCTTCGTCGCTGAACTCGGCTTCTACACCTTGAATGGCGCACGCGCGAAACGAGAGCACTTTGGCCCGAAACAGGATCTCACGAGGATTGGAGAATTCAAGAAGACACGTTCATAGCCAGATCAAGGATTCACTCGAGGAATTGGCTTCGATGAAGGTTTGACCAGGAAGAAAAATCGTCAGTTCTTTACAACGGTCGAGGCGCTGGTTGGGCACGGCACATCTGGATTAGGACATGCCAGATCGGGTTCCGGCTCGGGATCTTCGTCGCTGAAATTGATCTTCCAATCGGAGATGCCCATCAGATAGAGGCGAGCGGTTTGGCCAGCAAGGTGGTCGGATTGGCCGGGCTCGAGGCCAAGCACTTGAGGATAATACCCGGGGTATCGGATGATGTCGGAATTATTGAGCAACCGGCGCGGAGGGCGCCAGGAGAATGGATCGGAAAGATCTGAGTTAAACGTAATGTCGATCCCAGCCTGCGGCCAGCCCGGATTGCAGCAGCTGCGATTCAGCAAGATCACGTACTTGTCGAGATGCGTGTTGTAATGGACCGCCGGCCCCCAATGTGAGTCCGTGTCAGAAGACTGCCAGGATCGAACAGCGGGGAAAATCGGGCTGACTTTGCCGCCGATACCGGGCTGATTAAAACGTCCCAGGTGAAACTTGAAGACTTTGCCAGAGGGGTTGAATCGATCCTCAAAGGCCATGCGCGCAGTGGCAACACCCTGCGACGAAACTGGGCCTCCGTAATTCGTGAAGAAGAAGTAAAAATACCTTCGATCCTTATCCAAAATGACGCTGACGTCGCCATGGCCACCAGAGAAAAAGCCATTCTTCGCATCACAATCGAGAGAATCACCAGACTCCAGCACGATTCCGAGGTCCTGCACCGTTGCTCCGTTATCAAGTGAAATGGCAGCTCCGATTTTCGGAGCCGTGAGGTTATCATCACCGCATCGCTTTTCAGGTTCGTGGTGGTAGAAGAGAAACAAAGTGCCGTCGTCGTCTTTCCAGACCGCTTCAAACCAGACCGGACTGTGCTCAACGGAGTCGAAGGAGACCTTGCGTGTGTTTCCAAGCTGGAACTGGTCGGGCCCGCTAGAAATATGAGGGACCCCCGTGGAATGGAACAGATGCATCACGCCGTCAGCCCAGAACGCTGCGCTGTTGCCATCAATGACTGGAGGAAGTTCGACACGGTTTACAAGGCGCAGAGATGCCGATTGGGCAAACGCCATCGTAACCAAGATGAAATATACAGCAAAGAAGCGACGAAGCATCGAGACAAGAGTCTGATGATTAAACACAACTCGCTGTTACTTTGTTTTTGTAAAGAAGCGTTAAGCGTGGTATGATTTTGCTATGGCCCCACGCCACTCGTATCGATTTTGGTATTGGTATTTCGCCCCGCGCGAACGAGTGGACTTGTCTGCCATGAAGAACTAATCCCAATTTTTCCGGTTTAGTCAAAGGCCCACTCGGATGTTCCGAGTGGGCCTTTTGGCGTTTCTGGATCGGAGTTTTGCCGTGAAATTATTAGTGAGCCGAGACGTACAACCCGAAAACAGCATTGTCCGCGTAGGCGACGTCGCCTTCGGAGATGGAAACTTCGTTGTGATGGCTGGCCCTTGCAGCGTTGAAAGCGAAGAACAACTCATGCAGTGTGCCGACGTGATCGCAAGCAGCGGAGGGCAGTTGTTGCGAGGCGGAGCATTCAAGCCTCGAACTTCGCCTTATGAGTTTCAAGGGCTAGGTGAGGAAGGGTTACGATTGCTCGCCTTGGCACGAGAGCGATTTGGGCTTGGAATCGTCACTGAGGTCATGAGCGAAGCCGATGTAGATCTTGTGGCGGCATATGCGGACCTGATGCAGGTCGGCGCTAGAAACATGCAGAACTTTGCATTATTGCGAGCTTTGGGCCGTTGCGGGAAGCCAGTTTTGTTGAAACGCGGCCCCTCGGCAACCTTGAAGGAATGGATGATGGCCGCGGAGTACATCCTGGCCAGCGGCAACCCCGATGTGGTGCTCTGTGAGCGGGGAATTCGGAGTTTCGACTCTCATACGCGCAATGTCTGCGATATCGCTGCCGTGCCTGCAATGAAAGAAATGACACATCTGCCGGTGATTCTCGATCCTTCACACGCAACTGGGCGAAGAAGCCTGGTGACCCCGTTATCGCGTGCGGCAGTGGCAGTTGGGGCCGATGGGCTGCTGGTGGAATGCCATCCCAATCCAGACACGGCGTTGAGCGATGGGGCGCAGAGCTTGACGCTTGACCAGTTTCGAGCGCTGATGATGGAGTTGCCTTGCCGTATCCTGAAGTCGTGAAGGCATGGTGGATCGTTGGCGCTGTAATGGTTTGCGGCGCATTCTATTTTTTGATTCAACGGGACCAGATGAAGTTGGTCGAGCAGGTGGGACACTTGCCGACCGATGATGGCATTTTCCTGTTAATTGAAGGGCCCGTGGTGAAGCAACTGGCCGGACAAGCTGGAGGAGAAGAAGCCGAGTACAAAGAGTTTGTCGAGAAGACCGGCTTCGATTTTCGTCGAGATCTGGATCGGCTGGTTGCTGTGATCGGGGAGCCGGATAGTTACTACATTGCGACGGGGCGTTTTGATTGGGCCAAGATTTCAGCCTACGTTGGCAACTGTGTTAAGGGAGTTTGCTCAATGGCGGCCAGCCAACAGGGCAAGTGGATTTCGTTGATGCAGTTGCCGAATGGAGGTCTTGCTATTGGGGTATCACCAAACCAGTTGGCTGTTGGTAAAGCGGAAGCCGTGCGCAAGCCACTGGTGGAGTACAAAGAGGTGCCGTTCATGATGAGGGGCCGCGGCCGCCATTTCTCAAGGTGGGGGTTAAGCGGAGAAGAAATGGTTGAGGCGAGATTGTCTCAAGAAGATTTGGTCCTGCAGGCTGGGTCTGTCACGCGGAGCATTCCGCTGAAAAAGATATTCGAATGAAACTTTTAGTTGTTGGAAATTTGGTGCTGGATCTGCTGGCTTGGCCGGTGGAATCGATTCATTGGGATGGCACGGTGTGGGTGGAGCAATTTACCCGCAGTGTTGGAGGCAATGGGGCCAACACGAGTTATACGCTGGCAAAGATGGGCGCCAGTGTTGCACTGGCCGGGGCGGTGGGACGAGACGAAGAGGGCTCGCAGTTGATCGACATTCTTACCCAAGCAGGCGTCGACGTGTCCCGCGTGAAGCGGTTGGCTTTGCCGACTCCAACAACGATGGCGCTCGTCAAGAAGTCAGGTTCAAGAGCATTTGTGCACCGCCCTGGAGCGAGCCGCGAGTCATTGGGCAAGGTGATTGCCATGAATGGTTTTTCCCATTTGCATGTTGCAAATCCTTTCGGAGTGGTGGCGTTACGAAAGCTAGCCCCTGAGTTCCTAAAAAAAGCCAGAGCTGCGGGCCTGACAACTTCTATGGATACGGGATGGGATTCTCGCGGCGAATGGGGAAGCGTCGTCATGCCATGCCTTGAGCACGTGGACGTCTTGTTCTTGAACGAGGATGAGGCGAAGCGGATCGCTGGCGCCAGCAACTGGAAAGCCGCGCTGAAACAGTTGCCGGCTCAACATGTAGTGATGAAGCGAGGCAAGCGGGGAGTGATTGTAGATGGGGAACATGTAGCAGCATTCGAAGTGAATGCAATGGACACGACCGGAGCGGGCGATGTGTTCGCGGGCGCTTTTCTTGCCGCCTGGACAAGAGGATATTCTTTGCGAGATTCAGCCGAGTTCGGTAACGCGGCAGCGGCGATGAGTGTAGAGAAACTCGGCTCAATCGCGGGTGTGAAGAACTTCAAGCAGACGTTGCGGTGGATGAAGGGCCGGAATCCATCATCTTCGCCACAGGCTTGATGAAGATCGCAAAGATCAACGCGATGACAATGCAGAAAGCACCGATGCCACCGAAGAGTTGGGGCAGCGGCAATTTCTCATAGAACCCGGCAAGACGGCCACCGATATAGTTACCGCTTGAAATCGACAGGAAGAACACGCCCATGATGAAGCCAGCCATGCGGGCAGGGGCCAGTTTCGTCATCGCACTTAAGCCGACGGGAGACAGGCAGAGCTCGCCAATGGTGTGTAGCAGGTAGGTTCCAATGAGCCAGATTGGCGAGACGCGGGCGGAATCACTGGCAGATTGAGCTCCAAACATGAGCCAGACGTATCCAAGGCCGACGAAGATGAGGGCAATTGTGAACTTCGCAGGGACGCTGGGCTGCTTGTCACCCAGGCGAATCCAAAGGGCAGCAAAAACGGGTGCGAGGGGAATAAGGAAGAGCGAATTGAAGCTTTGGTACCAGGTGGACGGGAAGAGATTCTGAGTATTGTTTTCCGCAAATAGATTCAGAGTGCTGCCAGCTTGTTCGAAGCTGGACCAGAAGAGGGTTGAGATGAAAAAGAGGATGCAGACGACGGCCAGTCGGCGGCGCTCGTGAGCGTTGGGGCTACCGACCAAAAGCAGGCCGCCAAGGACCAGAACGACGATCGTGAGAAGGATGGCGCCGAAGCTATCGGCAAGGATTTCCACGCTGGGGATGAAGAGGAAAGCAGCGGCAATGAGAGCGACGATCGCGGCAAGGCCGATTTTGAGGTAGCGAGAATTCTGTTGTTGCTCCAGGACGTTTGATGGCGGAATTGGTTTAAAGACATGTTCGGAGAAGTTTTTTGCGCCGAGATAGAACTGAATGAGCCCGATCGACATGAAGGCGGCTGCGACAGGAAAGCCGTAGCGCCAATTGACGCGTTGCGCCAAATAACCAACGATCAGAGGCGAGACCAGCGCGCCAATATTGATTCCCATGTAATAGATGGAAAAGCCGGAATCTCGGCGTGGGTCCTTTTCGCCATAGAGAGTGCCAACCATGGTGGAGGCGTTGGTTTTGAGCAGGCCGGTGCCAAGAATGATGCCGGCTAGGCCGGCATAAAAAGTAGTGAGCCCCGGAAAGTACATAAGGCCATTGCCGATCGCGATCAGGATGCCGCCATAGATCACTGCGGCGCGAAGGCCCAAGAACTTATCTGCCAGCCATCCACAAGGCAAGGCGAGCAAATAGTTCAAGGAAGCATAGAGGCTGTAAATGGCGCTGGCTTTGGGGATGGAGAAGCCAAGGCCCCCCGTGGCTGGATCTGCTGTCATGTAGAGGACGAGAATGGCGCGGAGACCGTAGTAGGAGAAGCGCTCCCACATTTCAGTAAAGAAGAGCGTCGAAAGCCCTCGGGGGTGCCCGAAGAATGAGGTGTCGTTGTTTGGGGTAGCCAAGCTACTTATGTTAATGCAGTTGGATTGGGATAGGTGCCGTCGTTTGCTTCACCCTGTCGAGGGGTAGTGCAAGCCCAGTCTTTTTCGATCAGGATGTCGAGGCCAGCGGTTTTCGCCTGGCGGCCAACTACATCGTTGGTGGCCCATTCAACGGCCCAGGCGGAGGGTACTTCGACTCGAAGAGTATCTTGATCGAACGTCGCAATGAGATCTTCGGCAGACGAAGAGACGACCTCGTAGTGAAAAGGGCGCGGAGTGGGAACTGTTTCCGACACAACGGAACCTGACGCGAGGCGGGCCACTTCGTGTTCGAGAAGACGAAGCCGAATCGTATTGGCGCGGAGGCGAAGTTTCATAGCTAGTTGAGGAAATAGGTACGGTAGAGCGTATCGCGTTGTTTCGGCATGAAACCAGCGTCGCGAATGAGTCGACGCAGGTCTTCTTCAGATGCCTGGAAACGAGCTCCGGCCTGGGAGACAACGTTTTCTTCAATCATGATGCTGCCGACGTCATTCCCGCCAAAACGCAGGCCCATCTGGCAAACCTTAAGGCCTGGTGTCACCCAGGAAGTTTGGATGTTCACGATGTTGTCGAGGTAGACACGACTGATGGCGAGCATCTTAAGGAACTCCACGGCGGTAGCTTCTTCTTTAACGAAGCGTCCGAGGGAGGTGCCTTCGCGCTGAAAGCTCCAGGGGATGAAGGCGGTGAAGCCGCCGGTTTCATCCTGGAGACGACGAATGTGCTCAAGATGATTGAGGCGGTGATCAAGGGTTTCGCCCGTGCCGAACATCATAGTGGCAGTAGTGCGGATGCCAAGCTGATGGGCTGTGCGGTGGACGTCGAGCCATTCTTCGGTATTGCATTTCAGGCGAGCAATGCGGTGACGCACCTCGTCGTCGAGGATCTCCGCACCCGCGCCTGGAATCGACTGAAGGCCAGCATCACGCAATCGAGCCAGTGTGTCGCGAACGGTGATGCCGGAGATTTGAGCGATGTTGAGAATTTCAGGTGCAGAAAGGAAGTGGAGCCAGATGCGGTCACCGAACTTGTCCTTGATGGCGCGGCAAAGTGCCTCATACCATTCGATCTTGAGTTCAGAATGGAGGCCGCCTTGCATGAGTACGCCTGTACCGCCGAGGTCGATCGTCTCCTGAATCTTTTCGAAGATGGTGTCGTTCGAGAGGATATAGCCCTCGGGAGAATTCATCGGGCGATAGAAATTGCAGAACGTGCAGTACTCGGTACAAAAATTCGTGTAGTTGATGTTGCGATCAATGATGTAGCTAACGACACCTTCCGGGTGGTAGGCTTTACGCACCTGATCGGCGGCCATGCCGACGCCAATCAGATCAGGCGAGTGGAAGTAGTCGCGAGCTTGTTCACGCGTGGTTCGGGTTAGATTCATGTGGGTTGTTCAGCCTCCATTTTCATGGCGTGTTCGATGTAGAGTTTCATTCCACGGCGGCATTCGTCTGTGATTTCGTACTTGATGATCGAATTCAGGTACTCGTAGGCAAGGCCGGGCCAGATGTGGCGAGGAGCGGCTTCGGCCATCACGATTTCTTCAAGGGATTTACGGCCGGTCGCGTAGCTCTGCTCCAGAATGGCGGCGAGATCGGTGTTTTGCTGATGGCCGGCCCAGATCGCAAAAACCATGGGAAGGGCCGTGAGTTTCAACCATTCCTCGCCGAGGTCAAGGACGTGGAGGCCAGTGGCGTTCGGGTCGATGCGAAGGGCGGGATCTCCAATGATTAGGGCGGCGTCGGATTTGCCGAGCATGGCAGTGAGATCGGGGGCCATGACAGTGGTTTCGGGTACGACCTTATAGGCCTCGCTCAGAATGATGCGGGCCAGCATGACGGATGAGCGTGAAGATGAATCGAGAGAAAGGGTGCGGACCTCTGGAATGGGAACTTTGCTGAGCAGAAGGATACTCCGGACGGGGCCATGGCAGGCGATGCCGAGGGAGCCGATCTGGGTGAGATGCTGCCGGGCAGCTTCGATCACGGGAACGAGGCCAGCGTCGACTTCCTTGGCTGCCAAGCGGGCGGCGCAAACGGCGGGAAGATCGAAATCGAGCTTCAATTGTGGGGATCCAGACATGAGGCCCCAAACAAGGGGGCGCGTATTTAGGTAACTCACTGCCGAAATATGCATCACTACTATTAGGATGCGAAAATTATGAGCGCGATGGTGAATTCGAAGATTCTGGTTGTTTACCTGGCCCTTTGCGCGGCGGCTCGGGCGGACGTGCGCTACACCCTGAAATGTGAAATTGAGAGCAGCGATAAGGTGATGGCACGCACCGGTGCGCTTCAGGATGCCATGAGAGATTGCTCATCTCAGATTCTGCAGACCGCAGAAAAGCAGTTGACCAGGAACGGGAAAGTGACCCAGATTCTTGAGTATGGAACTGAGAACCTGATCACCATTCACCATGAAAAGAAGACGTGGACGCGCAACGGAGCCGCGCAATCGGAGTTGGCGGCACAGGCTTCGATGCAGCAGCTCAAGCAGATGGGTGCCGTGTTTCGCATCGTGAGCAACCCGATCGCCGAACCAAAACAGGTAGCGGGATTCGATGCCAAGGGGATTGTAAGCGTGCTTGAGATGTCATTCAACTATCCGGGCGTGCCATCGGGGATGAGTTCTCGGGCCCAAATGGAGTTCTGGGTCAGTGAAACGGCGCCTGGAGCCAAAGAGATCATCGCCGCCGCCAGCAAGAACGGAGCAGTGAGCTCACCCACGCTGAAGATCATGGGGCAATTTCTAGCTACAGTGCCTGGCGGACAAGAGATGTTGAACGATGCCGAGAAGCTCGTGGGTCAATTGGTTGAAATGACGATGCGTATGGAAACAAAGGGGCTGGCAGATGTTTTGAGCCTGAAAATGACAATGCGAGCTGAAGATTTCAAAACAGTTGCGATCCCGGCGTCGGAGTTCGCGATTCCAGACGGCTATGTGGAAGTGAAGTAGGGCATGTTCAAGTTATTGACAGTGCTATTGCTCGGCTTGAACCTGTGGGCCGATGCTCGCTATCGACTGGCATATGACATCAAGGCGAATGCGTTGATCCGGTTGGTGGCTGGGCTCGCGGGATTGAGCAAACTGTCAAGTGAGGGCGACGAGGTGCTGATGAAAGGCAGCCGAATGCTGGTTAAGGGGGAAAAGTCTTCGATCTTGCTGAACTATGGTAGTGGGCAGATGATGCTGGTCGACCATACAGACAAGACCTTCGAAAGGCTGCGCATCGAAGAAATGCGGAAACGGATCGAAGCCGATATTCCGGGGCCATTGATCGAGGGGCTGAAGCGGTTGTTTCCAGGCGGCGGAAGCGGGATGACCATGGAGGTTAAGGCGGAGCGAATTGGAAACAAAACCACGATGCGAAGCCTTGACGCTTACAGAAGCAAGTATGGCCTGGCTTATCTTTTACCGGCGATGGAGAGCCTGGTGAGCTTGATGCCTGGAATCGAGAAGACTGTCGCGTCGATCCGCGAGGGCGGCGAATTAGTGGATGCGATGCGGTTTCAGATCGGGGCGCAAGGAAAGATCCTCAATGGATTGGTTGAGGTGAAGAGTTATCGCGAGAGTCCTGTAGAAGAGAGCGAGATGGCCCCACCTCAGGGATACACCGAAGTGAAATAGCTTTGAAGTTTTGGTAGATTCGGTGTGGAGGACAGAATTCATGAAACTATTCTGTGTTGGATTGGCGGCAACGAGCCTGTTGATGGCAGACTTCCGCTACGAGCAAACGACTCGCATCACCAAGGGGCTTGTCACGAAGATGGCGTTTGGCAAGAAGCCAGAGCCCGAGACCACGGTGAACTATCTCAAAGGCAGTCGCATGGCAACCGCCTCGAAGTCGAGCACCACGATTATCGATTTTGATAAGCAAACCATCACGACGCTGACTCACGACAAAAAGCAGTATTCCACGATGACTTTCGAGGAAATGCGGCAGGCGATGGAAGAGATGCAGGCCGAGATGAAGAAGAATAGCGGCAACTCGAAAACATCGATGGAAATGAAATTCGATGCCAAGGCCACTGGAGTTGAAAAAGAAGTGGGCGGAGTACCGGCCAAGCAGATGATCTTCACGGTAGAGCCACTCGTTTCCGATGGAAAGCAAACGGCGGCAATGACGAAGATTGTCGCGGACAGCTGGCACAGCGAGGCGGTGCCAGGATACAGCGAATATCGGGCGTTTTTCGCACGAATGAAGGACAAGGGGAATTGGTTGGGTATATCAAATCCCATGGCGGCCATGGGCAACCAACCGGGGATGGCCGAAGCGATAAAAAAAATGGCTGAAGAGTCGCAGAAGACTCCAGGGATCCCCGTGTTGACGATGAGCAGGATTACGATGCCGGGAATGAATCTGGACTTCTCCAGCATGAAGACAGGGCCGGACGGGCAGCCACAGCAAGTGGATGTTGGCGGAGCGGCTAAGGAGTCCGCCGGAAGAGCTTTGGGCGGAGCGCTGGGAGGTGCCTTAGGCGGACGCTTGGGTGGGTTTGGCCGCAAGAAGAAAGAAGAAGCACCGAAGGTGGAAGCCCCGGCACCTACCCCACAGGCGCCTCCCCCAGCGCAAGGAGAAGGGTCGCTGCTGATGGAGTCTTTCACGGAGTCCAGCAACTTTTCTACGGCGGCAATCGACGAAAGCGTTTTTGCAACTCCCGGCGACTATGCCCGCGTGGAATCTCCGTTGAAGAGGATGCGCAAGCGGTAACTCGCCGCGCTGAACCCGAGAAGGGTGTACATGTATGATGGCTTGGTGTCTGAACCAAGCAATCTGGGACGTGTGCGATACGCTGCGGCGGCGATATTCATGCAGGTGTTATTGGGGATCCTTTACAGCTGGAGTGTATTTCGGGGTCCGCTGGAACAATTGCACGGATGGAGCCGCGCGCAGAGTGTGATGCCTTATCGGTATTCGTTGCTGGCGTTTGCGGCGGGTATGATCCTGGCTGGATTCTGGCAGGATCGCAAGGGCCCGAGGGTGGTGGCAACTGTCGGTGGCTTGCTGCTGGCGGCGGGCTGCCTGATCGCTGGACTGATGCACGAAACGGTGGCAGGCCTGGTGATCGGCTATGGATTGGTGGCCGGAGTGGGCGTGGGGTTTGCTTATGTGACGCCAATTGCGATGTGCGTGAAGTGGTTTCCTGACCGTCGCGGAATGATTGTGGGGCTGGCGGTGATGGGGTTTGGGTTGGGGCCCCTCGTGTTCGGGCCGTGGCTGGAATGGATGATCGGCAAGGATGTGCAGGAGATGGGCACGACGATTCCACGGACATTCTTCGTCTTGGCGGGGTTGTTTCTGGTGGGTGTTGTGGGAGCGGCGCAATTGTATGCGGTACCGCCGAAGGATTGGAAACCGGTGGGGTGGAATCCAGTAGCCGGCAAGAAGACAACGGTTGACTTGTCGCCGGCTCAAGTAGTTACAAACTGGCGTTTCTATGTGTTGTGGGCGCTCTATTTTGTGGGGACTTCCGTTGGGTTAACGGCAATTGGTGAGGCTTCTCCTTTGTTGCGCGAGGCTGCCAAGACAGGTGGCTTTACCAGCGCAGGGGCGGGGCTGGGTGTGATGAGTGTCTTCAATGGAGCGGGCCGGTTGGCGTGGGGCAGTGTGTCGGACCGGTGGGGGCGATTCCCTGCCCTGATGGGCATGTGCGGGGTGAGTGTGCTGACTTGCGCATTTGTCTTGCGAACGGTGGATGGTTTTGGCGGATTGTTGTTGGGTTTGTGCCTGGTGGCGTTTTCGTACGGAGGTTTTTTGGCTTTGATGCCCGCAATGACGGCAGATTTGTTTGGGCCCAAAAATGTTGGCGCAAATTATGGACTTCTCTTCAGCGCGTGGGGTGTTTGCGGGTTTGTGGTGCCAGGGTACTTTGCGGGCATCCTCGATGCGGCGCGGAAGCAGAACGCTTTAGGTGCTGGGTATAGCGAGGTATTCGGTATGCTGGCGGTATTGGCCCTGGTGGGCGGAGGGCTGACGATACTGCTGCGGGAGCGATAGTGAATGGTTTTGAAGGTGCTCATCCTGATCGTGCTGGCGCAGGCAAACTGGCGCACCGAAGTGGAGCGCTTGAAGCTGGCCGGGGATGCGACAGGGGCATTGCGCGTGGTGGAACTGCAGAGACCTCGCAGTTCGGCACTGGAAGATGAGGCTGGTTTTCTCCTGGCGGCGATGGGGCGGCGAGGGGAGGCGATTGGGCGGTTTCAAGAAGCATTGCGATTGTCGGCTGCGAATGCGTCCGCGCACTATCACCTCGGCGTAGCGCTGTGGCTCGAAGGGGATCGTGTACGGGCGGTGGAATCGCTGGCGGCGGCGGTGAAACGGGCTCCTGCCAATTTCGACTACTGGCAGCGTTATGCCATGGCCGAGCAGGAGATGGGAGATCGAGCCAAGGCGCTCACCGCTTACCAACGCGTGGTTACCCTGCGGCCCAATTGTCTCGAATGCCGGAACTCATTGAGCTTCCTGCTAACCGATCAGGGCATGGCGCTGAAGGGAGCCGCCGAGGCGCAGTTCGTGTTGCAGAAGTCGCCTGAGAATCTGGCCGCACTAAGTAACCTGGGCTTCTCTTACCTGCAGCAGAATGAACTCGCGAAAGCCATTGCCGTATATGAGCGAGGACTCGCCGTTGCGCCGCAATCGGCCGTCATGCACTACAACCTGGGGCTTTCTCATAAGCAGAAAGATGACCTGGAGACGGCTAAGAAGCACCTGCTGCGAGCGCTGGAGCTCGACCCGCAACTGATTGAAGCTCATTACACTCTCGGCATCGTTTACTGGCAAGATGGCGTTTTCGACGAAGCCGATCAGCACTTCGCCGCGGCCGTAAAGCTCTCGCCCGAATACGCCGAGGCGTGGGGCATGTACGGTACGGTGTTGCGTCAAAAGGGCTCGCTGGCCGAAGCGAAGGTGGCGCTCGAAACGGCCATTCGTCTCAAGCCGGAAGACCCCGGACCTTACTCACAGATGGGGCAAGTTTTGCGCCTCGAAGGGGATAGTCTCGGCAGCAGTAAGTACTTAGCCGAAGCGGCCACGCGAAAGGCCGCCAAGGAGAAAATGCAAACAGAGATGTTCGATCGCGCCAGGGCGCAAAGGCCGAAAGTGATTCGATGAAGAATCGGCGTGGGTTTCTGAAGTCGCTCTGCCGGACGGCGGCGGTCTACTCCTTCGATCAGTTGATGCAAGGGCAGCAGTTGCCTGTGAGCTTCGTGAACATAGCCCGGGAGGCGGGGCTGCGCGAGAAGACAGTGTTCGGCGACGAGAAAAAGAACCGTTATCTGGTGGAGACCACCGGCTGTGGCGTAGCTTTCTACGACTACGATCACGATGGCTGGCTTGACCTGTTCTTTGTGAACGGGTCGCGATTTCAGGCCAACTTCACCGGCGGACTGCCCTCCAACCGACTTTATAAAAATAACCGCGACGGCACCTTCACGGATGTTACTCGCAAGGCCGGCCTCTTGCATCACGGTTGGGGACAAGGCGTCTGCGTCGGCGATTATGACAACGATGGCCTGGATGATCTTTTTGTCAGCTACTGGGGCGAGAACAAGCTCTATAAGAACCGGGGCGATGGCACCTTTGAAGATGTCTCGCGTAAGGCCGGCATCACCACGGCGGGCGGCCGCATACCTCGTTGGAATACGGGCTGTGCCTTCGTCGACTACAACCGCGACGGTCTGCTCGATCTCTTCGTGGCGAATTATATCGACTTCGACCTCAAGACCGTACCGGTGCCGGAGAACGGCACTTGCAAGTACAAAGGACTGCAGGTGGCTTGCGGGCCGCCGGGCTTACCGGGAGCCAAGAACATTCTCTTTCGCAACAATGGTGACGGGACCTTCAGTGATGTATCGAAAGCAGCGGGCATTCTGAATACGCCTGGCACCTACGGACTGGGCGTCTTGGTGGCCGACTTCGACAATGATGGCTGGCCCGATATCTATGTCGCCAACGATTCCACTTCGTCGGCGCTCTACAAGAACAACCATGATGGAACTTTCAGCGAGATCGGGATTCAGGCCGGCGTGGCGTACTCGGCCGATGGCAAATCTCAGGCCGGCATGGGTGTGGACGCCGCCGACTTCGATGGCGACGGTTGGCTCGATATCGTGAAGACCAATTTTGCCGGCGACACTTCGAGCCTCTATCGCAACCTGGGGGAAAACCATTTTGAGGATCAAACGTTTCAAGCCGGCCTAGGACGCAATACGCGCTTTCTTGGCTGGGGCGCGGCGTTCTTAGACTTCGACAACGATGGTTGGCCGGACATCCTGCTGGCCAATGGCCACGTGTATCCCGAAGTGGGCAATACCGATACCGAGGCCGGCTATAAACAGCGCAAGGTGCTGTACCGCAATCTAGGCAAGTCACGCTTTGCCGATGTCTCCCCGCAGACGGGGCCTGGGATCCTGGAGCAGGTGTCCGCGCGCGGACTGGCGGTGGGAGACTTCGACAATGATGGCGATCTCGATGTCGCCGTGAACTGCGTCAATGACGTGCCGCAACTGCTGCGCTGCGACAACACCACCGGCCGGCGCTGGCTGCAGGTGAAGCTGATCGGAACGGTCTCGAATCGATCGGCGATTGGCGCCCGTGTGATTTGCCGCCATGGTGGACGCAACCAGATGGCCGAGGTGCGCTCGGGCGGGAGTTATCTTTCGCAGTCGGACTTGCGCTTGCACTTTGGCCTGGATCAAGCCGAAACGGCTGACCTGCAGATCCGATGGCCGAACGGCAAAGAACAGCAATTGAACGGAGTGAAGGCCAACCAGATCTTGCGCATTGTGGAGCCCAAAGATTAGGGCTGCGTGATGCGGGCTTTGTAGTCGGCCTCGGCGCGGGCGGCTTCCGCGGTGCGGCCCAGAGCTCGATAGGCCTGGCTTAAGGGCAGCAGAAGCGCGGGGTCGGTTTTCGCGGCGACTTCCAGAGGTGGCACCGCATCGGCGGGGCGGCCCAACTCGATCAGCGCGCGCCCAAGCGCGGCTTGCGCCGGCAGCAGATTTGCATCCGCGGCCACTGCTTTTTCGAGCCAGGGTAATCCAGCTTCCGCGCCCTCCAGCCTGACGAGCGTATCACCGTATTCGAACTGGAACTCGGCGTTGCCTTCGTACTTGTTCGTGAGCGAGGCGAAGAGCGGCTTGGCGAGCTCGTAGCGGCGAGCCATGCGCCAGCAGTGCGCACTCTGGCGCACCAGCCGAGCCTCCTGGGGTTCGAGCTTGGCCGCTTCCGAGTAGGCCTTGGCCGCTGCCTCCCAGCGCTGGCAGCCTTGATAGGCGTCGGCCAGTTCCGTCCATCGCGACTGCGGCTTCTGCGGCCACTGCAAAGCAGCTTCGAGCGGCGCAATGGCCTCGCACGGTTGTTGCAGCTTGAGCCGCGCTACGCCGAGGAAGAGGTGCGCGGGGCCGGGCTGTGGCTTGGCGCGCAGAAACTCCTCCAGGGCGCGTGCCGCGGCAGCGTGGTCGGCGGCGTAGAAGTGCGCCATGCCAAGGTTCAAGCGCCATATGGGATTGGCGGCGTCCTGGGCCACCAGCGTCTGGTAGGCGCGCACGGCAACGGGATACTGCTTTGCGCGCATTGCGGCAGCGCCTTCGGCGGAGAGACCGGCGGGGTCCTGCGCCAAGATCAGCAGCGCGACGATCATGGCGTCACCTTCACGATACGATTGGCCTCTACGGCTTTCAAGATCTTAGTGGCGCCACCTGGCCAGATGACTTCGACATCGGCGGCCGTGGCCGCGCCAAGGCCGAAGTGCTGTGAAGCGACCACCGAAGAAGAATAGCCGCTGGCGGACGAGACGAAGTGCCACTGCGAGGTGCCAACGCGAATGCGCGCGCCGGGCGTACGAACATCGACGGCAAGCCAGCGCTGTGCGCCAGCGCATGGATGGCGGAGCACCTGTGGAGCGCCTTCGAGCGCCGTAAGCACCACGTCGAGACAGCCATCCTGGTTCAGGTCGGCCGCTGCGGCACCGCGCCACATTGCTTTCGGAAGAGTCTCCCAACCTGTGCCGTGTTCATATCTGCCTTTTTGCTGGCGAAACCAGGATGGCGGCTCCTTGGCGGCCGCGCCACGTCCACCGGTAACGGAGAGGGCGTCACTGCGTGCCGCGAGAATATCCGGTTGGCCATCGTTGTCCAGATCAGCAAACAGGATGCCCCAGCCGGCCATGAAGCGGCTGAGCACATTGAGCCGCGTGGCGGCCGTCACCTCCTCGAAGCTGCTGCCCGTGTTGCGATAGAGCGGAAACGTTTCGTCGCGCAGCGCGGAGTAGATCAAGTCAGCGCGGCCATCGCCGTCGAAGTCCTGTGCATCGGTGCCCATGGAAGAAGGCGGATTGCCGTCGAGCGGCGCGGCCACACCCCAGGCGAAAGCCGCCTCTTCAAAGCGCTTGCCCTGGTCGCGGCTCAAGAAGAGCTGGTTGAAGACACGGTCGTTGGGGATGAAGAGGTCCGCATAGCCGTCGGCATCAAAGTCAGCAATCGCGACGGACATCCCTTTGCCGGGATGGGCGTTGAAGCCGGCAGCGGCAGAGACATCAGCGAACACGCCGTCGCCGCGATTCTCGTAAAGCGAGTGCGTCGTAGCCGCGTAGTGTTTGGGATGGCAGAAGTCCGGCCGGCCGTCAACAATGCACTGGCGCTCAGTGGCGGCATTCCAGGCGACGTAGTGGATGACGATGAGGTCGAGATCGCGATCATTGTCTTTGTCGAACCAGCCGGCGGCCACGGCCCAGCGCTGGTCACCAGCAAGGCCTGCCGGCCTGGTTACGTCCGCAAACGTACCGTCGCCGCGATTGTGATAGAGCGTGACGCCGTGCAGGCCGGACACGAGCAGATCCACGTGGCCATCGGCATCGTAGTCGCCTGCGGTGGCGCCGAAGGCATAATCCGTACCGGTCACGCCGGCTCCAGTAGTGACGTCGGCAAAGCGCATTGCACCCAAATTGCGGAAGAGCCGATTGGCGTGTTCGGGCCTCGTCTTGCGCCCGGCGGGAAACTCGCCGCCATTGGCGAAGAAGAGATCGAGTCGGCCATCGCCATCGAAGTCGAAGATCGCCAAACCGCCGGGCATGGTGGCCGGTAGGGGCTTGCGCGCGAGCGTCTCGCCGGTCTTCAGCACCATGGGGAGCGGTTGCGGCGTCCACGAAGGAGTCACCGCCGCCAGCAGCACTAAGGAGGCGAGCAAGCGCATCAGAAATTCTATTCTCTCCAAAACAAGAACGGCTCGCCCCGGTAAAGGGCGGGCCGCTTCGAGTTACTTTACTTTCGTGGCTAGAAGGAGTAGCGCAGACCCAACTGCACTTGGCGCGGAACGTAGCCGGTGAACGCACCGAAGATGCGGCCGGCTACACCAGGACAATCCACGCAGCCGTTGGGATCGGCGAGATTGGTCTTGTTCAGGAAGTTGAAGACCTCGGCGCGGAACTGGAGGTTGTGTTTTTCGGTGATCGAAAAAGCCTTGAACAACGACATGTCGAGTTGCTGGAACGAGGGTCCAAAGATCTCGTTACGGCCGACCGTGCCGAAGGTGCCGCGGGCTGGACGCTGCCAAACGCCGTCGGTCTGGAGGTTCGCCGTAAGCGGAGCGGAGGTAGTGCGGAACCAGCCAAACTGGCTTGGTTTGTCGAGCCGGTAGTCGCCCACCGAGTTCGGACGGCACCAGCCCGTATCACGATCGGCGTTGCAGTCGCGATAGCTGGGCGTGAAGGGCCGACCGGACATCCAGTTGAAAGTGCCGTTCAGCTGCCAGCCGCCCAGGAAGAGTTCGGCGGCTTTGTGAGCATTGGTCATGTACTTGCGGCCCTTCCCGAAGGGCACTTCATAGACAGCAGCGAGGAACGCGACGATGGGACGATTGTTGTCCGATACGCCGCGCGCCAGCCTTGCGTCCTGCGGATAGTAGACGCCGGAGTAGTCGATGTTCTTCGAGAACGTATAGTGCGTCATCACCGACAGGCCGGACGCGAAGCGTTTGTCGAAGCGAAGCTGAATCGAGTGGTAGTTATTGCTGGCGTCGCTACCGTAGTAGCGCAGGTTTTGCGCCCAGCCGAACTTGTTGAAGAAGGGCTTGCGCTGGTTGGTGGTGAGCGTTCCAAAGCCGTTGATGCTGGCCTGATTCGGATCGTAGTCGCCGCCGTTGCCTGCAAAGACATGTGTGCCCTTGGTGCCGACGTAGCCGATTTCGGCGGACATGCCCTGTCCGAGTTGATGTTGAATGGTGAAGTTCCAGGCGTCGACGGTGGGGAAGCGAATGGGGTCACTGATCACAAAGGCCGTCACGCCGTTCGGCAGGCGATTGAAACCGTTCGGGCCCTTGGGCTGAGCGGCGAGGATCGAAGCGGGATCGAGGGCGGGTGGGCCACTGGACAGGTTGAAGACGGAATCGAAGTTGTTGGCAGGCTGCATGGACTGGATGCCCAGCACCGGCAGGTTCTGCGTCACGTTGTGGCCGAAGATGGAGCCAAAGACGCCAAGGTTGAAGCCACGGCCGTAGCCGGCGCGGATGACGGTCTTGGAATTCAACTGGTAGGCGATGCCGAGACGAGGCGCGAAGTTGGTCCACGGTGCCGTGACGTTCAAGTCACGGCCTACGCCGCCCACGCCCGCCACCTTCACCTCGCCGGTGGCCAGATCCACGAAGCCGCCGTTACGATCCTCGTTGACGTACTGCGGGCGATAGATCTCCCAGCGCAAACCGTAGTTGATGGTCAGCTTCTTGGTGATGCGCCAGGAGTCCTGGCCGAAGAAGAACCAGCGATTCTGCGTTTCTCGCGCATTGAGTGAATTCGAGACGTAGCGTTCGAAGCGAGAGACGTCGCCAAGCAGGAAGGTAGCGAGGCCGGAGCCGCCGCTGGGGCCCTGCGTGCGGGCCACGTCGAAGTTGAGTTCGCCGGAGCGGTGGCGGTCACTGGGTACGCGGAGGTTGAAGGCGCGGCGGATATCGGCGCCGAACTTGATGGTGTGATTGCCCTGGATCTTGGTCCAGTTGTTGACGAACTGCACCTGCTTCTCATCCTGAATCAGCGGGCAGTTGCAGCCATTGACGCCGAGCGCATAGCCGAAGCGGAAGGGGATTGCGCCGCCGCTGCCGTAGCCGTTGGCCCAGAAGCCGGGCATGCCGGAGGTGAAGTTGTTGTCCAGATTTAAACCTGGAATGCCCGCGTCTTTCGCCGGCGCGGTGCCGACGCCGTTGGGAGCGACCACGACGTTGTAACGCACCCAGCCAAAACGGAAGTCGGTGAGTAAGTTGGGGCGCATGGCGTAGTCAAAGCCGCCAGCGACCGACTGATTACGGGTATCAGACTTTCCCGCGAAGGCCGCAATGTTGCCCGAGGCGTCGAGGCCGCCGCCGCCCGCATCACCGTAGGAGCCGGGTGCCAGGATGCGGAACTGCTGCAGGGTGTAACGGCCGAAGACATGGAGCTTGTCGGTGGTGAAGTGGTCGACGCGGCCGGTGAAGGACTCGTCGTCATACTTGACGCCGCCGGAAGAGGCAAAGTTAGGTTGATCGAGAATGGCCGGCGCGTTCGGCAGAGGGATCTGTCTCAGCAGGGCCTGGGATTGGGGCGAGAGACGAGCGGCGGGAATGCGATCGCCCGGAAAGCGAGTGCGGGTAGCCGGCGTCGGGCCGCTGAGCGGATCGTAGATGGGAACGTTGAGACTGCTGAGATCGCCAGCGCGTTCGGGGGCCGAAGGGACCCGCAGCAGTGCTCCGCCGCCAGTATTGCGGCGGGTGCCCTGAAAGTCACCGAAGTAGAAGAGCTTGTTCTTGATGATGGCGCCGCCAACGGCGCCGCCGAACTGATTCCACTGGGTGAGCGGAATCGTTCTGCCGTTGGAGCCGGGAATCACACGCGATTGCGTAAATGGGTTGCGCGCCTGCATCACGTTATTGCGGAGATACTCGAAGGCGCTGCCGTGAATCTGGTTGGTACCGGATTTGGTTTGCGCGCTAACCACGCCGGCGCTGGCAACGCCGAACTCGGCGTCGTAGTTGGCAGTGGTGATCTTGGCTTCGGTGACGGATTCGAGCGTAGGATTAATGACAAGCCAGCCGAGCACGGCATCATGATTGTCGGTGCCATCGAGCAGGTGGCTGGTGCCGGCGAAGCTCTGTCCGTTGACGAGCATACGGAAGGAGCCTTGGGGATTTTCGGCCGCGGCGGCGGTAGCCGACGTGGGCCAGGAGACGACACCGGGCGTCATCAACTGCAGGTTGGAAAAGCGCCGGTTCGGCACCGGGATGTTGATGATGGTCTGGTCGCTAAAGGTGGTGGCGACGTCGGAGCGTTCGGTTTTGAGGATGGAGGCTTCACCCGTTACCTCCAACGTCTGCGTGACTTCACCGATCTGCATCGGGATGTCAACGCGGGAGTCGGTGTCGACCGAAACGCCTATGTTCTCCTGCACGTAGGTCTTAAAGCCGGGAGCCTCAACGCGGATGCGATAGCGGCCAGCGATGAGGAAGCGCTGGTTAAAGTTACCGGAGTCGTTGCTGGTGGTGTTCACCGAGACATCACGGCCCATGTCGGTGATGGTGAGTTTGGCGCCAGCGAGTACGCTGCCGGAGGAGTCCGTCACGGTGCCAACAATGCTGCCGTAAACGGCCTGCGAATAGCTGGCGGTTGACACCGCAAACAAGGCAGTTAGGAATACAAGTGCTCTTATCATGGAGTCCCTTTCGTACAAGACGTGCGAAAAGAAATATCAGAACTCAAGGACGATTGCAAGCGAGTTAATTAGACCTTAAGGAACCAATTGCGGCGATAGAAAAGGTAGGAGAGGCCCAGGTGGAGCAAAGAGTAGGAGAAAGCGAATAGAAAGCTGGCGAAGTTTCTGGGGCCGAGGGACGCAAAGACAGTCTCAAAGATCGCGCGGCGAAGGCCGAACATGTCGAGCAGGGTGATGAGGAATTCGCTGGTGAGGTAGATGGCAATCGCGTTCATGCCGAGGATGATCGCAGGGCGAAACGGCTCGACAACCTTCCGACCGTCGATGAGCCAGAGCATGGTGCCGAAAAGGATAAAGTCGATGCCTGCCATCAGGAGAGTGAACGATGAGGTCCAGAGCTTCTTGTTGATCGGGAGCCAGGTGTCGAGCATAAGGCCGCAGGCGACGAGGCCGCCGCCTATTGTGAGCAGGTGACGGGTGCGATCGTTGATATGCCAACCGAGCTTTAGAATGTGGCCGGCAAGAACTCCGAGCAAGCAGGTGGCGATGGCCGGAAGCGTTGAGACGATGCCTTCGGGGTCCCAGGTTTTCGTTTCGCCGTAATTGTGATTGCCGAGCAGCATGCGATCAATGTAGTGCGCGAAGTTTCCTTCGACGGAGAGGTCGCCAGGAAGAAAACCGGGTGCAGGAATCAGTCGCATGATAGCGGCGTAGGAGACTAGCAGAGCGGCGGTAATGATCATCTGGGCGCGAAGTCCGGTATGCAGAAAGATGAAGCTCGTGACGGCGTAACAGATCGCGATGCGCTGTAGGACGCCGAGGATCCGGAAAGTGTCGAGCGGAAACGTGGGAAACGCATACAGGAACAAGCCAAGGGTGAATAGGATCACGGCGCGTCGGAAGATATCGGAGTGCAGGGCTTGTTTGCTCACGTTCTGTTCAAGCTTGCGGCCGAGCGAAAGAGTGATGGCGACGCCGACGATCCAGACGAAGCTGGGAAAGACGGCGTCGGTAATCGTCCAGCCGTGCCATTGCGCGTGGCGTAACGGTGGATAGATGTGATTGCCATCGCCGGGAGTGTTCACGAGCACCATCAGGAAGATGGTGAGACCACGGAATGCGTCGAGAGCCTGGAGACGAGTGGAGAGCATGCGGAGTTTTTATTTTATGGTGGGATCGGTGGCCATACCGGGGACTTCGGGAGCGGTGACTTCGCCGTTGATCATGCGCGGCTGGGGCCCGCCGGTCTCCATGTAGATTGCATTGGGGACGGCACAAAGCATGTTCATGTTGACATCGCCGCCACCGTGGCTGGCGAGTTGGATGCCAGCGGCATCGGCGATGGCCGCGATCTCGAGCCACTCGGTGACGCCGCCGGCCCGGCGGTTATCAGGCTGAACAATGTCGGCACCCTTGCGCTGGATTAAGTCGTTGAACTGGTATTTGGTGTAGAGGTTTTCTCCAGTGGCGAGGCGGATTTCGAGCTTGTCGGCAAGTTCGGCGTATCCGGCCATGTCTTGTGGCGGAAGCGGTTCTTCATACCAGAAGACGCCCATTTGTTGATAAATGTGGCCGCGACGAAGGGCTTCGTTGCGGGAGAAGACCTGATTGGCGTCGAGCATGACGCGACGGTCTTTGCCGGCGAGATCTTGCGCGAGTCGGATGCGGCGTTCATCATCGGCCATGGAGTACTTGCCGGTCTTGATCTTGATGGCCCGGTAGCCATGTGCGAGGGCCTTCTCAATCTCAGCCTTGTACTGGGAGAGGTCATCGTCGTTGTCGTAATACCAACCGCACATCGAGTAGACCGGCATGCGATCGCGCATGGCACCGATCATGCGCCAGACCGGAAGATTGGCGTGCTTGCCGAGGATGTCCCAGATGGCGATGTCTGTGGCGGCGATCGCGAACTGGGTAATGCCGGTGAGGCCTTGATACTGGAGGCCCTGATTGAGGATGGCGCGGATCTTGCGTGGAAAGGCCGGGTCCTGATTGAGGATCAGCGGCTTGACTTCTTCTTCGAGGATGGCGCGGAGGACTTTGGGGCCACCTTCCACTGTGCCGAAGCTGGATGAAGCCCAGCCGGTGATGCCGGCATCGGTCTTGATTCGGAGAGTGACGGTACCGGAATGGATGCCAAGGGCTTGGAGCGCATCGTAGTTAGGTTTGCGCGGCGGGTTGATCTTGAGGTCGGTTTCAAGACCAACGATTTTGAGAGCCTTGCGCTGCTGGGCGGCAATGGCCAAGGGGAGCGTGAAAAGTGTTCTGCGCAGCATCGGTTGTTGCCGATGGTATCGCAAGAAAGCTATTCGAGTTCCTGACCGATGCGAATGAGATTGCCGTGGGGATCGATGATGGCAAATTCGCGCATGCCCCAGGGCTTGTCTTCGATGGGGTGGAGATTCTGCAGGCCTGAGGCGGCAAGTTCCGCATGGAAAGCTTCAGCGTCGTCAACGCGCCAATAGCAACCGAAGAAACTCTCAGAGGGGTCGAGATGGCCCATGAGGAAGAAGTGCATCTCCTGGCTTTCGCGAGCCAGGATCGCGTAGTCCCCATCGTGGCGGGACCAGACTTTGAAACCGAGCCTGGTGTAGTAGGCGATGGTCTCGTCAAGGTCGAGCGAGGGCAGGACCGGGATGGTGGACTTTATCATTTATCTACTTCAGTGTAAGTGGTTAGGGAGCGTTGTAGGGGCCCTGGATGTGACTTAGAACGTTCAAAGCGATGGCAGCAAGGATCAGAGGGATTTGCAGGCGCGAGGTGGCCGGGGCGGCGAGAGCAGCCAGAACCAGCCTGGGGAGAAAGTCGATTGCATAGCGTTGGGTGACCCAACCAGTGCAGCAGAGAAAGCCCAGGATGGCGAGCGCTGGCAAGGCGAGGCGCCAGATGGGGCGCTGGGCCAATGCGAATGGAGAGAGCCACAGGGCACCCATAATATTCTCGTGAAAGAAATGCGGCGGGATGATGGAAGTGTTGTTGCGAGGGATGGCGATGAAGGGAAACTCGCGGAGCCAAGTCGGAGGTTCCAGCAGGAACAAATACAAGCTGGGGAGCAACCAGTCGACCTGAAAGCTAGGCTGTTGCTGGCCAGGGCCTGAGATGAGATATCGAAGGCCGAACTCGAAGGGGGAGCCGAATCGAAGTTGGTTGTATACGGCAGCGATGAGGAGTCCGATGGGGACGGTTAGCCAGCAACGCGGCTTGGCGAAGATTGCTGCGAGCAACAGATGGGGCCTTGATAGGACGACCAAGCCAAGGACGAAGCCACCCCAGCGGTTTTGGTTGCGGATCAACAACGCGGTAGCGATGGAAAGCGTTGCCTGGCCGAATGCGATTGCGACCTCGTAGACAAAGATGCGGTGCAGGAGGAATGGAATGCCGTTGGCGAGGCCCAGGGCAGCGAGTTGCAGTGGCGTTGTGGTGGGTTTGAGATGAAGCAGTGTAAGGGCGTTGGCGATGAATGCGATGGAGACGAAGAAGAAGACCGCGATGCTCTCCGGAAGATCTTTGCCCGTGAGCTTCTTGTAGGGATAAAAGGCAGCAAGCGCGGGGCCAGCACCGTGATAGAGGTAGTAGCGCCCTTTGTAGAGAACCATGTCGTGGATCTTGATCTCATCCGGGAGATTGGGGTCGTAGGGATTGGGTTGTGCGAGCAGCCGGGGATCGGGGGCAATTGGGACGTAGAGGTGGCCCTCGGCCCATCCTCGGGCGAGGTAGTTGTAGTAGCCGTTAGGCGACAGAGGGTTGAAGCGTTGCGAGGCCCAAAGATAATAGGCGCAGATCGCGAAGGCCACGAGCGCAAGAGATAACCTGGGCCGCATGGGGCTATTGTACTTGTGGTGTTGCAACGTGGACGGCAACAACGATAGTGTCGTCATTCAGGCCGCAGGACTTGACGTCACCAGTGCGGCCGAAGAGACCATCGTTGCGGGCTTGGCGAGTTGGTGATTCTGTACACGGCTAAGTGGAATCTGAAGATGGGGAATTCACGAGATGGATGCTTCGCGAGGAATCTTCAGAAGGAGTGGCGCAAGGGCAATACGGATTCGAGAAGTTGGGAGCCACCCGCGCTGACAATACAATCGAAGTGAAGTGAGCAGAGAAATTGATTGCGCAAAGAACGTCTGCTGGGGTCCAGATTTTGCTAATCTTTCAAGTTTGAAGCATCAAGTAATGACTCGTGTGAATGCAGTCGCCATAGCCAAAGACTTTGCAATTCCGCTGCATGCGTAACCCGATTCAGAGAGCGTAAGGCCTTCATCAAGATTTCTCCCACCCTTCTCTTCAAACAAGAGTGAACTGAACTCAATGCCAACATCCTTTCATCCCCTCGGCCTCGAAGGTCTCATCCTCATCGAACCGCAGATCTTCACTGACAGTCGCGGCTACTTCTTCGAGTCCTTTAAGGAATCTGGACTTCGAGCCAATGGAATTCCAGCTCATTTTGTCCAGGAAAATCACTCCTCTTCAACCGGTGGCGTCATTCGGGGTCTTCACTATCAACGAGCCCCATACGCCCAGGCCAAGCTGGTCCGCGTACTTGCTGGAGCTATCTATGATGTGGTTGTTGATTTACGCGACACATCCCCTACTTGCGGCAAGTGGATCGGCATCGAATTGTCGGCTAGCAACAGAAAACAGCTCTATGTCCCGACAGGCTTCGCCCATGGTTTTTGCGTTTTGAGCGAACAAGCAGAAATTTCATATCTCTGTACCGCAGAGTACTCCCCTCAAGCGGAGGGCGGCATCGCCTGGGACGACCCGACTCTCGCGATTGAGTGGCCAATTTCGAACCCAATGCTCTCAGCTAGAGACGAAACTTGGGGCGCGTTCAAACCTCTCCCTGCTGCAGAATGGCAAGGGTAGAGAATCCTGAATCGCAACAGCCTGTTGTTTGAGGGGCTACGTTCTTGGACTCCCGCCGATAGTGCTTTCTCTACCTACCGGCGTAGTTCAATTCATAGTATTTGCGGTATTCGCCACTGCGTACTCGCGCCAGCCAATCGGGATTGGTGGCGTAGAAGTTCACGGTTTCTTCCAGCCCTTGCTCAAACGGGAGCAGTGGCTTCCAGCCGGTCATCGCTGTGAGCTTGTCGCAATTCAGTGCATACCGGCGATCATGTCCGGGCCGATCTGTCACGTATTTCATCAAGGATTCTGATTTTCCGGTAATCTTGAGAATTCGCTTCACAACTTCGATATTTGGCAAAGCAAGGCTGCCGCCGACATTGTAAATCTCGCCCGCTTGCCCTTTGTCAAGGACCGCCAGGATCGCTCTGCAGTGATCATCCACATAAAGCCAGTCGCGGATCTGCATACCGTCTCCATAGATTGGGAGCGGCTTATCTTCGAGCGCATTGGAGATCATGAGTGGAATCAACTTCTCAGGAAACTGGAACGGCCCATAGTTGTTGCTTGCACGCGTCACAGAAACGTCCATCTTGTAGGTGGTGTAGTAGCTGAGGGCAAGAAGATCTGAACCCGCTTTTGAGCTCGAGTAGGGACTCGAAGTGCGCAACGGGTAGTTTTCATCTGCCTCGTAGGGTTCCTCAATGCTGCCATAAACCTCGTCCGTGGAGACGTGTACAAACTTGGCGATGCCCGTTCGCCGAGCCGATTCCAGCAACGAAAACGTTCCATTGAAGTTCGTACGGATCACGGGCTCGGGTGAGAGGATACTGCGATCAACATGGCTTTCGGCTGCGAAATGAACGACGACATCCGGCTTGGATTCGCTCATCAATTTCTCGACAAATGGCATGTCAGCGATATCACCACGCACAAAACTGTAGTTGGGATTTTGAGCGACAGAGCTGAGATTGTCGAGGTTTCCGGCATAGGTAAGCAAATCGAGATTCGTCACCTTCCAGTCCGGGTGTAGCTTGTGAACCAGACGTACGAATGCGGAGCCGATAAATCCGGCACCGCCGGTTACCAAAAGCTTCATGAGATCGGGACCCTTCCTGTTGAATGAGATTTGAATGCTGCATTAATGATTCTTCCAGATCGGGCGTGCTGAAGATCCGATTGGTATGCATCACGCGTCGCTTCGGCGCAGAACTCTGTAGAGAAATTAGCCGCGCGGCGGAGGCTGCGCTTCATCGTGTTGTTTCGCAAGTCAAGATTGGATTCGTGCCGGATCAGGCCATCAGCAATCACGGATGCAGGATTAGAATTCACTGCCCTAGCGCCAGCGGAGCATTTGATTCCAGGTACGAGCTTTGACACACCTTTGGTACGATCAATGCACTCGGAGATTCCGGGTGAATCAACAGGAACGCGTGCGACTGCCTGCTCCTTCTGATCAGCCAGGAAAGGCATGATTGGCATCGAGCTTCGCTCTCGGTAATTTTGATACGCCTCAAGGAACCGAGAGACTCTATTGTTCTTTTGGATGTCGCCCCAGGAGATCATGTGCTGGTGTGAAAATCCAGCACGGCCTGGCACCTCGGCTGCGTATTCAAAATTTGTGGGAAAACCAAAGTGCGACGGTACGTCGTTGTGGTTCAACCTTCTGTCTTCCATCCGAATTCTGAGCTTCTCACTTCATGATAGTTTACTGGCACCTTGCTCACATTGGGTGGATCGAATTGTTCTCCAGAGCTTCAGGCAATGGACCATCCGTTGGCGTTCTTGAGGGGTTCAGAAGGAACATCTCAGAAGCGGTGGACAACAATATGTCCAAATGCGCTTCCAGTTCGTGCTTCTAGTGTCGAAACTCCAGCAGCCCACGTAGATACTCCCCGTAAGCGGAGTTTTTATAGCGACTTGCCTGCTCAAGCAATTGCTCCGCATCGAGCCATTTCATGTGGAATGCCACTTCCTCTGGGCATCCCACCTTCAGCCCCTGTCGCTGCTCAATCGTCTCAACGAAATTACCCGCCTGAAGGAGTGACTCGTACGTGCCGGTATCAAGCCAGGCGGTACCACGCCCAAGCAGTTCTACTCTCAAAGTTTTTTGTTGAAGGTATCGATTATTCACGTCCGTGATCTCCAATTCACCGCGAGGACTGGGCTTCACCTCGGCAGCAATTTGGGTAATGTTCTGATCGTAAAAATAGAGACCGACCACCGCGTAATGCGACTTCGGCTCCTTGGGCTTTTCAACAATAGAGATCGGTCTTTTGTTCTCGTCCAATTCAACCACGCCATACCGCTCCGGATCTTTCACCCAGTAGCCGAAAATGGTCGCCCCTTCCTGCTGTTGTGCCGCAACCTGCAACTGTTGGGAGAGCCCTTCACCATAGAACAAATTGTCCCCAAGGATTAGCGCCGCAGGCTCCCCATTGATAAAGTCCTTCCCAATATGGAATGCCTGAGCCAAGCCTTCGGGCTTGGGTTGAATTGCATATTCCAGTCGGATCCCAAACCGACTACCGTCGCCGAGCAGCCGCTGGTACAGAGGAACGTCAAATGGCGTAGAAATGACAAGTATTTCTCGAATTCCTGCCAGCATTAATGTCGTAAGCGGATAATAAATCATCGGTTTGTCATAAACCGGCAACAACTGCTTGCTTACTGCTTCGGTAATGGGATGGAGCCGAGAACCACTGCCACCAGCCAAAATAATACCCTTCATCTTCATACCCCTTGTGGAACGTGTCTTCTGACGAAACGAAAGAGGAATCGCTTTCGGAAAAGAGCCTTGGAAACGACGCTTAATAAAGTGATATTTGCCTCCAAATCGCTAAACCGTTGTAATCGTGCAGATCGTAGAACCTGATGTCTTGGTTCGCACAGTTGATTCCAAGTGAGTGAATAAGCAGCACTAGTCAAAGTCGGCTAGGGGTATTGTATTTTTCGGATCCCACCACTGCTTTTTCAACGATCTTCAACTGCGAGGCCCGCCGAATGGGAATCTTTACGATAGCACTTCTTGGAGTTTCGACCCGCAAGATTGCAGAAGCAGGGATACAGTTCCCTATTCCAGCAGAGTCTTTGCCTTCAGATCTGGAACCTTCGTCCAGAATCGGGCAGATGATGGAGTCATGCATGAGCCAGAAAGATCAAATCTGCTTAGGGAGGATGGTGGGCCTGTGCAGACTCGAACTGCAGACCTCTACCGTGTCAGGGTGGAATTCGACTGCTATGCTATTGATTCTACATGGGATTGGGCCGCTTTCGAGGGCGCGAAACGGCAAAGGAAGCGCTTATCGCAGTGTTGTCGCAAAGGGCAGCCATCCGGTCCCGTGTTCCGCTCCGGACGTGGTGGACAGCGCGTTGGGAGTGAATTATTGCCATTGAATCACGCAGCAATTTTGAATTCAACAGAAAAATCGCGACGAGCTTGAGTTGGCGTTTTGTAGCCGAGACGCTC
>Ga0194134_10000819_pt1 | contig 46001 bp, 40 predicted proteins | sample TA2KigOff0mmetaG_FD_148602 | JGI IMG/M metagenome (GOLD analysis project Ga0194134, IMG submission 148602) | Freshwater microbial communities from Lake Tanganyika, Tanzania - TA2015056 Kigoma Offshore 0m | ecosystem: Environmental > Aquatic > Freshwater > Lake | place: Tanzania: Lake Tanganyika... | reverse complement strand
CCAGTTACTGGGCCAGTTGCAACAGGCCGATGCGGGCTTTGATAAGCTTCTGTGTGTCGCTCATGAGTGGTGTCCTTTCGGGGGTGATTTAGGGTTTTGGAAGATTCCAAATCTATCACCGCAAGGACCCGCTCGGAGCGGTTTGGGGCCTCCGGCTATGGTCGGGCTAAACCCTCCCTTCGCCTACGTCCCCAAACCGCTGTTCCCCATCAATGTGTCCGCTCATCTCCCGCTAACTTCAGAGTGAGAATGTGACGTGTTTGTGGTGTCATGTCAGTCAAACTAACCCAGGCTCGGCGAAACTCTTTCTAACCATGCCCTGCAATCCATCTAACGGGTTAATTGATTGAAAACAAACATTTTGTCGTTTAATCTGACATGAGTTTCCGCCTACAATAAACACATGGAATCGTCACCGCAGCGTCAGTATCGCTCCGGCCCCTTCCACTTTAGTCCTGACAGGGGTATTCTCACCAAGTCCGGCAGCCTGATCCGGCTCCAGGATCAACCCGCCCGCATCCTCACCATCCTTCTCGAACGACCCGGCGAAATGGTCACCCGCCAGGACATCCAGGATCTCCTTTGGCCAGACGGCATCAATGTCGATTTCGAAAGTGGCATCAACTCTTCCGTGCGGCGCCTTCGGCAAGCCCTTCTCGATGAAGCCGATCGCCCGGGATATATTGACACAATTCCTCGCCGTGGCTATCGGTTCCTGGCGGTTGTCGAAGTCACGCAGCCACATCTACAGCCACCCCCACCTCAAACACTCCCCGCGCCTCCTCCACCCCGCCGCCGATCCTTGCTCTACGCCTCTGTCGCCCTCGCCACTTCCGGCGCCGCCACAGTCGCCTCGACCTTACTTCGCAAGCCTGCCAAACCTCTCGGCGTCCGCTCCTCCATCCTGCTTCCGCCTCCCCAATCGATCGCTCGCAGCACTGGCAAAATAGCCGCCATTTCAGCCGACGGGCAACAACTCGCCTACATCGCCAACCACGCCAACCGTCCTCAAGCCATACTCAGGGATCTCGTATCAGGAAAATCCCAACCTCTTTCTGATTTCCAAGATCCGGTATCCTTGCAGTTCCTCGAATCCTCCCAGTCCCTGGTCCTCGCGAGGAACTCAGGCCTCTACCGCAGAGATGGCTCAAATATCAGAAAACTGTATTCTTGGCCGTTTCGCCCTGGCGTCATATCGGTGCGAGCCACCTCCAGCGGCGACTTGCTTTTCCCGGTTCCTCTGAAGATTCCCGGCCCTGCTCAATCGGGCCTTGCCTCTGCCTGCGCCATCTGGCTAAAATCAGCAGCCCAGCCTCGGGTCCTCGACATCCCCTACGGCGGCAAGGGCCTTGAAACACTCATCCCTCAAGATCTCCTGGACCAACACTACCTGCTTTACTCGTCCGTCCTCGGCCCACAGGCGAGATCTCTCCGCTGCCTGGATCTCACCACCGGAGCCACCAAAGAACTGCTAACTCCCGCCATGGGCGGACGCTTTCTCAATGACGGCAGAATCCTCTACTTCTGGGCAGGCAGTCTCTACATCTCAGGGTTCGATCGCGACCAGATGAAGCTCACCGGGCAACCGCGAGCCATCCTTTCCGGCGTTGCCAACGCTGGCTGGACTGGCCCGGATGCCGACCTGTCCGATGACGGCACTCTTGTATTCGTCCCTGAAAACACCTTGCCAGACTGGAAACCCGTTTGGGTCGGCCTCGACGGAAAATCGACTCCGCTTCAGGTTCCGCCCGGCCCCTTCCACGTTGCGGATATCTCGAGCGACTCGCGCTATCTGCTCCTCTTTCGCTACGAACTTCAAACCGGTGCCACCGTCGAGCTCATCTCAGACGTCGAACCCTACGCTTGCTTCTCTCCCGATAGCAAGCGCATCGCCTTCAGCCGCACCCGTCCCGCAGATTGGCTCCCCGGCCTCCATGTACTCAATATCGAATCTCGCAAAGTCGAATGGGATCTGCCTTTCACTGGCCTCGCTCAGTACCCGATCCAATGGCCCCAAAACTCAAATCGCCTCCTATTCGCCGAGGGCTTCCACCCAACCACCAATATCGATGCTTACAGCGTTAACTTTGGTGATGCAAAGTCCCTCCGCCTCCTCGCCGGCGGGCAACACTCTCAAATCCATCCCCGCCTCTCCCCAAATCTCCGTTGGCTCGCCTTTTCCAATCGTTCCAGCGGCGGTGAGATCGTCATACAGAACATCGAAAACCCAAACCAGGCAGCCATCACCATTCCCGGTCTAGGAGTTGCCCCCGTCTGGTCTCAAGATGGCTCTACCCTCTATTACCGCTCCGGCAGTGAGATCCGTCAGGTCCGCTTCACCGAGGGTAAGCTCTCCCCATCCAGTGTTCTGTTCGAAGGCGATTTCGTGGAACCCAATCATTGGCATCCTCTCTCTGTCTTCGACCAGAGCCGGAATCGCTTCCTGTTGTCGAAGAAGCCTCAAATCGAAGCCCCCAATCGGATTGACATCATCACCAATTGGATCTCCCCCCTGGGCTAGCCTAAAGAGAACAACGCAATGGATAAATTTCGCATCATCGGCAGGCAATCCCTTGCCGGCACGCTCCCCGTCAGCGGCTCAAAAAATTCTTCCCTCCCAGCAATTGCCGCCTGCCTCCTCACCGCCGAACCCGTCACCCTCCACCGCGTCCCGCAGGTCCGCGACATCGCCACCATGCTCAAGCTACTCGAGTTCAACGGGGCCACAGTCGAACGCTTCCCCAATGGTTCCGTGCGGATCGAAGCCAAAACGATTACCAACCCCGAGGCGCCTTACGAAATCGTCAAAACCATGCGCGCCTCAAGCCTCGTGCTCGGCCCTCTCGCCGCTCGCACCGGCACCGCCCGCGTCTCCGTCCCCGGAGGCTGCTCGATCGGTGCCCGCCCCATCAACCTCCACATCAACGGCCTCGAGCACCTCGGCGCCACTGTCCATCAGGAACACGGCAACATCGAAGCCTCTGCCCCCAATGGCCTCCATGGCAACACCGTCCACTTTGAGCGCATCACCGTCACCGGCACAGAAGACCTCATGATGGCGGCCGCCCTCGCCAAGGGCACCACCGTCCTCGAGAACGCCGCCCGCGAACCCGAAGTCGTCGACCTCGCCGAACTCCTCACCAAGATGGGTGCACAAATCTCCGGCGCCGGCACCTCCCGCATTGTCATTGAAGGCGTCAAGCAACTCCATGGCGCCGAGCACACCATCATCCCCGATCGCATCGAAGCAGGCACACTCCTCATCGCCGGCATCATGACCAACTCCGAGGTCACCGTCACCGATTGCATCCCGGAACACTTCACCGCACTGCTCAACAAACTCCGCCAGGCCGGCGCCCGCATCGACGCGAGCGACACCGCCGTCCAAACCCGCCCCTCCAGCCGCCTCCGCAGCGTTGACATGACCACTGAAGAACACCCCGGCTTCGCCACCGACCTTCAAGCCCAGTTCATGGCCCTGATGACTGTCTCCTCAGGCATTAGCTTCATCACCGAGAACATCTTCGAGAACCGCTTCATGCACGTCCCCGAGCTGGCCCGCATGGGTGCCAACATCCGCATCGAAGGCCGCCAGGCAATCGTTGCTGGCCCAAGCGACCTCACCGGTGCTCAGGTCATGTGCTCCGACCTCCGCGCCAGCGCCTCCCTGGTCCTGACCGCCCTCGTCGCCCGAGGTGAATCCATCCTCGATCGCGTTTATCATATGGATCGAGGCTACGAGCGAATCGAAGCCAAACTCGCCGCCGCCGGTGCTCACATCGAACGCATCTAAGGAAACGAACCCAATGCAACACAACCCCGGATTCCTCGCCCTGGTCAACGACGCCAAATCTCGCGTCAAAGAAATCGACCTCGCCCAGTACAAAGAGCTCCACGCCTCAGGTGAGCCCCACATTCTGATCGACACCCGTGAAGAAAGCGAATTCGCTGCCGGCCACGTCAAGGGCGCACTCCACCTCGGCAAAGGCGTCATCGAACGCGATATAGAAACCAAAGTCCCCGACAAGTCCGCGAAGCTGGTTCTCTATTGCGGCGGCGGCTTCCGTTCTGCCCTGGTCGCTGACAATCTGCTCAAGATGGGCTACACGCAACCCATTAGCCTGGATGGCGGCTGGCGCGCGCTGAAAGAATCGGGCCTCGAGCTAGAGAAGTAGCGAGAGCAAGCGATAGATGATCAGCATCAACAGCACACACTCAGCCAACTGAACCGTCTTTAATAACCAACCCGCTAGAAATTCAAACCGGATAAACATTGCCGCGAGGATTGCCGCGAACACTACGTTTTGGCTCAAGCCCTCGGGGTAGAGCTGAAGGTGCAGCACTACGAACGCGTAGTACACAAGTGGCCAGTTGCTATCTTGCGACGTGGTCGAATAGCGGAAGTAAATGATACCCACCGTCATCGCTATGAGCAGGCAGGTACTGAGCCAAAAGCCGTCAATCATGAGTTAGAAAGTCCATAACACGCTGAGAAACCCCGTGTGAGCACGGTAGTTTTGCAGCTGTAGAATCTTCTCGGTATAGTCATAGTGTTGATAGCCGAAGTTGCCGCGGAGTTTCTCATTGATTCGATAGCTGAGCCGAACCTGCGGAGAAACAAACGTCAACGGAAACACTTGCGCCGCAAGCAATGCCGGTTGCGTTGTAAACCCGACCCCCGATCCTGCCGTATCACGGTTCGAAGAGAAGCCTGCATAGACGTCGAGTTTCTTGGCAACGACAGTCCGCACACCGGCGTGTGCCGCATGCACATTCGACAGGAAGAACGAAGAATCTCTGTCCACCTGATTGAAATTCAGAAAGTAGGCGATCCCGGTCACCGTATCCAGATGCAGCTTCTGGTAGCCCGCATCCACAGCGAAGCGGGTGCTCGGGGTCCAGGATCCATCAACCGTATAGTTGCGAGCTCGTGAAGAATGACGGAACAAACTCACTGAGTTAAAGTTCACGCTATTGCGCGTCTGCGCAGCCACACGGAAGTACTTCTGCTTGTATTCGGCCCGCGCGCCAAACGCATGGTAGTCTTTCTCGCTGGTTGTGTAGAACGGACGGTTCTGCCGGCCAATTTCGCCGTCAGCCACGATCGTCAGCCCTTTGATGGGCCGCAGCCGGAAGCCAGCCGTGCCCGCATTCAAGCGGTTCGACTGCTCTCCCCGTGCCTGATCAATGAAGCCAGCATCATTCAGCAACTCAGTCGATCGAATGCGACGGTCGCTGAACTGGTAACCGCCCTGCACCGACAACCAGGGCTTCAATGCCACATCGAGCAACGTCGAATTCGTGACCGCTCGAATACCAAGAAACTGGAAGTTAGCCACTGTGCTATCAAGCGTTCCATTCGTCAACTGACGGATCGTGCTGTCCCCCTCCATCTTCGTCTGATGGAAGGCTGTATGGTTCGAGATCGTAATCCGGCTCGTCGGTAAAATCGAAAACGAAAGGTTCGCCGCCGTCACAGGCCGGCGCGCGTCACCAAATACGAGCGTCTGCACATTGCGCGCTCCGCCGCGCACGGCTCCATTCGCCACCTCATCGAAAATGAAATTGCGGTTGCCGTTCGAGTGTGTGAATCGAGCGTTCACAGTAAACCACTTGGCAGCTTCGGTGAACAGGTTCACCCGCCAGTGCGGCGTCGAGCCGTGATAAGGATGATCCCGCCTGAAGTTAGCAAGCGTTGTATTCGTCACCAGGGGATCGAGCGGCGTACCCGGCTGATCGAGAAATCCGCGCGTGTCTTCCTTGAAAAATTCCCAGCCGCGCTGCCAAAACAGCTTCATACCAGCAAACTGTGCCTGTCCACCAAAGCGAAACTCGTTCTGCTTGCGGCGCACGTTTTCAAAGAACGGAAAGATGTTGCCCCTCGTGTCGAACAGGTTCACGGTCGATAGCGCTGGCCCGCTCTGGTTGTTTCCCGAGAAGCCGCCGAAGAACTGTATTTTCTTGCCAGGGAACAACGTGAACTGATGGTCCTGCATGCGCCGTTCGAGATTCTGGAAGTGCTGCCCGAACGCAATCGTGAGTCCCGGGTTGAAGTAGTCGTTCAGCCGCCAGGTCAACTCATAGCGATACCGCCGGTTCTTCTCGACACGCATCGATGCGAATTGGTACGGGTCGTTGCCCAACCCTTGCGTGTTGAGGATGATCTCGTCGAAGTACTTTCCTTTGCCGTTGCGCGAGTTCACAGTCAGGGAAGTACCCAACACGCGAACACCATTCAGAAAGTTCACATCGCTGCGGTATTTGCCTCGATTGCCATCCACATTCGCAAATCGATAACCGGTCTCAAACGATTGCCGTACGTTGTAATCACCGATCGTATTGCCTCTCGGCACTCCAACGGGTTCCACGGTCGGCGCAACCGTTTGCTGGGCGAGTAAGGCGAGCAACAGGATGTTCATCGTAGAAAGCTCGCATGTGAATTCGATCCGTGAATCCGGGCATGGCACACGGTGCAGTTCTGATACTTCGGGTCGGTCAAAGAGTGCGTCGGCGGGGTCAACTGGATGCCATCGCCCTGGCGTCCAAAGTTCCCTGCGCCGTTATGACACTCGAGGCAAAGTGTAAACACCTGCGGTCGCTTCAAGAGCCTCGCATTCATTCCGCCATGCGCAACGTGGCACGAGGCGCATCCATCCACTCTCACTGCGGCATGTTCGAAAACGAAAGGCCCACGCTTGTCGACATGGCACTTCATGCAGGGCTCTTCATTCTGCAAGCCCTGAGCCATCATCCGCGGCCGGGCGCTCATCTTCCAGGTCGGCGCCTCTGCGCCATGTGGATTGTGGCAATCCGAGCACTGCATGAAACCTTCGTTGACACGATGCTTCACCGGCATCGAAAACTGTGCGCGTATGTTCTGGTGGCAGCCGTAACAAAGATCCGTTTGTGGTTTCGCGAGAAGTTGCTTCGGCGTCGCTGACTTATGGATTGAGTGGCAGTTAGTACAAACCACATCCGCCGTAGTGTGCGAACTGCGCCGGATGTTTGCTCGCCCCATCTGTTGCGTGTGGCACTGCAGGCAGTTATCAAGGATCTTCTTGGGCTGCATCTGGGAGAACGCGATGATCTTGGTCTTGTCTCCCTTGGCCTCAATGTGAGCTTTGCCTGGACCGTGACAACTCTCGCAACCCTTCTGCTCAAACTTCAGCTTCTCGTCAGTAGTCGACTTGAAGTGAGCGTTGCGAAAGAAAGCAGCTGAAATGTCCGGGTGACAGCCCCGGCACATAATGCTTCCGGCATAACCCGGAGGTGGAGGACTGCTCTTTGGACTCTGCGCGTTGGCGAGCAGACACACTAAGAGAAATTGAATCAGTCGTTTCAACAGAAAAACCCTATTGGGGCGATTATACGGCAGGAGGAGGCGATTCCGACTCGTCATTTTTGCTTGGTTGCTGCTCTCGTTTCAATTTTTCTTTGGCATAAGCCAACCATCTCTTGAGAAATCGGTCGAGCCACGGCAACTCTTCAGCTAGAATCATGAGCCCCGGTACAAAAAACACCCAACCCGGCATGATCGGGAGAATCAACCCAATGATCCCCAGAACAACCAGTCCAATTCCGCTCGCATATCGCAGGACCCGCTTCACTCTTACTATTGTGAACCATCCATGCAACGTAGTACTACTAGTCCTTTTTGACTATTCAATCTAGGTATTTTTCTTGACCTGACCTAAGGGTCCTTGTAGATTAAGCTGAACCGTGATCGAAAACCGTAAAAGCCAACGATTTGAGCTACGCCTCCCTTTCGAAGTGATCCGCAGCGGCCATCACTTCAGCAATGCTCAGGGACATACTCTGAACATGTCTTCTAACGGCGTGCTCTTTGAACTGAATCAACCACTTCCTGTTGGAGAGATCATCGAGTATGCGATCACTCTCCCGACTGGCCAAGAGCCCGACGAAGACGTGCGTCTCCGTTGTATGGGCAAAGTGATTCGCAGCCACCAGAATTTCGCTGCGGCAACCATGGAGCGCTACGAGTTTGTGCGCACCAAGCCTTCTACGGGCGAAGTCCCACTCGAGGCCGGAGCCAGCGCCAGCTAGGCTCGTCATGCGCCATCCCGGGGATGGCGGCACCTGTATTGGTTTATAATTCATTGTGCCGATCATGCAAAGCTATGGCCTGAGCGATCCTGGACGTGTCAGGAAGAATAACGAAGACTTCCTGCTCGTAGACCGCACGCAAAACCTCTATATCGTTGCCGATGGAATGGGTGGGGCCCAGGCGGGTGAAACAGCCGCGCGGCTTGCGGCGGAGACCGTTCTCGAAGTCATGGAGAAGCGTCCCAACCCACGGTTAAAGGATCTTGAGGAAGCGTTCATCGAAGCCAATGAACGCGTCAAACGCACCGCAGCGAACGACCTTTCCCTCGAGGGCATGGGCACTACACTTGTAGGGCTCTTACACGCTGGGGAACTCATGCACATCGCAAGCGTGGGCGACAGCAGGATCTATTCGTACTACAACCAGGAACTCACTTCGCTGATGGAAGACCAAACCTGGGTGAACGAAGTCGGGCGGCGGCTGGGAATCGACGAAGATACCTTGAAGCGGCATCCAATGCGACATGTGCTTACCATGGCGATTGGCGTCGGAAACCCTTTAAGGGTAAATACACGAACCATCTCCAATGTTCCGGGAATGCAACTACTGCTTTGCAGCGATGGTCTGCATGGAGTAGTTGGGGCCGAAGCGATTGCCAAAATCCTCGCGGCCGACGGCCAAGACTTACAAAGTAAAGCTCAGACTCTGGTTGAGGCAGCCCGCAACGCGGGCGGACCAGATAACATTACGGTTCTGATCCTGCAGGTGTGACCCTTCCTGTTGCATTGACGATCGCCGGATCTGACCCGAGCGGCGGGGCAGGCATTCAGGCGGACCTCAAGACATTTCATCAATTCCAGGTTTACGGTGAAGCGGTACTGACTCTACTCACGGTGCAGAACACGGTCGGAGTCGAGGCGGTTGAAACGCTAAGACCCGAATTCGTCACCGCTCAATTGCTCGCTGTAATCGAGGACATTCCTCCTGCGGCAGCCAAGACCGGGGCACTGGGTAGCCCGGAGATGGTGGAGCGCATTGCCTTTGAAGCTGCCGCTTTCACGTTTCCTCTCGTGGTAGACCCGGTGATGATCTCCAAGCACGGCGCGCCGCTGATGGCCAGCGAAGCCCGGCAAAAACTAATCGAAGAGCTGGTGCCGGCCAGCGCCTTGCTCACCCCAAACCTTCACGAAGCTGCGGCGATCACGGGGCTTGCAGTCTCGACGCCAGGGCAGATGCGCGATGCGGCGCAGGCGATCCTCGATCTGGGCGCGGGAGCAGTGCTAGTCAAGGGAGGTCATCTCGAGGGTGCCGCCATGGATTTGCTCTATTGGCATGGCGGGGAGCTTGAGTTGACAGCCGAGCGCATTGACACGGTTCATACGCATGGCACCGGCTGCAGCTACTCGGCGGCGATCACTGCATTGCTTGCACGCGGAGAAGCACTTGAGTCAGCCGTAAAGAAGGCCAAGAAATGGATTCACAACGCAATCGCCTCGAACCCAGGCCTGGGTCGCGGCCAAGGTCCTGTGAATCACTTCGCCAATCAGAGTTAATCGTTGGCGCGAACCTAAAATTGAATCGACTCCAACTCCGATCAGAGCGAGTGAGACCCTTTCGAGTGTGATGCCTTGGCCTTTCTGCATCCTTCTTGAGGAGAGCTTGAGTAGACGACGAACCGTATCGAGACAAATTGCGAAGGGTGAACCTCCTCCTGAGCTCGAGAACAATGCTCTCCCAGCTAGACTCTCCCGAATGTGCTGCATTGGCATGGCGAGGACCTCAATTCAGCGGCGGAGTTCGATCCGAAAGTTGCTTCTACGCTTTACACGACTATGGGACGCTAGCGATCTTCAACCTGAGCGTCACTATTCCAGCGCTAGCTAGGTCGAGTGCGCAGCACGAGTATGGCGAGGACTTCATTTCAGCGGCAGCGCCTGATCCTTGAGTCGCCCTCTACATTTACACGTTGGTGAGGCACTGGCGATCTGCGGTCTGGACATACCGAGATTGAGCATTGGGAAGATTCGAACGCGGGCAAGGACGGCAGCGCTGCTCGAGCGGAGAAGAGCTGTAAAGAGGGGCCTAAAACGAATTCACCGGGCGATTGCCTCGAACCCAGGTTTGGGTTGGGGGCAAGGCCCGGTGAATCACTTTGCTGATGAGGATTGATTAGAACGTCAGGCGCAGGCCAAGACGCAGGATACGGTCGCCGTTCGGTTCGCGGCCACCAGCGTTAGTGCCGGTGACTTCAAACACGCCGCCGGTAAACTGACCTGCAGCGTTGAGCACGCGGCCGTTAATACCGGACGAGGGGTTGGCGAACTTCGGAGTGTTGGTCCAGTTGAACAGTTCGGCGCGGAACTGGAGGTTCATCTTCTCCTTGACGGCGAAGGAACGGAACACACCCAAGTCGGTGTTGAAGAAGCTGGGTCCGCGCAGGCTGTTGAAGCCGGCGTTACCGAAGCGGGGTTCGAGGACGCGCTCGAAGGCGAAGGGATCAAAGTACGGCGTGCCGCGGCCGATGCCGCCGAGCTTTTGCACGGTGGGCTTGACCTGGTCGGCGCGCTGCGTGCTGCCAGGCAGACGCAAGCTGCCACCGTCGGAGGTGACGCGGACCGGAGTGCCGGTCATGAAGCTGGTGAGCGTGTTGATCTGCCAACCGCCCGCCACCGCGTTGAAGGCTTTGCTGCCGGAGAAGCGCTTGTTCTTGCCGAAGGGCAACTCGTAGGCAGCGGTGAACTGAACGTTGTGAGTGCGATCAAAGTTGAGCGGCACGTAGTTCAAGCTCGTGTAGTTGAGAGCAGGAACGAGCGGGCCACCGTTGTTGTCTTCGTTGCAGCACCAACCCATGGCCTTCGACCAGGTGTAGGCGACGTTCGCCTGCAGGCCATTCGAGTAGCGCTTGGTGAGCGTAGCCTGCATCGAGTGGTAGTTGTTGTCGCCCATCGGTCCGATGAGGCTAGTTTCGACAGCGCGGCCGAAGCGAGGGAACAGGGGCTGACCGGCTTGGTCGGCGCCAATCACCTGGCCGGCGTTACGGTTCAAGCGGCCGGAGACGCGAACTGCGCGGCTGGCAACATAACCGACCTGCGTCGACCAGTTGTTGCCAAGGTCGCGCTGGACGGTGAGATTGTAGTTCAGAATGTAGCTGCGTTTGAAGTTCTCGCCGGTCGTGTTGACGGCGTAGTTTGCAGGAATGGTGATGCGGCCATTGTTGTTGATGACCGGCTCCGGCAGTGTCGGCAAGCCCTGTGTGAAAGTGGTAGCCCAACCGAGCGCGGGAGGCGCGAGGTTGAAGGCAGCCAGGATCGGGTAGTTCGTGCGCAGGGGGCGTGCGAGGTTCCAAGGATCCCAGTTGAGGCCGAAGCCGGTGCGGATGACGGTCTTCTCGTTCAAGCGGTAGGCAATACCGAGGCGGGGCGACAAGAGGAGCTTGGCAACGCTCGTGCCGCAATTGCGAGGAGTACCACCGAGGCCGCAAGCGATCATTTCGTTGGTGGCGAAATCATAGCGCTCCATGCCGCGGTCGCCTTCGCGCCAAGGCATCGGGAAGCTCTCCATACGAGTGCCGTAGGACAGCGTCAGCTTACGGTTGACCTGCCATTGGTCACGAATGTAGAAGCTGTACATAGTGGTCTTGGTGCGGTAGATATCCGGTACCTGCAGGATGCGGCCACCGCCATCGACGAGACCGAGCAGGTAAGTGCCCATGGAGTTGAAGTTGTTGCCTGCGGCGACGTTGCCGTTGTCAAGGCGCAACTGTGTTGGGCCCTGACCAAAATTGAGACGGCCTGCTGCGCCACCAGCTGCACCGGCAAATTCCGGCTGGGTGTGGTTCAACTGCAAGTGGTAGATGTCCATGCCGAAGCGGATGTTGTGGTTTCCCTTGAGCCAATTGGCATTGGCAACGTACTGGAATTGCGGGTCGGTGCGGTAGTAGGGCATGTAGTTTTCGGTAGAACCGAAGGCAGAGAAGCCACCGATGCCGAAGCCAGGGAAGCCGGATTCGAAGAAGCGTGTGCCGTTCGTGCCGGGGATACGCAGTTCGTCACGGCCGCGATTTGGGCCGAGGCCAGGCTGTTCGATGTTGGTGTCCATCAGGGTGTAGCCGAAGTAGGCGTCGACAATGAAGGTCGGCTTCACAGTGTAGGTAGTGGCGAGAGTACCGCTCCAGGTGCTACCGAAGCCCTTGCCGGGGTTGCCGAAGGCGATCGGACCGCCGCCGATTTCACCGAAGGCGGTGGGAGCGGTGAGGTCGAAGTCGAGCCAGCTCAAGCGGGCAAAAGCAGTCCATCGGTCGGAGATGTTGTAGTTGAACTTCGAGTCGATCGTGCGGCGGTCGAAGGCAGCCTGGCCGAGGGCGAAGTAGTTGTTGTTCGGAATGCCGTTCGGGGCCGGGTTGTTCTCCTGAGGCAGGCGCTGCATCAGAAGAGCAGCAGTGGGGTGAATACGCGAGGCCGGGATGATGTTGCCAGCGAAGGGCTGACGGCCTGTGCCGTTAGCGGCACCAGTGGCCGGGTCGTAAACAGGCAGGTTCGATGTGGAGAGGTTACCCGTGCGCATGATGGCGGTCGGAACTGTCTGCAGGGAGCCGGCGAAGCGGCGGTCCTTTGAGTCTTCCCAGCTACCGAAGTAGAAGAGCTTGTTCTTGATGATGGCGCCACCGAGGCGGCCACCGTACTGGTTCGAGACGTACTTCGGATTCTGCTGGTTGGCAGGCAAGAAGAAGTTGCGGGCTTGCGACCAGTTGCCTTGATGGTAGTGGAACAAGGCACCGGAGGTCACGTTTGAACCGGAGCGGACGCTCAGGTTGACCGATGCGCCACCGGCGAGACCTTGCTCGGCGTCGAAGGTGTTGGTGACGATGTTGACGGTCTCGATCGATTCGAGAGCGGGGACGTAGCTCGAAATGTGCGGCAGCCAGATGTTCGTGGCGCTGGCACCATCGATACGGGTGTTGTTCGAAGCCGTGTTGTTACCGTTGGTCTGCCACTGCATCGAGCGCGACGGGTTCGAAGGAACCGAGTGCGGCGTGGTGGGCGGTGAGATGCCGGGCAGCGTGACGAAGAGGGACTGGTAGTTGCGGCCATTGGCGACAGGCAACTCGGTGAGGGTCTTCGAGGTGATTTCGGCGCGGACTTCGGAACGATCGGTTTGCAGGATCGCGGCATTCGCTTCGATCGTGACCGATTCACTCACTTGGCCGACGGTCAGCTTCAGGTCAACACGGGTCACGGTGTTGGCAGTGATCTCAACTCTTTCCTGGCGGGCGGTGCGGAAGCCGTCTTTCTTGATTTCAACTTCGTACAAACCACCTTGAATTGTGGGAATGCTGTAGGAGCCTTCAGAGTTGGTCGTAGAGGTTCTGGTGGTGCCAGTCTCTTTGCTCTTGACCGTGACGGTGGCTCCGGGGATCAAGGCGTTTGAAGCATCGGTGACGGTTCCGACGACTGAACCGTAGAGGACTTGAGCGGTGCTAGGCGAGGCCGTTAACAAGAAGGCCAAAGCAAGCCCTGCTACTTGGAAAAAGGGAAGCTTTTTTATTGACATGAAATTCCTTTGAAAGTCAACTTCACAAACCAATCTATCACAACTTGACTTCATATTGAAATCGGTTGGGCCTTGGACCTTCTTTAAGCGCGCGGGATCGAAGCCATACTTTATAGTCGATTTTGATCTCGTGGGGTACTTGAATGGCCAGGGTTTGCCAGACTCCTGGAGACAGGATGAAGTCGCGCTGGGGGCTGGAGAGAATCAGCGCCTTGAGTGCTTCTAGGTCTTTGGCAAGAACGACATCCACCTTGGCATCGGGAGCTTCGAGGAAGGCGGGGACAGACTTTGCGATCCCGAGACGCTCGAAGTCCAGAGGACCGTTGGGCGGAAGGTGCTCCATCATGAAGACGTAGCGGACCGTGGCACCAGGGAAGAGGGTGGTGCGGAGTTGGTCGTCGGGGTCGAGGTGGAGGACTTCCCTTCCCGCGAATTGATTCGAGATTGGCATCTGGGGTTGCGGGGCGGGCCAGGCGAGCAGGGCGACGAGAGCGAGCGGAGCATAGATGGGCGCGATCCAACCTCGATGGCAAAGGAGCAATGCCGGGGCAAAGGGTACAAGGTAGGTTGTGTTGCGGTAGCTGTAAGCAGCGATCGATGCCAGAAGCACGCCGGACCACATCAACCAAGTTGAGTTAAAGCGCCTCGCTGTGAGGGGAAGAGCCAGAGGGGCCACCCAGGCGAGGCGAGGGAGGTAGTAGCTGAACCAGCTTTCGGCACTGGCTTGGACCGGGGCGTTGAAGGCATAGCCGAGGAGTTCGACCCCGAGGTACTCCGCAAGGAACCAATCGTGATTGGCCCAAAGCTGGTAGAGGTGCCAGGGGAGAACAACGGCAAGCAGGATGGCGGCGGACTCGAGGGTGGTGCGCCAGTTGGGACGTTTGGTGAAGAACAGGGCCAGAGGGAGAATGCCGGCGAACCACTTGGTCATGATGGCGAGGCCAGTGAAGAAGGCCGAAGCGCGCGGAGGCGCGGCCACGGCGAGGAGAAAGAAAAGGATGAGAAGGTCATCCATCAGAACCAAGCCGGCGCGGTTGCGCCACATTGGGTTTGCGGCAAGCAGGAGCCAGCCGATGGGGCCTGTGGCTGTATAGACGATAGTAAGTGCGCCAGCGGCGGCCAGGATGCTGGGCAGGCGGAGGCTGCCAGTGAGCTGAAAGCTGACAGCACTGAGCCACTGCATGAGCGGGGGCTTGACGAGAAGTGGACGGCCGAGAAACTGTGGTGTGAGCCAGTCTTCTCCGTTAGCCATGCGGAGGATGCCAGGGGCGTAGAGGGCTTCGTCCTGGGAGGGGGTGGCAAGAATCGGGTCGAGAGGTGTGGTCGCGATCGGGTTGCCGGGCGGTACGAAGGTGGAGACCAAAAAGACGGCGAGGAGAGTAAGCGGCTTAGTTGCCCAGGGGACGGGCGTAAACGATTTCGCCAGATTCACGCTCTGGAAGGGTAACATTAACGCCGGAACGCATCAATTGATCGCCAGTCATGGTGAGGACGCGGCGGTCATCGGCAAAGGACACACGATAGGTGTTGCCGGGTCTCAGATCTCGAAAACGCAGGTTGAAACTGCTCGATGCGGTGGCATCTCTTGTGACTATGGCAATGGCTTCATCGAGAGCGGGGTTGTAGCTCTGAATGGCGTCGGTGCGGCCGACAGCGGGACGGGCTGTGAGATGAAGGACTTTGCCATTGGTGATCGACTTTCGGATCTGCTTGAAGGTCTCAATCTCGGAGGCAAGGTAATCGAGCTCTTCCGGTTTAAGCTCCGTGAGACGGTTCATCAAGATCCAGGGTCCACCGAACATGAAGCTGCGGGTGTTGTAACCGGTCATCTCCGTGTGAGGCATGTAGCGGTCGGTGTAGCGAGGCGGGAAAGGGTAGCTCGCTCCAAAGAGGCCTTGACGGGAGCCGAGAGAGCCACTGGCGTCATTGGTGATGGAGGTGACGTAGTTGCGGACCATCGAGAAGGTCATCATGTTGCCACCGTTGGCGCAGTTTTCCCAAACCACGTGAGGGGTCTGGGCTTGAATCTCGCGAAGGATGCGATTGAGGCCTTCGTCACCAGAATAGTTCCAATCGCGGGGATCATAGCTGAGGTTGGCATTGGTGCATTGCTTCACCATCGTCTGGCCATCCTGCAGGATCCAATCAACGTTGTAATTGCGGATGATCTTGACGCCTTGCTGGATCACCCAATCCTGAACCGGCTTGTGGCCAAGAGCCAGAGAGGCAGCACCGTGATAGTTGTAACTGGTCGAGCAAGCCCAATCGGGGTGGTCGCGAAGGACTTTCGAATCAGCCATGGCCTCGCTGATGACATAGTGGAGGCCGAACTTCATGCCTTTGGCGTGGACATAGTCAGAGAAAGCTCGGAGGCCGGAGGGGAACTTGGCGGGATCTTCTTCCCAATCTCCCATGCGCTTGGCCCAGCCGAGGTCGACGATGAAGAGCTCGACACCACGGGCGGCGGCGAGGTCGGCTTCACGGCGCAGCTTCTCTTCGGTAATGTCCTTTTCATAGCCCCAACTATCCCATGCGATGTAGGGGAAGTTCTTGTCGGGAACCTGTGGGGCGAGGGCAGCATCGGCAAAGCGTTGGGTGCGGTAACCGGCTTCATCCCAATCCCCGATGAAGATACCGACGAAGGAAGCAGGGGCTTCATAGGTGTCGTTCGGAGTGACGGGGTGCATGAGGCTATTGACGCGGACGCTCATGTCGAGAGTGTCGTTGGTGCGCTGGATGGTGGCATCGGCGCGGCCGTCAAATTCCCAGCCGGCGAAAAGGCCGACGTTGTCTGGCTTGGCGATGGCGACCCAGGTGCACTGGAAGCCACCGGCGCCAGTTTGCAGCGTGACGCGTTGAGTGGTGTTACTCAGCGTTGTGGTGAGCGGCTCGAAATTGCGTCCGCCAGCGAGGACGCTCCATTGATTGACACGGAAGACGCGATAATCGACATCCTCAAGCTTCGGAGCGTAGGGCAGGATATCGTTGGCGCGGAAGAAGACGCGATTTCCGCGGAGGTTCTTTACCCTCAACTAATGATGGAGAACCGGGTGGCCGGGATGAATCTCGAAGCGGAGGACGAACTCGAACTGATCGGCGGGGTCGTGGAAGACCAGAGCAAGGCCCTTGCCTCCGTTTTTGACCGGGAAGGGCTGTTGATTCAGAAAGCGCAGAGGACTGCGAGCGTTGAATGTTGTGTTGTCGATGCGAACATCGATGGGGCTGCTGGGTTCGGCAGGGGAAGCCTCCCAGAGCGTGTAGCCGGAGGAATCCGCGAGGTCGACCCAGCGAAAAGTGGAATCGGCATCCATGCGGAAGCGAGCGCGGAACTGGTCGTTCCCCATGGACCAGCCGGAATCCTGGCTGAAGCGGAAGTAGACGGAATCTTCAACCTGAGTATGCAGTGATGACAGCGCACCAAAGAGTAACAGCCCCGTCAGAAGACGGATGCTAGTACTTGGCGACGCTGGGATCGACTTTATCACTCCAGGCTAAGATTCCTCCTTTCATGTTGCGAACACGCTGGTAACCGTTTTGTTTTAATAAATCGACGGCTTTTGCGCTTCGCATGCCACTTTTGCAGTGGCAGACAATATTTGCCTCTTTCGGCAGCTCACTTAATCTATTCGGCAGTTGGCCGAGAGGGATTAGAGTGGCTTTTGAAATAAACGCAATTTGGTACTCGTGAGGTTCCCTGACATCGACAAGAATCAAGTCTTCACCTGAGTCGATTAAGGCCTTAACCTCAGTGGGATCTAAGTCTGCTGTAACTGGAGCGGGGGCTTCGGGGAGGATTCCGCAGAATTGCTTGTAATCGATGAGGTCTTTGACGACGCTGCACTTACCGGAGGGGCAATCCGGGTTACGACGGAGTTTCAATTCTCTGAATTTCATGTTAAGAGCGTCATAGAGCATGAGACGCCCCTTCAAAGACTGGCCGGTGCCGAGGATCAGTTTGACGACCTCCGTGGCCTGAATGAGGCCGACGACGCCGGGAAGGATACCCAGGACTCCGCCTTCGGCGCAACTGGGGACGAGGCCCGGGGGTGGTGGTTCGGGATAGAGGCAGCGGTAGCAGGGGCCGTCCTCGGTGGCGAAGACGGAGCTTTGTCCTTCGAAGCGAAAGATCGAACCGTAGACGTTCGGTTTGTTTGTGAGAACGCAGACGTCGTTGACGAGGTAGCGGGTAGGGAAGTTATCGGTGCCGTCGGCGACGATGTCGTACTGTTCGACAATGGCGCGGGCGTTTTCGCTGGTAAGCGGGACTTCGTGCTTGACGATGTTGAGATTCGGATTGATGTCGAGCATGCGATCGGCGGCGGAGTCGATCTTTTTGCGGCCGATGTCCTTGGTGCCGTGGATGACCTGACGCTGGAGGTTACTCGCGTCGACAACGTCGAAATCGACGAGGCCGATGGTGCCGATGCCGGCGGCAGCAAGGTAGAGGCCCATGGGAGCGCCCAGGCCACCGGTGCCGACGAGGAGGACTTTGGCATCTTTGAGTTTGATCTGGCCTTCCATGCCGACCTCGGGAAGGATGAGGTGGCGGGAGAAGCGCTGGATCTCTTCGTTGGTAAGAGTAGTGGCCATGACTTAGCGGCCTCCGGCGATGCTCGGGATGATAGAGACAGTGTCGGCCGGGGCGACTTCGGTGGCCTCTTTGAACATGTAGCGGATGTCTTCGTCGTTGACGTAGATGTTGACGAAGCTGCGGAGCTTACCTTCGTCGTTGTAGAGATTCTTCTTGAGGTCCGGGTGAGCGGAGGTGAGGGCGGCGAGGACTTCGCCGACGGTCGCGCCGGTCGCTTCAATAGTATCGGCACCACCGGTGAACTGGCGGAGCGGAGTGGGGATCAGGATTTTGGCCATATGAGTTCCTCTTCAGTGCTGGCGGTTTGATCCACGTCGACCTGGAAGCATTTGGCGTCGGCGACTTGCCGGGAGCGCACGCTGAGGACGACGTTGGAGTAAAAGGGCCAGTGGTTCTTTAAGTCGGTTTGAGAAAAGTAGGCACCCTCGTCGGGGTGGGAGTGAAAGAAGCCGAGAACGCCGAGGGAAAGCTCGCGGGCTTTGCGTTCGGCGGCGATTTGATCGTGTGGATCGATTTCGAAGCGGTCTTTCTGTTCGCCTTCGTAGGCGTTTCGGCAGGCGATCGCAAGGGTTGAGTGACGCTTGCCATCGGTTTCGGAGCCGATGAGGATGCCACAGCATTCGTTGGGATAGCAGGCCTGGGCGTGGTCGACCATGACGGCCCAAGCTTCGGGGGAAATCTCAATCATTCCAGAAAGGTTCGCTCAAGTATTTTGCGGCACCATCGCAGAGGACAGTGACCACCACACCAGTTTCGCCTTTTTCGGCCAGTGACGCTGCGACTTTTGTAGCGGCGACGACATTGGCTCCGGCGGAGATGCCGACGAGGAGGCCTTCTTCGCGGGCAAGGCGGCGGGTCATCTCGTAAGCGGATTCCGTGGAGATCCAGAGGTTTTCGTCGGCGAGTTTCGCATCGTAAATGCCGGGGATGATCGAAGCCGGCATGTGCTTGGTGCCTTCAATGCCGTGAAAGCTTTGATCGGGTTGGGCGGAGATGCACTGGACAGCGGGGAGTTCGCGCTTGAGGCGGCGGGCGTTGCCGGTGAAGGTGCCGCTGGTGCCGAGCATGGCGACGAAGTGGGTGATGGTGTAGTTGGTCTGGTTGAGAATTTCGAGGGCGGTGCCTTCGTAATGGGCTTTCCAGTTGGCCGGGTTGTTGTATTGATCGGGGTAGAAGTAACGATCGGGGTCGGCCTCGTAGACTTCGCGGCACTTGACGATGGCACCGTCGGAGCCAGCGCCGGGATCAGTGAGGATGAGATCGGCACCATAGGCGCGGAGGATCATCTTGCGCTCATGGCTGGCATTTTGGGGCAGGCAGAGACGGACTTTGTAGCCGAGGGCGGCACCGATCATGGCGTAGGCGATGCCGGTGTTGCCGCTGGTGGCGTCGAGGATGGTACGGGACTTTGTGAGGCGGCCGGTTCGCTCGCCATCGAGAATCATGTTGAGGCCCGGACGATCTTTGACACTTCCGCCAGGATTGAGAAATTCAGCCTTACCGAGGATCTCGACGCGAGGAAAAGCCGAGGAGATGGCGGGCATGCGCAAGAGGGGGGTATCCCCGATCGCATCGAGAAGAGATGCGCCGTTGTCGCGCTTTTGTTGGAAGGCTGCGGCTTGCACGGGGTGGCCTATTGGGAGAATACCACAGTTGTCGCTAGGGATTATGCAGATTATTGTATTTCGGGGTCGACGGGCACACGTCGGGCGTCAGAGGTTTACGACACGCCCTACGGGCGGCGGGATCTTCGGATTTCCGAGAGCTGCGGGCGGGTTGACCCAGGCAAAATGACTATTTCATGCCGCTTTGGGAAGATCCTGGAGCGCAAGGAGGTCTTCCGGGATGTCTTCGATTGGCTTCGTTTGAGCCATGAGAATGGCGCGAACCTCAGGGCTGTTGTTGAGAATGGTGACGGCGAGCTGGAAGGGGGTGGTTCTGCGCAAGTCGGACTTGGCCATCTCGACGACGGGGAGCGAGACGGGGATGGGTTCGCGTTGTCCGAACAGGTACATTTCGTTTTCGATTTCGAGGGAGTGGAAACGGTCTTTCTGGAGCTTGCGGAGTTCATTGAGAGCCTTGTCGACCCGGCGCTCGATGAGGGCGGTGAGCTTGATCATGCGTTCCATGCGGAGGTAATTGGCTTCGTTTGATTCGGCGAGGTAGGCATCTTGCGATTCCGCTTCGAAGCGCTGGGCGCGGATGAGCTGGTAGGTGTTGAAGGCGTAGCGGACGAAGGTCTGGTTCTCAGCTTCCGTCTGGGGACGGCATTCTTCACGGAGGTCTTTTTCGAGTTGTTCGTAGTCGTCTTGCTCTTCGTCGGAGAAGTAGAAGCAAGAGGTAGAGAGCAGGCCGTGGCGGCGTGCGTTTTTTGAAGAGGCGGCTTTGCCTGCTTCGGTTTTGGGGCCAGTTGAATATTGCGCGTTGGCGCGGTTGGCATCGATTTGAGCTTGAGAAGCCATGGTTGAGTGCATCCTTGATGGGGTGAGATGGGGATGGTTCCCCGATCGAGAAGTTAGCAATCGAGAGGGGGAATCCGAACCATGGTTTTTGTAAGTGGCTGGAGTGAGGGGAGATTTGGGCGAAAAAAAAATGTGAACGGGGATTCGGAAGGGTCAGGATTCGAGATAAACGCGGTCGCCGAGGTGGACTTCGCCGGGTTCGACGGTGGAGCCGTAGAGACCGAGGCAGGCGGAGCGCTCGCGGCCGATCGACTTCAGTACGGCCGGGTTGGAAGTTAAGCCGACAGGATCTGTGTTGACCATGACGCAGCGCTGGTCGCGCTTGTCGAGCCTCATGCGGAAGGAGCCGATTCGCAGGATAGAGCCTGTCCAACTGTCTTCGGGAAACAGATCGAAGCCGATTGCGTCGATGACCAGACTGGGGCGGAAGCGTAAGGCGGACAGCTCCTGGGCTGCCATGGCAGAGAGGCTGGCGACGCTTTGGACCGAAAGGAGAGAGAGAGAGGGAATGTATCGAAGACCCCGCTGTATTGCTTGATGAGGTGGACGCCTTCGCCGAGGCGGGCGGCGAGAGCAGGGTCGGTGAGGTCGAGTTGCTCGCCGGTGGGAGTGGTGACACGGATCTTTGAGGATTCAACATCGTCGGGATTGAGGAAGCTGGGCTGATAGTGCCAGAGGTCGGGCTTTTCGCGGATGGTGAGCCAGGGGAAGCCGCTCGCTTGGGCACCGGGGCGGATGAAGGCCCAGCGGCGATCGCCAGCGAAGCCGTGAAAGGAGATTACGGCGGACTGGAGGGATTCGGCTGCCATGGACTTGACGGGATAGCGGCGGAGTTCGCAGAGGGTGCCGACAATGCGGTTCATGCCGATGAAGATAGCAGATGAAAGTGGGTTGATGTTTTCGCAGAGGAGCGGCGTCACCAAGCTCGTGTGGGGCTGGGCAAACGGGACGGACCGGGCGGATTCGTCTGAACTGTGATTGGGTTAGCTAGCGGAGCGACTCGAGAGTTTTGGTGAGGAAGGCGATGTCTTCGAAGGGTTCGCCGCCGACGCGGGACCAGCGGAGCTTGCCTTCTTTGTCGATCAGGATGGTGGCGTGGAGTTCGATGTCTTCGAAGTCATCGTAGGCGAGGAAGCGTTTGGCGTTGGCCTTGTCGCTTTCCTGCAGGAGGCGGATGCCTTCGTAGCCTGCGTCGGGTGAGTTGGGGCTGATGGCGACGATCGCAGTGTTGAGACGTTTAAAATCTTCTGACTTCGCCTTCAGATCCTTGAGTTGCTTGAGGCAGTGGGGGCACTCTTTGCCGAGGTAGAAGACCAGAATGACGTTCTTGCCGGCATAGTCTTTGAGCGTGACGGGTTTGCCGTCCTGGCCCATTGCTTCAAAGTTGGGGGCATTAATCGGGGACCACTGCTTGGGGCCAAATTTATCGAGGGCATCGGGGTTGTATTTGCGCTCGGGTTCAGGCGTCTTGATCGAAGCCGGTTTGCCTGCGAGTTCGAGGCCCTTGAGGGCGAAATGGTCGTTGCGGGTGAGGGTGAGCGATTTCTCGTAGGCTTTGATGGCGAGGTCCTTGCTGCCGGCTTTGAGGTAGGCGTCGCCAAGGGCGTTGAAGAGGACTTGCGGGTAATGTGGCGGATCGTTGTCGGACTTTTGAAGCTCGAATTGTTTTTCGGCGGCCTCGGTCATGAGCCCGAGCCCCAGGAGAGTTTCCCCTTTGGCGAGGGCGAGGCGGGCCTTGAGCTCAACAGACATGATCTTGTAGTGGCGTGAGACCGATTTTTCATCTTTGAGTTTTTCGAGGGCGGCGATGGATTTTTCGGCTTCGTCGAGATTGATCAGGCCGAAGTGGGCGCGAGCTTCGACGTAAGCCTTGAGGAGTTTGTCGCCGACTGAATCGCGCCACGGGATGGTGCGGGTGTCGAGGAGTTCCTTCCAGCGTTCATACTTGACGAGGACGCGTGCCATGGAGCGGATGCCCTGAGAGTGGGGGCTGTAAGGAGACTTGTCGTTGGATTTAGGATCCTGCGGGGCATTGATCAGATCGCGGGCCCCGGCGATGGCGAGTTCGGGCAGACCGAGTTCTTCCTGAATGTAGCTGAGGTAGGCGCGGTTGTGGCCCCAGTTCCAATAGTTGAATGGGTAGACCTGGCGCTCGTGCATGTGGCGGACTTCGGTGCGGGTGGCGGCATCCATGGCGGTGGCGGCTTCGTTCCACATGCCGACGGTGGCGTAGATGTGACCGGGCATATGGAGAGCGTGACCGATGTTGGGAGCGACTTGACCGTATTTGGCGGCACTCTTGAGGGCCTGCTCGGGCTCGTGATAGTTCCAGTTGTGGATGCGGTAGTGGTGGACGCCGGGGTGATTGGGTTGTTTGGACTGGATTTCGCGGAGGACCATCTCGGTGCCGTAGCGGGAATCGCCCATGTTAGCGAGGGCGAGAAGAAGGCGGGCCTCCATGTCGTCCGGGTATTTGACGGAGAGCGTTTCGAGGATTTTCTTGTATTCGCGGGCGTTGTCCTGGTAGTCATCGCCGCGGTCGCGGAGGGTGTCGGTGCGCTCGCGTGCTTCGAGGGCTTCAATGTAGAGGCGTTCGCGTTCTGTAAGGCCAGCTTTGCGCTTGGCGGCTTCTTTGATGCAGGTTTTGCTGCGCTCGTCGCCGGTGGCGCGGGCGAGGCCCCAGTAGCACATTGCGTTTTCAGGCTCGAGCTTGAGACACCAGCGGAAGCTGCGTTCGGCTTCGTAATCCCAGAAGGAATGCAGGAGGGCGTTGCCCTGATTGAACCACTTTTGTGTCTCGGGATTCTTGTGCGTGATGGGGAAGTTAGCAACCCCAATGTCCTTCATTTCGACAGGGCGGGTGCGAGGGCCGACGTCGAAAGCTTCGCCGTGTGGGGAGTGGCCGGGGCGGGTTTCGGCGGCTGAGAGGGTAAGGGCAACTAAGAGGAAGTAGTGACGCACATCATTAGGTTATCGAATTATAATAAAGAGATCCTGACAGAGCTGACTACATTGATTGCGAAAGCGCGGGACGGAGAGCCCGGAGCGGAACCGTTGTTGTTTGAACGGATCTATCCGGAGTTACACGCGATCGCACGGCAGCGGATGGCTGGTGAGATGTATGCGGCCGAAAGCACGGAGTCGCTGGTGCATGAATGTTACCTGCGGCTGAAAAAGGGTGGGCTGCCAGAGGTCGCGGACCGGGGACATTTTTTCGCGGTGGTATCGCGGATCATGCGGCAGATCCTGGTGGATTTTGCGCGGATGCGAATGGCGCAGCGGCGGGATAAACGGCTGGAGTCGCCGATCGATGCAGCGGACGAACTGAGGGATGGGCAGGCGGAGAAATTACCGGAGTTGCTCGCGATCGACCAGCAGTTGAATCTGCTTGAGCAGGTGGCGCCGGAGGCGGCGCAGATGGTGGAGTTGCGCTTCTTTGGGGGGCTGACGGCGGAAGAGATTGCGGAGCATTTGAAGTTGGATGTAGGGCATGTGAGGCGGAGGTTGCGGTACGGGCAGGGTTGGTTGCGGCGCGCGATTGCGCAAAAATAAGCTGTTTTTGCGCATAAGGAGATAGGGACATTTTTTTGCCGATTAGCGCGATCGAAGAAGCGGACCTTTTTGCACGGCTCGTAGAGCTGGAAGACACCGACCGGGTTGCCGTGCTTGCTGAGTTTGATCTGGACGAGGAGTCGCGGGCGCGGTTGCTCGCTTTGCTTGGTTTTGAGAATGGGGCAGAGGATGAGTTGGGTTTGAGTGTGTCGGGGGCGATGCGGGAGTGGAGCCTAGCCGGTGTACTCGAGGCTGGGATGCGGGTGGGGCGGTTTGAGGTGGTGAGGGAGCTAGGGCGTGGCGGGATGGGGGAAGTGTGGATGGTGGAATTCGAGGAGCAGGGGGTAAGGCGGCGGGGGGCGCTGAAGGTGTTGCGGCGTCACTTGATGGAGCCCGATCAAGCTGCACTGTGGGATCGGGAACGAAGGCTGGTGGCGCGGCTGTCGCATCCGTATATTGCGGGGATGATCGAGAGCGGGACACTTGAAGGCGGGATGCCGTTCTTGTTGATGGAGTACGTCGAGGGGCGGCGACTGGACGATGCGGTAGAGGGGATGCCGATCGCTGGGCGGGTGGAGGTGATGCGGAAAGTTTGTGATGCGGTGGCAGCGGCGCACCGGCAGATGGTGGTGCATCGGGACTTGAAGCCGGGGAATGTGTTGATTACTTCGGACGGGTTGCCGAAGCTGGTTGATTTTGGCATTGGGCAGGCGCTGGATTTGGGGCAATCGTATCTGGGGGCGGGGACACGGGCGTATTCGAGCCCGGAGCAGTTGGCGGGGGAAGAGCCGACGATGGCGATGGATGTGTTCTCGTTGGGGCGGATGCTAGAGCGGGTGGCAGGAGAGGGTGGTGAGGAGTTGGGTTCGATTGCGCGGAAGGCGACGGCGAGTGCTGTTGGCGAGCGGTATGAAACGGTGGGGGAGCTGGAGGCGGATCTTGGGCGATGGCTTGAGAAAAAGCCGGTGCGGGCTTTTGGGGATGGAGTGGGATACCGATTGCGGTGCTTGGTGAGGAGGCAGCCGTGGGTGACGGTGGGCGGAGCTGTGGCGGTGGGGTTGACGTTTGTGGCGTTGGTAGTTGCTTGGAAGCAGTATGAGCAAGCTCAGAAGAGGGCTGCGGATCTGCAGGCGCTGGCGGGAGTGGCGATCTTTGATCTCGATGAGGAAGTGCGGAAGTTGCAAGGGTCGCTCAAAGCGCGGCAGATGTTGCTCGAAACGGCAACGAAGTATCTAGCGAATCTGGAGGTGGCCGCCAAAGGCAACGCAGTGCTGCGGGCGGAATTGGCAGATGCGTATTTGAAGACGAGCGCACTGATGTCGGCCAGCTCGGCGCAAAGCCTGGAGAGAGAGGACGATTCTTTTGATCTGGCTGAGAAGGGGTACCGGCTGAGGGAAGAATTGGGCCAATTCGACGCGAAGGACCCGAAGATCCGGAAGGGCTATGCGGATTCGGCGCGAGACTATGCTCAGAAGCTGCGTCTGAAACGAAGGATCGCGGAGAGCGACAAGATTGCGGAAAGAGCCCAACAGCATATCGAGCTGTGGGTGATGGAAGAGCCCAAGAGCTGGCAGGCGCTCGATCACTTTCTGTTTCTCGAAAACAACAAGACGCGGCGATTGCGATTGAAAGGGATCGATCTTGCGAAGGAGAACCAGCAGAAGGTTGTGGCGCGGCTGCCGGAATTGAAGCAACTTGGGGCCCCAGAGCGGAGCTATTGGCGGCAGATGGTGATTCAGAATAGCTTGATGGCAGGAGTGATGGGTGGCGTCCATAAGCTAGCTCCCGAGATACTCGACTCGATGACGAAGGCGGTGCAGGCGGCCGAGCAGCTATACCGGATCGAACAAAGCGTTCTCACGACCCGGTTGTTGCTGACGACCTACCTTGAGTATGTGGAGTACACCGTGGATGTGGACATGGTGATTTTCGGAGAGAATGAGCGGCTGATCCGGCGAAGCGAAGAGATCTTGCGATCGCCAGAATTGCCGGACAAGGATGCGGCGTTTTGGGAGCAGCACCGGCTGGAGTTTCTGATCATGCGGGGGTGGGCGGCTTATGGGAGAAAGGACGATGCCGAAATGGGGCGGTGGTTTGCGGAGTGCCGAGCGGGATTAGATCGTGTGGAGCCGAAGCCATTCTGGGTGCATATGCGGAGGGGGCAGATCGGAAACATTGAGAAGCAGGCGAAGGAGCGCAAGTGAACACCGGCCTGTCAGCGTTGATGCTGGCAGGCCGGTAGCTGAAGCGTCTTAGCTAGAACGTGATGCGAGCCGCGATCTGGAGGATGCGCGGATCGAATGCCGCCGTCTTGGTGAGGTAGTTGGCCTGTGGTGTGAGGACTCGCGTGGCTGCGTTGAAGGCGAAAGGCGAGGTCTGCAGGCCGGAGTAGTTGGCACGGTTGAGTGAGTTGAAGGCTTCGCCCATGAGGCGCAGCTTGACTCGCTCGCCGTAGAGCGGGATGTCTTTGCTGACGCGGAGGTCGAGGCTGGCGAAGCCGGGACCGGTGATGGTGTTGCGGCCGAAGCCGGGGGCACGATCATTGCGGGAGTTGCCATCGAGATTGAGATCGCTGGGAGCCGTGGCGTTGAATGGCCGACCGGATTGGCCCTGGAAGATGGCCGAGACTTGCCAACCGCCGAGGATGTATTTGCCGACGCCAGCGAGGTTGTTGAAGTAGGCGATATCCCAGACAGCGGAAGTGACGAGGCGATGGCCGATGTTGGTGTCGCCGATGGCGCGATCGGCGTTCGGGTTGAGGGTGTCCTGAGCGACCTTGGCGTCATCGCCACCGCCGGGGACAACGCTGGTCGCGTCTGGACGGGTGTCGATGACCTTCGACCAGGTGTAGCTGGCGAGAAGCTGGAAGTTCTTCGAGTAACGCTTGGTGAACTGAAGGAAGCCACCGTGATAGAACGAGTCCGCGCCGCTTTCGAATAGGGAGATGCGGCCGAAGTCGGTGAAGGGGCGGGTGCCGGCGGGACGCGATTGATAGGGGATCGGGATCACGGTACCGGCGAGGGTGGCGTTGAAGGTTTGAGTGGGGAACAGATTGATGTCGCGGGTGCGGGCGAGGTTGAGACCGCGAACGCCGAGGTAGCCGAGGGTGAGAGCGAAGTCGCGGCTGAGCTGGCGCTCGTAGTTAAAGTTCCACTGGTAGGTCTGGGCGGTTTTGAAGTTGGGGTCCATGACGTAGATGTCAGGAGTGCGGGCGAGGGCTGGGGGCGCGCTGAGCACGGCCGGGAAGACCGGGATGAGCGGGAGTTGAGAGGCAACGTTCGCACGGAGTGTGTAGGTCTGCACCTGGATGCCGTTCTGCGAGTGGCCGGTGCCGTAGAGGATGGCTGGGGTGCGCGAGCTGAACATGCCGAAGCCGGTGCGAATGAGGGATTTGCCTTCTTTGTCGAGACGGTAGGCGATGCCGAGGCGGCCGAGGATGTTGCCCTTATCGAAGGGGACTCGGTCGGTTCTCAGGCCGAGGTTGGCGAGGCTCTGAGAGGGGTTGACGAAGTTGTTGGCGGCGAGCTTGTAGAGGTCGTAGCGGACGCCGTAGGTGACGGTGAGGGGATCGGAGACGCGCCAGGTGTCCTGGGCGAAGAGGCCGAGTTCGCTCGCGTTGGGCTTGGTGAGGGGGCCGTTCGTATTGGGGCCGGCGAAGCCTTGGGTGAAGGACGAGGGGCGGCGGTTGGTGAAGTCGGCGAGCGAGTCGAACGTGTAGCTGCCGGAGAAGTTGCCGGGGAAGAAGTTGGAGACTCGTTCGAGGTTGACGTCGCCACCAATTTTGAAGGTGTGGCGGCCGCGGATGGCCGAGAGCGAGTTGATGATGTTGAACTTGTCGGAGTTGGTGAAGCGAGGCGAGAAGCTGTTGCGGCCGATGGCGAGCATCTGCGCGCCGGTCTGGCGGATGATGGCTTCGGGGCGGTCGCTGTTGGCGATGCCGGGTTGATCGTCGCGGAGGTAAATCACGCGGGAATCCCAGATGGTGGTGGAGCCGAAGACGCGGTTGTAGGCGACGGCGAGGTTATCAGAGGAGATGTTGGAATTACCGGTGTGCTCGACGGCGGATTGGCCGCCGGAGTTCTCAAAGTTGGTGCCGCGGAAACGGTGGACGTTGTAGCGGACGTTGAGCTGCTGGGTGACGCCGAGGTTGTAATCGACCCGGCCGGTGTAGATTTTGTTGTTCTGGCCGGTGACGTAGGGAGTCTGGAGGGGGGAGAGGACGCGACAGCGCGTTGTGAATCCGCATCTGTGAGGGGGGCGATGGGGAAGAAGACGGGGTTGGGGTTGGTGTTGCGCTGGCCGTCGTAGTTGAAGAAGAAGAAGAGTTTGTCCTTCTTGATGGGGCCGCCGAGATTGCCGCCGAATTGATTGAAGTGATAGGGAGGACGGGCGATGCCGCGGGACTTGTTGATGGGGGAGTTGGCGTTCATCGAGCGATCGCGGAAGAACCAGAAGGCGGTGCCGTGGAAGTCGTTGGTACCGGACTTGGTGACCATGTTGATGACACCGCCGCCGGAGCGGCCGATTTCAGGAGCGAAGCCGGAGGTGTTCACCTGGAATTCCTGAACCGCGTCCTGGGAGAAGGTGTAAGGATTGCGACCGCCGCCGGCGCGGCCGGAGCTTTGGCCGAAGAAGAGGTTGTTGGAATCACCGCCGTCGACGAGGACTGAGTTCGATGTGCCGCGCTGACCGCCGAAGCTCAAGTCGCCGCCCCGGGTTTGGTCGCGGACGACGCCGGGGGTGAGGACGGTGAAGTCGAGGAAGTTGCGGCCGTTGATGGGGAGGTCGCGGACGGCTTTTTCATTGACGGTGGTGGCGGTGGAGACGCGCGAAGTTTCGACGACGGGGATGTCGGCGGTGACGTTGGCGGTCTCGGTGACGGCGCCCACTTCGAGGCGGACGTCGAGGGTGAGGACGGCGCCGACGGTGAGCTCGATGCCGGATTTCTTGTAGAGCTTGAAGCCAGACTTCTCGACAGTGATGCTGTACTGGCCGACGGGGAGGCGGACGAAGTTGTAGACGCCGGCATCGGAGGATTCGATCGAGCGGGCGAGGCCGGTGTTGGTGTTTAGAGCGGTGAGTTTCGCTTTGGGGACGGTGGCACCGGAGGGGTCGAAGACAGTGCCATTGACGGTGGCCCCGCCGACTTCGGATTGGGCGAGGGCAGAGAGGACGGTAAGAGCCGCCAGGATCAAAAAGCGCGAGAAGAAAAGCATATGCCCATGTTAGCGAGTGGCGATTGCGTGAGGGCTGAAACGGGGAGTTTGGAGAAATTTGAAAGAAAGATGATCCAAATGTTCTCTTTGCTACGCGAGAAAGTAGTGGAAGAATAGTATCGAATTCTTATGGACCCGCAAACTCAGGAATGGTTGAATCAGTTGCTGGCTTATACAGCGCAGCTCCCGGCGGAGAAGCGCGAGGAGTACGTGCGGGAAGCTTGCGCGGGACGGGATGATTTGCTCGAGGCGGCGTTAGGAATGGTGCGTAGCGGACAATCGTCGACCAAAACTATGGCACCGGGGCGCGGGGCGCAGATGATCGGGCCTTATCGGGTGCTGCGGGAGCTGGGTAAGGGCGGGATGGGTGTGGTGTATCTGGCGGTGAGGGACGATGGGGCGTTCCGCAAGAATGTGGCGATCAAGCTGTTGCGCGGGGATGCGGTGACGCCAGAATTTGTGGAGCGGTTTCGCAATGAACGGCAGGTGCTGGCGAACTTCGACCATCCGAATATCGCGAGGATTCTGGATGGCGGGGACACGACGGAGCGGATGCCTTACTACGTGATGGAGTACGTGGAAGGGCGGCCGATTGATAAATATTGCGATGAGGACAAGCTGAGCCTGAATGATCGGCTGAAGCTGTTTCAGAAGCTATGCGGGGCCTTGCAGTATCTGCATCAGAATCAAGTGATCCATCGGGATTTGAAGCCGGGAAATATTCTGGTTTCGAATGAGGGCGTGGTGAAGCTGCTGGACTTCGGGATTGCCAAGCAGTTGGGGCCGGCGAGTATGGAGTTGACCACGGCGGAGGGGACGCCGCTAACGCCCGCGTATGCGAGCCCGGAACAGTTCACGGGGCGGGCGGATGCGCGGAGCGATATATATACGCTGGGTGTGATTCTGTATCTGATGTTGACGGGTAAGCTGCCGGATCAGGGGACGATCAAGCCACCCAGCGAAAGCGTGCGCGAGGATACACAGCGGACGCAAGAGACGACCAAGCAGCTGAAGAAACGATTGATGGGCGATCTCGACATGGTCGTTTTGAAGGCGATGCACCGGGAGTCGCGGCAACGGTATGAGTCGGCGCAGGACCTGGCAGAGGACCTGGAGCGTTTCATGAACGGGCAGCCTGTGCTGGCGCGAGGGCGGGCCGGGATTGCCCCGAAGACGCTTGGGATCGCTGCTGGTGTTTTGCTGGTGTTGTTGGGCGGGGGCGGAGCGGCATATTGGTATTCGCAAAAGCCCGCCGATGAGGTGAAGACTGCCTCAGGGGCGATGGAGTATCAACCCACGGGGGTGGAGAAGAAAGTCGAGCCGGCAGTGCCGGAGGCGATCAAAACGGAGGCAGTCACGCCGGAAGCGTCGAAGGCCGGGAGTGGGGCCGGAGGCGCGATGACGCCGCAGGTGGGGCAGGTTGCGACGAAGCAGCCTGTGCCCAGCCAGGCTGTCTCAAGCCAAACTGTAGCCAGGCAGGATGTGACGCCGCCGGTGAATGCCGGGCGGATGAATGCTGGGCAGTCGATTGTTGGGCAGAGTAGTGCAGGGCAGAGTAGTGCAGGGCAGAGTGGTGCAGGGCAGAGTAACGCAGGGCAGAGTAACATTCCTGCGCCGCCCAGCCAAGCGGCCATGCTAGAAGGATTGGATGATGCCCGGGACAAGTATGCTGCGGTGGCTGGTAAAGTGGCGGCGACCGAGCAATTGTTTCAGAAGGTGAAGGCAGACCTTGAGGCGAAAGGACTATCGATGAGAGCCGACACGATGTCGCGCGTGATGTCGATGAAGATGAGCCTTGAGCAGGCCAAGCAGGATTTGGACCGGATGAATGTCGCTGGTGCCGTGAAGAATTTGAATAAGGCCGAGGCGCAAGCCAATCGGGTTGGTAAAGAATTTGGCAGATAACTAGCAGGAGCAAAAACAGATGCGTTCGCAAATTGCATGGATTCTCGTTATGAGTGTGACCGGGGCCCTAGGCCAAACGCCGCCCGCGGCGCCGAAGACTGCCGCGCCGAAGGCGGCACCCAAGGCAGCGCCGAAGACGGCGGCGAGCCCGATGGGCAAGATCATCCAGATGATCGAAATGAAGCTGCCGGATGCGGCGGTGCTGGGCGCGATCCAGGGAGCGGGCAAATTGAACCCGACGCCGGATGATTACATTAAGCTGAAGCAGGCTGGGGCGAGCGATGCGGTGATTGCGGCGATTGCAGGTGCTCCAGCAGCTGCTGCGCCGACTGCGGGTGCGCCTGCAGCGGCCGCCGCTCCGAGAGCGTCAGCGGCACCGGCGGCAGCTCGGTTGAGCATCAATACCGATTTTTCGACGTTGTCGTGCACGAAGCCGGCGACGGCGGCCAAGCGCGTGATCGCTATCGACGAGTTCGACTATGGCACGGTAATGACATCAGTTGCCGCGATTTTTGGAACACAGGTGAATGTCGGCAAGGGCATTCTGGCCTTGTTGACGAAGCGGCTGGCCGAAGACGGAAAGTACCGAATTGTGGAACGGCAGAAGCTCGGCAAGGTGCTGGGCGAGCAGGACCTGGGGGCGTCGAACCGGGTGAAGCAAGGTACGAACGCGAAGATTGGCAAAGTGGTTGGCGCGGATGCGATTTTGATGGGCACGATCACAGTGTTCGGTATGGACACGCGCAACAATCGCGTGAACGCGGGTGCGGCGACGGGTGGCCGCTTGGGCGGTGTGCTGGGCGGGATCAACGTCGGCAAGCGGTCAGACAAGGCAATCGTTGAGATCAGCTACCGGTTGGTGGATGTCGAGTCGAGCGAAGTGATCGCGGTGGGCGAGGCGCGTGGAGAATCAAAGCGCACGTCGGCCGGCTTTGGGGCGATGGGATTCTCTCGAGGAACTGGCGGCGGTGGCGGCGTGGATATGACGAGCTCGAACTTTCAGGAGACGATTATCGGCGAAGCGACCGTGGAGAGCGTGACGAAGCTGGCGGCCATCGCGAACTCGAAGGAACAGCAGATCGCGCCCAAGAGCAGCGAAGTGGAGGCCAAAATCGCCGAGATCGCCGGGAACAAGATTTATCTGGCGGCGGGCGGCAATGACGGCGTGCAGCAGTGCGACAAGTTTGAGGTGTCGCGCGTGATCAAGGAGATCAAAGATCCTTCGACGGGAGAAGTGCTGGATCTGCAGGTGGAAAAGGTGGGCGAATTGATGGTGACCGAGGTGAGGGACAAGATCTCGATCGCTTACTTTAACGGAACAGAGATGCCGAAGGTGGGTTATGTGGTTAAGAAGATCCAGTAGCTTATTGGTTGTGGCGTCGGCGCTGATGGCGCAGGTGGCGGGCATCGATGGGATGCTCGCTCAGTTTGAGGCTCAGGGCCAGCCGAACGCGGATCAGTTGCAGCGCAATCTCATGCAGATCTCTGGTGGACTACGGGGCGGCATGAGCACGAACCCGCGACTGCGAGATTATCTGAATCGTGTGCAGCCTGTTGTGGGCGGCAATCGCGGATTGGGGCTCGCTATGTCGGGAGTGTACCGGCAGATGGGCGGGCTTGAGGCGAATCCACAATTGGCCTGGTTGAATTACCGCAACGCGTTTCTGCTGCTGAATCAGTTCCCAATGGACCACCAGATCCGTGGGGAAATGCAGCAGATCCGGCGGAGTGTCGAGGTAGTGGAGGCGAGGATGCCGGAGTTGCCGAAGCTGGATTGGTCGAGCCTGGATGCCGCAAGCCAGAAGGAGTACGACGAGGTGATGTCGCGCTACATCAGCGTGTCGGCAACGGCAAGCTCGGCTGAGGTGATGGCGGAAACGATGCGACGGTCGATGGGAGATCAAGGTCTGGCGGTACGGCCTGAGGTGATTAGCGGGCTGACGCGGATGAAGCTGAAGCTGGATGACGCCAAGCGGTTGATCGAGCAGAGGAATTACGGGATGGCGAAGGATCGGCTAGGGTCTGCTGAAGGAGAAGCACAGAAGATTCTGAAGGCTTTTGGCGGGTAGACGTCGCAGTCCCTGAAAGTGCCTGAAAACAAATCCGCCCGCTCTGAGAGAGCGGGCGGAACTGCTTTTAGGACTTGAAACTAGCGAGCGGCGAGGAGTGCGCGGAGGTGACGGGCACGCTCGGGGCTGCGGAGTTGACGGAGGGCTTTGGCTTCGATTTGACGAATGCGCTCGCGGGTAACGTCGAACTCTTGACCGATTTCTTCGAGGGTGTGTTCACGCTCGCAGCCGATGCCGAAGCGGAGACGGATGACCTTCTCTTCTTTGGGGGAGAGAGTCTTGAGGATGTTGGCAGTCTCTTCGCGGACGTTGGCGTCGATGACGGCGTCGACGGGAGAGCCGACCCAGCGGTCTTCGATGAGGTCGCCGAGGGCGGATTCGCCGTCGCGGCCGACGGGGGTTTCGAGCGAGACCGGATCGCGAGAGATAGTCTTGAGCTTCTGAACCTTTTCAACCGGGATGTCCATGCGGCGAGCGATCTCTTCATTGGACGGGGCGCGGCCCAGTTCTTTTTCGAGTTCGCGCGTGGCGCGGAGGAACTTGTTCATCGACTCGTTCATGTGAACGGGGATGCGGATGGTGCGGCTCTGGTCGGCGATGGCGCGGGTGATGGCCTGACGAATCCACCAGGTGGCGTAGGTTGAGAACTTGTAGCCACGGCGGTATTCGAATTTGTCGGCCGCGCGCATGAGGCCGATGTTGCCTTCCTGAATCAGGTCGAGGAGGTGAAGGCCGCGGTTGACGTACTTTTTGGCGACGCTGACGACGAGGCGGAGATTGGCTTCGACGAGGTCTTTCTTGGCGCGTTCGGCTTCGCTTTCACCACTGCGGATGTTGTGAAGCGAGATGCGCAGGTCGGTCAGAGAGGCGGCGGCGATCTGCTCGCGCTTCTTGACTTCGCGCTTGAGCTCGCGGACGCGGGATTGAGTGGTGGGTGTGGACTTGACGGATTCGAGGCGCTCCAACTCCTGCTGGAGGTGGTTCATTTCCTCGACGGCATGCTCGAGGCTCTTGGTGAACTGCTTCCAGCGGTGGATATTCCAAGGAACGGAGCGAATGCCGAGGGAGAGGTCAACCCGGGCGCGATTGTATTTGCCAAGGGCCTTGCGCTTGACCTTCTTGTTGGCGGCGGGAGCGGATTCCCATTTGTCGAACAAGGGCTGAAGTTTCTTTTCGAGGATGATGACCTGGTTGAACTGTTCGAGGACAAGCTTGGCCTTCCTTTCTTGAGCTGCGGCACCTTCTTCGATGTCGACGCCGAGGTCGACAATCTCATCGAGGTCGGTTTGACCGCGACGGGCTTCTTCCATCAGGCTGAGGACGAGTTGTTGAACGAGGGGGGAGCGGCTGAGTGCTTTTTGAGCCCGGACTTTGCCGCGCTCCATCTTGCGAGCAAGAGTTACCTCACCCTCACGGGTGAGGAGAGGCACAGCACCCATTTCGCGCAGGTAAACGCGAACCGGGTCGTCGGTGTAAATTGACTCTTCTTGTTGGGGTTGTCCGTCGTCCTCTGCTTCTTCGGCTTCTTCGCCGGCAAAGAAATTAGGGTCCTCGTCAAACGCCATGCCCAGATTTTCTGGGGCTTCTTCTACTAGAAATTGATCTTCAAACGAATCCACTTGGGCTCACTTCGCCGTTTTGCACGCACGTGCACGGCCCAGCAATTGGCTGGAAAATATCTTATAAGTTGTTGATTTTGAATGACTTATGTGGTGGGTGGCGTTCCCGGCCGGCTGAAAAAGGTATGCACGGCACTATGACAAGGTCATCCAAGGTAGTTTAACATCGAAAATTCAGATTCTTACCCGCCTATTTCAACTGATGCTCAAACTACGAAATAGTTACAGTATCTAGCTGCGACCTTTGTCCTTGATGAGACGTCGAATTTCATTGAAAAAAGCTTCTTCGTCTTGAAAATCGCGGTAAACGCTGGCAAACCGGACGTAGGCGATCTTGTCGAGTTCTTTGAGGCGCGCCATGAGGATTTCGCCGATGGTGGTGGAGGAGAGTTCGCGTTCGGGCTCGTTCATCATCTCGGTTTCGATCTGGTCGACGATTTCGGCGAGTTTTGGGATGGGAACGGGTCGTTTTTCGCAGGCCTTGAGCAGGCCGTTCAAGACTTTCTGACGGTCGAAGCGTTCGCGGCGACCGTCTTTCTTGACGACCATGAAGGGGATTTCTTCAATGCGCTCGTAGGTGGTGAAGCGTTTCTGACAAGCGAGGCATTCGCGGCGGCGGCGGATATTGTTGCCTTCTTTTGATTCGCGAGAGTCGATGACTTTGTCTTCGAGGTGGCCACAGAAAGGGCAGAGCATGATTAGGCGGTCTCCTCGTCGAGGTGGCTGAGTTTTGAAAAGCTGAGGCCTTCGCGGAAGGCGAGAGCGAGGCCAAGGGGAAGAATGATCAGGAAAGACAGTGCCCAAAGGAAGAGGGCCAGAGAAGTGGCTTCTTCAATCGCCATGCTGTAGAGCTGAGTGAGAACGACGATACAGGCGACCTGGAAGCCGCCCCCGATGCCTGGCAGTTGAACGATGGCGCCGAAGCTGACGAAGCCAACGAGCGTGATGACGTCGGCAAAGGAAAGGCTACGGCTAAAGGGGAATGCCTGGAAGACAGACCAGTAACAGGCGGCAATCACCAACCATTCGAGAAAGGTGTAGAAGATAACCAAGAGTTGGAGGCGTGGATCGCAGCAGGCGGCCGTGCCTGACAGAAAATTCTCGGCGAGGGGACTGAGACGGCTAGCGATTGGTGCTGGGAGCTTGTGAACGAGACCGATGAGGGAGCGGCGCTGGGTATCGGAAAGAAAGCGGATCGCCAAGATTAAGCCGAGGCAAACGGCCGCGCCAACCAGAGCGGCCGTGCCTCCGGAGGCGATGACAAAGCGAAGCTTGGGCCCGGCTTTGGCAACCAGGTTCGAGCCGGAAAGATGGATTAAGCCAAAGCCAAAAAACAGAATTACCACTAAAAGATCATAGATGCGCTCGAAGAGCCAGACGGCGAGTTGGGCCGAAAAGGGGGTGCGAGACTCGCGGGCGATCCACCAGGGACGGACAAATTCGCCGGGTCGGCCAAGCAACACGATGGCAGTGAATCCGATCGAGCTGCCGACAAAAAGACGCCAAATGGAGGGCGTGGGGCCAAGTGGACGAATCATAATCTCCCAGCGGATGGCACGGCCCAAATAACTGAGTATTATGAATGAGATAGCCAGAGCAGCAAAAGCGGGATCGATCTCTTGAATTATGCTGCGGAAGCGCAGCCAATCGAAGCCTTCTGAACCGGTGGCCGCCCGATAGAGAATGATGCCAACGACCAACAACGCGAGCAACGCCACCCAGGGGATTCTGGCTCGCGAACGACGAGGTTCGGGGGAAGTTGAAGAAATTGTGTCCAATCGTGAACTTATCATGATAAAACCTCGTTTCTCTAATCGGAAGACAGCTTATGATTCATCTGACAAACATATCGGCCAACGGGAACGAATGGGCCCTGTCGTGTTTTCAGGCGGTGGCTGTCGAAAAAATCTCTCAAAACTCTCGCTGGGGAATGGCATTGGACGCCGATTCAATACTGGTTGAGCGCTGCCTGGAGGGAGATCAGGGATCCTGGGAAGACCTGGTCAAAGTCCACACAAGGCGCGTTTATGCCATTTGCTACCGCTTCGTCGGCAAAGACGAAGAGGCCCAGGATCTGACGCAGGAAGTGTTCTTGCGCATTTTCAAGACACTCCGCAGTTTTCGCGCCGGGGAAGGCAGCTTTACGGTATGGCTGACCCGATTGACGCGTAACCTTTTGATCGACAACTATCGCCGGACCAAGGGCGAGCGGATGACGGATTCGCTCGAGACTCAGTTGCCGATGATTGAAGAAACGTCGCTCGCGGGAGGCCGGACGGACGGATTGCTGGCTGGACGTGAAGCGAGTGAATTGTTGCAGGCGGCTTTGCAGAAGTTGTCGCCGGAGTTGAGGGAAGCGGTGATTTTGCGGGATCTCGAAGAGATGGAATACAAGGAAATCGCGATTACGCTGGCGGTGCCGGAAGGCACAGTGAAAAGTCGGCTGAATCGCGGACGAGCGGAGCTTGCGAAGATCTTGAAGCGGCAGAAGGTGGTGATCTAGATGATCGAATACAACTGCCAACAGATTGATGAGCTGCTGTGTGATTACGTCGACGGGACGTTGAGCGCAGAGCAGAAGGCTGCGTTTGAGCTGCATACGACCCAGTGCGCTGCCTGCCGTGAATTGGTAGCTGAAGTTGCGGGCGCAGTGACGTTTATGGAACGTGCGGCGATTGTCGAGCCGCCCAAAGAATTGGTAACGCGGATTCTGTATCACACGCCGAAACAGGCTCCGATGCTGGAAGCCATGGCCAAGCAGGACTGGCTGAAGCGGTGGATCGCACCGCTGATTCAGCCGCGGTTTGCGATGGGAATGGCAATGACGATTTTGAGCTTCTCGATGCTGGGCAAATTTGTGACACCGGCACGGCAATTGAAGCCAAGTGACCTGGACCCGGTGAAGGTGTGGCGCACGATTGATGATTCTGCGCATCGGACCTGGGACCGGATGGTGAAGTATTACGACAATCTGAAGCTGGTTTACGAGGTGCAGACCGCCATTGAGGACATCAAGGGTGAGCCTGAAGACAATAGCAGCGAAGTAAAATCCAATCCAAAGAAGAGTGGAGAGTCAAAATGAACCCCACCGAAAACGAACAGAACCTACCCTTGGCGCCGGAGAATGCCGCGAAGGTAGAAGCTGAGACGCCGAAAGAACCGATTGTTGGCTATTGCCGGGGAACCGGTAAACCGCTGACATCGGCTGAAGCGACCTACATCAAAGGCGTGCTGTATTCGAAAGAATACGCCGAGCAAGCGAAGCTGAGTGAAGAACCGGCATCGCCCTATGCAGAACCAATGGTGAGCGTACCCAAGAGTACGGCGGACATTTCGCCGGGCTGGGCGTTTGTGCTTGGGTTCATTCCCGGTGTGGGCGCGATTTATAACCAGCAGTATGCCAAGGGGATGTTTCACATCATCGTCTTTGCGTCGCTGATTTCGCTGATTGACCGGCCGGGTGTGGGTCCGTTTATCGGATTTCTTGTGATGGGTTGGTTCTTGTACATGCCATTTGAGGCGTACCACACGGCGCAGCGGCGCCAGCGGGGTGAGGCCGTCGATGAAATGAGCGGGTTGGTGACGATGCCGGCGGGAATGCAGAAGTTGCCGGTGGGACCGATTCTGCTGATTGCGCTGGGCGTGCTGTTTTTGCTCGACAATCTGGGGTTGTTGCGGATTGATGATTTGTTGCGCTTCTGGCCCGTGTTGCTGATTGTGATCGGTGTCGTGTTGCTGATGCAGCGGATTCAGGGAGCGAATGGTGGGGTGAAGGAGGGTAGCGGCAATGCCAACTAGCATTGGACTGGTAGCGGCGATTCGGGGCCCAGTAATTCTGATCACGCTGGGAACGTTGATTGCGATTGATCACGCGGGTGGGCTGCGGTTTAGCCGGACCTGGCCGGTGTTGATCATCATGTTTGGGGTATTGAAATTGGCGGAGTATGTGAAGGGAGGACAGCAATGAAGAATTCGTTTGTAGGCCCGGTTGTATTGATCGGCGTTGGCGTGCTGTTTCTCGCCAACAACTTGCGCCCAGACTTGTCGCCGTGGCGGCTGCTGGCTGATTACTGGCCTTACCTGCTGATTATCTGGGGTGTGATACGGCTGGTGGAAATTGCCTGGCTGGCGTCGCGCAATCAGCCTCTGCCCAAGCGGGGAGTGAGCGGCGGAGAGTGGGGATTGATTATCTTCGTTTCGCTGTTCGCCAGTGGAATGTGGCTTGCGTACGATGCGCGAGAAAAGATCCGGTCGGGACGAGTGAATCTGCGCGGATTGCAGATCTTCGGCGAATCATTCGAGTATCCGGTGAGCGCCAGTGTGACAGCGGGCAAAACGCCGCGCATCATTGTGGAGAACCGGCGAGGAAATGTGCGGCTTGTGGGCGGAGATAGCGATAAGGTGACCGTGAGCGGCCACAACACCGTGATGGGACTTGACCGCACTGAGGCAGACCGCATCAATGAGCGGATGAAGCTTGAGGTGACAGTGCAAGGGGATCAAGTGGTGATCCGTACGAACCAGGAACGCGTCAACACGGACAATCGTGTGGATAGCGATCTGGAGGTGCAGATCCCAAAGGGCGCGTCGGTGGAGTGCCGTGGCACCCGAGGCGATTTTGATGTGAGCCACATCACCGGCAATTACGAAGTGACCTCAGAGAATGCCGGAGTGCGTGGACAGGATATTGGCGGCAATGTGCGCGTAGACATTCGGCGGAGCGACATTGTGCGCTTGCTGAAGGTAAAGGGCAACGTGGACGTGAAGGCTTCCCGCGGGGAAGACATCGAACTGGACGAAGTGACTGGACAGGCGATCGTGGCTGGGCAGTTTACCGGCAGTGTCGACTTTAGGCGCGTTGAGAAGCTGTTGCGGTTCGAAAGCGAAGCAACGAATTTGTCCGTTGAGAAATTGAAGGGCCGGGCTCGACTTTCTGATGGGGACCTTGAGGTGGAAGATATTCTTGGCCCGATGAAGCTGCGAAGCCGTTCGAAGGATGTACGGGTGAGCGGGTTTGCGACGCCGGTGGAGATTGATCTGAACCGGGGCGATATCGAGTTGTCGCCGGGAAGTTCGACGTTGTCGACGATTATCGCGAAGACTTCGAGCGGAGCGGTGACGATGCACCTGCCGGAGAACGCAAAGTACGATATCGAGGCGAAGACGCGACGCGGGGAAGTAGAGAATCTGTTTGGGAATGCGCTGGACCGCGTGGAAGAAGACCGGGGCGGAGTGATCCGCGGAAAGAATGGCGGGCCAAGGATTGTGCTGGAGACGGAACGCGGAACGATGACCGTGACGCGAGGCGGCACCATGTCGAGCCGTATGGATCTGAAGTATCCGCCGGCGGCGCCGTCAGCGCCAGTGGCGCCAGCGGCCCCGAAGCCACCCACGGTGGTGGAGCGCTAACTTAGGCGCGGTGCGTGTCGGCACGCCAAGACTTGATGGACTGCTTGATGGTCTTGGCGTCGGTACCTTTTTCGGCGGTCTCCGCGGCGAGTTGCAGGAATTCACCATCAGAGGCAAAGCGTAGGGCGATGATCTGTTGGATAGTGAGGCGTGGGTCGAGAAGTTTGCCAGTCATGGCAAAGTGTCGGAGGTTTTCTTCCGCGCGGATCCCGCGATCCTGAGCTTTGAGGGCGAAGGTGCGGCAGAAGAAGGCGACGAAGAAGACACAAACGGTCAAGACTACCAAGAGCGAGGCGCTGTAGATGCGTTGGTGATCGCCGATGGAGTTGTAGAGGTTGACCAGGGAGCCTACAAAGGACAGGAGAAGCGCCAGACCCACGGCGAGAAAGCCGGGAACCCGCTGGACATGATTCTGGTAGTTTTGAGTGGACATGCCGACAATCGTCGCATGATCGCAAATGAATTGGGGAGGGGTGAGTGAATCCTTTCGCAACCACTTCGATGAGTGTTGGATATGCGACGGCGCGGCTGCCCGTGCATGCAAAAGTGGTGGAGCGCGCGCTCACCGGAGTGGATTGCGCTGGTAAGCGCGTGCTGGACGTTGGATGTGGGGCTGGAGCCAGCCGAGGGGATGCTGGGGATGGCGAAGAGCGTGAGCGGGGATGCGGCTTATGCGGTGGGGCGAGCCGAAGAGTTGCCCTTTCGAGACCGCAGCTTTGGATGGATGACTGCGGCAGGGTCGCTGAACTACGTGCAACTGGAGAGCTTTTTTGTGGAGGCGCGGCGGGTGCTGGATCGCGAGGGGCGGTTGCTTGTTTATGATTTCTCGCCGGGCCGGAGTTTTGCGGTTGGTGGGGATCTGGATGCTTGGTTCGCACGGTTTGTCGAGCGGTATCCGTGGAAGCCTTCAGAGGCTTTGGTGCTGGATCCGATGCGGCTGGATGGGTTGGGAATGGGATTTGGAGTGGAGGCGTCTGAGCAGTTTGAAGTGTGTGTGGAGTTGAGCCGCTCGTTTTATGTGAACTACATGATGACGGAATCGAATGTGGCGTATGCTTTGCGGCGAGGAGTGGATGAGGCTTCGATTCGTGGCTGAGTGGAGGAGACGTTGCCGGAAAGCGGGTGGGGTGAAGTTCTGTTTCGCGGATATTGGGCCATAATGCGGGTGTGGAACTAAAGCGCATCGCAGATCAAAAGACAGTCACTGGAAATCCGGATTATTTTCGTGGAGAGGTGTGGATTGAGCCTCTGGTGGCCGGGGGATTGATGGAGGTTCGTGGAGTGAAGGTGACGTTTTCGCCGGGGGCGCGAACGGCCTGGCATACGCATCCGGGAGGGCAGTTGTTGTATGTCGTGAGTGGGCGGGGATGGGTGCAGAAAGAAGGGGAACCAGCACGGGCGATGAGCATGGGGGATACCGTGATCATTGGGGCCGGAGAGAAGCACTGGCATGGGGCGGCGGCGGATTGTCCGATGGTGCATTTGGCGGTGCAGCCGATTGTGGGTGGGGTGGATTCGGCTTGGCTGGAGCAGGTTGAGGATGGGATTTATGCCGAGGCGCGGTAGGAGGAAGCATACACCGACCCGCGCGGAGATTGATCGATCCGAAATCCGATTCCTCAATGTGGATCTCCAAATTTGTTCAAAGCAAGATCTGTCTGCTCTTGTTGCAGCCTTTGGCAAGCGCTTGCTGGTGCTGTGTTGCGAGAAGCACAAGAGGAAATACTAGGCCAATCTAGAGGTTGCAAAAGGCAACCTGACAATGGACGGAACGATGCAGAAGTTTTGCAAGCTCATCGAGAAACTTGACAAAACGGATCGTGCGAGCTGGGATCAAGCCCAGAGTCGAACCTTTCATATTGGAATTGACGGTGGGCTGACGCCCAACAGCAAAACGTTTGAGTTGAAAGAGGCAACTGTGAAAGCAGTGGCAGCACTCAACGCTCGGATCCTCATTACCGTGTATTCGCCAGCAATGCCTGTCACTTTCATCTAGACGCTGGTCACAAGCCATCTGCCACTCGAATTGGAGGCCGTGGCGCTGAGTGCCGGTTCGCCTTTAGAAATAGAGCTTCAGAGCGAGTTGCAGAATGCGCGGTGCGCCGGCGGTGAAGATGCGTGCCACCTGCGCGGGCTGATTGATGTTCGTATTCGGCTGACCGAAGTTGGCGTGATTGAGAGCGTTGAAGGCCTCGAAGCGGAATTGCAGATAGCGTGAATCCGGCCCGAGCCCGAACGATTTGCTCACAATGGCGTCCAAGCTTTGGGAACTCGGGCCACGCAGAACGTTCCTGCCACTATTGCCGAAAGTGAAGGCGTCGGGATTTGCAAATGCGGACGCATCGAACCAGCGGTCTATCGTCGGCTTTTCGAGCGTGCCCGAGGCCAGCCGGTTGGGCCGAGTGTTGCGTCCGTTGTTGGCGATGTCCCGGCCGGTCGCAGGCGTAAAGGGCGACCCCGACTGCATCGCGAGAATCCCACCGAGCTGCCATCCGCCGAGTACTCCGTTGACCACACTGTTCCAATTCGAACCCCACCGCCGCTTCTGGCCGAAGGGCAGCTCGTAAACGCCGCTGGAGACGAGGCGGTGTGGGGTGTCGAAGTCGGCGAGCGAACGCGCCTCGCGCAAGTTGACCGGGTCCTGGTCGGTATCGACGGCCTGGATGGTTTTCGAATACGTGTAGGCGAGCAAGTAGGTGAAACCGGCGCGGAACCTCCGCTCCACACGAGACTGGAATGAGTGATACGCGGTGTTGCCTTCCGTGGTGTTCCACTGGATCGTGGAAAACCGCGGCCAAGGACGGCGCGCTTGAATCGCTCCCGGCCCCAAGATTCTGGGCTGGTTGATCTGATAGTTGTTTACGTCGAGCGAGACGCCCTTGCTGGCAACGTAGCCCACTTCCACGACGGTGGATTCGCTCACTTGCCGCTGAATGTTGAAGCTCCACTCCTGGACGTATGAGTTGCGGAATTCTTTCTGGAAGGCGAACAGTTCGGGTACGGGAATTGCAGTTGAGGGCGGGAACGCGTTCGCAAACGTCATGTTAGGGACGTTGACATTGTTGTTGAAAGTCTCGCCGCGGAAGAACGGGACCGACCCGATGCTCTGGGTTGAGAGGTTGCCGCCGACCAAGGTGTAGAAGATGCCGTATCCGCCGCGCAGCACCGTCTTGCCGCGGCCGAACATGTCATAGGCGAAGCCGAAGCGCGGAGCGAAGGACTTGAAATACGTGTTGCGCAACCCGCGGCCAGGGAATCCTAACTCACGACCGGTGACGACGCCAAGCGCATCCAGTTCCCTCTGGCTGAAGAAGATGAACGCGTCCTTGTCGATCGCGCCATCTTCGTTTGATGCCGCGATGGGCCGCCCACTGACGGTGTCGAAGCTGGCGAGGCGATTTCGCTGCTCGCGCGGCTGTGGATTCAGTTCGTAGCGCACGCCGAGGTTGAGGGTGAGTTTCTTGGTGGCTTTCCAGTCGTCCTGCGCAAAGAGACTGAAGTTCTCCCAATTTACGACCTGGCGAAGGCGCGGGAAGTTGCGGCTGGCGGAAAATGGCAGGCCCAAGGCGAAGTCCGCCAGCCCAAGCCCGGTGCCGGCAGCTTGCAGTGGATTCTGAGTGAGCACGCCCGTGAAGTTATAGTTGCCGCGGGCGTTGATCCCGTTGAACGCGGCACGGCGGAATAAGCGGTAGTCCACGCCGAACTTTAAGGTGTGACGCCCCTTGATCTGTGTGAAGGTATTGATCAGCGATTGCGACGAAAAGTTCTGCTGCAGCGGACGAATTCCGATGTCGCCGAAGTTGCCGTAGCCGGTTACGTTGAGAATGGGGAAGCCTTCAATCTTCTCTCCCTTACGGCCGTCCAATCCCGTGATCCCGAGCCTGTCGATGACGCTCAACCCGCTGCTCAGTGTGTCGAAATCGAGATCGAAGCGAGAGGTGGACCAGCGAAGTTCGTTGAGGATTGTTGGGGTGAACGTTCTTGTGTACGAGCCGAGGATGTTGTAGTTGATCACGTTCTGCTTGTCTCCGCCGTTGATGCTGTAGGGTCCCGGGGTGCTCTCGTTTCTGCCATCTCGAGTCAACCGGAACGAATAGGAGTCTTTATTGGTGAGGCGGTGATCGATTCGAATGTTGAATTGGTCGTTGGTTGACTGCGAGACGTTGTTTTGAATGAAACGGTCGCCCGGGGCGTTCGGCAGTGGAATGAATTCGTAGATCCCGGTCGACTGCGGGCTGAGGCGGCTGAGCGGGATTTGGTTCCCAGCAAAGGGGGCTCGCACTCGCGTGGTGGGATTGGTTGTCAGGGGATCGAAGAGAGCTGGCTGTCCCGTGAAATCACCACGCCTTTGCGCTGCGGTCGGAGACAGACTGTTGCGAACCGCGCCGGCGCGCTGGCGCGTGCCTTCGTAGCCACCGAAGAAGAACATGCGGTTTTTGGCGATGGGGCCGCCCAGTGTGCCTCCAAACTGATTCCTCTTGCGGTCTTCGGGTTGGCTCTGTGTGCTGAAGAAGTTGCGTGCGTCGAAGGCACGGTTGCGAAGGAAATGGAAGAGGTTGCCGTGGAACTCGTTGGTGCCGGACTTCGTGATTACGCTGACAATGGCCGCCTGCCGGCCGGCGTCGGCGCTGAAGGTCGAGCTCTGAACTTTGAATTCTTGAATTGTTTCGATGGAAGGGCTGACTTGCACCGTCTGGGCGTTTTGTTCGAAGTTGTCGGCCCCGTCGATGGTGAAGCCCGTTGCGCCGCCACGGTTGCCGTTCACCGACACGCTCGGCTGGCCGGTGAACTGGCTGTTGCCGGATACCAGGGCACCTGGGCTCAGGCTCGCCAGTTGGACGAAGTTCCGCCCATTCAGCGGAAGCTCCACGACGCGTTTGTTTTCGATCACCTGGCCCACTGAAGAAGTTTCGACGTCCACCTGGGTTGCTTGTCCTGAAACGTCGACAGATTGGTTGACATCGCCGACCTGAAGAACGACGTCGACGCGGGAGCGCTGGTCCACGGCCAATCGGAGGCCAGCCCGGTTCTCGACGCGGAAACCCTGCCGCATGACCTGCAAGGAGTACTCGCCACCGGGCAGATTGGGAATGACCCACAGCCCTTCGTCATTCGTAACCGTGCGGGACTCGATGTTCGTTCGCACGTTGCGCGCGGTGACTGCGGCCGTCGGCACGGGGGCGCCGGATGGATCCGTCACCGATCCCGACAGGGTGGCCGAGGAGACTTGTCCTTCCAAGTTGACGCAAGCCAGCAGGGAGAGCAGAGCGGCCAGCGGCGCGAGTCGCCCGAGATGGCCTTGGGTGCGCGACGGTAATGGGGCCATCAGCTGCGAGGGGGAGAGGTAATTGGGTTGCACGGACATACTCCTGGTCTACGGATGTGGCTTCGAAGCTGAATCCGGGTTGATTCTTTGCAACTTGCGGCGGGACGCCGCGAGAGGATGAGAACCGGAATTTTCATTCTAGGTTAAGTATTAAGAGTTTTGCAAAAAGGAAATGGGTCATGCTAAACCTTTCACAAATCCGTTAGCGGCGGAGAAAGAGGAAAGGCAGATGACCCG
>Ga0194134_10000805_pt1 | contig 46380 bp, 28 predicted proteins | sample TA2KigOff0mmetaG_FD_148602 | JGI IMG/M metagenome (GOLD analysis project Ga0194134, IMG submission 148602) | Freshwater microbial communities from Lake Tanganyika, Tanzania - TA2015056 Kigoma Offshore 0m | ecosystem: Environmental > Aquatic > Freshwater > Lake | place: Tanzania: Lake Tanganyika... | reverse complement strand
AAGTCGAGGCGCCCGCGAGCACTTACGGGTATATCGCTGCTGATCTTGTCGTGCGGCAGGCTGGTGGCCCCGCGCCAGCAGTTCCGGGGGGTAACGCGTCGCAGCTCGCTGGCTCAAAGTCTGCGCCCAAGACCCCCAGCAAGGCGACCGACACTTCCGGCAAGCAGATGGCTAACGCCACGCCCAAAGGCTCGCCCATCACCCCTCCTGAGACTAAGCCTGTGCCGACCCCAGTTGAGGTTGCGCCCGTTGTTCCAGTGCCTGTCGCGCTGCCGCCCGGGGAAGTCGCGACAAAACCTGCCCCAGTCGCGCCACCGCCCGCTGTGCTTACTGAGCCGGCTCCCGTTCCGCCGGCCGTCGCGCCGCCGAACGTTCCTCCGCCTGCTGCACTAACAGAAAACGTCCCGCCGCTGCCCGTCGATCCTTACGCCGTTACGGGTCGTTACAAGATTGAGCCGGAGCCGCAGCGTGGAGTAGGGGCTTGGTTTAAGGGCTTGTTCTCGAAGAAGACAACCGGTGAGAAGGCCAAGGCCGCGCCCGCCGCCAAGCCCCCCGGCGCAGACGATGGCCCGCCCAGCATCCGCATTATTGCCCGCGAGGGCGTTGTGGCTCGCTCGTGGAATATCCAGTCGCCCAGCGACTGGGCTTTGCAAGACGCTGATTCTGGCCGCGTCATCAATTATCTCTGGAGCAGTTCCACCAACATTCCGTGGGCCACGCTCAAGGGCCGCACCGTCGTCATCACCGGCGAGGAGGCCCTCGACGTGCGTTGGCCGAACACGCCGGTGCTCAAGATCGAAACGCTCAAGACGGTGGACCAGTGAGCGCATGGGAATAGGATAAAAGCAGCATCAAGAGTGGGAAAAACTCGCTCGAGCTGTCCCGCTGCCTTGTTCCCTATTCCTCAGCCCAATCTAAAACCTGCTCTCGCATGACCAACCTCATTGACGGCCGCGCCGTCGCCGAGCAGATCCATGCTGAAACGGCCCAGCGCATCGCGGCGCTTAAAGGGCGCGGTGTGCAGGCTGGTCTCGCCTTTGTGCGTGTTGGCGAAGATCCGGCGTCGCGTGTGTATGTCGGAATGAAGGAGAAAACCAGCGACCGACTTGGTCTTAAATCCACCACCACCGTGCTGCCCACGGCCACTACGCAGGCGGAATTACTCACGCTCATCGCAAGGCTCAATAACGACGCCGCCGTTCACGGCATCCTCGTGCAGGCCCCACTACCTGCGCATATTGACCAAGCGGTGATCTTTGCGGCGGTTTCTCCCGCGAAGGACGTGGACGGCTTCCACCCCGTGAATGTTGGTAAACTCATGCTCGGCGACACTACCGGCTTCATACCTTGCACTCCGGCGGGCGTGCACGAACTACTCATTCGCAGCGGTGTGAAAATTACTGGCGCGGAAGTGGTCGTGCTTGGACGTGGTAACATTGTCGGCAAGCCGATGACCGCCATCCTCTGCCAGAAGGCGAGGTACGCCGATGCCACCGTTACGCTCTGTCACTCGCGCACGCGAGACGTGGGCGCGCACTGTCGCCGCGCTGACATCATTATCGCCGCGATGGGGGTCGCGCATTTTGTCACGGCTGACATGGTTCGACCAGGCGCGGTCGTGATGGACGTAGGCGTCAACCGCATTGCCGACCCAACCTCAAAGAGTGGCTCGCGCCTCGTGGGCGACGTGGACTTCGCCGCTGTGCAGCCCATCGCTGGTCGGATCACGCCAAACCCGGGCGGCGTTGGCCCGATGACCATTGCGATGCTGATGAGAAATACGGTTCAAGCCGCCGAACTCGCAACGCGGTGACGCGAGAGGTGATGCATAACCCCCAACCAAACCCGCCCTCTTACGTATCTCGCAATGCGTTTTTTATAAGTGATCTTTTGCGCCCATCGACAATTTCTACCCAACTAAAGTTCTATTACCCATGACCGTCACTCGCATCTTACCCGATCTGCAATGCGCCCTTGTCTGCGAAGACGTGCGGCAGGAAGCCAACGGCAACTTCATCTTGCTGGGCATCACCGCTTTTCTGCGTGTGCCGCAGGTACCCATTGTCGCCAACCGCCTGTGCATCTTCACGCGGTGGTGCGCAGGGGTGGGCAACTTTACCGAGTCCGTGCGGCTCATCGCCCCGGATCAGACCACGGTGCTGCGGGAGGCAAAAGTGAAGTACGCGCTGCAAGACCCGGCGCACAATGCCACGAACCTTTCTGTGTTTGCGCAGTTGGAATTCACCGCTGGTGGTATCTACTTTGTCGAGGTGCTCGTAGACGACGTGATGAAGCTGCGCTTCCCGCTGCCAGTCATTGTTGCTCCGCCAGCGCCTCAACCCGAACCGGCCGCGCCCACTGCGTCACCCGCGTGAGCGGTCTTAGCGCAGGCCAGCGAGCTGCCGGCGCGCGAGGAAAAGATCCATGCGCGCGAGCATGAAATAGGCCCATCGCTCCAGAAGCTTGTGCCACAGCGTGCGCGAGGACTTCCAGTCCTCACGGCGAATACGTTCGCTGTGAGCCAAACAGTCAGCGAAGAACTGGCGGCCGACTTCGGTTAGGCGTTCGTCCCGCAGCCGCAAACTTAGTTCGTAGTTGATATACAGGCTGCGTGTATCGAGGTTGGCTGAACCGATGTAGGTGAGGTCGTCAATCAGCACGAGTTTCGCGTGTAGGATCTGCGGCTGGTATTCATAAATCTCCACGCCAGCCGTCAGCAGCGGATGGTAAAGCCGCCGGCTAGCGTAGCGCGCCAGCGGCACGTCCGACTGGCCGGGCAGGATGAGTTGCACGCGCCCGCCACGTCGGGCCACTGTTTGGAGCGCACGGCGCAGTTTCCAAGTGGGCAGAAAATAGGCGGCCATGATGCGTACATCGTGGGCGTCTTTGAGGTCTTGCCTAAGCGCGCGTTTGAGCGTGCTAAAGCCTCGGCCTGGCCCGCTCATGAGCAGCTCGCCGTCCGGGTGGCTGATACGAGCATGCGCGCCGGTCTGCATCACTCGCATGAAAGAGCGGTGTCGCAGTTCAGCCCGCGTGAACATCTTGTCGAACGATTCTGCCAGCCGCGCCGCCAGTGGGCCGGCTAAGTGCAGCCCCACGTCGCACCAGCCACGCGTGACGCCGTCGCCCACGTATTCAGGCGCGAGGTTGAATCCCCCGAGGATGGCCACTTGTTCATCGCAAACCAGCAGTTTGCGATGGTCGCGGAAGATAAAACCCTTGTGTGTCTGCTTATTGAACCAACGGAATTCCCCGCCGGCCTGCCGGAGCGGTTCCCAGTAGCTGTCGGCTAAGTCCTGCGAGCCCCACGCATCTACCAGCACATACACCGGCACGCCGCGCTGGCGGGCACGTAGCAGTGCAGCGAGGAACTGATTGCCTGGCTCACCCGCGCTGAAAATATAGGTCTCCAGCCGAACCGACTGTCGGGCCAACTCGATGGCCTGGAGCATGGCGGCAAATGCGTCGTCCCCATGGCGGAGCCAGCGGAACGCAGTGCGTTGTTGAGCGGCAATCATGTGTCGGCACGCCGAGATTAGCTGCTTGCCAGCCGATGTTGCCAGCGCGGAACCGGCGCGGAACCGGCGCGACTTTGCGCGCACTTGCCTAATTAGTTGTCGCCGCTGGCCACGACTCGACTGAACCGGGCTCGGATGGGAACTTGAGCGTGAGGCAAAGCACGCGGCTTCAGGCTTATCCGTGAACTTTTCCTCGCTTGCCGGCACGCCGCCCACGGCAACAAATTTCCGCCGGCTCAAATTAGCTGACGCATCACGTCTGCCTTCCTGCGAGGGCCGGAACCGGTCGCTGCGGTCCGAGAATAACCTGTTTGGGTTAATGCCAAGCGGATGGAAAATCGTCGCGGCTACGGGGTAAATGCGTCAGACGCGGTGGCATCATTGCTTCATGCGTAGCGCCGTCGCTCTTTCTCACTCGCCTCGCAAATAAGACGGTTTGACAACCGCTGTGTGCAGACAGGCAGTTGGTGGGGCCGATCGCAATCCAGGTCGCTTGTGAATGGCCAATCCGCAACCAACAGACTGCCAGGCCGCGTTAGGGTGCTTGGGCTGCTTTCCATCGCTCGCGGTCAGCGAGGAAGAGCTGGTGGGGAAAGCCCTCGGTGAAGGCAAACTTTAGCGGAAAGTTGTCTGGGATTTCGCGCTTCACCACAGCGTTGGCGGCGAAGTCGCCCCAAACACGGTCCTCGCTCTCCAGCAGTTCGGAGACCAGCCGCTGGTCAAGCGTCAGCGCAGTGAGGTAGAGCGCGTGGACGGGGCGCACGGCGTTTACGGTGTGGAAGCCCTCGGCCACGTTCGCGGGTAGCCAAACGCAATCTCGCCGGCCATACCACGCCACAGCCCACGGCATGTCGCTCATCATCAGTTCGCGTTCGCCAAGCCAGCCGGCGCGCTCTTGGATGACTTGCGGGTGGTACGGCGGGTAGGCCATTGGTGAGCGTGGCGTGCGGCCGAGCGTAAACAGCATTGGGGCGCACATCACGACAAGGAACGCTCCGATTACAATATTACGCCCCGCGAAAGGTGGCAGTTCGAGTTGGTCTAACAGCACTGCGAACATCCCGGTGCCGAGCACGAAAACCAGTGGCGCGAGCACCACGAGCAGATTCTCGCCATTCACGTCAGGGGAGAGCGCCGTGAGTCGCGTCTGGCCCAGCGCTTGCACCACCACAAGAAAGGGCAGGCACAGCACCGTGAACAGCCGCAGTTGTGCGAGCGACGGGCTGCGGAAGCGCATCAGCAGCGCGGCGAGGAACAGCCCCGTCACCCAGCTTCCGCCGAGGCGCGGTAGGTCGTTTTGTAAGACGCCGGGTAGGCGGTCGCCGAGCTTGTAGAGCAGTTCGTTAAAGTCGACTTGGCGGAGGTCTTCGTGTGTGAGGTCGTTCTCAGGATTGAGCAGGCGGACGAGCCGGTCGCCCGGAAAACGGTCCGTGGTCTCGTAAGCCGCCAAGCCGGCCGTGCCAAAAAGGCGGCCGCTCAACTCGTGGTTTCGCAGCAGCCACGGCGTAATCACGGCGCCAAAGCCGACGAGCGCCGCGAGGCCGAGGCTAAGACCGCGCGGGTTGAAGCAGACGTTGAAGAAGAACATCACTGGCAGCACCAATACCGCCAGCCCATAGCGAGTGAGGCCCAGCGCGCCCGCGAGTGCACCCGCCATGAGCGCTGCGAGATACAATTTTGCTGCCCCCCAAGTTTCTTCGCGCCCGCCTCGTTCGGCAGCCACCAGCAGCACCGCGAGCAGCAGCATGAGCACCAGTGCGAGCATCGTTGGTAGTCCGGAAATACTAAAACGCCACAATAAGTCCGCGCCTAGTAGCCCAGCTGTGGAGAGCCATGCGACCAGCGAGTCAAACAGCACCCGCCCCAGTCGCCAAGTAAGCAGCAGAGCGACGAGAAACAGCCCCTGATTCACCCACGCGATGGCCAGTTCCGGCTGGAACCGGTGCGTAGTGTCATCTACCGACATCTCGTAGCGAAGGGGCAGCACGCGCATCGCGCCACTTAGCAGTATGGGCCAAGCGGGAGCATTAGCGAGGTCGGGATGCGCATTGGTTAGTGAGCCAGATCCGGATTTATTACCGAGCAGGTAAAGGCTTGCCGGCCGGATGTGCTGCGTGGTGAAGCCGCGTCCCTCGGCCAGGTTGCGCGCAAGTTGTGCGGCGTCCATCGCTTCCGGGCTGGAGAAGTTCCGCCAGCCGCGCAGGTCATACGCCACCGCCAGCGTGATAAAAGTCACGACGAAGCCGACCCATTTCATTGCCCGCGCCCCCGTGCCCTCTTCGAGGGAGTGGATGAATTCCTGGAGCGTGGGCATGGTTAGCTCATTCCGAGTTGCCTGTTTCCAAACGAAACTCCGGCGCGGGCGGAAAGTCGCGGCGCAGCTTGTTCACGCACCACAAGACGCGCCATACACTCATGCCTGCGGCGGTTAGATTGCCTCACTAAAATCCCTCCAAATGAAACTCGTGCAGTTTGCGGTGCAGCGTGCGCCGACTTACCCCGAGCTTTTTGGCAGCGGCGCTGCGGTTGCCGTCGCATTCCTTAAGTGCGCGGATGACCAGCTCCTTCTCAACTTCATGCACATTCAACTCGCTGGTCGGCAGCTTCGAGACGGGCGTGGGCAGGCTGCTGCGACCCACGCGAATGTTCTGCGGCAGATCGCGCGAACCAACAGCCTTGCCTCGAGCGAACACGACCGCATGCTCGATGGCCGTGCGCAGCTCGCGCACGTTGCCAGGCCACTTGTAGGCCATAAGCAACTCCAGTGCCTCGGGCGAAATAGTGCTGATGTCCTTGCCGTTCTCAGTGGCGGCGTCACGGAGAAAATGCTGGGCGAGCAACGGAATGTCTGCCGTTCGTTCGCGCAGCGGCGGAAGGTGGATTTCAACGACCTTGAGCCGGAAGAAGAGGTCCTCGCGAAACGCGCCGGACTGCACGAGCGCGACAAGGTCCTTGTTCGTGGCCGCGATAAGCCGCACGTCGGACGTGATGGTCTTGCTGGATCCAACACGCTCGAACGTGCGCTCGCCGAGGAAGCGTAACAACTTCACCTGCACCGTCGTGTCAATCTCGCCGACCTCATCAAAAAAGAGTGAGCCGCCCTGTGCTTGCTCGATTCGCCCCAGCCGCCGCTCATGTGCGCCGGTGAACGCGCCCTTCTCGTGGCCGAATAGCTCGCTCTCGAGCAGCGTTGCGGGCAGGCCGGCGGCGTGGATGGTGATGAGTGGGGCCTTCGTGCGTGGGCTAAGTTGATGGATGGTTTGGGCGACGACCTCCTTGCCGGTGCCGCTCTCACCCGTGATGAGGACGGTGGCGCGGCTGGGCGCAACCGTTTGAATGGTCTCCTGAATCTCACGCATCGCCACCGATTCACCGATCAGGTGCTCAACGCCAAACTTACGCTCCAACTGCCGGTGTAAATTTTTGTTCTCCTCCTCGAGTTTTTGACCCTTGAGTGCGCGGGCAATGCGCATTTCCAGCTCCTCGATCTGCATTTTGCCTTTGGCGATGTAGTCGTCTGCGCCGCGTTTCATGGCTTCGACCGCTACGTCTTCAGAGCCGTAGGCGGTCATCAGGATGCAGACGGGCGGCTTGGGCAGAGACTTGGCGCGCGCAATGAGTTTGAGGCCGTCCTCCTTGGGTAGGCGCAAATCAGTGAGCAGCACGGCGAAGTGCTCTTGCTCAAGCAGGTTTATCGCCGTGGTGGCGTCCTCGGCCACATACACGTCGTAACGGTCCTCGAGCGCGGCGCGCAGGCCGTCGCGGGTCGGCTTCTCGTCATCCACGATGAGGACCATCGGTTGATTCATGGCTGTGACCGTTTGATTGGTGCGAAGATTAGCGGAGGTTGAAGGGTGATGACAACCGTCGTGCGCGCTCTGAATCGCGTGCTTGTCGTGGGTCGTAGGCGGGCGAAATAAAGCTAATTGCGGCGTGGAAGACGTCTTCGTCAATCATGCAGTTTTGCCTCCAGCAGCTTAGGCCGGCGCTCATGCGAGGGCAGCCACACGCGAAACTGCGTGCCCTCATTCACGCGGCTTGCTAGTTCCACGCGCCCGCCGTGGTCGCGGACGATACGCTGCACAATCATCAGGCCCAGGCCCGTGCCTTTGGCCTTCGTCGTGTAGAACGGTTCGAAGATGCGGTTGATTTGCTCCTGGGGGATGCCGCCGCCCGTATCATCAACGCTGAACCACACGCCGCCTGCACCTGCGCCCGTCGAGAGAGAGAGGGTGCCGCCTGAGGTCATGGCCTGCATGGCGTTCTTGATGAGGTTTACGAGCACTTGTTGGATTTGCGCGGGATCCATCGGCGTCAAGGGTAGGCGGACGGCGAGCTTTTCCTCGATGTGCAGGTGCCGGTTCTTCAACTCCGGCCCGAGCAAATCCAGCGAAGCGCGGACTGCGTCGTTGAGCGACGCGGGCTGGAGCTTAGGCGCGGAGGGCCGGATGGCCTGAAGGAACTGCGAGATGATGTAGTCCAGCCGGGAGATCTCGCCCTTCGCGACGGTGAGGTAATTCTGCAACTTCCCAACGGTGTTCACCGTGTCAGCGTCGGCGCGACGGGAGTGACGATAGCGTGTGAGGCGGGCGGGCTTGGGGCCAGCGTCGGGCGTACGGAGCTTCTTTAGTTCGCGCTCCATGAGCTGAAGGTGGATGTGGAGGGCGTTGAGCGGGTTGCCCAGCTCGTGCGCGACGCTGGCGGCGAGCAGCGTGAGCGCTTGCATTCGCTCGCTCTCGATGGCCTCGAACGTTTTTTGCCGGGCCTCGGTGGCATCGTGAAGAATCAGCGCAACCCCGGACGAGCCGGTAGCCTCGCCGTCGAGCGGCGCGGCATATAGGCGGAGGAATCGCGGGCGTGGCCAATTGACTTCCAGCTCATGCCGCACGACCTGCGGGCCGCCGGCCTTGTCACCGCGCGCAATTTTTTTCCAGTCAAGGTCGGGCAGAAAGCGCTTAATGGGCTGGCCCTCGTCAGCGTTGGGCTTTAGTCCAAGCAGACTGGTAACGGACTGGTTGAAGTAGATGACGCGGCCTTGCTCGTCTACGACTAGCACGCCGTCTTCGATCACATCAAAGAGGGTCTCCAGAAAGCTGCGTTCGCGCGCGAGCCGCTGGATGACGGTCTGCAAGCCCTCGGCGTCGAGCCGTCCGATGCGGCCGAGGACTTTGTCGAGGAAGCTGGATTTTGGTGCGGGCATGTGATGGGTAACAGGTAGATAATGACAAGTGACGGCAGGCACCTGTCACTTGCGACTTACCCCGCTTCACTTCAAAACCATTTCCGCTTCTTCACATACCACCAAGTTACCAGTGTGGTGAAGCCAGTGAGGCTGAAGACAAAGGAGTAGCCATGCAGCCATTTAATTTCTGGCATGGTGTCAAAGTTCATCCCATACCACGTGCCGATCATCATCGCGGGCGTGGTGACGATGGTGATAAGCGTCAGCGCCTTGACCGTCTCGCCGGTCTTGTTGGACACCATGCTAAGGTGGATGTGCAAAATGCCAGTGAGCGAGTCGGCATAACCCTGCGCGAGATTGGAGATATGGAAAAGGCGGTCGTAAACATCGCGATAGTAGGGCACCAAGTGCGCGCGGATAAGTTTGAACTCGCCATCTGCGAAGCGCTTCAAGACCTCCTGCTGTGGGCCGATGATTTGGCGGAGATGCAGCACCTCACGCTTGATGCCGATGATCTTGTTGAGCGTACGCTGCGTCGGGTGCTCGACCACGTCGTTCTCCAACTCAGCGATTTCGAGAGACAACTCCTCCAGCGCAGGTTTGTAGTTGTCCACCAGCGAGTCGAGCAGCGTGTGCGCCACGCGATCCGGCGCGCGCGCGATGTGCATGGTGCTTTTGGTGGCGCGCTCGGCGGTGGTGGAAACGCCCTTGAGCGGCACGTCGTGGTAGGTGACGAGGAAGTTCTTTCCGAGAAAGAAGTTCAGCTCGCTGGTGGCGAACACGCCATCCTTGCGGCTGTAGTCAACCGCGTGAATCACCATGAAAAGGTAGGGCGCGAACTTGTCCTCGTCCTTGGGCGCGTATTCCTCAATCTTAGGGTTGGGCGTGGCGGCAATGCAGTCTTCGATGGAAAGCGGGTGGAAGTGAAAGATGCCTTCGAGAATGGTTCGAGCCTCCTCTGGAGTAGACGCCTCCAGATCCACCCAAAGGAACAAGTTTGTGTCCGCGAGCAGCGTGGGCATCAGGAACACGTCAATGTCCTGGGTGTGCAGGCGGCCTTGGGTGGTAAAGGCAAAGGAGCGAATCATGCGCCGTACATATAGAGGCTAGGGCCGCGCGCGTGACGAGGCAAGAAAACGCTGCATTGCGCGTTTTAAGATTTTCTACCGGTTAGGTCAGACCAAGCCATAACGCCGCAGTTGGTTTGAAGATTGCCTTCCCGCCTCATAAGGACATGCTTCTTTCCCACTATGTCCAAGTCAATTTCACTTCTGTTGGCCGTCCTTTATTTTGTTGTCTCCGCTCGTGCCGCCGATGACTGGCCGCTCACTGCTGACTCTAAGAAACAGCCCGGCGTGCCCGAGGGCGAGGTGCTTAAGTTCAGCTTCGAGAAGTCCAAAATCTTTCCCGGCACCTACCGCGACTTTTGGGTTTACGTGCCAAAGCAATATGACCCCGCCAAGCCCGCGTGTGTTTACGTGAACCAGGACGGCGTCGGCTACCAAGCTCCGGTCGTCTTCGACAACCTCATCCACAAGAAGGAAATCCCCGTGCTCATTGGCGTGTTCGTCATGCATGGGCGTGTGAGGGCGGCGGACACCAACGCGCTCGACCGCTTCAACCGTAGCTACGAATACGACGGCCTCGGCGATGCCTACGCGCGCTTCCTCTTGGAGGAACTGCTGCCCGAGGTAGAAACGAAGACAGCGACCGACGGCCGCGCCATTCGCCTCAGCAAAAACGGCAACGATCGCGCCATCGGTGGCAGCAGTAGCGGCGGGATTTGCGCATTCACGGCCGCGTGGGAACGGCCGGATGCGTTCAGCCGGGTGTTCACGACCGTCGGCACTTACGTCGGCCTGCGCGGCGGTGACCGCTATCACACGCTCGCCCGTAAGTATGAGCCGAAGCCGTTCCGCATTTTCCTCCAGGACGGCAGCAACGATAACAACATCTACGGCGGCGACTGGTGGATGGCGAACCAGACGCTCCAACGCGCGCTCGAATGGGCCGGCTACGACGTGAAGCACGCGTGGGGCGAGGGTGGCCACAACGGCAAGCACGGCACCGCCATTTTCCCCGACGTGCAGCGCTGGCTCTGGCGCGATTGGCCGCAGCCCGTCGCGCCCGGCAAGTCGAAGAACTCGACGCTCAACGAAATCCTCGCGCCCGGCGCGGGTTGGGAACTGGTCGGCGAAGGCTACAAGTTCACCGAAGGCCCGACCGCCAACGCGAAAGGCGAAGTCTTCTTCAACGACGGCCCGAACACGAAGACCTACCGCGTCGGGGCCGACGGCAAGCCGATCGTTTTCCTCGCGGACTCGAAGAAGGGCGACGGCCAGCGCTTTGGCCCGGACGGACGCCTTTACGCCGCCGCGAGCGCGGAGAACCAAATCCTCGCGTGGGACGCTAACGGCAAGAGCAGCGTCATCGCCGATGGCTTTCGCGGCAACGACCTCGTCGTGGCGCACAACGGGAACATCTACGTGACCGATCCGAACTGGACCGGCGCGAACACCAACACGAGCAAGGTCTGGCTCATCCGTCCCGACGGAAAGAAGCAGCTCGTGGACACCGGCCTGAAGTTCGCCAACGGCATCACGCTCTCGCCGGACCAGACGCTGCTCTACGTCGCGGACAGCCGCTCGCACTGGGTTTACAGCTACCAAATCAAGGCTGACGGCACGCTCCAGCACAAGCAGCGTTACTTCCACCTGCACGAGCCCGACACCGCCGATGACAGCGGGGCCGACGGCCTCCGCACCGACCGCGAGGGCCGGCTGTGGGTGGCCACGCGCCTCGGCCTGCAAGTCTGCGACCAAGCCGGTCGCGTCCACGTCATCCTCCCGACACCCAACGGCAAGTGCAGCAACCTGACTTTCGGCGGCCCGAACGGCGACATGCTCTACGTGACCGCCGGGGACAAAGTCTTTCGCCGCCAGCTCAAGGCGAAAGGCGCGGACCACGCGGCCAAGCCCATCAAGCCGGCCGCGCCCCGCCTTTGACCGCCAGAGGCACTGAGGCCTCGCTTTTCGCCTTTGAACTTTGTGCCTTGATCCCTATTTTCTTTCTATGCCACTTGATGACGTATTGCTGGACGCGGAGGAAAAAATGCTCAAGAGCGAGCAGCATGTGGAGCACGAGTTCGCTGGCGTTCGTACTGGAAAGGCCTCACCTGCACTGGTGGAAAACATTCAAGCGGAGGTTTATGGCTCCATGATGCGCATTCGCGAGCTTGCCAACATCTCCACGCCCGAGGCGCGGATGTTGATGATCCAGCCGTGGGATGCCGGGAGCATCGGCCCGATTGAGAAGGCGATTCAAAAGGCGAACCTCGGCCTCAACCCCGCCGTGCAGGGCAAGTTCATCCGCATTGTCCTACCCGACCTGAGCACCGAACAGCGGCAAAAGTTTGTCAAAGCCGTTAAGCAGATGGCTGAGAATGGAAAAATCGCCATCCGCCAAGTTCGCCGTGACGCGCTCGAAGCCCTTAAGAAGGAGGCCAAGAACGGTGGCGTCTCCGAGGACGAGGTGAAGACCGCCGAGGGCGAAGTACAGAAGCTTACTGACCAATACACCAAGAAGCTCGATGAGCACCTCGCCGCCAAGGAGAAGGAAATCATGACCGTTTAAGGGTCAAGTTTCCCACCATGACCCCACTGCCGCACACGCGCTCATGCTTCGTCTGCGGCGAAGCCAACGCTCACGGGTTAAGGCTTCGCTTTCAAACTGACGGAAAAATCGTCCACTCCCGATTCACGCCACGCGGGGAACATATCGGCTTCAAGGGCGTGACGCACGGCGGTATCCTCGCAACTGTGTTGGACGAAATCATGGTCTGGGCGGTGGCCGTAGCGACCCGACGTTTCGCCTATTGCGCAGAAATGACCGTGCGATTCCAGCGGCCCGCGCGAACTGATGAAGAACTTACCGCGACTGCCGAACTCGTCGTCGATCGGCGTGGGAAAATCTACGAGGCAAAAGGCGAACTTCGCTCTGTCAGCGGTGACGTGGTCGCTACGGCCACGGGCAAATATCTGCCCATTCCCGAAGGCGAGGTTGCCGGGATGCTCACCGAGTTAATTGGTGATCGCACGCTTTACTGAGTGCCGAAGATAGTCGGCATTTTTCTACGCGGGTTGTCCTGCCTTACTCTGGTGTTCTAGGAAGAAAATTAGCCAGTGCTCAAAGTGCTGAGCCTCCCTGCTGGTCTGCGGCCGAATTCATTACTCCCTCCCAAGGGTGAAGCCGGAGTGAGACTTGGTGATAAAGCCCGTCATGCGAAACGAAGTGTGCGGTACAGGAAAAGCTGGGCGAAAGAAACTACCTGCAGCCGCCCACTCGCGGCTAATTCTTTGGTCGCCACTCGTCTTCAACTCATTGCCCGCGTGACTCGAACCAACGCCACACGCGCAGCACCTCGGTCGCGCCCCAAGCCTGCGCATCGCAGCCGCGCTGGGCGTGCGGGGCATCGCCGTCCACGATCTCTGGGAGGTGGCCGAGGCAGCCTTCGTTGAGCAGTTCAGCCGCGCTGCCAAGATAGGCACGGGCGGCGGCGACGGCTTCGGGCGCATGGCCATGTGCGCGAGCGAGTGCCTCACAAAAGCTTGGAAAGGTCCAAGTCCAGGCGGTGCCGTTGTGGTAAGCGGGCTTGCGGCGTGTATCCTCGTCGCCTTCGTAGCGGCCCCAGTAGGGATTTGCCGGATCGTTGAGCAACTGGCCTTGTGCGCCATAAATGGGCAGCGGCGGCTTAACGGGCAACGGAGCGAGTGAGCGCAAAGCTCCGGGCACGACTAAGTGGCGCACAGCGGCATCTACGGTGCGCCGGGCCCGCTCGTCGGTGACCAAGCCGAGGCTAATCGGAAAGAGGCAATTGCTGCGGAGGGCTTGGTCACGCACCGCTTGGCGGGCGGGGACGCCGGGTTTGGCAAGCAAGCAGTCGGCGAACCAACCTTCATCCTCCAGCCAAAAGAGTTTTTCGATTGAGGCTTCAGCGCGCGCGGCAAGTTCGCTCCACTTATCGCTCTTTGACACGCAACCCAGTCGGTCAAGCTGGCGAAGCAGGCGAATCCATAGTGCTTGAATTTCAATTGGGTAACCCTCGCGCGGGGTGCCAGCGGGGTAATTCGTGTCCATCCATGTGAAGTGGCTTGGGCTCCACACGAGGCCGCTCACGGTGTCCACACGAATACCGTTGGGCGTGCCGTGCAGGTAGCCCTCCGCGATGCACTGCAGCACATCCTTCAGTGTGCGGCCAGCGGCATCCACGGGCGTGGAATAGATAGTCCGCTTATGGTTGCTGATAGCAGACTCTTTGGCGGCAAAGTCTTCGCAAACGATGCCAAACCACAGCGGGGCGTCGCTGGTATCGCGATTGCTGGCATCATCGCCATGGATGGCATTAGGGAGCGTGCCGTTCTCGGCGAAACGGCCGAAGGTCACCAGAATTTGCCGCACTTCGTCGTGAAATCCGGCGGCAAGCAAACCACGCGCACATATAAGTGTGTCACGGCCCCAGTCGAGAAACCATGGATAGCCGGCGATGACGGTTTTGCCGTTGGCACGGTGCACGACGTAGGCGCGGACGGCACGCTCAAGTTGTTCGGAGAAGGACGGCGGCGCGCTCACTTCAAGGGCTGCACTCTCCAATGTGCCAGAGGCGAGAACCGCATCAGCTTCCGCGCTGGCGGCGAGCGTCACGCTGCGGCCTTTGTGCAACGGCAGCTCAAACCAACCGGGGCTAAACGCGTCACCGCATCCCTCCTGCCCGCGCGTGGCTTCGTTTGAATGGGACAGGTTCATGGACCATTCCCCTTCGTGGTGGTAACGGCCCGCATCGGACCAGACTTTTAATTCGCGGCCCGCCTCCGGTGTGAAGGCGAAGCCTGCGCGCCCTTGAAGCGAATGAGAATGCTTGCCGAAGTGGTACTCGCTGCCGGCGTTGCGCTTGGTCTCGCAATGAAAGCTGCGGTCCTCGAGGTCGAAGCGCACGGTAAGGCTCACGCTGCATTCCGCCGGCAGTTCGTGGCCTAGCGCCGGCGCGTGCGGAGGGCGTACGAAGCGCAGGCGCGTCGTGTTTCTGCCGGGCTCCATGTCGGCGAGTAGATGAATTTCCACGCTGCGGCCATCGCCGGCGTTCGCCACGAAGCGCCAATGCGCGGGCGGTCCGGGCTTGAAAGCGACCAAGTTCTCGGCGTTGAGCGGCGTGATAAAACCGTCCGCATTCACCCATACACGCAAGCGCTTGACGAAGACGTGGCGGTCTACTGGCACGCTGGCGTGCAGGTTGGCGCCGAGGACGCAGTCATATTTTGAGCGGACGGTTCCGAGATCCACGCATATTCTTGCCATCGCACCAGAACCGTTGGTGAGCAAGGCAAGGGAGGAAGAGTGATCAGTTTGAGGCAACGGGTGACCAGCCGGTTCGCCGGGGATAAAGCGGATAGTGCCACTCACGATCGCAGGCGAGGTGGCTAGACGATCTAGGGAAAGCGTAGCCTCGCCGATGAAAGACTGCGGGGCGAAGCAGGCTACGTGGCCTTTCGCGGTGGGAATGGAATCGGCACGTGACGCTGACTTCCAGCTGCCGTCGGTGAGCGACGAACCCTCTCGACGGCGGCTGCAAACCGCCGACGCGAGTGTCACGCGGAAGGGCAAGTTATCACGCACCAGCAGCCAATGGCCGGGCGGGATAAGCAGCACGCGGCGCGTATCGGCAAGCGACCACTCAACGACGGGAGCGTAGCTAGCCGTGCCAGCGCAGCCAGAGTTAGCGGCCACGCGGGCCAGAAACGCACGTGGATCAGCGTCCACCTGCGCGGCGAGTGCGCGCCAGTCGCCAGCAACTGAGTGTTCCGGGATTTGCGTCTGCGCAAGCGCAGCATGCGCGAAGGCGGCTTGTGCGCGGGTGCGACGATAAGCTTCGCCGCAGAGGCCGACGGGTTTGGCCGTCGCACTGAGGCAGTGCGCTGCGCCAGGGCTAACGAGGAAAGTCACTTTGCCACCGTGGACTTCGCGGCGCGGAAGAGCGTCCCCAACTGGCGAAAGCAAATCGTGCCGCCCCACGTCATCAGTAATTGCTATAGTGAGACGGTGTGCACGCTCTGGGTCGTTGTTTACCAACACGAGCACTGCGTCGCATCCTTCCGCAGACTCGCGGTGGAGCGCGTATATGGGAGAGTCGCTCGGGCTTAGGCGCGTAAGTTTCGCGCCGTCGAAGAACGCTGGGTGGTTCGCGAGCAGTGCGTTCAGCTGTGCGATTTCCGGCACGAGGTTTGGCTCGGCACCCCACGCGAGCGCGCGGCAGGAGTGGACATTAATTTTCTCATCACATAGCCATTCTACGCCACAGGTGAAGCCAAAACCGCCGTTTACGCTGGTCAGTGCCGAGAGCTGGTTGCGCAGTAGCGACCACGCGCGGCCCTTTTTTGCCAGGCGTTCGTTGTCGTGCGTCTCACTATAGTGGACGAGCGTGCCGACGCGCACGCTCTGCTGGTGGGCGTGGTTCAGGTAGCCGGCGACTTGCAGCGGGCTGAACTCCTGGAAAAGCTCGGAATAGGCCCATTGCATCCCACCCTCTGTGAGCAGTGCCTCCGTGTCGCCCCAGCCGCCGCCGAGGCCCTCGAGCAGAAATACCGTGTCGGGAAACTCCTCGCGCACGCGCGCGATGATATGTTGCCATGCGGGCGCGGGCACCTTGTAGCCGGCGTCGCAGCGGAAGCCGTCTACGCCGCGCCGGCACCAAGTGAGCAGTGCGTCGGCGATGTACTCCCAAAGCGCCGGGTCGCGCTGCACTAGTTCCACCAGATCCTCCCATACCGTGCCCCATGCGCCGGGACTCTCGAAGTGACCGTCCGCCTTTCGCAGGAACCACTCGGGGTGATTTTCCTGCAGCCATGAGCCCCAGCCGGTGTGATTGATAACGATGTCCAGGAAGATGCGCCCGCCCCGCGCGTGGACGGCTGAGGTGAGCTCTTGGAATTGCTCGACCCCGGTTGTTCGTTTGTCGAACTCGACCAACGACGGGTCAATGCCGGTCAGGTCTTCCGCTGCGTAGGGACTACCAAAGTCCCCAAAGCGTGCGTAGGTCGTGGGCGTAGGGTTGACCGGCAACAAATGCAGGATGCGACAGCCGAGCGTATCAAAGATGTGTGGAAGTTGGCGTGCGAGGTCGCGAAGTTTGCCCGACGGCGGGATGACCGTGTAGCCGAGCTGGTTCAGCACAGCCATCTGTGACTTGTGTTGGAGGCTGCTTGAGCTGGTGAGCGACTTCGTATCGCCGAACATCCGCGCAAAGGCGCAGTAAAGCGTATTGGCGGTGCGCGCCCAGTTTGGATGCACGCTGACGCCGAAGTCGTCGCCCTCGGGCCAGTGTTGGGAGCCGTGCGGCTCGAGAAGGTAGGGCTTGGCCTTGAACCAGCCGACTTCGGTGAGCGGCAGCACGAGCTGCCATTCGCCGTCCACCCAGCGCATTGGAATGTCGCGCCAAGACGCGCCGGCCAGCGGGATTTTCTGAAACTTGGACTGGATGACTTCGCGGCGGATGGCCGCAGCGCGTCCGAGGTTCGTGCGCAAGCGGGCGATCCAGCCAGCCTCGGCCCACGCGCGGGCGCGCGGGTGCGCCAGCGTGAAGGTGAGGCAGTCGCCGACAAATCGAACGCGCCGTTCACCCGCGCCGGGAGTCATGCTGGGTCGTTCCATGCGTGCGGATGGTGTGAGGCCAGCGGAGTGAACTCAAGCGCGGGTTGGAGCAAGACTGCGAAGTGAACAGTGAATAAAGAACCGATTTTACCTAAGAGAGGACAGAGGCACAGATAGGAACTAATGCTAAAGACCAACCTCTCTCGCCTCACCCTCTGTGCGGCGTTTTCCAATTCATGATTCACCGTCAATCCTTGAGGATTCTTTCCAGTTGCCACTGGGCCGAGGAGTTTCCAAACTGAGATATGAAAACCCCGTTTTGCCGCTTCCTTGCCACCGCCCTGCTCGTCTTTGCCACTGCCGTAACGCGCGCGGGCAAGGGGGACAAGAACCTTGATTTTTACTGGGTGGATTCCGATGGCGGCGGCTCCACGCTCATCGTTACACCGGAGGGCGAGGCGGTGCTGATCGACACGGGCAATCCGGGTGGGCGCGACGCCAAACGCATCCACAAGATCGTCACCGAGGTCGCGGGTCTGAAGCAGATTGACCATGTCATTATCACGCACTTTCATATTGACCACTTCGGCGGGTTGGCCGAGTTGTCTGACCTCATCCCCATCGGCGTGCTTTATGACAAGGGGTTGACCGTGGCGAATCCCGACAATAATCCCCTGGATACGCGCTGGCCGCTGCTATCCAAGTCCTACCGCGAGGCGAAGGTCGGCAAGCGCGTCACCATCAAGGCCGGTGACACAATTCCGCTTCTCCAGCCCGCGGTACCCGGCAATCCAAAGCTCGAAATACGTGTGCTCTGCGCGAACCAAAAAACTGTTGCCCCTCGCCCCGAGCAGCGGCGCGAGAATCCGCTCGCTGCTCAGGCTCAGGTCCAGCCAGAGGACAAATCCGACAACGCCAATTCCATTGTGACGCTCCTGCAATACGGCAGTTTTCGCTTCTTCAATGGCGGCGATGCTACCCTCCGCACCGAGCAGTCGCTCGTGGTGCCCTACAACCTCGTTGGCATGGTGGATGTTTATCAGGTTAATCACCACGGCCTCGACGTGAGCAACAATCCGCTGCTCATCCAGTCCATCGAGCCAACAGTCGCCATGATGAACAACGGCCCGCGCAAGGGTACAATGCCCAAGACCGTCGCAACGCTGCGCGGCACGAAGAGCATTGCGGCTATTTATCAGGTCCACGAGAATCTTCGCAATGAACCAGGTTCCAACACGGACAAGGCGTATATCGCTAACTCCAGCAGCAAGGGCCAGCAGAGCGAAGCCCACTACTTAAGGCTTGCCGTGAACCACACCGGCGAAAGTTACACGGTAGATGTGCTGAGCACGGGGCATTCGCGGACTTTCCAGACGAAGAAGAAGTGAAGAAGCAGGGGCAAGCCAAACGTGCTAGGCAATAAGATGCAGGCTCGTCGTTGCGGGCCGGTTAATCGATAATTTCTCAGGAGTCTCCCTTAACAGCCTCTGCCACGCGTACCGCCGCCACCGTCGCACGTACGTCGTGGACGCGGAGGACGTGCACGCCGTCGCGTACAGCCAGCGCGGCGCAAGCCAGCGCACCGGGTAGCCGATCGGCGGGGTTTTCCGCTTTGGTCAGCTTGCCGAGGAATGACTTGCGCGAAACGCCAAGCAACACGGGCCGGTCATGGCGGGTGAAACGCGGCAGCGCGCGTAGTAGCGCCAGGTTGTGCGCAAGCGTCTTGCCAAAGCCGATGCCGGGGTCTAACGCGACTTGTTCGGGGCGCACCCCGAGTGCTTTGAGCCGCGCGAGTCGTTCGGCGAAGAACTCGTCCACCTCGCATGCCACGTCGGTATAGGCGGGGTTTTGCTGCATGGTCTGCGGCGTACCCTGCATATGCATGGCCACATAGCCGGCACGGAACTCGGCCACCACGCGCCACATTGTGTCGTCAGTCCGATTGGCAGCAATGTCGTTAACGATGCTTGCGCCGGCCAGTAATGCTGCGCGGGCAACCTCCGGCTTCTGCGTGTCAACCGAGATGGGTGTCTGAACGCGCGCCGCCAGTTGCTGAATAACTGGCACTACACGGCGAATCTCTTCCTCGATTGGCACGCTTGCCGCGCCGGGTCGGGTAGATTCGCCGCCAACGTCCAGCAGGTCGGCCCCATCGCGGATCATCTGCCCCGCACACTCTAGCGCCGCCTCGGCGGTAAAGAACCTGCCGCCGTCGGAAAAGGAGTCCGGCGTGACATTGAGCACGCCCATGACGAGCGTGGGTCGCGGAAAACAGAACTCATGTCGGCCGGCGCTCCAGAGCACGACGGCACTTCAACACAGCCGGGGGGCCGAGTCAGGGAGGAAAGTTCTGCCGCGTCCGCCAAGCGTCGCCTTAGGGCAAAACCAAGGTTGACCGGCCCCGGCTACTTGTTACATTGCGCCCCCTTTGGCGGTGAAGAATTTCGCCGCCGGCCGTATGCGACACACGATTTCAGTGCTGGTAGAAAACAAGTTTGGCGTGCTCACGCGCGTGGCCGGCCTCTTCTCGGGGCGCGGTTACAATATTGACACGCTCAACGTCGCGCCCACGCAGGACGCGAGTGTTTCCCGCATGACCATCGTCACGCGCGGCGACGACGCTACACTCGAACAAATCGTCAAACAGCTCAACAAGCTGGCTGAAGTGCTCAAGGTCATTGACTTCCGCGACGGCGAATACATTGACCGCGAACTGGTGTTGGTGAAGGTAAGCGTGGACTCCAAGACCCGCGCTGAGGTAATGCAGATGACTGATATCTTCCGCGCCAAGATCGTGGACGTGCAGCCCAAGAGCCTTACCATCGAGATCACCGGCAACGAGGCCAAGATCGAGAAGTTTCTCACGCTCATGCAGACTTTCGGCGTGCTGGACCTCACGCGCACGGGCAAGGTCGCGTTGCCCCGGAAGTAACCAGATTTCAGTCTTCAGTTTTCAGTCACGCAATACGCAACACGAACCACACTCATGCCCTCCAAAGTTTACACCGACAAAGACGCCAATCTCAGCGTCCTCAAGAACAAAACCCTCGCCGTCCTCGGCTTCGGCTCGCAGGGCCACGCCCATGCGCTCAACCTCAAGGACAGCGGCTGCAACGTCATTATCGGCCTCTACGAGGGCTCCAAGTCCATCGCGGTCGCCCGCGAGAAGGGCTTCGAGGTCGTTCCGACCGCCGTTGCCGTGCGCCGCGCCGATGTCATTATGGTCGCGCTGCCCGACACCAAGCAGGCCGCCGCCTACGAGAAAGACATCGCGCCCAACCTCACCAAGGGCAAGACCATCCTCTTCAGCCATGGCTTTGCGATCCACTTCAAGACCGTGGTTCCGCCAAAAAACGTGAACGTCATCATGGTCGCCCCGAAAGGCCCCGGTCACATCGTCCGTCGCCAATACACCGAGGGCAAAGGCGTGCCCTCGCTCATCGCGGTTTATCAGGGTGGCAACGCGGCGAAGAAGATCGCACTCGCCTGGGCCAAGGGCATCGGCGGCACCCGCGCCGGCGTCATCGAGACGAACTTCAAGGAAGAGACTGAGACTGACTTGTTCGGTGAGCAGACCGTGCTCTGCGGCGGTTGCACCGCGCTGGTGAAGGCTGGCTTCGAGGTGCTGGTCGAGGCGGGTTACTCGCCGGAGATGGCCTATTTTGAATGCCTGCATGAGCTTAAGCTCATCGTGGACCTGATGAACGAAAAAGGCATCGCTGGCATGCGCTTCTCGATTTCCGAGACGGCCAAGTGGGGCGACGTGACGGTCGGGCCCAAGATTATTGATGCCTCCGTCAAGAAGCGGATGCAGAAGGCCCTCAAGGACATCCAAACCGGAAGGTTCGCCAAGGATTGGGTGGCCGAATATAAGGGCGGCTACAAAAAATATAACGCGATGCTCAAGACCGATGAGAATCACGGCATCGAGAAGACCGGTGAGCGCCTGCGCGGCCTCATGCCTTGGATGCCCAAGCGCAACGTCAAGGGCGTGCAGGCGGCCTACTAAATGCGGACTGCCGAACGCAAACTTTAAACCGTTAGCGGCCAGTCGCTGGTGGTTTTTTTGGTTCCACGGATTTTCCAATATGATGGCCCGCGGGTTGGGACGTAGGCTTGGCCCAGCCGTGGGCTTAGAAACCTGAAAACTACGCTTGCCAAGCCGCCGTTCACTTGTATTCTGCCGCCCCTTTGAAATGAAAACGGACCTGCATCCGAAATACGAAGCCGCCGAGTTCCGCTGCGCCTGTGGCAACGTGATCTACACTCGCTCCACCCGTAAGACCGTCCTTTTGGGCATTTGCAATGTCTGCCACCCGTTCTACACGGGCCAGCAGAAGTTCGTGGATACGGCTGGCCGCGTGGACAAGTTCCAGCAACGCCTTGCTAAGACTCAGGCCGCGCAGGCTGCTGTCGCCGAAGGCAAAAAGAAGAAAAAGTAGCTTTCCGCCTCGCTATCGCCCGCCGGGTTCACTCCCGGCGGGCGATTGCTTTTGGCAGAGAGCATGAGCGATGAAAATTCAGTGTTTAGTGTCGCCTCTGCGCAACTACACCGCCGCTCCACCTTTAACTCTTCAACTCTTAATTTCATCATGGAACTTCGCCCCCACATCGAAAAGTTTAACCGTCGCTTCGCGGAGGTGGAGGCGGCCTTGAGCGACCCCAAAGCGTTCGACAACCCAGCTCGGGCGCAGGAGTTGTCTCGCGAATATGCAAAGCTCAAGGAACTTGTCGCTACCGGCGCGGCGTACATTAAAGCCGGGCGAGACCTCGCGGAGAACCGCACTTTGCAGGCCACTGAGCCGACTGATTCAGAGTTAGGGACGATGGCCAAAGAGGAAGTTGCCCGGCTCGAAGCAGAGCTTAAGCGTCTTACGATCGCCTTGCAGCGCGGGGTTCTGCCGCCCGACCTGACTGACTCGCGCAACACCATTATCGAGATCCGCGCGGGCGCGGGCGGCGCGGAGTCCGCACTCTTTGCGGCTGATCTTTACCGGATGTTGACTCGCTACGCTGAAACCCAAGGTTGGAAGGTCGAGCCGATGGATTCCAGCCCGTCGGATCTGGGCGGCCTAAAGGAAGTGATCTTTGGCGTTAACGGACAGGACGTTTACAAGCGCCTAAAATACGAAAGCGGCGTCCACCGCGTCCAACGCGTGCCTGCCACTGAAGCGCAAGGCCGCGTCCACACTAGCACCGTTACCGTGGCCGTTTTGCCTGAGGCCGAAGACGTGGATATCGAGATTCGGCCTGAGGATTTAGACATTCAGGTCTGCCGCGCCGGCGGCCACGGTGGGCAGGGCGTGAATACTACCGACTCCGCCGTGCGCATTTTCCATAAACCCACCGGCACTGAAGTGCGCTGTCAGGATGAGCGCTCCCAGATCAAGAACAAGGCTAAGGCGATGAAGGTGCTGCGCTCGCGTCTGTTGGAGCGCAAGATTGCTGACGAGAAGGCCAAGTATGACGCACAGCGCAGTTCGCAAGTTGGTACCGGCGAGCGCAGTGAGAAAATTCGCACTTACAATTTCCCCCAGAACCGCGTGACCGACCATCGCATCGAACTCACCCTTTACAATCTTGCTAATGTCATTGAAGGCGACCTCGACGGGGTAATTGAGCCATTGATGAACCACGACCTCGAACAAAAGCTTGCGGCGTTGCAGACTTGAGTCGAGGCGCGTAGGGCACGGTGCGTGGTCAGAAAGGTGCCCATTGCCTCAAGTATTTTGCCCCACGATATGAAGCATTCACCCCGCGCTCTCATTTTTGACTGTGACGGCACCCTCGCAGATACCATGCCCCTGCACTGGCACGCGTGGCGTGTGGTCTTGGAGCGGCACGGCATCCATTTCACTGAGGAACGATTCTACGCGTTGGGTGGTGTGCCGTCGCGTGATATTCTCAAGATGCTCCGCGAAGAGCAGGGCTTGAGTTACGATCACCAAGCTGTGTCGGTCGAGAAGGAGCTCGCTTTCCTTCCGTTTATCCCGAAGGTGAAAGGCATTCCCGAGGTCGTTGCCATCGCCCGCGAGCATTATGGAAAACTACCAATGGCGGTGGCTAGTGGCGGCAAGAAACGTGTCGTCGAGCAGGTATTGCAACAGCTCGGGATCCATCATTGGTTTGGGGCGGTGGTGACAAGTGAGGACGTGATACGGCAGAAGCCGGAGCCGGACATATTTCTGGAGGCGGCACGCCGGCTCGGTGTGGGACCGCAGTTTTGCCGGGGCTACGAGGACACCGACCTTGGCATGAACGCGATCCGCGCTGCTGGGATGGAGGCGGTTGATATCCGCGCGTTCGTCACCGCCGCTCGTCAAGCGTTTGCCGTGCGCGGTTGATTTTTAGCTGTAGTGCGGCGCGGAGCGGCGGAAACAGCCTCTGCATGCTTTCGTAAATGGCAATGGCTTGTGCCCACTCTTGTCGTTCCTCGCGCAGGCGCCCCAGTTTGCTCCCGGCGTCCTTGACCTGATCCAAACTAGGCAGTTCGCCCGGCGCGAGGTTTTTTTGGTAAAATACGTTGCTCCAATGGTCCAGTGCGTCGGTTGGCCGTCCCTGTTTTTCGCGCACAACGCCCAAGCCGACTTCTGCCAAGCTGCGCGTCTCCACCTCTGCGCCCGACCAGTTCATCGTGCGCCGGTAAGCCTCGGCGGCGAGTTCAAGCTGCTTGGGATCTTGATTTTTGGCCGCTCGTTGCAGCAGGCAGTCACCGATGCGGCCCATTGCGGGCGGAGCGAGCGTGCTACCAGGAAACAAGGTTGAATTGGTGATGCGGCCGAAAGCAATGATGGCATCTCCCAAAGGATCTTGGGCGATCGGTTGGCCAGCTTGCGTGGCCTTGATGTAGGTGTCGCCTAGCGCAAACAGCGCTTGGGCCTGAATGTCCTTAGGCACGCGCTCGGCATTGGCGCGCGTGACCAGCTCGTTGAAGTAGTTGGTGGCATCCTTGAAGCTGTCGCGTTCGTAGGCCGCCCGGCCCGCCGACAGCCGTGCGAGGTGCTTGAGGCGCGAGTCCGGCCAGTTGGTATTTTGGAACAGAAGCTGGTAGCTCGTCTCTGCCTTGTCGAAGGCATCGCCTTGGTTGAAATAAATGTCCCCGACGTGCAACTGCGCCAGCGGAGCGTTATTATGCGCAGGGAAGCGCGCAACAAAGTTAGTGAAAAGCGTCAGCGCATTGGTTGCGCCCACCTGCTCGGAGAACATCGCGTGCTCGAACTCCACGTCTGCCCGTGCCGCGTTGGTCGGGTAGCGGCGCAGCCAGTCGTCGTATTGCCGTGCCGCCCTCGCCCAGTCGAATTCCTGCCGGAAGGTTCGCGCGACGGCCAGATGGATTTGCGGGGCAAGGGCAGATTGTGGAAAGCGTGCGAGTTGAGCCTCAAATTCTCGCCGTGCATCCGCTGGTCGCCCACGTCGGGTTAGTTCCCCCGCGTGCAGCAACGTAGCCTTGTCGCTTACTAAGCGCTCGGGGAACAACTCGACGATCTTGCGAAACGCCGCCTCGGCCGCCGCTTGGTTTGTAACTGCCCAAGCTGAACGCATCGCGCGGTAAAGCGCCTCGTCGAAGTAAGCGTTGCGCACCCGCTCCAAATCACCGTATTGCTCGACCACCAGTTGGAAATTGCGCAGTGCGTTGGCATGGTCATTTTGTAGCGTCTGCGCTTCTGCGAGCTTGAAGCGCGCCATGGCCTGTTCCTCAGACTTCGGCAGCAGCGTTGCGGCGGCTCCAAAATCGGCGGCGGCGGGCGCGGGTTGACCCAGATGCCACAGACACCAGCCGCGCTGGTAGTGCGCGCGACCGCGCAGCGGGCTGTTCGTATGAATGGTTAGCGCAAAAGTCAGGTTCGTTAGGGCCATGGAGAGCAGGTTCGTGCGCGCGGTCGCGTTAACTCCGGTAAGCAGCGCGTGGAACTCCTTTACTCGCAGTTCGCCCAGCGTTACTTGTGCTAGGTCGAGCCGGGCGTCGCCTGGAAACTGAGCGGAGTAACGCTCCAGCAATATGACGGTGTCCGCGTCGCGTTGCTGGCGGAGGCTAAGATCCACCACCCTCGTCAACGCGTGATGCCGCAGCGACACAGGCGTGATGTTGGCCAAGTTGTTGGTGTACGCCGCCACTGCATCCGCCAGTTTGCCGAGCTTTTCCAGCACGGAACCGTGCAGCGAGTGCGACTCGGCCTCGAGCAGCGGCTGCTTCAATCCGTTAGCCAGCTTTACCAAATTGGTTGCCACCAGCAGCGCCTCGGCGGGACGGTTTGCTTCAGTCAGCACACGCCCGATAAGAAAGCGCCGTTGCCAGTCAACTTCCGGCTCCAGTCGGCGCCCCTCCAGCGCCCGTGCGGCCTGCTCTGCTGCCGCGAAATCACGACCGGTCAACAGCGCCTCGCCCAGCAGCAACGTGCCACTGACTACGAGATCATTGGTGGGTGATATCCTTGCTGCGCGCTGGAACGCGCCGTTCGGATCGCGCAGCAGACTAACGATTTTCTCGCGCTGGTTGCCTAATCTATGGCGTGCTAACGCCTCGTTATGCGCAGCCGCGAGGTAATGCGGCGAATTGGTGAAATCCCGCACGAGCAGGGCGTAGGTCTCGGCGGCCTTGTCGAATTGCCGCGCGCTAAACCGCGCCTCGGCCAGCCAGAACTGATATTGGTCCGCCAGCCTGCCGGCTTGCGGCAGAGCGGTCGTAAGCAGGTCGATGGCCCCGGTGAACTTTGCTTGCTCATGCCGTGCCCGCGCTTGAAGTAGCAATGCCTCGCCGCGTACCTTGGAGTTCGGCCAGTTCTTTGCGAAGTCGCCGAACTCGCGCTCGGCCCGCTCGTAGTTTAAGTCCTGAAACGCCCGCGTCGCCGCCGTAAAATCCCGCTCCTCCAGTGGATCCGCGAAGTCAGCGGCAAACAGCGGGAATGTCCACAATACAAACGCCAGCAGGAGCGCCTCACAACGCCGGCCCAAAGATTTTTGGAAGCCAAAGATGGGTGTTGATCGTTCCCCATCGTCGTCTTTCCCAAATTTTTGGGTTCGCAGTATGCGTTGGTCGTTCACTGGCTTGCATTATTCGTCATCGGGCCAAGGATTCGATTCAAAAATTCCCCCGTGTGACTGCCGGGGGTGGCGGCCACGGTCTCGGGCGTGCCTTCCGCCACGATGCGCCCGCCACCGGTGCCGCCCTCGGGGCCGAGGTCCAGAATCCAGTCAGCGCACTTAATGACCTCCAAGTTGTGCTCGATGACCAGCAGGGTATTCCCCGGCGCACGGAGTTTGAAAAACACTTCTAGCAGCTTCGCTACGTCCTGAAAATGCAGGCCCGTCGTGGGTTCGTCGAGGATGTAGAGCGTTCTGCCGGTTTGGCGGCGAGAGAGTTCGGAAGCGAGCTTCACGCGCTGCGCCTCGCCGCCGGAGAGTGTTGTGGCCGGCTGGCCCAGCCGTAAATAGCCCAGGCCGACTTCCGCGAGTGTAAGGCACGGCTCGTAAATTTTGGGTACCGCGCGAAAGACACTCACCGCCTCATCCACGGTGAGGTCGAGCACATCGGCAATATTCATGCCCTTGAAGTTAATTTCCAGAGTCTCGCGGTTGTAACGCCGGCCCGCGCACCCTTCGCAGGTCACATAGACTGGCGGGAGGAAGTGCATCTCAATCTTTAGCAAGCCGTCGCCTTGGCATTTTTCGCAGCGGCCACCTTTCACATTGAAACTGAAACGGCCCGCGTCGTAGCCGCGAATCTTTGCGGCCGGGAGCTGTGCGAAGAGGTCACGAATGGCATTAAAAATGCCGGTGTAGGTCGCCGGGTTGCTACGCGGCGTGCGGCCGATGGGCGTTTGGTCAATGACCACCACCTTGTTGAGCGACTCGGTGCCGGTGATGGTGCGGTGCGCACCGGGCCGCTCCTTGGAGCCAAACCATAGACGAAACAAATGTCGCTGCAGGATGTCGCACACGAGTGTGCTCTTACCAGAACCGCTCACGCCGGTGACGCACGTGAGCGTGCCAAGCGGAATTCGTGCAGTGACGTTTTGCAAATTGTTCTCCCGCGCACCGGTGATTTCCAGCCAGCCTGCTTTGCCTACGGGCGAAATGCGTTTGCGCGGGACGGGGATGCTCAAGTCGCCACTCAAGTAACGGCCCGTGAGCGAACGGGGATTCGTCATCACTTCGGCGACAGTGCCCTGCGCGACGACTTCGCCGCCATGCGTGCCAGCACCGGGGCCCAGATCAATGACGTGGTCGGCGCGCCGGATGGTGTCCTCATCGTGCTCGACGACGAGGACGGAGTTGCCGAGGTCGCGGAGGCCTTCGAGGGTTTTGAGCAGGCGCTCGTTGTCGCGCTGGTGAAGGCCGATGCTTGGTTCGTCGAGAATGTAGATGACGCCAACGAGACCTGCACCGATCTGTGTCGCCAGCCGGATACGCTGCGCCTCGCCGCCGGAGAGTGTGCCGGACTCGCGATCGAGCGTGAGGTAGCCAAGGCCAACGTTCTTCAGGAAGCCCAGACGGGCGCGAATCTCTTTCACCAGTTCACCGGCGATTTTGCGCTGAAACTCCGTGAGCGGCAGCGAGGCAAAAAAGAGATCAGCTGTGTCGACGGAGAGCGCGCAGACATCGGCGATGGAAAGGCCGGGCGCTTTACGGTGAAACTTTTTGGTACTCGTTGATTCAGAATTCAGTCTGGCACCGTGAGCGCTCTTGCTCGGTGGGACATTGATTGATGAAAATGAACTATTCGCCCCGCCTAAAGTTACTGCCAGCACCTCCGGCCGCAGCCGCTTGCCGCCGCATGCATCGCAGTGCTCTGGAGCCATGAACGCCTTTAATCGGTTACGGGTAAATTCGCTTTCACTCTCAGCGTAGAGGCGTTCGAGGTTCTTCAATACCCCTTCGAATGGCCGTGAAATTTTGCTGACCTTGCCGGCGCGCATGAAGTGAAAGCTTACCTCGGTATCGCCGGAACCGTGGATTATAACGCGGCGAAAGTCCTCTGGCAGCGATTTCCACGGCACATCCATTTTCGCCTCATAGTGGGCGCAAAGTCCGCGCAGAAGCGCTTTGTAATAAACAATCATTCGCTTCCCGCCGCGCCGCCACGGTATTACCGCTCCACCTTCGAGCGACTTTTCCGCGTCCGGAACAATGAGCGCAGGGTCAAAGACCATCTTCTGCCCTAGCCCGTGACATACCGGACACGCCCCAAACGGCGAGTTGAACGAGAAGTGCTTGGGTTCTGGCGGATCGAACGTTGCACCCGTGGCAGGCGAGTACATGCGGTTAGAAAGGAGCGCCTCGGTCCATGGCGCTGCTTTCTTCTCCCTCTCCGCCGCTGGAGGTGAGGGAGCGGGCTGGGATGGAGTGAGCGTGTTGGCCATCGCAGCAACCGACTTCTCACCACGCCCCTCTCCCTTCCGAGGGGAGGGGGAGACAGAAGTTGCGGACGGCATTTGCAAGTCGACGGCATTACCTCCGCGCTCTAACTGACCACTTGCTTCGGGGGCCTGCGAAAGCACCAGTAACTTTCCTCCGCCCCACTTTAACGCCGTCTCCACTGAGTCTGCCAGTCGCACGCGGATTTTTTCATCAACCACCAACCGATCCACGACGACTTCAATGGTATGCGCCTGTTTCGGGTCCAACTTGATGCGGACGTTCGCGGCAAGCTCGACTAGTTCGCCATCCACTCGTGCCCGAACGAAGCCATCGCGTGCCAACCGCTCGATCACGTCCCGAAACTCGCCCTTTTGTTTCTCGATGACTGGCGCGAGCAACATTATGCGTGTGCGGGTGGGGAGTGACGCGATTTCGTCCACAATGTCCGTGGTCGTGCGCCGCGAGATGGGCTGGCCGCTCACGGGACAATGCGGCTGCCCGACGTGCGCGAAGAGCAGCCGCAGATAGTCGTAGATCTCTGTGGTCGTGGCGATGATGGAGCGCGGATTTGAACCGGAGCTGCGCTGTTCAATGGCAATGGTCGGGGACAGCCCCTCGAGGTAGTCTACGTCCGGTTTTTGCAGCTGATCGAGGAACTGTCGCGCATAGGCGGAGAGGCTTTCCACATACTTGCGCTGGCCCTCGGCATAAATTGTGTCGAAGGCGAGCGAGGACTTGCCCGAGCCAGACAGTCCGGTGATGACCACCAGCTGGCCACGTGGAATCGCGAGTGTGACCGCTTTAAGGTTGTGCTGCCGCGCACCGCCGATGCGGATGTAGTCAGTGGCCATTGCCAAGTTTCGCCGTGAGGGCGGTTGGGAACTATAAACCGATTGCCCGCGAATGCCCAGCGAGGACCACCGCTGCGCTCCGGCCTTTCCTCGCTCCGGCCACCGGTTACACTGTGCGCGTGGCTGAGAGTTTAAACGTCAACGAGATCTACCTGAGCCTGCAAGGCGAGAGTACCTTTGCGGGGCTACCCTGCGTATTCATCCGGCTCACGGCGTGCAACCTGCGTTGCTCGTATTGCGACACCGCTTATGCGTTCACTGAAGGGAATCGGCAGTCGCTGGACGAGATCCTCGCAGCGGTCGAGCGGCTGGCGGGCCCTTATCAAATTCCCGATAATCCATCGCCGGTCACTCACCGCCTGCCGCTGGTGGAATTGACCGGCGGAGAGCCCTTGTTGCAGCCCAATTCGCTGCCATTGATGCGACGGTTGTGCGAAGCAGGTTTCACGGTAATGGTCGAGACAAGCGGCGCGTTGGACATCGCGCAGGTGGATCCGCGCGTGCGTCGGATCATGGACTTGAAGTGCCCGAGCAGTGGCGAGGCCGCTCGGAATCGATGGGAAAACCTTCTGCACCTCAAGGCCACGGACGAGGTGAAGTTCGTGATCGGCACGGCAGAGGACTACGCGTGGGCGAAGGAGCAACTGGCGCGGCATAACCTTGCGAACGTGTGCCCGGTGTTGTTTTCGTGGGTTGCCCCATTGCAAGCCCACCAGCGCGACGCCTCGCTTAAAGCGGTGCCCGCCGGCCAAACGCCGATCACACGGCTGGAATTGGTAGAGCGGGTCATCGCGGACGCGCTGCCGGTGCGCTACCAGTTGCAGATGCACAAGGTCGTATGGTCCCCCGACCAGCGCGGAGTTTAGTGCCGCTTCAACTAAAGCGCACTCCGCATCCAATCCACTCTTAGAATTTCCTGAAGTTTCGGAGTACGACGCTCCCTAACGCTGTTGAATATTCGCAGCTCCTGAGAAGCGGCAGGAAATAGCCGCAGTCAATGACGTTAAGCCGATCAATGTTTGGGCCACTCGCACCCATCGCCCTGAGCAATTTATAATTGCATCAAGGCTTCTGCTGTACCGCCTTCTGAAAGTCCGGGTGAGCGCGTATGTTGTTGAAGCGCTGGTCCGTGGCCGCCATTGCTTGCAGGTTATTTGCGTTGGTAACCCCTTGAGTCAGGCGTGCGTTGCTGTGGCGGACGGCGTTGCTGACGGCGGTGATGGCCTCATTGGTGCGGGCCTGAAAAGTCAGTAGCGCGCCGAGGTCATACCACAGCTCGGGGCTGTTTGGGTTGAGTTGGATCAGACGAGTGAGTGAGTCGCCCATGCGCCCAGCGTTGCCGGACATCTGATAAGTCTGCAATGCGGCCTGCAGTTGGTTGTTGTCAGCTTGTGGGTTTGCAAGAATGCGCTCCGCCAAGGGCCCCAGCCGGGTGATGGTGAGTTGCATTTTCGCGGGCTGACCGAGCTGCAAATAGGCCTGTGCGATGGGCACGAGCGCGACAGCGTCGTTGGTGATGGCCTGCGCCAGCGTATCGAGCGTGACGATCGCAGCGTTTGTGTTGCGGAGCTGCGCGTAGACGGAGACAAGTTGCATGCCGAGCTGCGCGTTGGCGGGGTTAGCCCGGAAGGATGCTTCAATTTGTGCGACCTGCGATTGGGCCTGCGTCTGCGCACCCTGCATCTGGCGATAGCCTTTGAGCTGGTCAATGAGGTCTCTGGCTGAGCGATTGTTAGGATCGAGCTTTTGAAAGGTGGTTGCGATTAGGATTGCGTCGTCCAGCCGGCCCATGCTGATGAGGAGGTTTGTGTAGCGGAAGACGGCTTCGGGACTGAATGGACAAAAGGCGAACGCCTGTCGGAACGCGAAGTCGCATTCCTTGATCATGCGCTGCTGTTCGGCGAGATTTCCGCGTCGGCCCGCCTCGTTGATACGCCAGAAGTAAACACCCGCGATGGCGCTGCGGAGCTTAGAGAAAGCCTTTTGAGCATCGTCGTCGCGCACGAAGCGCGAGTCTGGCAGCACATCCTTGCCGTCCACTTTGAGGCCCTGGTAATTACGTTTCACATAAACTTGTTCGGCCACGCGGCAAATGTTCGAGACCGAGGTGTCGTAATCGATCCAGTTGCCAATGAGCCGCTCGGAATACTTGCTCCAAAAGCGATGGTCGCGGTCTACGACCTCTTGCGTCATCTCCGGCAGCGGCTGGCGGTTGATCTTCATGATGATGCCGGAGGGCGTCAGGTGCGGGTACATCCAGTCCAGCGGAAAGCTTTCCTCGACGTAAAAGTCGTGGTCGGGGTTCTTATCGAACATGACCTTGGTGAGCAGGCCGTTAATGGACATGACGGCGACCTGCCCACTGACCTGAATGCGGCCGGTGGCCTCGTCATATTTGACATCTTCGCCGGGTTTAATTTGTCTTGGCTCGTTGGGAAAACGTTGGTCGTGGTCGAGTCGGCGACGGGCGTCCTCCACGTATTCGGTGAAAGATTTCGAGGAATCCTCGACGGTGGCGATATTGATTTCGAGGTCGGGATAAACGCCGCCTGCGCTCTTGGCGATGGCGTCAGGATATGCGGCTTCAAGCAGCAAGCGGTTCAGACGAATGGCTGCCCAAGTAAGGTCCTGTCGGGTGAAGCGCTGCATTCGCGCGTCAAGTTTCACGTGTGCGAAACGGTTGGAGCTGAAGAACGGCATAGAGGAATTGAAGAACTGCTCCCGGCGCGCCTGCTTGGCTTGCTCCCGAATATCTTGAATGGTTTTGAGCTTGGCAGCCGTTTCGGTTTGCACGCGAAGCAGGGTCTGCTGCGCGAGTTGGGCCGCCGCGCGGTCTCCCTTTTGGGCCTGCAATTGCGCCTGCGCCTGAATGGCGCTCTCCAACTGCTTGCCCTGCTCTTGCGCGGCAGCTTCTTGCCCGGCGTGTTCGGCATGAATGCGGTGCAAATCATCGAAAATCTTCCAGCGCTCGGGCATTTCGCGTTCAATGAGCACGTTCAACTCGCGGGCTAATGCCTTGCGCAGTGCCGACTCGTCGCCGTTGGCAAGCAGTCTGCGGGTGTCCTCTCCGATTTGCTCATGTAGCCACTTGCTAAGTGGATCCTGCTGCGGCCCGGGCGCGAGCTTCAGGGCCAGGGCCTTGACGTTGGTGAAGTGCTCTGGCTTGAAGGCCGATGTGCCAGCTCGGCGTTTTTGCTCGACGGCCTTGCCGATCTTTTCGCCGAACATCCAGTCCAGCGGCTTGGCCGGCCCCTGCAGCAGGCCCATGAGTTTGGCTAAAGTTCCGGCTTCATACGGCTGGCCGACGGCCTTGGCTTGTCTAGCCCGGGCGCCCAGGACGAGGCCCTGTAAATAGTCCACTGTGCCCCCGAAGAATGGTGGGTCGGGTTGGTTGCTGCGATTATAGTGCGAGCGGATGTAGTTGAGGTACGTGCCATCAGCGAGGGCGTTCTGCGTGATGATGTAAACGTCGCGGCGGTCGAAATCTGGGTTTCGACGCTGGTGCGGCTGAATAAAGCTTTCGCAAAAAATCATGTAGGTCGGGCAGAAACGGCCTGGGTCAGTCCCGCCGTAGAGCACGGTGTGTGGGGTCATCTCGGGGTAAGTGTATTTCATGCGCACCGGATCCTTGAGAGCGGCTTCGCGTTCCTTCCGGTCGTAGCTTAGCTTACCCTGCGAATCTTCGAAGGGCGGCGTGAACATGTCGTGGCCGAACCAAAATCCGAACAAGTGTCCCCGCTGTTCGTTTTCACCCCAGTGCGAGAGGATCGTGTGCGCTGGCAGCACGCAGTAAAGCGCCAGAAGCAGGTGGATGGGCAGCCGTGTGCGTGCGATGAGGAAGAGCGCTATGAACGCAGCCGCCAGCCCAATGCCAAATTGCGTGGTAAAAATAGCCAGCGGGAACTGCACCTCATTGATGGAATGGGCATACCACGCCACCGCGCCGGCCAACGCGCTGCTGGTCAGTAGCACCCGACGAAATAGCTCGTAATTAGCCGCTGCCGCCGCCGCCAGCATCGCCAGCCCGTAGCCCACTAGCATGGTGATGGGGACATAGGAAGCGGTGAAGAAAACTCTGTTCAATTGCTGGCTTTGTCGATCTGGTGGCGGATTCAATAGGTAGATCAGCATCAGCGAGAGAAACAGGAATACCGTAGTTAAGCCAGCTAGCCAGGCGCGTTCAGGGCGTCCCCCGGCATGGCGAAAAAACAGGAACGGGATGACACCAATCAACAGAAACACATAACCGTAAATCATCCCGGGCACCACCGACCGGTATTCCGCAAAGTTTGTCGCAAGCTTGAGGAGACACAGAAATCCGTAAATCGCCGACACAGCGCCCAGCCAAACCTTCTCTTCCTGCTCAATACGCCGGTAGAAAATCACTGCGAGCGGGATAAGCCCGATGGCCAGATAGACGATATTTAACTCCTCGATTGAGCCGTCCACGTAGGCCTGAATCTGGCCGAAGAAACGGTCGAGACCGGAGGTAGGGTTGCCTTTTTCGTATTGGCCGCGGGTCAGCGCGTGCAGGAAACCTTCGATCGTGCGTGGATAGCCCCATTGCATTGGCGGCGTCGTCATGCCTGCCAGTGGCATGTAGAAGTAAAAGCACGCCCCGATTACAAATGCGACAAGCATCCCCAGCGCCGCTTTCCATTTCGTCCCAAGTTTGCCGCCCGTGTGCAGGAAGAGTACCACGGTCACGACCATTGAGGCCAAGCCAATTACCGTGAACGACTTGAGGTAAGCCATATTCAACCCGGATCCAGCGATGCCTCCCGTTCCGCCGTATCGGAACAACAAACCGAGTCCCATCAAAACGAAGATTACGACGTTTCCGAAAAATACGTCCCGCCCCAACTTCGCGTCTCGCGCTAGCACGGCCACCTGTAGGCCGATCACCACCACCAGCAACGTCTGGTGGTTCGTGAAACAGATACCCAGCCAGAATGCCGCCCACCAGATGTAGCGCGACTGGTGCGGCGCGTGCATCCATCGCATGATGGACACCAACATCAACACCAGTGAGAGAGCGCTAATCGCATAAACCTCCACGATCACCGCTTGGCTCCAGAGAAAGCCGTTGAAGCCCATCAGCATTCCACCCACGAATCCCGACACCACGCAGATCGCGTTGCGCACGCGGGGCTGAATGCTTTTCAAGTCCTCGAACCCCTCGATGATCATGGCACTGCCACGTGACACCATCAGTCCGATCAACCCGCACGCTAGCGCCCCGCAAATGGCCGAAGCTAAAGCCACCCGCCACGCGATGTTGTAGAACGGAACCAACTCGCAGATTAGCCAGGTGAACAGCGTCCAGACCGGATAGCCGGGCGGGTGTGGCACGCCCGCATACATCGAGCCGACCGCTAATTCACCCGAGTCTTCCAACGTCAGGTCTGGCGCCAACGTAAACCAATAACCAACAAAGACTACGATTGTGGTTATGGCAAAGGTCAGCCAGTCCGTTTGCTTAAAGAGCGAGGCCACTGGGCCGGATGGGGTTTCTGCCATCGGCTCGCCCATTTTCTTAGGCGGCGGCACGGCCTGAGCCTTTGGCTTAGGGGCAGTTTTCTTAGACCCGTTGGGAATCGATTTGTCGGCGCTCATGCGTCTGGTTTAGCTGGCCATCCGGGCCGCAAAAAGAGTCCATACTTCAAGGCGAACGAGAGGTATTTGTCCATTCCAAAAGCAGGCTTGCCCGGTAGTTTCACCCGCAGTGGGCTCAGGAAGTGCTTGAGGCTTGGGAGGTTAATTACCCAAGCCAGACAGCTCAGAAAGCAACTCTTCCTAATGGCTTTTCCCTAAAGCACGTTGCGGTTACCGGCCTACCTGATCACCCAAAATGCCCAACTAGTTGAGGGTTAAGAGTCTCGGGATTCTCTCGGACATCAGGCGGAAAGAAACTGAGGCAATTTGAAACTACTTTTTCACCCACTCAATGCTGTTCACGAGGAGTTGCTTGAACTCTGGCAGGTCGTGCGCGCGGCCGTCATGGCCGAGGGTCAGACCGGTGATACGCGCTTTAGCGTGCTTCACCACGAAGACTTGCGGGTAGGTGCCAGGCTTCGCTGTCGAGGTCGCGGTGGCGAGGATTTCGATGGGCGTGCCAGCGGCGTCCGGCACGAAGTAGTAAAGCTCGTCGGTAATACGGAAGCTGGCGGGGACGCCTTTCATGATGGGATGAATTCCGTTAGTGGCTTTGACTTCATATTCGCCGAGGCGGTCGTGGCCTCGCGAGCCGCCGCCGGCCAACTCGCGATTGTATTCCGGCCAGTCGCCGAAGTTGTACCAAACGCCGGCGTGCAGTAGGACGACCCCTTTGCCCGCGTTCACGTGGTCAAAAAGGGCCTTGCGCGCAGCGGGGGTAGTGAAAGCGGGTGTGTTTACGCTGAGAACGAGCACGTCCACGTTTTTCACATGGTCCACAAAGTCAAGCGGGCTTTCGGTGTAGTTCACGGAGAACTTGGCGGCCTTCAGCGTGGCGACATCGGCGAGGTTGAAGAAGCGCTGGAAGTCGTGCGAACTGCCGCCGCCTATGAGGAGCACCTTGGTGCCCGCGCTCCATTCGATTTTCTCGGTGCGCGGAGGGAGCGGGAGAGTTTTGGTTTCAGAGGCTTTCTTGCCCTTCTTGCCGTCACCAGCAGGTTGGACTGCGTCCCGGCCGCAAACTGGATCAGCAGCAGCGGCTTTCTTGTCCTTCTTGCCGTCGCCTTTCGGGGCAGACGCGGGCGGCGGGGTGTTCGCGCCGGGAGCGGGCTCAGTACTGAGGTCGGCGGTAATGGCGAGCGTGGTGGGGGCGACGATTTTGCCGGCGCTCTCGAAGGTGAGCTTTTCGATGACGCCGTCGCCGATGAGCTTGCGGCTGGCGTAGCGAACCTGGCTGCCGTTGCCGGTGATGCCGCGCACAAGCTTGGACTTCTCCACTTCTACTTCGCGGATGTAGTCAGCGATTTCCTCGCCGTTCTTGAAGGCCAGCACCTCGGTCTTCCCGCCGGCATAGTGGACGGTAATTTTCAGTGACTCCTCGGCGGCCTGCCCATATGGGAAAGCCCAGCCGCCGACGTTGCCGAGGATGTGGAGCTGCTTCGCGGCAAAGCCGACCTTGGCCTCGACGGTCTGCGGGAAGGTCTTTTGTGCGTAAACGTTCGCCGGGCCGCCCTTGAGCACCATCACGTTTTTCGGGAGTTTGGCGGGGTCAACGACGTTGAAGGGCACGCCGAAGGCATTCACCGCGCCGGTCTTCACCAGCGGTAACGAGCCTTGGTTCGGCTCCTTGCCGGCGTAAAGCCCGTCGCGCGTGCTGGCGGTAAAGGCGCTGCTCAAGTCCACGAAACGGAAACGCGTTTCCGAGCCCGCAACGAATGCGAGCAGGTCGCGCAGGCCCTCCGCGCCAAGCGCCTCAAAGCCCTCCGGCATGAGTGAGCGGCCAGTGCTGCGGCGGGACTTGATGTCGGACTTCTTCACTTCCTTTTCACCGGTTGCGTTTTTGAGCGTCAGCACGGCCTGGTTCTCGCGGACGACGATGCCGTCAACAAGTTCGCCATCCTTCGTCTCGACGCTCACGGCCACGTAGGCGATGTCCACTTCCTTGTTCGGGTCGAGAATTTGGCCGAGCAATTCGGTCGGACCGTGCGCGCCCATGCCGGTGAGGTTGGGACCGACATTATTGCCAAGCTGGCCGAGCAGATGGCAGTTGGCACAGTTTTGGGCGAACAGCTCCTTGCCCTTGGTGGCATTGCCAGGCTTTTGCACTTCGGGCGTGAACTTCGCAATCAAGTCAGCCTTTTCCTTCGCTGCCGGGCCGCGCAGTTTGTCCATCAGGGCATTTGCGCGCTTCGAGACGGCGGGGTCGGGATGCACGCGGAGACGGTGGATGTTCGCCGGGCCGAGCAGCGCGGGCGGGACGACATCGGACTCTAACGCGCCGAGCAGCGCGGTGGCCCACGTGGTGCGCTTAAGGAGCTGGTTCAAGGCGGCGGACTGCGCTTCAGCCGCAAGCTTTGGGAGCACCTTCGCCAAATCGGTCGCAAGCGCTGCATCGGTCTGCTCGCCGAGGGCTTCAACTACGCGCGTCTGCAACGCGGCGCTTGCGCCTGAGCTAAGCAGCGCGAAGATGGCGCTCGGCGCAGCGGGCACGGCGGCGCGGACGCCGAGGAGGATGTTCGCGGTGTCCGCGCGCGCGTCATCGGACTGGGTTTTGTCCGCGAGCTTCGCCACGAGCGCGGCACCGACCGACTTCACTTCGTTCGCGAGGGTGTTGGCATCCCAACGCACGGCGAGCGGCAAGGTGGCGGCGGCGACGCGGGCGTTTGGCGAAGTGAGCAGCGTCTTGAGCGCGGCGGAGAGCGGCGCGGACGACGGCGGGATACCTTTCGATGCAGCGGCGAGGGCGTTGAGCATCGCAACCTTCAGCGCGTCGGCGGACGCAGGGCGCGCGGCGAGCGAGACGACAAGTTTGGCCGCGCCGTCGGGGCTGCCGGCACCGAGGCGGTCCGTGAGCGCGGTGAGCAGCGGCGTAAGCGCGGGCAAATTGCCGCTACTGAAGGCGGCTTCGAGGAACAGCTCGGGCGACTTCGCGGCGATGATGAGGAACGCGGCCTTGGACCAGTTGTCGTCGAGAGACGGATACGCGGCGACGAGCGCGGCGGCGGTGGCGGCGTCTACATCCTGCGCGGCGAGGGCGTTGAGTGCTTCGAGGCGGACGCGCGGGTTGTTGTCCTGAACGAGTTTCAGTGAGGTCGCCTTGCTGTTTGGCGTCGTGACGGCGGCGGCCACGCGCACCGCGTTTTTGCGGACAGCTTCATCCTTGTCATTCGCAGCTACAGTGAGTGTCGCTGCGTCGAGTTGGCCGTTGCGGCTCAACGCGTAAAGCGCAGCCACGCGTGCCTGAGGTGCCTTCTGCGAAGCGACGAGTTGCTTGAGCGCAGGTGCGGCATCGGCCTTGTTCGCTTCGACGAGCAAGCGCACGGCGGTGGCGCGGGTATGGTCGTTCACATTTTCCAGCGCCTTCACGAGGTCGGCGGAAGCGCCCTTCGCGAGGTTTGGCACCGTGAGCTTCACTGCCTGCTTGTGGTCCACGCGCCAGATGCGGCCGTAGTAGTGGTCGCGGTCAGGGCGGATGGCCGCGTTGCGGGGGCCGTGCTTCGGGCCGCGCGTGTCGTTATGGATGATGGCTTGGTTGCAGAAGTCCACGACATACATCGCTCCGTCCGGACCAGTGCGCACCTCAATGGGGCGGAACCAAAGATTTCGACTAGCGACAAATTCCGTTTCCTCACGCGCGGTCTCCTTCTCGCCGGCGTAGCTCACGCCGGTGGACTTCACGAACTCGTGATGCAGCAGGTTAATCGTCGGCTCGGTGGTGAAGTAGCTGTAGTTCCACTTCGCCGGCCACGCGCCGCCGTCGTAAATCACGCAGCCCGCCGCCGCCGTGAAGCTGCCCACCCAGTCAATCTGCACATAGGGCAGCGAGTCATAGGGAATCAGTGGGAAACTCTTGGGGCTGGGTTTCACCACTTGAAAACTGGCGAGGCCCTTTACGCCGGCTTTCGCGAGCTGGCTTTCGGCCATCACGGTGTGCATCACGAGGCTGCCGCTAGTGGGTTGGGTCCAGAACACTTCGTTGTCCCACGCAATTTGCAGGCCCCAAGTGTTGCCACCCTTCGAGGAGTATTGCTCCCAGGCAGAGCCGTCGGGTTTAAAGCGCACCACGCCGGAACCGACGGGGCCAAAGTCTTTCGCCCCGTCGCCACTCTTCACGCTGCTGGTGCCGCTATAACCGTGGGTGCCATAAATCCAGCCGTCAAAGCCCCAGCGCAGGTTGTTGAGCACGGCGTGCGTGTCGCGGTTGCCGAGGTTTGTGTAGAGCCTCTCCACCTTGTCGCCTTTGCCGTCGCCGTTCGTGTCGCGGATGAACAGCACATCGGGCGGTTGCGCGACGATGACGCCGTCGCGGTGGAAGACGAAGCTCGTGACCAGTTCCAGCCCTTCGTAAAAAATCTCCTTCTTGTCCATCACGCCGTCGCCGTTCGTGTCGGTGAGGATGGAGATGCGGTCGTAGGCCGGGCGTTCGTAGCGGCCGTCCGCGCCGATTTTCGCCTCGGGCTGCCAGCGCTGTACGTAGTCGCTCGGCGCGGGCGCATAACGGCCGTCCGGATACTCGGGCGTCTCGCAAACCCACATGCGGCCGGCCGGGTCCCAATCAATGTTCATGGCCTTGTTGAAGAGCGGTTCGCTCGCTACGAGCGAAACCTTGAACTCGGGATGAACCTCTAGCGTGGATGGAATCTCCGCCGGCCTCGGCGTGCCTCCCTCGGGGTAACGCAACGCGGCGACTTCTTCCACCTTGGCGAACTCATCGAGATTCGTGCGCTGCCCGGCCCACGCGATGCCGCGCAGTAACACCGCGCGATACGCGAGATGATTGAACGTCGTGAACTTGTGCCCGAGCAGGCTGGTGAACGCGCGATACGGCTTCCCGCCGTCGCGTTGGTTCTCGAACGTCCACATCTGGGGCTGAATGTCATAAACCGTGATTTTTCCCGCGCCCGGCTGGGCGTTCTTCTGGTTGCGCCGACTCTCGCTCATGTGCGGCGTGTAGGCCGCGCCGAGCACCGTCACGCGTGCATCCATGTCGAGGTCGTAGTAAATCTCGTCATCGATGTCGAAGTTCGCCGTGCCCATCGAAATGGGATGCGTCCGGTTGACGTAGTAGAAGGACAGCTTGCCCTCCAGCCACTTGGTCTTTCCGTGCACCCACGAACCGCCGATGACCGACTTCCAGTAGTCCGAGCCGTCCTCAATGGACTTGGTCGGCACCGCCGCCGTGTGCAGCACGACCACGCCACCGCCGCGCCTGAGGAACGCCTCGAAGCCATCTCGCAGCGGGCCTTTCGGAAACGCGCCGCCGTCCTGTGCGAACATGACGAGCACGTCGGTTTTCGCCAGTTGCTCGGCGGTGGGTAGTTCGAGACCGCCGTTCACTTTGAGGCCGCGTTGGGTGAGGAGCTGCGTCCATTCCCAGAGGAAGCGCGGGTGCGCGTGGACTTCATTGCCGCGATTGGATTGGCTGGCGCGGATGAACACGCGCAGCGGCTCGGCGGCAGAAAGGGCGGCGACAGTTAAGAAAAGCGCCAGCGAGGAACTAAGACGGTACAACATAGCAATAATTTCGGTACGGTTTATTTTAGAGCAGGCCTTAATTAAAGCAATTTAAGCTCGATGCCTCGTTTGCACCAAAGACGAAACGGAAACACCAGGAACCTAGCCCAAATCCAGTTGCCGATTGCGGTTAGGTCGCCGCCGGGTTGGTCGTCTTGTCCGTTAGTCTCAATCCTTGCTCGCTCGTACGTCGAGTGCGTCGCGCAGACCATCGCCAAGGAAATTGAGGCAGAAGAGTGTCGCGCTGAATGCGCCGGCGGGAAAAACAAGCATCCACCAGAACTCCTCCATACGGTCCGCCCCGTCCTTGATCATCGAGCCCCAGGAACTCATCGGTGGCTGTACGCCCAGGCCGAGGAAGCTCAGGAACGCCTCCAGCAACATCACGGCCGGAACCGTGAGCGTGGTGTAAACGATGACCGGACCGAGCACGTTGGGAATCATGTGGCGCAAGATGATGCGGCGTTTGCGCAAGCCCAGCGCGTGCGCGGCCTCGACAAATTCCATTCGCTTCAGCGACGCCACTTGCCCGCGCACGATCCGCGCCATCGTAAGCCATTCCACCGCACCAATCGCTGCGAAAAGCAGCCACAACTCGCGTCCAAGCCACACGGTCAGCAGGATTACAAAGAGCGTGAATGGCAGCGCGTAGAGGATGTCCACAAAGCGCATCATCACGGCGTCCAGCTTACCGCCGATGAAGCCGGAAATGGCCCCGTAGAGCACGCCGATAGTCAGTGCCACGCCGGTCGCGCAGAGTCCGACCATGAGCGAGACACGCCCGCCGTAGAGCAGGCGCGTGAACTGGTCGCGCCCGAGATGGTCGGTGCCGAGCCAGTGCTTGGCGGAGGGCGGGGCTGCGCCGAGCGCAAGGTCTTGCTCGTCGTAGGCGTGCGTCAGAGCGGGAACTTTGGCGACCTTGGCCAGCGGGGGGAGAATCGGCGCGGCGACGCAGAGCAAACCCAGCGCGGCGACGATGAACGCGCTGGCGAGAGCCAGTTTGTTCTTCCGCAGGCGCGCCCAAGCGTCCTGCCACAGCGAGTGGCCGGCCTCGACGGGCTCGGAGGCGGCAACGATAGGAGGCGATTCAGTCATGGCCACAAAGAGGCGCAAAGCGGCACAAAAACGAGGTGCCCGCGAAACACTCGAAACGAGGCGATTGGAACGCGGCAGCGGCCGAGCGTGGAAACATAGGAATCGGCTTTGCGCTTCTTTGCGCCTCTTTGTTGCGAAAAATGTCTTCGTGGCTTCATTCCAAGCGCACCTTCGGGTTGAGCCATGCCTGCGCGACATCGACGAGCAGGTTGAAAAACAGGATGATAGCGGAGAAAAAAAACACTGTGCCACCTACCACCGGAATGTCGCGATCGAAGACCGAGCCAACGAAGTATTTGCCCAGGCCGGGGACGTTGAAGACGGTCTCGATAACGAACGAGCCGGTGATCAGGCCCGCCGCTGCTGGGCCGAGGAAGGTGATGACCGGCAACAATCCGCCGCGCAGCGCATGTTGCGTGAGGATGCGCAAGCCCGAAGCGCCCTTAGCCCGTGCCGTTCGGATGAAGTCCTGTCCCATGATCTCCAACATCCCACCGCGCGTGAGGCGCGCGATGTAAGCAGCGAGATGGCAGCCCAGCGTGAGCGCGGGCAGCACCCGGTCGCCGGGCGTGCTCCAGCCGGAGGTGTGGAACCAGCCGAGCTGCAGCGCGAAGAACAAAACCACCAGTGGCCCTAGCACAAAGGTGGGCAGGCACACACCCACCATCGCGGCAGACATGGGCAAGTAATCTCGCGCTGTGTTGGGCCGCTGCGCTGCGAGCATGCCGGCGGGCACACCTAGAGCCAGCGCGACGAAGAGCGACCACGCGCCCAGTTCCAGCGACACGGGGAACGATTCGCGAATGATCTCGCCGACAGTGCGGTTTGAGTGACGGATAGATGGCTGCGTGCCGGTCACAAGGGACTTGAGAAAGTTCAAATATTGTTCGCTCACGGGCTTATCCAAACCGTAGTGGGCCTCGAGACGCTTGAGAATTTCTGGGGGGATACTCTTCTCGGCCGTAAACGGACCGCCCGGCGCGTGCCGCACCATAAAGAATGTCAGCGTGGCTACCGACCAAAGCACCGGAAGCGTTTGCAATAGGCGGATGAACAAAAAGCGGGCCATCAGGCGGGGGACAGTTGACGGCTGGCAGGTGTCACGTCAGTCGAGTGGTGAGCCATACAGTTCAGGGGCAAGAGCACGTCAGAGAGTGGCCGAGAAGCAGGCGGTGGGCAAGGTGCTTGGTAACGACGAGTTTGACGCGAAAATTGGCGAGGGATGAGTTGTGGACTGCAGGTTCGGATCGGACAGCCAACGAAATTTGGCGATCACGCCGCTCAGCTCAACAAGCGCTCACGCGCTGAGATTACGCGCTCAATTGCCGCCTCCACCCCCAGCGCGCCCGCCGTCAAATGGCCCATTTTGCGGCCTTTGCGTGCCTCGGCCTTGCCATAAAGGTGCAGCTTTACATCCGGGTCCCTGAGCGCAGCGGCCCAATTTGGCTCGCCCTTGGACCAGACATCGCCAAGCAGGTTTGCCATGGCAGCGGGGTGACGCAGCGCAGTGGAGCCAAGCGGCAGGCAGCAAACAGCCCGGATCTGTTGTTCGAACTGGCTTGTGGTGCATGCGTCAATCGTGAGGTGGCCGCTATTATGCGTGCGCGGAGCCAGCTCGTTGACGAGCAACTCGCCCGACTTGGTCACGAACATCTCCACCGTGAGCAGGCCGATCACACCGAGCTTTTCCAAAATGCCAGCGGCGAGATCTGTTGCCTCTTTTGCGAGCTGCGGGCTGATGGTGGCCGGGGCAAAGGTTACATCCAGGATGTGGTGGGCGTGGCGGTTCTCAAAGACGGGGTACGCGGCGAACTGTCCGTCGGCTGTGCGCGCAGCGACGACGGAGATTTCCTTCTCGAAGTCTACCCACGCTTCGTAGATGCCCACCGCACCACCGAGCGCCGCAAAGACTCTTTCGAGGTCGGACTGCGCGTAAACCTTTTGCTGGCCTTTGCCGTCATACCCGAAACTTGCGGTTTTTAACACAGCGGGCAGGCCGAGTTCGCGTGTGGCCGCTCGCAGTTCGGCGTAGCTCTTTACCGCGCAGAAAGGCGTGGTGGGGAAGCCGTGGTCGCGCAAAAAAGCTTTTTCCCGCAACCGCTCTTGCGTTATGTGCAGCACGCTGCCGGTGGGGCGGACGATGGTATGTTGCGCGGCAACTTCTGAGGCCCGCGAAGGAACGTTCTCGAATTCGAAAGTAATGACGCTCACGCGCTGGGCGAAGTCTGCAAGTCGCTCCTCGTCGAGGTAGTCGCCAACGGCCTCCACGTCCGCGACTTGTCCCGCCGGAGTGTTTGTCTCCGGCGAGTAAATGGCAACGCGGTAACCGAGCTGCTTGGCAGCAATGGCGAGCATCCGCCCAAGCTGGCCGCTGCCGAGGATGCCGATAGTCGAGCCGGGGAGGAGGGGAGAGTTCACAGCGACAAAGCCACCAAGTGGCACAACAGGGCAGAGAAAAAATTACGGGGCGGATCTTGGTGGCAGCGTATGCCCCTTTCGCACTTTCTTCGTCTGCTCCGCACGGAATTTTTCGTAGGCCCGGCGGTACGTTGCATGTTTGTTGCCGAGTATCGCGGTGGCGAGGAGCGCGGCGTTAATGGCCCCGGCTTTGCCGATGGCAAGGGTGCCCACGGGGATACCACCCGGCATTTGCACAATAGAGAGGAGTGAATCCAGGCCGCTGAGAGACTTGGATTGCACGGGCACTCCGAGCACGGGAAGAGCCGTCTTAGCCGCCGTCATACCCGGCAGGTGCGCCGCGCCGCCCGCGCCGGCGATGATAACTTCGAGGCCGCGCGCCGCCGCCGTCTCTGCATATTTGAACATTCGGTCGGGCGTGCGGTGGGCGGAGACAACCTCAGCCTCGTGAGGCACGCCCAGCGCCTCGAGTTGTGCGGCAGCATGTTGCATGGTCTCCCAATCGGACTGGCTTCCCATGATAATGCCGACAAGAGGTTTAGGTTTAGCAGGTTGGCGCTGATGGGCCATAGCGCGGGCATTGAAGCGCAGCGGCGGCGGTTTGGCAACGTCGCGTCGGCGTAGCGCATGGCGCCTGCCGCCCGCCTTTTTCGCCGTATTTCTCGGCTGCTCATCCATTTTCTGGATTTGCTGCCTGGTCGGACTGCTGGCGGAGTGGTCAACGCCCGGCACATGGCCAAGGCGGTCTGATGAGCTCCAAATCCACCCCAAAGCGTTTGACTTTGGCCGCCGGCATTAAGAATTTAAGAATATCTCTTGGTCCTCACCGGCGTCGAATATGCAGTTGCTCTGCGGGCGCGGGCTGTTAGTTTGGAAAAACTTTTTGACCCTACAAATGCGCAGCAAGAAAGTCGGCGCCTTCACGCTCATCGAACTGCTGGTCGTCATCGCCATCATCGCCATCCTCGCAGGCATGCTTTTGCCCGCGCTCTCGAAGGCCAAGGCCAAGGGGCAGGGGATCAGCTGCCTGAACAACACCAAACAACTGGGGCTGGCTTGGCGGCTCTATTCCGAAGATGCAGACGGTCAGTTGATCTACAACCACCCCGCGCAAGGCAATTGGGCCATGGGCAGTTTGAGCCGGACCATCCCAAACCATCCGGATAACACCAACACGTTGAACTTGATTGACGTCAACCACGTGCAAGCTCCCAACAACACGGTGAAGACCAACCAGAGTCTTGGGCCGCTGCTCGGGCGTAACGCGGCAGTGTTCAAATGCCCGGCGGACAAGAGCAAGGACATCGGGAGCGGTGCCCCACGCGTGCGCAGCTACACGATGAACAACGCGGTGGGAATGAACGCGGCCGGCCCGCGCCTGCAATTGCCTCACGGCACCTCGCTTCTTGGGCCGGGCTTTACGACGGTGGCGTCGGCAAACTTCTTACTTTACCGACGGGACAGTGACATCGTGAAACCCAGTCCTGCCGACTTGTTTGTTTTTGTCGAAGAACATCCGGCGGGCATCACCGACAGCCAATTCGCAGCCTGCATGGTCGAACCCGGCCATATCGCCGACAAGCCCGCCAACTACCACAACAATGCCAGCGGCTTTTCTTTCGCCGACGGTCACTCTGAGATTCACCGCTGGAGCGGGCCGGGATTGCAGACGCCCTTGAACTACGATGTCGTCCCTACCACTGCGTTCGCAGACCACATCGTCGACTGGAACTGGTTGAGCGCACGGGTTTCTGCCGCCAGGTGATTCTGGCAATCCGCACCCCCCAATCCTGCTTCAAGATATGCGACGCACCTCACTGTTCACGGGTGTCATTTTGGCCGGTCTAGTCCTTAGCTCCCTGCTCCAATCCGGCTGTCGGCGTAGCTCCCGAGCCCCAGTGGCGACAAGCCCTGCTTCGACTCAAGTTTCTCAGGCTGTGGAAGAGCTCAATTACGCCCTGCAAGAATATCGCGATCGCAATGGCAAGATGCCCAACTCGATCGAAGAACTGCTTACGGCGTCCAAGTTGCCCCGGCCGCAACTACCCGCCGGCACACAGCTCCGGCTAAACAAGCGTTATCTGACGGTAGAAGTTGCCCCTCAAGGGGAGCGCTGAACTGGTGGCGGCCCGACGGCTGCGGAACCTCA
>Ga0194134_10000790_pt1 | contig 46812 bp, 36 predicted proteins | sample TA2KigOff0mmetaG_FD_148602 | JGI IMG/M metagenome (GOLD analysis project Ga0194134, IMG submission 148602) | Freshwater microbial communities from Lake Tanganyika, Tanzania - TA2015056 Kigoma Offshore 0m | ecosystem: Environmental > Aquatic > Freshwater > Lake | place: Tanzania: Lake Tanganyika... | reverse complement strand
ACGAGGCAGAAGCCGACAACGTAAGCACAAGAAGCATGGTAAAAACCTTACTTGAAAAAGTGCCGATTAATAAGTCGGTAACATTAAAGTAACACGAATCCGCATTTGAAAAGGGCTTCTCGAAGGGAAAGCCCTTTTTTTATGCCTAGGCTGTTAAATCAAGGTTAATTTCCCTGCATTTTTTTAAAAAAAGGATAATTCGATTTTTTCTTGGAGGCATAAAATCCGCTGCACTTTTATATCTGTAATCGCTTCGCAAATTCTTAATCACAAATAACCAATGAAAAATTTTACTTATGTACTTACTTTGTTAACTGCCTTCACGCTGGTATTTTCTAGCTGCACAGAAGAAGAGCCAGACAATGGTGTAATCATTTCAGGAATCCCTGCTACTGCAAAAATTGATGCTGGAGGAAAATTAGGCCCAATTACTGGAACTGCCACTGGACTTGACGGATTAGTATCTTTATCAATAACTAAGGATGGAACTTCGCTTTTCACCCTGCCTTTGACTGGTACTACAGCTTCTTTTCCTTTAGAATACACAGCAATAGCTGCTGATGCTGGAAAAAACTTGGTTTTTGAATTTACGGTAACCGACAAAGACGGGGATACAGGAAAAGCTACTCACGTTTTGACTGTAGGTGCTGAGCCAACTACCATTCGTGTCACTAACAACATCACCGCTAATACTACTTGGGTAACTGGTAAAACTTACATTCTTGGAGCTAGAATTTTTGTAACCTCTGGAGCAAAATTAACCATCCAAAAAGGAGTAATTGTTAAGGGCGAAGCTGGATCAGGTGCCAATGCAACTGCACTAGTTATCGCAAGAGGTGCTCAAATCGACGCGCAGGGAACTGCCACTGAGCCTATCATTTTCACTTCGGTAGCAGACGAAATTGCTCCAGGTCAAATCGCATCTCCTAACTTGGAGCCTACGCAAGAAGGTCTTTGGGGTGGGTTGATCGTCCTTGGAAGAGCAAAATGCTCACTTGTAGGTGACGTTCCAGAATTAGCAATTGAAGGTATTCCAGCAACAGATACAAATGGTCTTTATGGTGGAACAAATGACGCGGATAATTCAGGTATCCTCAAGTACATCTCCATCCGTCACGGAGGGTCATTGATCGGAGCGAGTAACGAAATTAATGGTTTGACCTTAGGTGGTGTAGGTTCTGGAACCGTAATTGAAAATATTGAAGTAGTGGCTAACCAAGACGATGGTATCGAGTGGTTTGGAGGAACTGTTTCTGTAAAAAATGCGTTGATCTGGAACTCTGGGGACGATGCAGTCGACACTGACCAATCTTGGGCAGGTACTTTGGACAACTTCATTGTTATCTGCGGGATAAATACCGACCATGGTCTTGAAATCGATGGACCTGAAGGATCCTACAATGCAGCACATACGGTAAAGAATGGTTCAGTAAAAGGTCACCCAGCATCCGAATTTGGAGATTTTAGAGCTGCTGCTCGAGGTACATTCGAAAACTTATACTTCTTCAACTTCCCTGCGCCAGCGGATACGTATTTAGGTGTCGCAAATGCTGGTCGAGGAGATCTATCCCTCGCTGACGCAGGTTCCATTGCTAACTTCACGGCAACACCTAAGATTCTAACATTCAATGCGCTGCAAGCAACCTTGAAAACAGGGGTCACTTTACCAATTGCCTTCCGCAACGGTACCGATGCTTTTGCTTCTGAAGTAGTGCTTAAGGCGAATACAGTAGGTGCTACCAAAGCTGCATTTACAGGTTGGACTTGGGCTGATAAGGCAGGTCAACTAGCAGATTTCAAATAATTAAATTTTATCCCAAGGAAAGGAAGGTCTTGCAAGGATCCTTCCTTTCCTTTTTCCCTTTACAACTAGATTTTCTCTTAACGCTGTATGAACAAGAAAAAACAAGAACTACCCATCAAACCACTGGTTGTTCTACTCCTCATCATTGCATTTCAATTGATTACGGGCTTTGTATTTGCCCAGAATGGCACCATCCGTGGCGCCGTTTTTGACGAATCCACTGGCGAGCCTCTGTACGGGGTCTCCATTTTGGTAAAGGAAACCTCCACGGGTGCCATCGCTGATTTTGATGGTAAATTCGAAATACAAATAGCTCCTGGAACTTATACGTTACAAATTTCCTACATCTCCTTTGCTACGGTCAACTTGACCGAGGTAGTGGTGGAGTCAGGAAAAGTGAACGTGCTTTCGGATGTGCTCTTAAAGTCAGAGGAATCTGAACTAGAAACGGTAACTGTCTCTGCTGCAGCGATTCGGACTACGGAGTCTGCCTTGATGTCGGTGAAGCGAAATGCCCCCAACTTACTGGATGGGATATCCTCGGCAACCTTTCGTCAGATCGGGGATGGAGATGCCGCTTCTGCAGTAAAGCGTGTCACGGGGGTTTCCATCGAAGGAGGCAAATACGTGTATGTACGTGGCCTAGGTGATCGATATACCAAAACCGTATTGAACGGAGTGGATATTCCTGGTCTGGATCCAGACCGAAATACCATCCAAATGGATATTTTCCCTACCAACGTGATTGACAACATCGTGGTATCCAAGTCTTTTACAGCAGAGCTTCCTGCAGATTTTACAGGAGGGGTGGTAGATATTGAAACCAAAGATTTTCCGGAAGAGAAGACTTTCAGATTGAGCATATCTGGAGGGGTAAACCCTTCCATGCACTTCAATAAAAATTACTTGACCTACCAAGGAGGAAAGACGGACTGGTTGGGCTTTGATGATGGAACCCGAGCCAATCCTACTGGAGGAAGAACCGATATCCCACAGTTTGCTGATGTAATTGGAAATCCAAACGGAGCCAAAGGACAAGAATTTCAACAATTGTTAAGAAGTTTCAATAAAACCTTAGGAGCATCTACCCAAACTTCCATGATGGATTTCGGTTTGAGCCTTTCCTTGGGTAATCAAATCGTAAGACCAAGAGCTACCTGGGGATACAATGCTGCTATAACCTATAAAAATGAGACTGAATTTTATCAGGATGCAAAATTCAACCTGTTTGCCAAGCCAATCGAATCCAACCAAAATGAATTGGAGGCGCTTCAAATTCAGTCTGGTAATTATGGGGTGAATAGTGTGCTGCTAGGAGGTATTGCTGGAATTGCGTTGAAAACCAAAGTTTCCAAGTTCAAACTCAACTTTTTGCACCTTCAAAATGGAGAATCCAAAGCTGGTATTTTCGACTATGAAAGCTCCAACTTGGGTGCGAATTACGAGGCTAAGCAGTACAACCTAGAATATAGCCAGCGTGGACTTTCGAGTATTCTGCTTTCAGGGAGCCATTTTATCAAAGGAGGATCTTGGGAAGTGAATTGGAAATTAGCTCCTACCCGCTCTACCATCGAGGATCCAGATATCCGCTTTACTCGATTTAGACTTCCAAACAATACCATCTCGCCAGAAGTGGGTTTGCCAGCACGGATCTGGAGAAACTTGGAAGAGAATAACTTGGTTGGGAAGTTGGATTTGATCAAAAGCATGAATTTATGGAATCAAGGTGCTAAATTGAAATTTGGGGGCTCTTACACCTTCAAAGCGCGTGATTTTGAAATCCAATCTTTCCAATTTGCCACTGGATCTACCTCTTTAGATGGTAATCCGAATGCAGTTTTGAAGGAAGGCAATTTATTCTCTGCTACCAATAGAAATGGGGTGCGTTTTAATCCAGACTTTATACCCAACAATCCGAATAGCTTCCAATCCTCCCTAACCAATATAGGAGGCTATGTAAGTACCGAGGCCAATCCATTTCCGAAATTGAAGGCAATCATGGGTGTGCGAGTTGAAAAATATACTCAGTACTATACGGGTACAAACCAGAATTCAACTATCATTTTCAATGAAAAGAAGGTATTAGACGACCTTAACTTCTTCCCAACACTGAATCTTGTACTGAATTTAAAGGAGTCCCAGAACCTTCGTTTCTCATTGGCAAGAACCATTGCTAGACCTTCCTTTAAAGAACTATCTTTTGCAGAAATCATTGATCCTATCTCGGGTCGTACTTTTGTCGGAGGTCTATTCAAGGAGACAACCAATGCAGGTACTGAGGTACTTTGGGATGGCAATTTAGTTTCGACCAACATCAATAATTTTGACCTGCGTTGGGAAATGTTCCAGCCAAAAGGTGAGATGTGGTCTGCAGGGGTATTTTACAAGACCTTTGAAAAGCCAATTGAAATTGTGCAGTTCCTTTCTGACGCTGGAGCTTTTCAGCCTAGAAACGTAGGAAACGGTACCGTGTTTGGTGTTGAATTGGAATTCCGAAAGTCTTTGAAATTCATCAGCCCTAGCCTAGGAAAATTCCTTTGGACCAGCAATGTGACACTCACCGAGTCTCAAATCACCATGTCTGCTACCGAAAAAAGATCACGTCAGCTGACTGCACGAGAAGGCCAGAAAATTGGAACTACCCGCGATATGGCTGGGCAAGCTCCCTACATTGTAAATACGGGCATAGCCTATTCTAACTTCATCACAGGTTGGGAAGCAGGGATCTACTACAACGTGCAAGGACCTACCTTAAACATGGTCGGCTTTGGTAACCGTACCGATACCTACGCCGTACCTTTCAATTCCTTGAACTTGAATGTGAACAAAACCTTTGGTGCAGACGAACGCATCCGAACCAGCTTGGGGGTACAAAACCTATTGAATGACAAGCGTGAATTTATCTTCAGTTCCTACGGAGCTCAAGACCAATTCTTCACTCAGCTAGCCCCTGGCACTCGGGTCAACTTTAGTGTAGGATTTTCCTTCTAAGGAAAAAGCACGTATCAGAAAAAAGCCATCCTTTTCTGGGATGGCTTTTTTCTTTGCTTGATTTCTATAAAAAAGTAAACTACAAATATTGATCCAGCAACACTTCTACAATGCGACTTGCAGCCTTCCCATCCCAAAGAGGAATGCCTTGGTATTGCTTCCAAGATCCGCGAAGAAGTTGGTCCAAGTAGGGCTTTAAGTTTTTTGGATCCGTGCTTACCAGTTCGTTGGTGCCCAAGTGGATGGTTTCTGGACGCTCGGTACTGTCCCGCAGCGTAATGCAGGGGACATTCATCACGGCACTCTCTTCGGTGATTCCTCCCGAATCGGTGATGATACCTTTGGCATGCTGAACCAGGTAATTGAATTCTAAGTATCCTAAAGGGTCTACCAGGTGTAAGTTGGGAGCTGAAATTCCTAAGCCTGCGATATTCTTTGCTGTTCGAGGATGAACTGGAAAAACCAAGGGCAATCCAGCACTTCCCTCCAAAATGGCCTCCATAAGTTCTCGCAAGGAATCTTCTTGGTCTACGTTGGCTGGTCGATGTAGGGTCATGACCAGGTAATTTCTTGGCTCCAGGTCATTAAAAGGGCACCCTACTGGTTTTTTAAAGTTGGGTTTCTGAGCGATAAGCGTGTCGATCATGGTATTGCCCACCCAATGAATTTTTTCTTCTGCTATGCCTGCCTGGCGCAAGTTGGCATTGGCAATTTCAGTAGTTGTAAAAAAGTGATCGGTGATAGCATCCGTGACCATGCGGTTGATTTCTTCTGGCATGCTCAAGTCTCCCGAGCGAATCCCTGCTTCCACGTGGGCCACATCGATTTGGAGTTTTTTGGCGGTGATCGAGCAAGCCAAGGTACTGGTGACGTCCCCGACAACAAGGACTACATTTGGACGATGTGCCATTAGCTCTTTTTCGAAGGCGACTAGGATAGATGCAGTTTGCTCCGCTTGGCTGCCTCCTCCTCCACCCAAGTTGGCATCTGGTGCAGGGATATTTAATTGTTCAAAAAAGGCCCCGGACATGTTTTGGTCGTAATGTTGTCCCGTATGCACCAGGCGAAATTTAACATCAACCCCTTCGGACTGTTTTTTTTGTAAGGCATGGACGATAGGGGCAATTTTCATGAAATTGGGCCGGGCACCAGCGACTAGCGTAAAAAGAGACATATCATGCAGGGATGGACATGTAAAAATAAGGGAATATCCTCTATGTTCAGTGCAATTCTGCTTTTGAGACCTTCCCAGCTTCCGCATTTATTTGCCTGAGTACCTATAGGGCAACAAACTATTAAGGGTATTGGAAGAAGTAGTGGGATTTTTGTTTCTTTGTTGTATAAATTTTTAAATACCCCCTGCACCATGGGAAAGTTGCTTCCTAGCCTTCATCTTTTTGCCTTGGTATTGTTTCTCGGATTGGCTTCTTGTGTGGAGACGGTAGAAAATCAAGTACAGGTGTATTCCAATAATTTTTCAAAGGCAAATCTTGCCAACTTTGAAAATGGAAGACTGTTTGTGTGGAGAAACGACACCATTGCTGGATTTTATAACAATGAAGAAGTAGCGGTGACACTCTATGAACTTCCTCCTCACAACTACCTCAAAGTTTCTGTGGAGCTATTGATTCACGATACCTGGGATGGAAATAAAGACGACGGAATTTCGGGACCAGATTATTGGTTTATGGGGATTGATGGACGGGATATTGTGCGTACTACCTTCTCCAATACGCCTTGTGTGTCTACCTTTTGTTTGTACCAATCTTTTCCCAATGATTTTTTTAGGCAAAATAACCCGAAAACAGGGGCTATAGAAACCAATATGCCAGGCTTATGCTTGTTTGGAAAAGTAGAAAATTACACCACCAGGTATAGGGTGGAAGAGTTGATTGAACATACCCAGACGGATTCCATTCGGTTTTACATGCGAGACCAACTCAAGCAGACCAATAGCCCTTGGCCATTGTGTGACGAGTCTTGGTCTATCTCAAAAATTTCTATTCTGGCCATACAAACGAACTCCTGATGCGCATCAATGCCCTAGCTTTTATTGGAATGCTCAGTTTGGCGCTGCTTCTTGGCAGTTCGGTAGCTAAGTCACAGACCATTTGGGTGGGGGCGCCCTCTTTGGACGATTACTTGAGGAGGCTGCAATTGACAGGTAAGATTGATTCTACCACATCGTGGATGATTCGCCCCTTGCATCCTACTGCTGCATTTGGTTTAGAACATGGTTTTGACTTGGATAGCTCCGTGGTAGATTTGGATACCTCCTGGTTTCACCATCGCTTGAGTAAAAACGGAAAGGCAAAGTTTTTAACCCTTCCTGCCGTCTATCGTAGTCAGTATACCTCAGACTATGCTTTTGGCACCAACGATGGGCCCATGATCCCCAATAGAGGCTTGCAACAGGTATTTAGTGTGGGGGCTTACCTAGAATGGTGGAAGTTTAGTATTCAGCTGCAGCCCGAATGGGTGGCAGCACAAAACAAACCGTATATAGGCTTCCCAATTGAGCAGCAGGCCACCATTCTATTTTACTACGAATACCTCAATCGTATTGATTTGCCAGAGCGTTTCGGAGAAGTGCCGTACCGCAGATTTTTTCCAGGGCAGTCAAGCTTTCGTTTAAACTTGGATGCCATTTCCTTGGGGGTGTCTACCGAAAATATTTGGTGGGGCCCGGGAAGAAGAAATTCCCTACTCATGGGAAATTCAGCTCCAGGCTTTTTTCACTATACCCTGTCTACCCGAAAACCCATAAAGTCTGCTATTGGACATTTTGAAGGGCAGGTGCTTACCGGGAAGTTGAAGGCCTCTAATTATCTCCCTCCCCATTCCGAATACAGCATTCAACAAAATACGGTGTATTATCCCAAAAAAGAAGATGGTGATCGGCAGCTTTCAGGACTTGTACTTACCTACCAGCCCAAGTGGGTACCGGGATTATTTTTTGGATTTGGCTCTGTCAACAACGTCTACCGTTCTGAAATTTCTTTATTGGAAGATGTTTTGCCCGTCTTTAATGGTAGAAAAAAAGCACAAAATGTACAAGACACCATACAAGCTAAAAGACAACAATTCAGCGCAGGATTTTTTAGGTGGATAGACCCCAAAGGAAGGTTTGAATTTTATGGAGAATTTGGGACTAGGGATAACGACCGCCCCTTTATCGATTTTATCACGACGCCTGAATCAGGAAGAGCATTCACCTTTGGGTTTACACACCTGATGGATCTGAAAAAAGAGAATCGCTTTTTGGAGTTGAGTTCCGAAATGACCTTTTCAGGACAGACCATCCGAGAAAATATTCGCCAATTGCGAACCTGGTACATTCATGATCATGTAAGGCATGGCTATACGCACATGGGACAAATGCTCGGGCTAGGGAATGGCCCAGCGAGTAATCAAATCTTTGCCGGAATCGCTTGGGTAGAGGGCTTGAAAAAAATTGGATTTCATGTGGAGCGCATCGAGTACAACAACGACTTTTACTACTACCGGTACGAAGAGGTCAAGGACTTCCGAAACAAGTACGTGGATTTAGTCTTTTCACTTACCCCAGAATGGAAGTTTGGCAATGTCTTACTCACTGGCAAATTCCAATTTGTCAATACCTTGAACTACAAGTGGTATTTAGAGAATAAGCCTGAAAAATGGTTTATCCCTGGCTATGATCGAACCAATCTCGTCGGTAATTTAGGGATTACGTATATGTTTCGCTGATGTATTTAGCTAATTATTTATGCCCATGAAAGTGACCAAAGACACCGTAGTCGCTGTAAGCTATACCTTGCACGTGGACGATGGAGAAAGCGGCATGCGCTGGTTTGAAACTGTCTCCGAGGAAGATCCTTTTTATTTTCTAGTTGGCTATGAGGGGATTCTTCCCTTGCTCGAACAAGCCCTGCTGGGTAAGTCTGTGGGGGATAACTTTTCTGTTACTTTGGGCTATGAACAAGCCTATGGAGATTACGATGATTCGAAAAGGGTAATCATTCCTAAGGCCAACTTCAAAGAGGAAGGCAAGAAAAATAAAGATCTACTCCGCATTGGCAATGTCATCCCCATGCAAGACGATAAGGGAAACCACATGCGAGGGGAAGTGCTGAAAGTCGATTATATGGGGGTACATCTCGATTTTAATTCCCCTTTAGCGGGATTGGATTTACAGTTTGATAGGAAGATTGTAAGTATAAGGGCAGCCCTACCTGAGGAGATGCCTCACGGCCATGCCCATGGTCCGGACGGACACCATGCACATCATTGAGTCTAAGGTGGAGGAATCCATAGGGGATATTCCTCATTGGTAGATTCTCCGAATTATTTTCGAATATCTAGTCCGTAGCTGTGGTAGACAAGTTCCCTGCTGAGTTCGCGGAGACCATCTATGCGCTCGGAGGGATACAAAGCATAAGCCTTGCTCAATTGGTCAATGGCCTGCTTGTAATCTTGTTGATTAAAAAATACAATGCCCTCGTTGTAGTACTGCAATCCAGCCAATTCAGTCAAATTTACTTTTCTAAAAATGGAGTTGTCCGAAATATCTACTTTGGTACCTGCCAAGCCTTCGTTGATATTTCTCACTCCAGGTACACCTTCATTAAGGTAAGCTCCCAAGTAATTATTAACCTCAGAGGTCGAGGTAATCATTCCCCCTACGGGCAAGGTACTCTCTAGAATAAGGGTCTTGCCTTCCAGGTATACTTGGAGAAAAACATGGTAGTCTGTTTCGATTACATCAAAGGTATAACCATAGCGATCTAGGAGCATTCCTAGTGCGGCCGAACCGCTTACACAATCGTATGCCCCTGTCTGTAGCATTTCCGTAAAGGTGGAATGCATGCTGTAGTCTTTGAATATTTTTTGATGGGCTTTTTGAAAAATACTACGAACAAAGGAGAGAGAATCTGGATTTTTCTCTGCCTTAGCATCCAATTCTGCCAATAATTCTTGCCATTTGTTTGATTTTATTTCCTGTTCTTGAAAGGGTACAAACAAGTCAAATGAACTCGGGGCGAGATCTTTTGACTTCGTGTTAGCTGCAGGAAAAGAGGGACTTTGGTCCTCAGAAAGATACAGTTGTTGGCATACCCCCATGGGGGCCAAAGCCAAATAAATGAGCAAGAGGGCGGTCATTTTTCTCATGATCCATCAAGTCAATGTTAACTGATTGTTTGAAAGTTAACAATTACTTAACATTAAACAAACAAATAGAATAAAAAATTAACTTTTAGGTAATCTAAGCTGAGGGAGAATTATTCGTGATGGTAGGCCTCGTTGCGCAGGATGGTAAAGGCGCGGTAGAGTTGTTCGACCACAAAAGGCCGAATCATTTGGTGAGAGAAAGTCATTTTTGAAAAAGAAATTTTTCCATTGGCCCGCGCATAGACTGCTTCCGAGAAGCCATAAGGACCTCCTAGCACAAGGGTGAGTTGTCGGGCCCCTGCATTCATTTTTTTTTGCAAAAATTCAGAAAATTCCATAGAGGAATAGGATTTTCCTCGCTCGTCCAGTAGGTGAACCTCTTCGGATGGACTAAGTTTTTTAAGAAAAGCTTCCCCTTCTTTTTCTTTTTGTAGCGCTTCGCTTAGGGACTTGGCTTGCTTGAGGTCTGGAATAATTTCCAATTCAAAGCGGGTATAATGGCTCAAGCGATGAGCATAATCTTCTAACAGTTCTTGAATGGCCCCTTGATCTGTTTTTCCTATGGCCAAAAGTTTGATGTGCATAGGTAGACTAGGTCAAAGGGTGGGACCTCCCGTAGGAAGGAGGGGAAAAATTACCTGAGGTTTGGCTATTTGATATATTCCTTTCTTTTGAGAATGGCCTCCAGAAATTTTTTATCGTTGTCTGAATTGAAAATTCGGAAAGGAAGGTGGATGAATTGGGCTTTAGAAAGGTAGAGCACAAAAGCATCCTTGGTGATTACGGCTTTTTTGATCATGTTCCATTGTACGGGCATCCCTTCTTTCACACTGATCTTCATGAGGATCTGACGGCTATCAATTTCATAGGCCATTTTTTGAAAAATAGGTTTGTTTTGTTCCATCTGGGTAACTCCTGTAAATTGGATAGCCCAGAATAACACGTACAAACTGTAGGCGATAAGTGCTCCACCTATCCACCAAAAGGAAGCAATCCAAAAATAGCCACAGCAAATGGCAAGTGCGATTAATATGACCCACCATTGCTCTTTGAGTACAGAGATCAAACCCATTTTTATATAGGTAGTGGTGGGGAGTTGGTATTTTTTGGTTTTAATGATCATCTAGACAGAAATTAGTCTGACAAATATCTACCTATCCCCTTGATTAAGCAAATGCAGGAGCGCCTATCTGAGCTCTTCCTCCTAGGCTTGCCTTGATTTTTATGTGAAAACCAGTAAATTTCAAAAAAAATAAGGTGGGAAGTTCTGTACTCGATATGTTGGTGTGTGGGTTTGCCTATGTGGCAATCAGCTATGCCTTTGGGCTATGGGTCAAGCGGCTACGCCAAAAGCCCAAAGGTCCAGATGATGGGGAAAGACCTAAGGAGACTCCCCCTACCTTGGACCTACCTCCAGGGGTAGAGTGGTATAGTGATTCTTTAAAAAAGCCCAAGGAGCGAGTTCCAAGCCAACTAGGATACTAGTGGCATTTTTCACAGATACCTTGCACCAATAGGCTCATTTCCTTTTTTTCAAATCCTTTAGGTAATGGAATAGGAGGTAAGGAAATACTTTCCAAGCAGGTGGTTTCTTCGCATTTTTCACACTTGAAGTGCACGTGCTCGTGATTGTGCTGATGGGTAGCTTCGTGATGGGTGCAGAAAGCATATTTGGCCCCTCCGCTATCGTCCAAAACTTTGTGAATCAGATCTTTTTCTAAAAATGTCTTTAGAGTACGGTAGATGGTAACCCGATCAAACTTGTTGTTGAGGGTGTCCTCCAAATCCGCATGAGCGAGTGCCACTTTTTTATCTAGGAACTCCTGAATAATCACCAATCGGCAATCCGTTATGCGTAAGCAGTGTGATTTTAAGATGTGAAGCGGAGTAGACATAAATGAAATAATGGTTTTCAAAGTAACAAAAAAATCAGGAAGCGAAAAAAAGGGCGCCAACTTGGCGCCCTTTCTAGTTTACTCTCCAGAAGATTCCTTCAGGATCTTGTTGATGCGCTCGTTCGCATCCTCCAGGTGAAGTTTGCTCATCCGGTCCGATGTTCTGCCAATGGCAGCTCTGATTTGGCTTTGAAGCGTCTTTAATTCTCCGCGTGCCATGGGGCGGATATCAGATTGGGAGGCATTGATTTGTGTACCTGCAAATCCTCTAAATTGAGCCGGAAGTGGGGCTACCGAACCGGTCAATAAGAGTTCAAGCCTCTCGATATGAGCCCGTTGCAATGCTCTTCGGTGTACATCTATGGTTTTTCCTGTAGCCAATTCTGTCCAAATCCCTTTTCTAAGGTCATCAAAGAGTTCGGTGATTTTATAGGCTTGGATTCCATTTAAGGCTTCGTTTTCTATCACCCGACCCAATCGTCCCCATTCCAAAATGCCGTTGAGGGTACCTACTTGAATGCCGCGGATGCGCTCTAAAGCTCCAAAATCTTCTGTTCTAGAGATGATGGCCTCGTCCGTAAGCCAACTAGGTGTAGCAAAGAGTTGCTTGTTGATAAACTCCACTGCAGCTTTTTGCTTTTCTTTGCTGGTATGGGTATAGATCGCTTCCCCTTGACCTGAGGATTTGTAAATTTCAGTAACTCCTCCCACATGGGTGCGTACATGGCCCATGTAGCGGTTAAATTGTCCGATCACCTGACCGTACATTTCTTCTAAGTCTTCGTATGCTTTGTAGGGCTTCTCTTTCTCAGCGGTCCATTCCATTAAATTGGGGAGTATGCGCTGTAGATTTTTGATTCCGTATTCAGATGCCGTGATGGCATTGTCTCCCAAATCTTCGGATTGGGTGGTAGGATCATAGTTATTTCCTTGACGTCCGTAGCGGTACACTGGATCGCCCTTTTTCTCCAAGATCCATTGATCTAGAGTGGCAAGTTCTTCTTCTGGGGTACTGGCTCCTAAAATAGGTTTGTATCCCCACATGATGGCATATTTATCGTAGGGTCCTACGTCTGGCATGAGGCTTACGCCCTTATCTTCAGGTTGGGCAATATAGTTGAATCGGGCATAGTCCATAATGGAAGGAGCCGTACCAAAGGCTTTGGTAAACTCTGGGTCCCTGAGTTTTTCAACTGGATAGGCTACCGAAGAAGCAAAATTGTGTGGTAGACCTAGGGTATGACCTACTTCATGTGCCGATACAAAGCGGATCAATCTTCCCATGACCTCGTCATCAAATTTTACACTGCGGGCATCTGGATTGATGGCGGCGGTTTGAATGAAATACCAGTTTCTAAGCAGATTCATCACGTTGTGATACCATCCAATATCCGATTCGATGATTTCTCCCGAACGAGGATCAGATACGTGCGGACCGTAGGCATTTTGAATATCAGAAGCAAAATACCGGATCACCGAAAATCGCGCATCCTCTGGGCTCCAACTAGGATCTTCCTTTGGGCTTGGAGCTTCCTTGGCGAGGATGGCATTTTTAAATCCTGCTGCCTCAAAGGCCTTTTGCCAATCTTCTACGCCCTGCTTCAAGTAGGGAACCCACTTGCTTGGGGTAGCTGGATCAATGTAATACACGATGGGCTTAACTGGCTCTACCAATTCCCCACGGGCAAATTTCTCTCGGTCTTCTGGTTTAACTTCCAGTCTCCATCGGTCGAGGTACCTACGGGTGCTTGCTTTTTGTTCGTCTGCTCCATAGTCCACATAGGACCTAGCAAACCAGCCCACCCGCTGATCCGCCAATCGCTGCATCATGGGTTCTTTGGGAAGGAGTACCATAGAAGCATTCATCTCCAAGGTAATTAGACCAGTGACACTATTCGAGGGGGGCTCAGAAGCTGCATAGGTCAAGACATATCGAGCTTCCACGTTGATGGGATAGGTATGGATGTGTTGGATATAGGAACGTTCGTTGTCTAGACGGGTGACACGGTACTGAGTTCTTCTATTGCGATCCAAGCCTAGGGCTTGATTGTCCTTCACAAATAGGTCTGTAGCATCAATCACCGTCCCCGTAGAGTCTGTTTTCCTGGACTTGATGGGGAATTTTTGAAGCAGAGGTTCTAAGTTGGAGGCCTTGACCGCCATGGAAATGGGCAAAGAATCTGCAGCAAAATTGTTTAGAGAAACCACTTTGAGCAGGATATCGTCTTGATTTTTTTCCCATCTTACCATCATGCTGGTGGTATTTTCTCCACCATAGCCGATTCCATCGGCAGTTTTTGCGATGCGTATGACCATCAACATGTCTCTTCCCAGTAGGGAGTCTGGGATTTCGTAAAAATACTTGTCTTCTACTTGATGGACTTTAAATAACCCTGCTTTGGTTTTGGCTTTGGCCGTGATGACCTCTTTGTAAGGTTTGGGTCCATTGGCCGGAGGAGTAGCTCCTGGTCTAGGAGCTGCAGGAGGTGCCGCAGCAGGCGCAGGATCATTTTTCTTTTTTCTTTGAGCAAAAGAATCCTCTGACTGTACCAATGCAGCGAGCAGGGCTAGGGCCAGGGTGGTATTCTTCAGCAACTTGTAAATGGGTGAATTCATGATGTTTCTATTTTTTTGCAAAATATACTAACTTCCAAAGGATAGTGTTTGGCCATTCAAATAAGTTATTTTTTGACAGGCGGTCGCATCCTAAATTTAATGGCATTGAATTACAGAAATCAAGAGGTACTTATTGTGGGTGGAGGGCTTGCGGGCCTAGTGGCATCGCTCCTTTTGGTTCAAAAAGGATTCCCTGTCACCCTAGTAGAAAAAAAGACTTATCCCTTCCATAGGGTGTGTGGGGAGTACGTTTCCAACGAGGTGATGGACTTCTTAAAAAGAAATGAGTTATATCCGCTTGGAATAGACTTGCCTCAAATCCGAAAATTTGAATTTTCAGATACCCAAGGAAAATCCATCACCATGCCTCTTGACTTGGGAGGTTTTGGTATCAGCCGATATGTTTTTGACGAATGGCTTTACCGACTGGCCATACGGCAGGGGGTGGAGGTGATTACAGGGGTTCAAGTCTCCGACCTTTACTTTGATGCCCAAGAGGACCTCTTCCGAGTAAGTTTGTCCGATTTCCAGGAAAGGCAAGCCTACTACGTCTTAGGGGCATTTGGTAAGCGAAGCAAGTTGGATCAAGTCATGGGAAGAAAATTTTTTGGGCAGCGTAGTCCCTACATTGGGGTCAAGTACCATATCCGCACTTCTTGGTCCCGAGAAACGGTTGCCTTGCATAATTTTAATGGAGGCTACTGTGGGATCAATGCCATCGAAGAGGAAAAATTCAACCTTTGCTACCTAGGGAGCAGGGAGCAACTCAGGGAATATGGAAGCATAGAGGAGATGGAAAAGCAAATCCTTTGGAAAAATCCGCTTTTGGAGAGCATTTTTAGAGAAAGTGAATTCCTCTTTGACAAACCTGAAGTCATCAATGAAATCAATTTCGAGCGCAAATTGCCCGTCGAAAATCACCTGCTTATGCTTGGGGATGCCGCAGGCTTGATTACCCCACTGTGTGGTAACGGAATGGCCATGGCCATGCATTCGGCAAAACTTTGCACCGAAGTCTTGGCTCTAGGGGGTACTCGTCTAGAGGTAGAGCTGCGATATACTAGCCTGTGGAATGCTCAATTTTACCAGAGACTGGGGATTGGGAGGGCGATTCAAGGCCTATTTGGTTCGGGAAGGGGCTCAATTATAGCTAGAAACTTAATCACCCATCTGCCTCCTGTGGCCAGGTTCTTACTTAAAAATACGCACGGCCAATCCTTCTAGGGACTACCCAAAGACTTGTAGGATTTGGGTATTCTCAAGGAAATAAAAGATAAAGAAGGCGTTCAGTGAAATGGCAGACAGAAAATTCATGCCCATGGCCCAGCTGTAGGTCGAGAATTTAACCGGCTGTCGAAAAACCAATCCCATCCAGACTAAAAAAAATAGAGCGATGGGAGCCATGGCCGCCCAATAATAGGTAAGAATTTGGGCTTGATTTTTTTCTAGAAAATACCAAGTAAAGGCTGCAGCACCCAGTGCAAAAAAGAGGCCTGAAAAAAGGAAGGTCCCTTTGGCACCTAAAACCAAGCTCAAGGTGCGATCTCCTCTGCGGGCATCTTCTCGATGCTGGTAGACTTGAGTGAGGGGGTAGTTGCCCCAAAGCAACAGGCTACTCAAAACTCCTGGTAGTAGCACGTGAGTTTTGAAGAGTACTTCCCAACCTAAATTGCTCAGCCCTGCGTAGGCCATGGCAAAGGTAAAATAGCCCTGAAAGAGTCCAGCGATGATCCAGCTGATCCAAGGATATTTTTTCAATCGAATGGAGGGGTGGCTGTATGCCATACTGACTAATCCATAGAGGGCCATCATGCTGGCAAAGTGAAGATTGATCCATGCGCCTAATGCCAATGCTAGGACAAAAAAAACAAGAGAAACCCCGTAGAGATCCTTGGTCACTTTGGGGGGGCGTTTTAGTCCTCCAATACTTTCTTCATCCTTATCGAAGTAACTGTTATAGCCGTTGCTACTAGGGTACAAAAAAAGATGGAGGCTCAAAAAAACGAGGAGCATGCGCATTTCGTTGTGGTTGGGCGTCAAAGCCAAAGCAAAGAAAAAAACGGGCATCAAAAAGAAGGAAAAAGGGACGCGAAGGTGTAAAAGAGTGGATCTAGAAATCATGGCGCAAAGGATGGTAAAGCGGTTGGAGAATATACCTTCTTTACGGCTAAATTAGAACTATTTCTGTAACTTGATTCCATGAATTCAAGTATCGTTAGTATTGGCCTTTCCAATCCGGGAAGTCCCATTCCTCAGGAAGAAATTTCCCGCTTTATGCAAAAAGCTCACCAAGTGAGCCCTGAGGAGGCGAGAAAACTAGATTTTTTATATCGCAAATCGGGTATTGATTTTCGTTACAGTGTGTTGGAGGATTTTGAAAAAAAAGAATTTAAAGACTTCACCTTTTTCCCCAACAATGCGGCCCTTCTTCCCTTTCCGGGAACACGAGCGAGGATGGAAGTATTTGAAAATCAGGCCCCCATTTTGGCAGCCCATGCGGCAAAGAATGCCTTGGAGCAAGCAGGGGTAGAATCCTCTGCTATTTCCCACCTGATTTTAGTTTCCTGCACGGGGATGGCAGCTCCAGGAGTAGAACTGGACCTTATTCGTCGATTGGGGATCCCTAGCGCTGTGGAGCGATATGCTATCCATTTTATGGGGTGCTATGCAGCATTTACGGGGATAAGGCTTGCCGATCAACTCGTAAAAGCCAACCCCAAAGCACGAGTGTTGGTGGTATCGGTAGAACTCTGTACGCTGCATTTTCAAAAAGAATTTACAGAAGACAATCTCCTGGCCAATTCCCTTTTTGGAGATGGGGCTGCTGCAGCCTTGGTGACGAAATCTGATCAAGGATTACAGATCAAAAATTACTTTAGTGAGGTACTTTGGGAGGGAGAAAAGGACATGGCCTGGAAAATTGGAGACTTTGGATTTGAGATGCGACTCAGCCAGTATATTCCATCCCTGCTCAACCAAGGCATTCGTCGATTACGAGATCTTTTTGAAGAAAAGTTCAATTTTTCACAGGTGCAGCATGTGGCTATACATCCTGGAGGCAAGCAGATTTTGCTCCAGGTGCAGGAAGCTTTTGGGCTCCCAGCTGAAGTAAATCGCCATGCCTTGGAGGTATTGCGCACCTGTGGCAACATGTCTTCGGTCAGCATTTTATTTGTTTTGGAGCGCATGCTGCAGGATTCTACCATTTATGGAGATATTCTCGCCTTGGGTTTTGGCCCGGGCTTGACCTTAGAAACCACCCACTACGAGAAGCGATGAGTAGGTTTGCACAGCGCTCCTGCGAAAAGGAAATCATGGACGACCTGGACTGCTCAGGACCCGTCTTGGAGCAGACCCTCCGGGAGCTGAAGACCATCAACCGCTGGTTGGGTGGAAATAAAGTCACCACCCAGGGATTGAATGAGGTGGTACAGCGCTTTCCTCAAGATCAGTACAGCGTGGTAGACTTAGGCTGCGGTGGGGGAGATATGCTCGCCGTGATGCAGGATTGGGCCAAGCAAAAGCAGGTTTCGATGCAGTTGATTGGGACAGATGCGAATGCGCATACCATCGCACTTGCCCAGCAGCGCCAGCAGCGGCTTCAAGGGATCCGCTGGCAAGTAGCCAATGTCTTTGACCCCGCATTCTTTGAAGAGCAGGTGGATATGGCTACCTGCACGCTCTTTACCCATCATTTTACGGACGAGGAACTCGTCGTCCTCTTTCAAGGCTTGAAGCAAAAGGTGCGGCTCGCCATTGTGATCAACGACCTCCACCGCCATCCCTTGGCCTACTATTCCATCAAAGGACTGACCCGCTGGTTTAGCAAGTCCCCCATGGTGCAGCACGATGCAGCTTTGTCGGTACTTCGGAGTTTTAGGAAAAACGATTGGGAGTCTATTTTCAAGCGGGCGGGCCTGAATGAAGTTCACATTCGCTGGCGCTGGGCGTTCCGCTGGCAGATTTGTGTGTATGTCTGAGAACTTACTTTTTTGAATTCGGAGTATCCGAATCACCTGGCTTGGGCTCTTTCTTAGCAGCAGGAGCGCGTACGCAGCCCAAGTTATGCGATAAAGGGAGATCCTGAGGAAGCACTCCAAACGGTTGGCTCAGGTCCCATTCTACTGTTTCGGGTGGGAGAGTTTTGGGAGTCTTTGATTTCATGAGATCAATTCGAGTGGTTAGCCAAGCCTTGACTTCAAGCCTTAGCCTGAATAAAGGTAGAAAAACAAAGGTTAAAAGAAGCCCGAAGCATGATCCACTTCTGGGATTGTCTATCTTTGGGGAGTATGAATCCATTTGATTTTTCTCCAGAGCAACTGGAACTCAAGCAAAAGACAAACAAGCGAAGCGTGGCGCAACTGAGTGTGCTTCGTATTTTTTCCTTTTTTGCTTTGGGGGCAACCCTGATTTTGACTATCTCCGAGCACTGGGCATGGGCCCTCCCCAGCATCCTTTGTTTTTTCCTCTTTGTTCGACTCATCAACCGCTTCAACCACCTCAAAGATCAGGAGCGCATTTACCTGGCTTTGCAGCAACTTCAAACTCAAAAACAAGCCCGCCAGGAACGGAAACTGGACGCCTTGGATTCAGGAATTGAATTTGCAGACAAGGAACACCCCTTTGCAGGCGACTTGGATTTGTTTGGCCCGCATTCCCTTTTTCAACTCCTCAATCACTGCACCTCCGCTGGTGGAAAACAGCAACTTGCTACCCTCCTGAAGTCTGCAGTCAATCCGAAGGCAGCCCAGCAACGCAGGGCTGCAGCTGCTGAACTCCAGGAAAAGCCCGATTTCTTGCGCGCTATGGAGGCCATTGGCATCGCCTTCCCCCAAGGAAAAGTAGGTCCTTGGAAGCAGTGGTTGGAGCAAAAAGAAAGGCAACCCAATCTCCTCCATTGGCTCCTGGCCATTCTAGGACCGGTAGGAGGGGTACTCGTCCTCCTATTCACTACCCAAGGGATCTTCCCGCAAGCCATGCTTGGGATTTGGTTTCTAGTTGGAATTCTGCTGCTCGGGATGGTATTTGTTCCCCTCAAGCGTGCTGCAGAAGCCATTCCTGTCGCTTCTCACCTCAATTCCTTGCGCTTGCGAGCCGCACAAATTGAGGGCAATTCCTTCCAATCGGATCTTCTACAAGCAGAGCAGGCTAGGCTTCAAGCAGGCAGTAGCCCTGCTTCCCATCAACTGAAGGAGTTGGATCGGCTGGGCCTTTGGACCCAAAACCGGCTCAACCTGCTGTACCTTCCCATCAACCTGCTCTTCTGGACCGATTTTATCCTTTATCTCCGACTTGCCGCCTGGAAAAAACGGGTGAGCCACTCCCTCGTCCAACTTCCAGAAACCCTCGAAAATTGGGAGGCATGGGTGTCCCTGGGGAGTTTTGAGGTGGAGGTGGGTCATCCGGGAATCTCCGTCTGGACTCAAGAACCCATCTTGGAAGGCCAAAATGTATTCCATCCCCTCCTACTTCCTTCCAAGGCGGTGGGGAATTCCCTGACCTTGAATACGAACCAGAAACTGGTCCTGCTTACCGGATCCAACATGAGTGGCAAAACTACCTTCATGCGTACCCTAGGCATCAATGCCGTCCTGCTCAACTTGGGTCTTCGCCCTTTTGCGGATCGCATGACCCTAGGGCCCTTGCAACTCTTTACGAGCATGCGTACTACCGACAACCTCGGGGAAAGCGTAAGTTCCTTCTATGCAGAACTTTCGCGCATCCGAACCCTCCTGCAGCGGTTGGAACAGGATGAACCCATCTTTTTTCTCCTCGACGAGATCTTGAAAGGAACGAATATGCAGGATCGAATTTCTGGATCAGAGGCCTTGGTGGCCCAACTTTTACCTTCCCAAGGAATTGGACTCATCAGTACGCACGACATTGAATTGGCTGCTTTAGGGGAAAAAGAAGCGCGAGTTCAGAATTATTCCTTCCATTCCGAAATCCAGGATCAAGAGATACTCTTTGACTACCGCTTGAAGGAAGGTGTCTGCCCGAGTTTCAATGCGCACAAATTGATGGAATTGATGGGAATAAAGTTTGAAAGCAAGTAAATCCCCTTAAGGCTTCGAGATTAAGGGATAATTTTTTGAAATTCAATCCGAGGCATTCCCATGAGGATATTTAATTTATTCTCTTTTTATCCCTTACTTTTGCCTGTAATATGGGTCATTCAAATCCGCAGCAAATCTTAGGGGTACTTGGAGGAGGGCAGCTAGGCCGCATGCTGATTCAGTCTGCCATTAATTACAATCAGGACATTCACATTCTGGACCCTGATCCCAATGCGCCCTGCAAGGACATTGCCCAGCAGTTTACCGTCGGCTCCCTAAAGGATTATGCTGCTGTTTATGCCTTTGGGCAGCACTGCGATGTGATCACCGTAGAGATTGAGGCGGTCAATACCGAGGCCCTTCAAAAATTGGCTGATGAAGGCAAAAAAGTATACCCTCAGCCCCATTTGCTTGCCTTGATTCAAGATAAGCGCAAGCAAAAGCAGTTTTACTTGGAACATGACATCCCTACCGCTGAATTTATCTTGACGGAAAATAAGGCAGATGTCATCGCAAATGCCTCCTTTTTGCCAGCGGTCAACAAATTGGGCAAGGAAGGATATGATGGAAGAGGCGTACAAGTATTGCGTACGGCTGCAGATTTGGAGCAGGCTTTTGATGCACCAGGACTACTTGAAAAGTTGATTGACTTTGACAAAGAAATTGCCGTCACCGTGGCCCGCAACGAGCGAGGAGAGGTCGTGGCCTATCCCGCCGTAGAATGTGCCTTTCACCCTTCAGCCAACCTGGTAGAATTTCTTTTTGCGCCAGCAGGGATTTCTCCAGAAATCGAACAAAAGGCGCAAGCCATCGCCAAAGACCTGATCTTGAAGTTGGACTTGGTGGGTATCCTAGCCGTCGAACTTTTTGTCACCCGTACGGGCGAGGTACTGGTCAATGAAATTGCTCCTCGCCCGCACAATAGCGGGCACCATACCATTGAGGCCAACTTTACCTCCCAGTTTGAGCAGCACCTCCGTGCCGTGATGAACTGGCCCTTAGGAAATACCGCGCTCCGTTGCCCGGCGGCCATGATCAACCTGCTCGGCGAAGCAGGGTACGAAGGGGCGGTACTCGTAGAAGGCATGGAAGCGGCCATGGCCGAAAAAGGGGTGTACATCCACCTCTATGGAAAAAAATACACCAAACCTTTCCGCAAGATGGGCCACGTGACCCTTTTGGGAGAGGATATCAAAGCAGTAAAAGACAAAGCGCAACGAATCAAAGACCTCATCAAAATCAAATCACAGCAATGAATCCACAGGTAGGAATAATCATGGGAAGCCAATCGGATCTTCCTGTCATGGCCGAAGCAGCCCAATTTTTAGAGGAACTGGGTATTGCCTTGGAATTGACCGTGGTAAGTGCGCACCGCACGCCCAAGCGGATGATTGACTATGCCGAATCTGCTCGCGAGCGAGGCATCAAGGTGATCATTGCCGGCGCTGGCGGAGCCGCTCACCTCCCGGGAATGGTGGCCTCCTTGACGAGCCTTCCGGTGATTGGGGTGCCGGTTCACAGTTCCAACTCCATTGATGGTTGGGATAGCATCCTGTCTATTTTGCAGATGCCTTCGGGAATTCCCGTAGCCACGGTAGCCTTGAATGGGGGGAAAAATGCTGGAATCCTCGCCGCTTCTATCCTTGGCGCTTACGATGCTGCTGTGGGGAAGAAGATGGATGAATTTAAAAAGGGACTTCGTGAGAAAGTGGAGGAATCTGCTGCTCAGTTGGAAGAAAAGGGCTGGAAAGGCGCTCTCAAGAAATGAATACCTACTTGATCCAATGAACTTGAATAAGCCTGTCAAATTTAAAGTTGGAGAGGTTGACTGGTAAATGCCCCTTTCTACCCTGGTCCTTGTGCTTGCGGTAACCCTTGTCCTGATGCTTGCTGGGGGATGGAAGGGATACCAATTTGGAGCGGGGAGTAAACGCTAGCTGTTGAACAAAATAATGAGGCTGTCTCTTTTCGGGACAGCCTCTTCTTTTAAATGGACCTCTATAAGGTAGGTTTTGTTTATCAGGAACAAGGTTTGAAGTTCAATTGAATCTGGTGTAGTCTAAAATTCTTCACCAAGTATACTGTACAAAGTGCTTTTAAATCCGTATTTCAATCTATTTCACTGAGCGGCCCGCCGCGGCGGGTATTTCCACCTTATTTCCATCGTATTTCGTACTTTTTATTTCTTCTTTGCCTTCTTCATGGGATTATCTCCTTGAGATGCTCCTCGAACACCCCCGCCTCCTTTAAACAATTCAAACCGGGTAGGTTGGTATTGTCTAGGCCAGTAGTTGCTGCTCTCGTCGATGTCGGCCGTTTCGCGCTTAGGATCCAAGACAAATCGTACTACTTCCTTTTCTTTTGCAAAGACTTTGGTGACATGAGATTCACTTTTTCTCCAAATTTCTGCTGGAATGTATTCGGTCTCTGAAGTGCCATCAGCATAGTGAAACTCCACAATAAGTGGCATCACCAAGCCTCCTACGTTTTTAAAGGTCATCTCGTAGAAGTTCATGTTGCTGTTCAACAGACTTTTTTCCTTTTCCGACAGGCTGGCTAGGAAGTTTTTATAAGCCGTCTCATCTTCGGGAGTTACGCTAAATGGATTGTAACTGTTGTAAAAATCTCGAGTAGCAGGGTCTGCTTCTACCACGGTTGCGGGGACGTCTTTCGCATTCAATTCCTTAGACACATACGTTTCTTCTAGCTGCGCTTTTGCTTTGGCATCTGCCTTTTTCTGGGCGGGAGTCCGGTTGTCTAATTTGTACCAAGCCACGTTTTCAATGGAGATATCTACGGGTTCGGTACCATAAAACCAACCCCTCCAGAACCAATCCAAATCTACTGCCGAGGCATCTTCTAAGGTTCGGAAGAGGTCGTCAGGGGTGGGGTGCTTAAACATCCATCGCTTGGAGTATTCTTGGAAAGCAAAGTCAAACAAGTCTCTACCCATCACTGTCTCTCGAAGGATATTCAAGGCCGTAGCTGGTTTGGCATAGGCATTGGGGCCAAATTGGATGATATTTTCAGAGTTGGTCATGATGGGTTCGAGCAAGTGTTTTTCACTTCTCATGTAAGGCACAATTTTATGTGCAGGGCCTCGTCGAGAGGGATAGTTTCTGTCCCACTCTTGCTCCGCCATAAACTGCATGAAGGTATTCAAGCCTTCGTCCATCCAGGTCCACTGCCTTTCGTCTGAGTTGACAATCATGGGGAAGTAGTTGTGCCCTACCTCGTGGATAATTACGGAAATCATGCCGTATTTGATGGCGTCCGAGTAGGTGCCGTCCGCATCTGGTCTTCCGTAGTTGAAGCAAATCATGGGATACTCCATACCATTACTTGCCTCTACAGAAATCGCAGTAGGATAAGGATAGTCGAAACTGTGAGAGGAATAAGATTTAAGGGTATGTGCTACCACGCGCGTAGAGTATTGCTCCCAAAGAGGATTGGCTTCTTTGGCATAGTAGGACATGGCCATGACTTCTTTACCCCCTTGCTTCACTGCCATGGCATCCCAGATAAACTTTCTGGAAGAGGTCCACGCAAAGTCCCGAACATTTTCTGCCTTGAAGATCCAAGTCTTTTTATCGCTTGACTTTTTCTTTTCCAAAGCCTCCGCTTCGGATTGGGTTCTGATGATGACTGGGGCATCGTAGGTTTGCTTGGCCTTGTTCCATCGCTGAAGTTCGGTGGCGGAAAGGACTTGGTCCGGATTCTGAAGTACGCCAGTAGCGCCTACCATATGGTCTGCAGGTACCGTGATGCGAACTTCGTAGTCACCGAAAGTGAGTGCAAATTCTCCTTGACCAAGAAACTGCTTGTTTTGCCAGCCTTGAAAATCAGAATAGACAGCCATGCGCGGAAACCACTCGGACATGGTGTAGAGGTAGTTTCCATCTTTGGGGAAGTATTCGTAGCCAGGCCTGCCTCCAATAAAACCTACTCTATCGGTGATGTTGAAGCTCCACACAATACTAAATTTTACGCTTTCACCAGCTAGCAAGGGTTTGGGAAGGTCGATGCGCATCATGGTCTTGTTGATGGCTACGTTGAGTGGCTTTCCGGAAGCATCCTGGATGGAGTGAATCTTCACGTCGTAGTCGTCCGAATGCCAAAGTATGCCTTCCAAGGCACGAAGAGACATCCCTGGTTCTATGCTTGATTCGGTTACCTTGGGCGTGTCGGAATCTTTTCCTCTGTTGTTTTGATCCAGTTGTAGCCAAAGGTAGGTCAACGCATCAGGGGAATTGTTGATGTAGGTAACTGTCTCCTTGCCCTTGATGGACTGGTTGGCATCGTCCAGCTCCACGTCGATGACGTAGTTGGCTTGCTGTTGCCAATACAGGTGTCCTGGAGCACCAGAAGCAGTACGGTATACATTGGGGGTACGGAGTAGGGGCCCCAATTGCTCAAAGCGAATTCCGTGATTTTGCTCGGTATGCTGGGCAAAAGAAGGAAATATCCAGAGGCAAATGGCCGTAAAGAGGAGGATTAACTTTTTCATCGGAAGGTAGGTAAAGGGAATAATTTACTAAGATGATAAATTTAAGAATTCAGGAAAACGAAATTTAAGTTAGCTTGGCTACCAAAATTTGGATTTCAGCATCAGCATGCAAGCAACCCCAAGAACAAAGGCAGATAGGATCAAGGTCCATTCCTTGCGGTTCATTCCCGCCAAATGGACCAGAGAGGTAAGAAGCAGGAAAGCCGCCACTATCGCTAACTGCCCCACTTCTAGGCCTATATTGAAAGCCAGTAAGGGTTGCCAAATGGCTGCTTCTTTACCCAATAAATTGCGCAGGTAATTTGAAAAACCCAAGCCATGGATCAAGCCAAAAAATAGTGCCAAGAGGTAATTGAGTTGGATACCTTTTCCAGTACTGGGTTTGGGCTTTATTAAGGTAATCAATGCCGTAAGGGCAATAGTTACAGGAATGAGAAATTCTATGACTTCTGAGCGAATTTCTATGACTTTGAATGTTGCTAAGGCTAGGGTTAAGGAATGGCCAAGAGTAAATGCGGTAACCAAGAGTAAAATCTTAACCCAATCTCTGGCTACAAAAACAGCGCATAGCACTACAATAAATAGAATATGATCAAATCCATTGAGGTCCAATATGTGCTGAATTCCCAGCTTAAAATAAAGTTCGAATGAAGACATATTCGTAGAAATACTTCGAAAAGAAATAATTTAGATTCAATATTACAGGATAATTCTCATAAACGGCACAAGAAGCACATCAAATGCACCTAGGCGTTCTCTCTTTGACCTTATGGACCTGGCTATCTCTTGTCCATCCTTTTTACATTTCCCTTACGGAATTGAGGTACAATGCTGGTTCAAAAAAAATGGAGATTGCTCAGAAAATTTTTTGGGATGACCTGGAGGTAGCCTTAAGTAAGGAGGCTGGAGCTTCGGTGGATTTCCTTCGTCCCAAGGATAAAACCAAATTGGAAAGTCAAGTCAAAAACTACCTGCTTGAGCATACACAGGTGTGGATCAATGGGAAGTTGGTCGCGCTCAACTACCTAGGATATGAAGTTGAGGAAGATGCTGCCTGGTTTTATTTGGAATCGGCTGCAACTTCCATCCCAAATCTGTGGAGGTGCGAAACACCTTGTTGCTACGAGATTTTGACGGGCAGCAAAACATCGTGCACGTTTACCTCAACTCCAAGTCTCCCAAGAGTCTATTACTTGGAGAAGGGAAGGAGAGAGGAAGGGTTGATTTTTAGAAGCAAGATGTACCAAGTACGAAGTACAATGTACCAAGTATGGAGTAGAAGCAAGAGATTAGACTAAAAATTGTACGAGGTACCAAGTACCAAGTACCAAGTACCAAGTACAATGTACATTTAGGAGCAGAATTCAGGTACTATTGCGAAATCCTACTTCAAAATTCACCACTCGGCGTTAGACATTCGACATTAGTTCTCAATCCGTATTTCGTACCTCTTAATTCGTACTTTCCTCCATACTTTGTACTTGGTACTTGGTACTTTGTACATTGTACATTGTACAATTTGCTTTCTTACAGTTTCTCAAACACCCTCCTAAAGCTCGTTGCTTCCGTGATGCGGCCATGCAATTCGGAGATGGCTACGCGCTCTTGCTCGGTGCTGTCGCGGTGACGGATGGTGACGGTGTTGTCTTCCAAGGTCTGGTGATCCACAGCAATACAGAAAGGAGTTCCGATCAGGTCCTGACGTGTGTAACGCTTTCCGATTGATCCAGAATCTTCGTAGATGATGTTGAAATCGTACTTGAGCAATTCCACGATCTCCTGCCCTTTTTCTGGCAAGCCGTCTTTCTTGATGATGGGAAGGATGGCGGCCTTTACTGGAGCGATGGCCGGGTGCAACTTCAAATAGGTTCTGCTTTTCTCCTCAGAATGCTCTTCGGTGTAGGCATTGCAGAGGGTCAACAAGAACAAGCGATCTGCGCCGATGGAGGTTTCGATCACGTAGGGGATGTAGTTTTGGTTGATCTCCGGATCAAAGTACTGCTGCTTCTTTTTGGAGTATTCCTGGTGTGATTTGAGGTCGAAGTCAGTACGGGAGTGAATGCCTTCTACTTCCTTGAAGCCAAATGGAAATTCAAATTCAATGTCCATGGCGGCGTTGGCATAGTGAGCCAACTTTTCATGGGGGTGCTTGCGGAGTTTGTCAGCAGGGCTCCCCAAGGCCAAGTGCCACGCCATTCGGGTGTCAGCCCACTTTTCGTACCATTCCAGTTCGGTGCCGGGGCGCACGAAAAATTGCATTTCCATTTGTTCAAACTCCCGCATACGGAAGATAAACTGTCGTGCCACAATCTCGTTACGGAAGGCTTTGCCGATCTGGGCGATGCCAAAAGGCACCTTCATGCGTGCGGTTTTTTGTACGTTGAGGAAGTTGACAAAGATCCCTTGGGCCGTCTCGGGACGTAGGTAGATGGTAGAGGAATCTTCCGCCACAGATCCTACTTGGGTAGAAAACATCAGGTTGAACTGACGCACATCGGCCCAGTTGGAGGTGCCGGAAATCGGGCATTTGATGCCTTCGTTGGTGATTAAGTCCCGCACGCCTGCGAGGTCTTCGGCGTCGAGTAATCTCGCCAAAGCAGCGGTAAGTGCCTTGCCTTTTTCTGCTTCACCTGCCTTTTCTAGTGCTGCTGCATATTCCTCTACCAAGACATCGGCGCGGTAACGCTTTTTGCTGTCCTTGTTGTCGATCATGGGATCGTTGAAGGAGTCTACGTGGCCAGAAGCCTTCCAGGTGGTGGGGTGCATAAAGATGGCCGCATCAATGCCGACAATGTTGTCTTGCACGCGGGTCATGCTTTCCCACCAGAGGCGCTTGAGGTTGTTTTTCAACTCTACCCCATAGGCTCCGTAGTCATACACTGCCTGTAGGCCGTCGTAGATTTCGGAACTCGGGTACACAAAGCCATACTCTTTCGCATGGGAGATGATATCTTTCAATTGGGCGTTTTCGCCTGGAGTTTCTGTTTTTGCCATAGGGCGCAAAATTAAGGAATCTAATTGATTTGCGGAGGTTGGGATCTGGGCTTATTTCTCGATTGAAAAGGGTTTGACTACCATTTCCCCTCTTCTTGGCTGATTTTTCGCCCTTCTTGGGACGATAGAAAGGAGGCTTGAATGATTCGCAGCACTGGAATCGCTTGTTCCAAGGTGACCAAGAGCGGAACCTTACCACTGATAGCCTCGGCCACGTTTTCGTAAAACACGCGGTAATCTCCTCGCAGGGTGGGGTAAGCCTGGGTTTCTTGTTCGTAGTGAATGTGCCCCCAGCGCGATTCGGTTTCTACTCCCCAATCGTCACCGGCTGGGATTTTTTTATCCTTGAATGCCTGTTCCTGCACATCGAGGTGAAACTTTTGGTAGGTGCCTTTTTCGCCCAGAAGCATGAATTTGGGCGTAGGCACATTGACTAGGGCCCCTGCAGTGACGCGTGCTTTGAAGCCAGGATAGTCAAACCCAATGTCGAAATAATCGTCAGAAAGGGCGTTCGAGCGCTGAAATCGAATATCGGCCCAAATGGCGGTAGGCCTTCCAAAAAGTAGGACCACTTGATCGATCAGGTGGGAGCCCAGATCGTAGGTGATCCCGTTGCCAGGCACAGCCTTTTCCCGCCAATTTTCCGATACCTGGGGACGAAAGCGGTCAAAATGGGACTCCAGGTAGACCAGGCGACCGAGCAGGTTCTTGGCCACAATTTCCTGGAGGGTTTTGAAATCTCCATCGTAGCGACGGTTGTGAAAAATGCTGCAGACCAAGTTTTTGGATCTGGCGAGCGCCAAGAGTTCCTCGGCCTCTTCGGCCACGAGCGTGACGGGCTTGTCCACGACTACATGCTTTCCAGCGAGCAGGCATTGCTTTGCCATGGAAAAATGAAGTTCGTTGGGCGTAGTGATGCAGATCAAGTCGGCCGCATCGGCCGCCAATAGGGCTTCCAAGCTCTGGAAGGTGTGTACCTTGGGGTACTTTTGCTGGCAGCGGAAGCCATTTCGCTCCACTACGGCGACGAAGTCTAGGGTCGGACAAACTTCCAGGAGTGGGGCATGCATTTTTTCAGCAACTGAACCGTAGCCTACTAAGGCTGCACGAAGGAGTTTTGACATGGGGAGTACTGGTTTAATCAATTTTGGCGAAGCCTCATCTAAGGTAAGCAACCCGCCGAGCACAAAAAAAAAGGGCGGGAAATTTTCCCGCCCTTCTTCAAGAAATAACTAAATCTTAGCCTTTTTTGGTTTCTTTTTGAGAACCATCTGCCTCGATTTCTTTCTTCATCAAATCCACCACGATAGGAGTCGCAATGTAGATGGAAGAGAAGGTACCCACGGTAATCCCTACAAACAGGGCGAAGGAGAATCCTCTCAATACCTCACCTCCAAAGAAGAGGAGGACAATCACCACGATCAAGGTAGTAAAGGAGGTGATCAAGGTACGGCTCAAGGTTTCGTTGATGGAATCGTTGAATACTTTGATTAGATGATGAGAACCTCTGTTTTCCACATTTTCACGGATACGGTCATAGATAATTACCGTATCGTTGATGGAGTAACCGATGACAGTCAAGATCGCCGCAATGAACACTTGGTCAATTTCGAAAGATGCACCAAAAGTACCGGCAATCGAGAATGCTGCGATTACGAATAGCGCATCGTGTGCCAAGGCTACAATCGCCCCCAAGGAGAACTGCCACTTACGGAAACGCATCAAGATGTACAAGAAGATGGCAATCAAGGCCAAAATCATGGCTTCCAAAGAGGAGGCTTTGATGTCGTTCGCTACGGTCGCGCTTACTTTCGAAGATCCTGTGATGGAGAATTGCTTGTCTCCAACTTGAGCAGCATTTTCAACAAAAGTAAATCCAGTCACTGCTGCGATACCTTCTTTCACTTTACTTTCTACCTCTTTATTGGAAGCGTCATCGTCTTCGTTGATTAAGTAGGAGGTAGTCACTTTGAGGATGTTGTTTGATCCGTAAGTTTTCACTTCCACAGATCCATCAAATTCCCCATCGAGTCCTACTTTCAAATCAGAAGGGACCATCGGTTGGTTGAAGGCTACCACATAGGAGCGGCCACCAGTAAAGTCCACGCCTAATTTCAAGCCATTGACCACGGCTAAGCCTAAACCGATCACGATGATGGAGGTAGAGGCAATGTAAGCAATCTTTCTTTTGCTCATGAAGTCGATATTCAAAGCAGAAAGCGAGTTTTTGGCAAATGGAGTAGCAAAAGAGATGGAACTCTTATCCCCTTTTTTAGTCATCCAAGAGATAATCACACGGGTGATGAATACGGAGGAGAAGAAAGAACAAGCAATACCAATCATCAATACGATGGCAAATCCTTTCACAGGACCTTGGCCCAATGCATACAAAATGGCACCCGTCAAAAAGGTGGTCACGTTACCATCTAAGATCGCCGAGAAGGCTTTGTTGTAACCGGCATTGATTGCAGAAAGTAAATTAACTCCGTTTTTAAGTTCGTCCTTGATACGCTCAAAAATCAATACGTTCGCATCAATGGACATACCCATGGTCAACACAATACCTGCGATACCTGGAAGAGTCAATGCTGTACCCAATTGAGCAAGGATACCCAAGATGAAGAAGATGTTGAATACCAAGGCAGCAACCGCTACCAAACCACCTTTAGCATAGTAGGCCACCATAAACAAGACCACTAGCGCAAGACCTGCGATCATGGAAATGATCCCTTGATTTTGTGCTTCCTTGCCGAGGGTAGGCCCGATGATGCTTTCTTCTACGATTTGGGTAGGTGCTGGTAGGGAACCAGATTTCAAGATGTTGGCCAAATCCTGAGCTTCCAACAAGGTGAAGTTACCAGAGATTTCAGACTGTCCGTTTGGAATCTCCCCGTTCACCATGGGAGCAGTATACACGTAGTCGTCAAGGACCACTGCAATTCTTCTGCCTACATTTTCAGCAGTTAGGTTTCTCCATTTTCTCGCACCATCCGCATTCATTTGCATGGATACGGCAGGCTGAGAAGTTTGGTCCAGGGTCTGCCGAGCGTCTGTCACCACGTCACCTTCAAGCGGAGCCTCGTCAGAGCCTTTTTTCAATTTGATGCCATACAATTCTAGAATCTCTGTGCCATCGTCTGCCTTGGTTGGCTTGATGCTCCAAAGGAGTTTCAAATCCTTTGGCAAGAATGACTGGTAGCGCTCATTTTTCAAAATACGGTTGATGATCACAGTATCGCGTACATCGTACACCAAGCCATAGTTGGCCTTCATCAAAGCCACCAGTGGTGACACTCCTGAATTTGGATTAAGTGGTTCGATTTGCTCCAACTGTTTCTCCAAGGCATTTCTCAAGGAGTCTTCAGCAGACAAGGAATCCGTAGCGGTAGTATCTGTTGCGGTGGTATCGGTAGCAGTTGCACCCGGATTTTTTTGGTCTGCTACCCAAGCCTTGTTGATTTCTTCGATAGCCCCTCCATATTCATTGAGTTCAAGCACTTCCCAGAATTGCAATTTGGCTACACCTTGAAGCAAATTGCGCACACGCTCTTGGTTGTCCGCTCCTGGAAGTTCGATCTGGATTCTTCCTGAACCAGCAATTCGCTGAATGTTGGGCTGTGAAGTACCAAAACGGTCGATACGGGTTCTTAAGATATTGAAGGAACGGTCGATGGCATTCTCTACTTCGGTATCGATGATGGATAAAATTTCCGAATCTGATGATTCTAATGAAATTCTTCCACGATTGGCGGCGGTAGCGAATATGCTGCTAAGCTCTTTGCCAGGATTATTTTTCTGCCATGCGGCATAAAATAGGTCTACAAATTTAGCATTGGAGGTTTTTGCAGCTACTCTAGCTTCTTCTACGGAAGCATTGAAGGCCTCGTTGCTTGGATTTCCAGCGATTCCTTTGACAATTTCTACAGGAGAAACCTCAAGGGTCACATGCATGCCTCCTTGAAGGTCAAGACCAAGTCCTAACTCTGTTTCTTTTACTTCTTGATAGGTATAGCTAGCCCCAAGGAAATTGTACACGGGTAGTCTCCATACGGAGTCTAGGTAAGCTCTTTTTTTGGCAAAATCTATATTGCCTGAGGCATCTGTAGCATACGCTGTAGCTTTATTTTGAATGCCATTTGAGATGAGTGTAAAAGACAGGTAATACAGGCATAGCGCTGTAATGATGACTGTCAAAAACACGATTGCACCTTTGTTTTGCATAAGGATAGGGATTAGTTACTAATTAAGATATAAGGATGATACCGGCTCTGAAAAAAGTCGGATAGGGATAAATTAAATTCAGAAAGAAAATTTAGGGGCCTTGGGGAGAGATAATCTGTTCAAAAAGAATCTCTGCAAAGGAGTTTAAATAAAAGATGGCCCTTACTTGTTGTAAAGGCAAGTCAAAGTCAGCAGAAAAGACAAAAGAAATGAGGTAAAATATGGTATCTACTACCTGAACGGCAAAGGGGACTACAGCGTCAACAGCAACTTTTAGAACGCTTTGTTTTGGATTTTCACCAGATTTTTCTGTTGGCGTTTCGGCACTTGCATGGGAGAGGTATTCTGCCCCAGACACAAACACACAAAACATCAATACTACGGCTAGTGAAACTAGCTGCTTGAGTAGGGAAGGATTTGGTGCCGTGTTTTTCATGGGCCACAAATATAGACAATATTTGAAATTCACTTGCTCTGTATCTTTTTTTTCTCCCTAGAGGGAGGATTTGGCTCTGAGGTAGGTGCGAATCACGTCCATAGCACGATCAAAATTGAGGTTATTGGGAACTATGAGGTCAGCTTCGCTTTTGAAAGGCTTGATGTACTTTTCGTAGGTAGGCATCACGTGCATTTCGTAGCGATAGAGCACATCGTCTAGGTCATAGCCCCGCTCGACTTTATCTCGAATGATCCGTCTTTTCAGTTTGATATGGTCCTTGGCGTCAATAAATATTTTTAGGTCCAAAAGTTCGGCCAATTCAGGATAGTAGAGAACAAAAATTCCTTCCACCACCACTACGGGTGCCGGGGAAAAAGTGAGCATTTTAGGTTTTTTGGAAGCATTGTTGAAGGTGTACTCCTCACGAATGACCGTCCCTCCTCCTTGAATGATGCGTATGTCTTGCGCGTACTGTTCGAAATCAATGCTGTGGGGGGTATCAAAATTAGCCACTCCTTGCTCGTCCACTGGCTGTAGGTGACGGGGTTTGTAGTAATTGTCTTGGGAGATAAGACATACCTCTTTTGGCCCAAAACTTTGAAGTAATCGATCTAAGAATAAAGTTTTTCCAGAGGCGGAGCCTCCAGTAATCCCGACGATAAAGGGCTTAGTCATGCAGGCAAATTAACTAATTTTTGTGTGCATCTCAGAATTTTCCATCGGACAGAAAATTTATTAGTGCCTTTATGGCCTTTCCCCGGTGGGAAATTTCATTTTTCTCCTGGATTGAGAGCATGGCAAAGGTTCTCTCCTCCCCTTTGGGTTGGAATACGGGATCGTAGCCAAAGCCTCCTTCTCCGCTCGAGATGTGGGTGATTTTCCCTTCGGCTATTCCGTCAAATTGGTATTCTTTTCCGTTTATAATTAGGGCGATGACGGTTCGGAATCGTGCACTTCTATTCTCTTGTCCTTGCATTTTTTCCAAAAGAAGTTTTACGTTGCGCACATCGCTTCTAGGCTCCCCTGCAAATCTTCCCGAATACACCCCAGGAGCCCCGTTCAGTGCGGCAACTTCCAATCCCGTGTCGTCTGCAAAGCAGTTGACCCCAAAATGATCGAATACGTAGCGAGCCTTTTCAAAAGCATTGGCATCTAGGGTATCTCCTGTTTCTGGAAGTTCTACCGTACAACCGATATCCTGCAAAGAGACAATTTGAATTTTTCCTTGCAAAGCAGCGGCTACTTCTTCGATTTTTTTGGGATTGTTGGTGGCAAAACAAATTTTCATTTTCTGGCGAGATTCTGTGTAAAAATGGGGGCAAAGAATTCTAGGTACAAACCTAAGGTCAAATTCTTGTGCTTAGCTGAAAGGAAATCTTTATTTTTCCGACATGAAAAAAGTAACCTTGTACTGTGGTTCAAAAAAAGGGAACCATGCTATTTACGAATCAGCCGTACGAGCTCTTGCACAAGAAATGATTTTGCGTGGTCTAGGTCTGGTCTATGGTGCAGGGCATGTAGGATTGATGGGGATAATTGCTGATGAAATGTTGGCGGGGGGTATGGAAGTCTTGGGAGTGATTCCACAAAAATTGGTAGACCGAGAGGTGGCCCATCACGGATGTACCGAGTTGATCGTGGTAGAGACCATGCGGGATAGAAAGTGGTTGATGGCCGAACGTGGGGATGGGTTTATCGCCATGCCAGGGGGGATTGGTACCCTAGAGGAGTTATTTGAAATCATGACCCTCAATCAGTTGCACTACATCCAAAAGCCCTTGGCATTGTACAACGTACATGGGTATTACGATAAGTTGATTGATTTTCTTCGGCATGCGGAGAAAGAAGGCTTTCTCTATCCTGAGCAGGAGGAGATGCTGATTATTTCTGATGATCCTGCAGATATCCTAGATCAGATGGCCGCATACCAAGCCAGAAGACCGGCGGATTGGTAAGCAAAAAAGGCGGGATCACCGCCTTTTTTGTTACTTTCTATTACCGCACCCAGCTCACTTTTTCGCCGATAGGCGTTCGCTTGCCTTCGGGTAAGGTATCGCTTGCTGCCTTTGCGATGTAGAAGAAGCCCATCAGCATGTCCTCGCCTTCGAGTCCAAAGTCTTCTCGCGCTTCTGCCCAAAAGGTAGGTCCGCCGGTACCCCAGTAGCAGGCCAACCCATGGGCACAGGCCGTCAAGTACATGTTCTGCACCGCCATGGCTACGGCGGAGATCTCTTCCATCACCGGGATGCCCGATCCTTCGCTGCGCTTCATCAGGATGGCAATCACATGGGAAGCCTTACTTGGTGTCTCCTTAAATTTTTGGTAGGTGCCTTCTAGGAAGGGAGTACCGTTTTTCTCAGCCCGCAGTTTGTATAGCTCCGCTTGGTAGTCTCCAAAAGTCTTCAAGCCTGCGCCCGTGTACACAATGAAGCGCCAAGGTTGGGTGAGTTTGTGCGTAGGTGCCCAGTTGGCATTTTCAAGGATTTCCTCGATGATGGAATCGGCTACGGGGTCATTTTCCTTAAACTGAGCCGGAAATTGGGAGCGACGCCCACGGATGATTTTGGTAACTTCTTCGGGATTGAAGGTAGGTTTTGCCATTCTTAGTGTTCTGTTAGTTGGTTTATTACTTTATTACTTTTTCAAAACACCCTCTAAAAATGCCCTCACATCCTTGGCCAGCGCATCGAAGTCTTCCTGTCGGTTGTACATCATGTGTCCTGCCTCGTAGTAGGTCATCGCCACGCGATCCTGCGGGAAATTGTGGCGGGTAAAGGTAAATTCTGCATCAAAGAAGGGGGTGATCAAGTCGTAGTAGCCATTCGCTACCATCACCTTCATTTGCGTATTGCGGTGCATCACCTCGCTCAATGCACGCGCAGTGCTCACGTAACTGGGTTCGTAGTAGGCCCCATCCGGTACGGGCTTCCAGTTCCAACTTCCACCCATCCCACTTGCAGAGGTGAAGTAAGGTCGGTCCAGGCTCACCTTCAAGTCTCGCATCAAGTAGTCGTTGAAGACGGCCGTGTATGCCGAACCGGTCATGTAACTGGCCGGGTCACCCAGCACTGGGCCTTCGGCAGACTTGTCGGTTTCTAGCGCCAAATACCGTCCGTCCAAGGTGCCAATAGCCTTGCCCTCGGCACGGAGCAATTCTTTCTTGAAGCGGTGCATCAAGATCTGGTTGTCGGAGCGCAAGATGTAGGCCTTATCCAAACCGGTAAAGTAGGCTAATTTGGTTGCGATGGCCTCTTTTTGTGCAGGGCTTTGCTTCTCTCCCAAAAACAAGGATTGCAAAAAGTCTCCGTAGGCAAATGCTCTGGCTTCTTGGGTAAATGCGGCTAGGGTCTTGCCCTGCCCAGCTTTCTTGTGGTACCAGGCCGTAGCTGCTTGGGAAGGGAGGTAGGTAAAAAAGGAGGTCAGGTTATCTGCCCAACTGGAGGAACCTGCATAGTCCAAGGCTTGGGAAATCAGCACGAGCCCATTCAGTGCCATGCTTTGTCCACCCTCTTCCAGTACTTCGGCTACCTTGGCAGCGCGGGTGGTGCCGAAACTTTCCCCTGCGATAAATTTTGGGGCTTGCCACCTGCCGTGCTGGGTTACCCAGGTACGAATAAACTGTGCAATGGAGGAGGCATCCTCGTTGAGTCCCCAGAAGTCGGAGGTTTTGCCTACCCCTTCCACCTGGCTGAAGCCTGTTCCAATCGGATCGATAAATACCAAATCCGTCAGGTCAAGGAGCGCTTGGGTATTTTCGACAAAGCGGTAGGGCGCAGCCCCATCATCGATGCCTGCCCCCGAATCGGTTTTGACCACTTTAGGTCCAAAGAATCCCACATGCAGCCAAACGCTTGCAGAGCCGGGGCCACCATTGAAGATAAAGAGTACAGGACGCTTGGAGGGGTCTAGGACTCCCTCGCGGAGGTAGGTGGTGGACCAAAGCGCAGCGGTTACTTCTCCCTTTGCATTTTTGAGGAAGGTCTCGCCGACTACGGCTTTGTAATTAATTTTTTGTCCGTTGAAGGTGCCTGAATGCGTGGATTCAAATTTTTTGGGTTCCCTAGGAGTCCATTTGGATTCCGTGCTTGTCTCTTGGGCAATGGCAGTGAAGGAGATTAAAAAGGCGAAGAAAAGTAGGGATAACGGTTTCATTGGAGGATTATTTGGAGCTGTAATTTAGGGAAATACCGTGGAAATAGTGTAGAAATAGCCCGAGCCTTGCTCGGTGAAATAGACTATTGATTAGGTCTCCATCTATTTCACGAAGCGCAGCGGAGTCTGTTTCTACCCTATTTCTACTGTATTTCTTTTCCCTATTTCCACCGTATTTCTATTTAAAATCTCCATCCCAATTTCACTCCCCCATACCCATTTCGCGTAGGAGCAGGTTGGTAGAATCTCCCCGCAAAGGCATTCAGGTCATTGCCCAGGGAATAGGAGGCATCCAGCAGGTTGTCTACCCCAGCAAAAATCTCCAGTTCCCAATCGCCCAGGGGTTTCAACCAACCAACCCGAAGGTTGACTAGGGAATAGGCGTCTTGGTAGATGGTATTCGCATCGTTGAGGGGGATTTCCTCGGTAAACTGATGCGTGAAATTGAGGTAAACCCCAGCCTGAGTTCTTACATCCATTCGGCTGACTACGTTGTGTGCGGGAACACCCGTCAAGGCATTGCCAGAGAAATCTTGCCCCCGCTTTTGGTAGTTGTCAAAGGTGAAAAACTGCCCCGTGTAGGCTGTGCCCACTAAAAAATCGCGAACAAAACCCTTCCCGTTTCGAAGGAAGGCATAATCTAAGCTGGCCTCCACCCCTTTTTGATCGGTGGCTCCAGCATTTTGGAAGAGCACCACTCCATTTGAATTGGTATAGGTGGTGATGGTTTCCTTCAGCTTGAAGTAGTAGCCAATGACTTCTAGATTGAAGCGCTCGAGCCCCATGCGGTAGCCCAATTCGTAATTGATCCCCTTTTCTGCCTCCAGGTCCAGGTTGACGCTGCCCTCGTTGGTGCGGACCTCATCGATGGTTGGAGGAGAAAAGCCTGAACTGATGGAGCCATACACGGCTGTGCTCGGAGTCAGTTGGTAATTTGCCGCGACCCGAGGAACGAGGATGGGATCGAAGCGGCGGGTTTGCAGCCCTGTTTTTCCTCCTGCAGCATCGATTTGTCGGTCAATCTTAAATCCGGAGAAATTTTCGCTTAGGCCCAAGGTGAACAGAAGCTTGGAGTTCCACTGCAATTCCGCCTGCTGAAATAGAAAGCCTTGGGTGGCAGTCAACTGGTCCGCAAAGCGCACCGTGTCTGCCTTGCCGGCCCGATTGCCAAAATTTTGTGCTTGGGTAATGCTTTTTTGCCACTCCCCACCTGCGATGAGGCGAAGGGATTTGCCACCCAGTTGGGTATCGTAGCGAACCTTGCTTCGTGCTCCATAGCCGAAGCCCAACTCATTTTTGTAGTCCAGAATAAAGGGGTTTTCAAAGGCATTCGTATTCAGATACGCCGTCGTGGTACTGGTCAACTGATCCGAATGGCGGTAGGTATGCCCCAAGGAAAGCAGGAGGGCTTGTTGGGCTATCGAACTATTTTGCCCCACGGATCCTGGTCGTGCTTGCTTGGGGTTGGCAGTGAGTTGGGCTTCAGTCAAGGCCCCAGGGATTTGGTAGTTGAGGTCCGAAATCAGTACCTGAGTTCTCAATTCTTGCTTTTCGGAAACGAGGAAATACCCGCTCAACTGGATCACTTGACGCTTCACGCCCGAATGATCTCGGTAGCCATCCGATTCCTGACTCACATAGGAGGATTCGATTCCCCCTTCCCCAATTTTTTGGGAGAGTCCCAATCGAAACCGGGACAGGCCAAAATCCCCAACCAAGTAATCCATGGCCAGGCGATTTTCATCGACTTGGGCTGGACTGAAAAGGGAAATGGCTCCCCCATTTCCTGCCCCATACACCGAACCTGAGGGGCCTTTGATGACTTCGGCTGTTTTGATGTTGCTTAGGTCGAGAAGGTTGAGCGCAGTGGTGCCATCTGGCGAGGTGAAGGGAATGTCATTCCAATACACCTTCACATTGCGTACCCCGAAGGGAGAGCGAAGCGAACTTCCTCGTATGGAGATACGGTAACTCGCAGGTGCGCGCTCCTCGATGCGTATCCCCGCTTTTTGGTTGAAGGCCTGGACGGGGGAATTTTCATTGAAGCGAAAAAGGTCGCGCTCGGAAAGTCGAGAAATACTGGCTGCTTGCTGTATCAGGGGGCGTTCGGAATCAAAGGCCGATACCGTCACCGCCGCCAAGTTGAGGACGCTGGGAACCAGCGCTACGGTATGTTCTCCTGCTGGAAAAGTTTGCTCCAGGCGTTCGTAGCCTTCTAGCGAAAAAAGGAGGCGCAGGTTTTCTCCTGCAAAAGTAATTGTGCCTGAAGCATTGCTTGTTTGAATGGAGGGCCCATTACTCACCCGAACATTGGCCAAGGGAAGGGTGGATACCTGATCGATAACCTTGACTTGGATTTGGGCCTGGAGCCCTAGACTGACTACCAAAAGCAAACAAGAAAGCAGTATTTTCATAACACGAACATAATGGATGTGACCTGCATATAAGCAGAATTTTGGGGTAAAGGTTTGAATTGAGGAAGATCGCGCCTTTTTTTGTTTTTAGATGTGGGCCAAAATGGGTAGGTTTTCAAAAAAATAAACCCATGAGACCTTTTTTCCTTCTATTTTTTATTCCGGTGCTTGCCTTTGCCCAGGCGGCTCCTCCTGCCCCGGTTTATCCCATTCCGGAGCCCCGGCAGTTGGCCTGGCAGGAGTTGCAGTACTACGGCTTTGTGCATTTCAACATGAATACTTTCTCCGATCGGGAATGGGGCTTTGGGGATGAGCAGCCTAGCCAATTTGCTCCTACCGCACTGGATGCGCGGCAGTGGGCCCGTGTGGCCAAGGAGGCAGGAATGAAGGGATTGATCATCACGGCCAAGCACCACGATGGCTTTGTGCTCTGGCCCTCGGCCTACACGGAGCATTCGGTCAAAAACAGCCCTTGGCGAAATGGGAAAGGTGACTTGATCCGAGAGTTTGTGGATGCTTGTTGGGGATATGGGCTGAAAGTCGGGATCTACTACTCCCCTTGGGACCGCAACCATTCCGACTACGGCAAGCCAGAATACATTACCTACATGCGGAATCAACTCACCGAACTCTTGAGCAACTATGGAGAACTCTTTGAGGTCTGGTTTGACGGAGCTAATGGAGGCAGTGGATGGTATGGGGGTGCCAATGAGGAGCGGGTAGTGGACAAGTTGACCTATTACGATTGGCCCAGCATGCATGCCTTGGTGCGGGAGTTGCAGCCGGGGGCCATGCTCTTCTCGGATGCAGGACCCGATGTGCGCTGGGTGGGGAACGAACATGGATTTGCCTATCCGACCACCTGGTCCAACTTGATGCGGGACTCCGTTTATGCCGGCATGCCGGAGTACTCTGATAAGTGGGCCATGGGACAGTTAAATGGCACGCATTGGGTACCTGCCGAGGCAGATGTGAGTATCCGCCCGGGCTGGTACTACCATGCCTACGAAGATCACAAACTCAAAACCCTGCCTGAACTTCTAGAAATCTACTACCAAAGCATTGGGCAAAACAGTTCCTTGCTGATCAACTTTCCCGTAGATACCCGAGGACTTATTCCTGATTCGGATGTGCAGGCGATTCGCGAATTGGCAGCCAAAGTCAAGGAGGATTTTGCTCTGAACCTGGCTACTGGCGCCAAGATATCGGCGAGTGCTAGCCGAGGAGCAGGCTACGCAGCAAGCCAGGTATTGGATGGGAACTATGATAGTTATTGGAGCAGTGCTGCGGGAGAGCGGAGTGCATCGCTCGAACTCGATTTTGGGAAACCGAAATCTTTCAATCGAATCTTGATCCAAGAATACGTCAATCTAGGTCAGCGCGTGTCAGCCTTTACCGTAGAAAAACAAGTGGAGGGGAAATGGCTGCCTTTGGCGCAGGGGACGACGATTGGGTATACCCGTATTTTGCGAGTTCGAGATACCCAGGCCCAAAAGATTCGAATCAATTTTCTGGAAGCAAAGGGAGAACCGCTGATTGCAGAGTTAGGCGTTTTTGCTGCTCCAGCTCTGGTTTTTCCACCAAAGATCACTCGCTCCACCGCTGGACTTGTATCGATTGCTGCTGCAGACCCTGGACTTGACATCTACTACACGGTGGATGGCAGTGTGCCCCTGGTGGGGGAAAACCGCTACGACAAACCCTTTCTATTGGAGCAGCCTGCTACCGTACAAGCGATCGTAGTGGATGCGAAGACGGGGAAAAGTTCGGCTATCCGCCGCCAAGAATTGGACCTAGTGAAAGGAAACTGGAAGGTGCTTTCCACCGACTCCAAAGCCCAAGCCGCCATCGATGAGTTGCCCCATACCTATTGGACTTCGCCTACCAATGCCTTAAAACTCGATTTAGGGGAAAAAGTAGCACTGCTAGGACTTCGCTACTTGCCCATGCAGGCGAGGTATCCGAGTGGATTCATTGCAGATTATGTCTTGGAAGGAAGTTTGGATGGCAGCACCTGGGTTCTCTTGGCCAAGGGGGAGTTTGCGAATATTCAGAACAATCCCATCGAGCAGGTGATCCGATTTGCTCCCCAAGAGTTACGGTATGTTCGGTTAAAAGCCCTGCGTACAGTCGATGGCAATGCGGCTACCTTCGGGGAATTGGGCGCCATTACCCGATAAGTTTCAGTTTCCTGATTTTCAGGGAGCGTTTCTTGAAAAAAATACCTACTTTAATTTTCGAATTTGATTATCCAACTAACTTCTTGCAACTAGAGCGGATAAGGCTTGAAGTTGAATGGAGAAGGCTGTGGTCAGTGGACTGTCGTCTGTCGACGATTTTCCGCAATTATTCAGAGTTTCAATGCACCACAGTTCACATGGCGGATAATTTTGTTTTTCAATTACCAACCAACCCAAATTTTAACCTATTACTATGAATAGACGTCATGCGTTGCGGCATATCGCCCTGATTTCTGGAGGGCTTGCGCTGATTCCCTCCTGTGATTTTAGCAAGGAAGACATCCTTGCCGCTTACGAAAACCTCAAAATCACCGCTACACAGAAGGCCCTTCTTGCAGCCATTTCCGACAGCATCATTCCTGCTGGGGAGATCAAAGGAGCCTTGGACTTGGAAGTAGTTGACTTTATCCTGGTGATGGTCAACGACTGCTATACCCAAGAAAATCGAGAAAATTTCACCGCAGGATTGCAGGCATTTCCGGATTATGCAGAAAAAACTACTGGAAAGAAATTTGAGGCCCTCACCACCAAAGAGAAAGAAGCCTTCCTCTTGGAAGCAGGAGCACTTACTGGGGACGATACCCCCGAAGGCAAGCGTCTTTCGGGCATTGGCTATTTCCTGAGCAGCGTGAAGCAATTTACCATCCAAGGCTACATGGCCTCTGAATACATTCAAACCGAAATCATTCCTTACTCCCTGATTCCGGGAGAATACAATGGGGCAGTCTTGATTTCAGACCTTCAAAAACCACGAATCAATGGCTAATTTGAACCTAAGAAGTACGCAGGAGCGTACCTACCAAGCCATCGTTGTGGGCTCTGGAATTAGCGGGGCCTGGGCAGCCAAAGAACTCTGTGACTTGGGTGTGAAAACCCTGATGATTGAGCGTGGTCCCGATGTCAAACACATCCAGGACTACCCGACCACCAACATGCTTCCGCATGAATTTCCCCATCGGGGGCAATTGACTGAGAAGATCAAGGAAGAAAATCCCGTGATCAGCAAGTGCTATGCCTTTCGAGAGGATGCCATGCACTTCTTCGTGAAGGACGCCGAACATCCCTATGTACAAGAAAAGCCATTTGATTGGATTCGCGGCTACCAGGTGGGAGGAAAGTCTTTACTCTGGGCACGTCAAGTACAGCGCTGGTCCGACTTTGATTTTGAAGGACCTGCTCGCGATGGCTTCGCCGTAGATTGGCCAATTCGCTACAAGGACATCGAGAAATGGTACAGCCATGTGGAGAAATTTGCTGGCGTATCTGGATTTAAGGATGGCATCGCCCACCTACCTGATGGGGAATTTCTACCTGGATACGATCTCAATGTGGTGGAGAAGTACTTTGCGGAGACCATGAAGAAGGAGTATGGCGGAGAGCGCCATGTGATTTCGGCACGTTGTGCCCACATTCACGGCAATTCAGAGGCCTTTGCGGCACAAGGCAGAGGATCCTGCCAAAACCGCAACCTATGCCAGCGAGGCTGTCCGTTTGGAGGCTACTTTAGTTCCAACTCCTCCACCATCCCTTGGGCCTTGAAGACCGGCAACCTCACCATCCGTCCGGATGCGGTGGTGCATTCGGTGATCTACGACGAGGCAAAAGGCAAGGCTACAGGGGTACGCATCATTGATCGCTTGACCAAGGAAGTGGAAGAATTTTACGCAGATGTACTCTTTATCAATGCAGCTGCTTTGAATACCAATGCCATCCTACTCAACTCTACCTCCACTCGCTTCCCGAATGGATTGGGCAACGACAGTGGGGTATTGGGCAAGTATGTGGCTTTCCACAATTACCGCGCTCGCGTGTCGGGAGAGTACGAAGGTCATGCCGAGTACACCACTTCTGGGGGTAGACCTACCAGTGGGTATTTCCCACGATTCCGAAATGTGTACAAGCAGGAAACTGACTTTCTACGGGGCTATGCGGCAGGTTTCTCAGCCGGCCGTGGCGTAGGTCCGGATACCAGTGGGATCGGGATGGAACTGAAAAACAACCTCCTGAATCCAGGGCAGTATGGACCTTGGCATGTGGGTTCGCACATGATGGGTGAGACGCTGCCGAAGGAAAGCAATTACGTGACGCTTGATGGCAGCCTGAAGGACGAGTGGGGTATTCCCCAACTCAAGGTGAGCATGGACTACGACGACAACGACGAGAAGATGGTGAAAGACTACCTCGAGCAGATGACGGAGATGTTTACCAAAGCAGGCTTTACCAACATCCAAACTTCCGACAGTAAGCAGGCGCCAGGCTTGGATATCCACGAAATGGGCGGAGTGCGCATGGGTAAGGATCCCAAGACCTCTATGCTGAATGCCAACCATCAGTTGCATGCCGTGCCTAACGTGTACGTGACCGACGGATCTTCCATGACCTCCACGTCTACCCAAAATCCATCGCTGACCTACATGGCCTTTGCCGCCCGTGCTGCACACCATGCCGTGGCGGAGAGTAAGAAAAAGTAAGGAGGATAGACCCCAAAAAACCCGAATCAGTGCTGATTCGGGTTTTTTTGCATGAGTTGATGGAGTTTAAAAAGGCAATTTCCCCAAATCCACATTTCCGCCGGAGAGGATGATGCCTACTTTTTTTCCGGCAAAGCGCTCCTTGTTGGCCAGTAAGGCTGCTAGGGGAACAGCGCAAGAGGGCTCGATGATAATTTTCATGCGTTCGTAGACCAGTCGCATGGCTTCGATGATTTGGGGATCAGTAGCCAGCAAAATATCGCGGACATGGGCTTGAATCAGTGCAAAATTCAGGGTTCCTAGGGAGGTCAAGAGCCCATCGGCAATGGTCATTGGGCCCGTTTGTGGGATAAGGTAACCTGCATGAAAGGAGCGGTAGGCATCGTCTGCCCCGGTAGGCTCCCCGGCGATCACTTCGATCTGGGGATTCAGGTAATGTGCGGTGAGGGCCGTGCCACCCAACAATCCTCCTCCCCCAACGGGGGCCATTAGAATATCCAGATCCGATTGATCTTCTAAGAATTCGAGCGCGCAAGTAGCCTGCCCCTCGATCACGTCCAGGAAGTCGTAGGGAGGAATAAAGGCGGCTCCGGTGCGGGCAACTACCGCCTCCAAGGTGCTTTCTCGGGCTTTGAGGTTGGGTTCGCATTCGATGATTTCTCCTCCATAGCCTTTGACCGCCTTCTTTTTGATCTCCGGGGCATTGGATGGCATGACGATGTAGGAGGGAATTCCTGCCACGCTAGCGGCTCGGGCGAGCGCAGCGGCATGGTTGCCCGAACTGTGCGTTGCAACTCCTTTTTCACGTTCGCTGGGAGTAAGTTTCATGACGGCATTGGCAGCGCCTCGAGCTTTAAAGGCCCCAACTTTCTGAAAGTTTTCGCACTTAAAAAATAGTTGACATCCGGCAATCTGATCGATAGCGCTGGAGGTCATCACGGGGGTGCGGTGGATAAAAGGCTGGATTCGGGCATGTGCCGCTCGGATATCGGAGAGGGTAGGAAAGATCATGAGGTAAAGATAGGTTATTGTACAAGGTACCAAGTACCAGGTACAAAGTAGGGAAAAATACGAATTACTCGCCTCGGCCTACCTACCGTAGGCAGGCGGGCAGGCGAAATATGGTGGAAATAGAATAGAAATAAACTCCGCTTCTCTTCGTGAAATAGGGTTGAATTACAAATTCTTATTTCCCGAGCATGCTCGGATTATTTCTAGTTTATTTCGACAGTATTTCCAATCCTCTCTTGTTTCTCGCCTCTTGCTTTTCGAAGCGTCTTGCTACTTGCCTGCCTGCCGCGGGCCACGCATTTTATTTGGTACTTTGTACATGGTACTTAGTACTTCGTACAATTTACTTTTTCCACTGTAACGACTTCTCATCCACCGCCCGCATGGTGCAGAGCACCCCATCTAGATGGTCGTACTCGTGCTGGATCAGTTCGGAGATCGCCCCTTCTACCTTCCATACTTGCGGTTGCCAGTACTCATCCAGGTAGTGGAGGCTAAGGGACTGGTGGCGCTTCACGCGGACAAGCAGGTTGGGAAAACTCATGCAGTCGTCCCATAAGTCAAATTCTTCTTCACTCAATTCGTTCAACTCTGGGTTGATCACCACATAGGGACGGTCGAGCTGTAGGTAGAACAGGCGCTTCATGATTCCAAGCTGAGGGGCGGCGATGCCCCTTCCAAAGCCATACACCCGACGCACATCCTCCATAGCTTCGTGGAGCTGCTGTATCCAACCTGGGACTTCGTCAAGTTCCTCCCGACGCACAGGGGCACATACTTCATAAAGCCGTGGATCACCGAGCTTGAGGATATCGTGGATGGTTTTCATGAGTTATTAAATGAAATAGAAATATAGTAGAAATAGGGTTGAAATACGAAGTCCCGCCTGCCACAGGTAGGTTTCTTGTATCTCACCTTTTGCTTCTGATTCTACTTGGTACATTGTAATTAGTACTTCGTACAATCGTTTACCTGAATGGGGAGACCTACAACACTTTATCCCCTTTTTTCCCGTACTTTTGCGGCATGAATTACTTATCCGTTGAGAACCTCAGCAAAGCCTTTGGGGAGCGCAAACTTTTTTCCAACATCTCCTTTGGCATCGCCCAAGGTCAAAAAATAGCCCTGGTAGGCATCAACGGGGCGGGAAAATCTACCTTGATGAAGATCATCATGGGCCTAGAAATCCCCGATACGGGCCAAGTGGCCCTCAACCAGTCGGTCAAAATCGCCTACGTGCATCAAAATCCGGTTTTCGAAAGCAACTTGAGCATCTACCAGACCATCTTCGACCAAAGTAATTCGGAAATCCTCCAAGTCATCGAATCCTACCACAAGGCCATGCTCGATGCCGAACGGGGTATGGACAACCCGGATCAGATGTCCACCCTTTTCGAAAAAATGGATGCCCTCCAAGCCTGGGACTTTGAATACCAGGTCAAGGAGGTGCTGGGCAAACTCGGCCTTCACGATACCGAACTCCCCGTAGGTAACCTCTCTGGAGGACAGCGCAAGCGAGTAGCCTTGGCCAAAGCGATCCTTGAAAAGCCCGACTTGCTTCTCCTTGACGAACCGACCAACCACCTGGACCTAGAAACCATCGAGTGGCTGGAAGACTACCTTTCCAAAGCCAACCTGGCCCTTTTTATGGTCACCCACGACCGCTACTTTTTGGAAAAGGTGACCAACGAAATCCTAGAGTTGGACCAAGGCAAAATCCACTGCTACCAAGGCAACTACGGCTACTTCCTCGATAAAAAAGCGGAACGCATGCAGATCGAGGACATCGAAATCGAGAAAGCCAAAAGCTTGTACAAAAAGGAACTGGACTGGATCCGTAGACAACCCAA
>Ga0194134_10000787_pt1 | contig 46863 bp, 51 predicted proteins | sample TA2KigOff0mmetaG_FD_148602 | JGI IMG/M metagenome (GOLD analysis project Ga0194134, IMG submission 148602) | Freshwater microbial communities from Lake Tanganyika, Tanzania - TA2015056 Kigoma Offshore 0m | ecosystem: Environmental > Aquatic > Freshwater > Lake | place: Tanzania: Lake Tanganyika... | reverse complement strand
CGTGCGCCGCAGCCCCGACTCGCGACCGGTCAAGCCCGGCGCGGAATTCCTCGATGGAATCCGGGGTGATCCATACGCTAAGACGAACAAGCCGCCGATATGGGTTATGCCGTCGCGCGCATTGGCGTTTTTGGGTTCCCGAGAGCATAAAGCGCTCGACTTGCCACGCGCGGCGGCGAATGCACTGTGGGGAAGGGGTCTGCGTCCGCAGACATGAACGCTCCGAAATCAGACACTGCGCGATGGTTCTCCGAGGAAGTGCAGCCGCACGAATCCTCTCTCCGGTCGTATCTGCACCGGGTGTTCCCCTCGCTGCCGGACATCGACGACCTCGTGCAGGAGTCGTACGCCCGGCTCATCCGGGCGCGTGAGGCGGGGCGGGTGAGCTACGCCAAGGCCTTTCTGTTCACCACGGCCCGCAACGCGGCCCTCGATTTCTTCCGACGCCGGCAGGTCGTGCGCATCGACGGCGTAACCGATCTCGCGGCGCTGTCCGTCATAGAAGATAGGCCGGATGCCGCCGAAACGGTCAGCCGCCAGCAGGAACTCGCGCTGCTCGCGGATGCGGTGAAGACCCTGCCGGAGCGCTGCCGCCAGGTGGTCACACTCCGGCTGCTCTACGCCATGTCGCACAAGGAAATCGCCGCCGAACTCGGCATCTCGGACCAGACCGTGAAGGCCCAGCTCGCCAAGGGCATGCGCCGCTGCGCCGACTACCTTGCCGCCCGGGGCTTGCCGTGAATTCAGGCCGTTTACCACGAAACCCACCAAAGGCCCAAGCCTCCAATCTGTTGGCCCACGGAAGACACGGAAAACACAGAAACCAGACCGATGACATTCGCTGCCTCCTCCCTCCCAAGGGCCATTTCGTGTATTTGGTGTAGTTCGTGGTGATCCGCTCTGCTGCAAAATGAAATCGCATGACCATTCCCGTCCGTCCGACGCCGAGGCCATCGCGGCCACGGCGTCGGCCTGGCTCGCGCAGCGCGACGAGGGGCTCACGCCGGAGCAGGAGGCGGAGTTTGCGCGCTGGCGCTCCGCCAACGTGCGGCACGAGGCCGCCGTGGCGCGGCTCGACGCGACGTGGAGCGCCCTCCAGCAATTGCGCGAGTACCGGCCCGAGGCGGCCCGCCATCCGGACAAGGATCTGCTGCGGACGGCCCCGACCAGCCGCCACGTGGTGCCATTTCCGGCGGCGGTCGCCGCCGCCGCCCTGGCGGCTTCCCTCGTGCTGGCGTGCGCGTGGTGGTTCATCCGCCCGGCGCTGCGGATGGCACCGCCCGACCTCACCTATTCGACGACGGTCGACGGTTACGAGCGCGTGGCGCTCGCCGATGGCTCGATGGTGGAGCTGAACTCGGCGACTGAAATTCAGGTGGCCCTCGGCGCGGCCGAACGGCGCGTGCGCCTGGTGCGCGGGGAAGCGCATTTCACCGTGGCGAAGAATCCGGCGCGGCCGTTTTGGGTCCAGGCGGGTGGGGTGGCGGTGCGCGCGGTCGGCACGGCCTTCAATGTGAAGCTCGGCGGCGAAAACATCGAGGTGCTGGTGACGGAGGGACGCGTCGCTGTGGCGGGGACGGAGGACGGAGGACGGAAGACGGAGGACGGAAGACAGAAGACGGAGGACGGAGGACGGCCTGCCGCCGGGACGGCGCCGGTTTTCCCCACCGAACTGGGTGCGAACGAGCGGGTGGTGGTTCCGCTGGCGCTCGTCCAACCGAAGGTGGCGCCGGTTCCACCGCTCGTCGTGGAAAAGGTCGCGCCGGAGGCGCTGCGCTCGGCACTGGCCTGGCAGGGAGCGCGGCTCATCTTTGTGGATACGCCGCTGGCGGAGGCCGTCGCGCAGTTCAACCGCAGGAACCCGGTGCAGCTCGAGCTGGCCGACGCCGAGCTCGCCACCCTCCCGATCGGCGGCAGCTTCCGCGCCGAAAACGTCGACGCCTTCGTGCGCCTGCTCGACTCCGGGGGCGAGATTACCGTGGAGCGCCCGACCCCCAGCCGGATCGTTCTCCGGAAACTCGTGACGGGAACTAGGCCGCAGTAGATTTTTCGCGTCTCGCGAAAAATCCATAGCCCGACTTCGCCCATGCTTCGTCTGAATTCATGAACGGCCCAATGCGCGGATCCTGCCGCCGCCCCCGGCCGTTCCTGGATGCTGCAAACCGTCACCCCGTATTTTCTCCGCATGTGCCGCTCGGTTGATGCCCTGCGCCGGCTGGTGTTGATGCTCGTACTCGCGGCCTTGGCGCCGGCGGCACCGTCGTCGATTTCCACGCCCGCGGCCGCCAAGCGGAGCTACGACATTCCCGCGGGCGACGCGACGGTGACGCTCCAGCGGTACGTCGAGCAGTCGGGCGAGCAGATTCTCTATGTCGTTCCGACGGTGCGCGGGGTGAAGACCAATGCGGTGAGCGCCAAATGCACCGCGCGTGAGGCGATCGAGCGGATGGTCGCGAAGACGGTACTCATCGTGGTCGAGGATCCCCAGACGGGCGCCGTGATGATCCAGCGGAGCACGCCCTCGCGCGCGCCGCCGGAGGCCCCGTCCGCCCCGCCGCCCGAAACACCCAAGACCGCCCAACCTCAAACCAAAGAACCCTCTCCCAAATCCAATATGAAGAATACCAAACTCGTTGCCTGGCTTCTGGCCATTTTGGGCTCGGCCAGCGCACCAAGCGTGCCGGCACAGACAGTCAATGACGACAGCAAGCGCGTACCAAGCGTGCCGGCACAGACAGTCAATGACGACAGTAAGCGTGGGGACGAGGTCGTAACCCTCAGCCCTTTCACGATCTCTTCCTCAGCAGATACCGGCTACGGTGCTCAGTCGGGCACTTCCGGCCGGCTGGCAGCGGCATACATTGATACTCCGCAAGCGTCGTCTATTGTGACAAGCGAGTTGCTGAAAGTCGCTAATTTGTTCGGCTCAAACGAAGCGTTGAAGTATGTGCCCGGGGTAAGGAATACGTCCATGATCAATGGTACGCAAAATATCCGCGGCCTATCTACAGCCAGCTCCTACACCGATGGTTTCGTGAACTCCGCAACAAATTCTTTTGATACATTCTTTACCGATCGCATCGAAGTCATCAAAGGACCGAGCTCAACGGCGTTTGGGCGCGGCGATCCGGCAGGCTTTATCAATTATATTTCAAAGCGACCGCAATTCAGGCTAGGAGGTGAAATCGGTATCCTCGTTGGAACGGGCAATGACAGGCAGGATACCTATCGCGGTACTTTGGATTACAATGGGTTTCTGACGGCAGACCGTCGGACTGCCTACCGTTTTGTGTCACTATACACTGAGGGAGCGCAATCAAACGATAACTCCGAGTACCGGGGGGGCGGGGCGCAGTTGGCCGTCACGCGCCGCTTCGCTGATGCCAAGGGTAGCGTGGATGTCATCGGCACCTTGAGGCGGTCGACAACTCCCGGCCATGCATATCAAGCCCAGTTGTCCAACCAACACTACCTCGACTTTACCAATTGGGCCACCCTTACCCTGAATGGGCTTCGTACCACTCCCGCCAACTTTGAGCCTTTAGACCCCGACTATGCTCCAGGGCATGACCTCATGGGCATGCATCGCATCGACTTTCGATTGACGGCGATTCTGGATTACAAGCTGTCCGAACATTGGAGAACTCGCCAAGCAGCAAGCCTGCTAAGCTTCGATCTTGATGGCAACTACCGCGCCAACCTTTCCGGCATCAGCCAGGCCGCGGATGGAACTTGGATGCACAATCTGCGACTGTTTGCGTGGCAACAAGACCGCAAGCAGTTGTCCTATCAATCCGACTTGTTGGGAGCATATGAATTCGATCGGATCGGTGGGAAACTGTCGTTACTTGCCGGTGCCGATATCAACTCCATGGACTTCGTTGATTCCACTTTGAGGACGACAAGGACACCGGTCATTCAGCCCTTGTTTGCTTCGAATCGGCAAGTTCACGTGGGGCCCTTTTTGAGAGATCCATCTGAGATTGCGTTAGCAACCACCGGCAGTAACTGGAGCGCCTATGCCCAAGCACAGATTAAGTTCCTGCAGGACAAGGTGCAACTGAGTGGAGCGGTAAGAAGGATTTGGCAAGATACGAGGACGCTGAACCGGGGAAGCGGTGCGGTGACGTCGATCGACCAGCACACGCCCCTGCTTCCAGCATACTCACTTCTGATTAAGCCGAAGGAATGGATGTCGATTTACGTGAGCAGATCCGAACACACTGAACCTGTGACGGTTGCTAGCAAATTTCTCTTTCTCCCTGACGGCGATCCGCGCCTGACCGAGACGCTGGTCAATCAGCCCAAAACCCAGCTCGACGAGGTTGGAGCAAAAGCCACTCTCGTTGGCGGGCGCCTGACCCTTTCGGTGGCCCATTATAAGGTCCAGACTGCAGGCGGCCTTTCTTCATTCCGCCAGTTAATACAAAACCCTGACGGCACGACCGTTGGTTACAATGAGTTTTATGTCAGAAGCGCTCAAGTTAAGGGTTGGGAGGTGGAGGCTTTTGGGCAGATCAACCGGCGATTGACTTTCATGCTGGGGGGCAATTTCGGAACTACCTCTTCTCAAACGGTGACGTGGCTTGGTCAAAAAATTGACGCGCAGCTTGGGCAGATCGGCGATACGGCGTATGGCTACGCTACGTATACTTTCGGACAGAGCCGCTCTGATGGGCTAAGCGTCACCGCAGGCTGGAAGACATATTTCTCCGGGTGGTCAATGTCTATTAGCGGGGCGCCTCGCGGAAAGGGAGTTTATCCCGACAATCTCACGACAGTGGATTTGGGCCTCTCCTATGGCTTCAAGAGGAAGTACGAATTGTTTATTAATGGTAAGAACCTTTTCCACAAAAAGTCGTTACCGCTGGGAGACCAGGCGAATCAGTCTGGCCGGCAGATATTCGCTGGAATAAACGCACGTTTATAAGCCCGTTACTCGACGTGATTCCCACCGATCCTAATTCGGATTTGGTGGGAACCTAATCTGTGTTAGACAGATAAATTTAGGCCCTCCGTTATTTATCTACATGCACATCAATTGGGGCAGCCTCAGTAATTCCGCGACCCTTCCATGATGGCCAATTTTCGATCAATACGATCGACGGTCATAGGCTGCTATGAGAGTCCCCATAAGCAGCAAACATCGGCCAAGAAAATAATCTCAAAAATCTACCAATTCTCATGAACCGTCGTAATTTTTTACATTCAGCAGTCGCTGGCGGCGCTGCCGTCCTGTCTCCTGCTCGGGTTTCCGCGCGCGTCATCACCGAGGGCAATCAACTGAGCGAGCCATCTCGGGAAACGCAGATTATCGAGGACGTGGACGTGGTTGTCTGCGGCGCAGGCCCTGCAGGCGTCACGGCAGCCATCATGGCCGCTCGCGCTGGCTCTAGGGTGAGACTGCTTGAGGTTCATGGCTGCCTCGGAGGCGTCTGGACTGCAGGCCTGCTTTCCCTCGTGCTCGACATGGACAAGCCGGGTTTCAACCAGGAACTTAAGCGCCGGTTGGCCGAACGGGCTCCATTGCATAGCTCCACCCGCAACTATTTTTATGATCCGGAGGAGATGAAGCTTTTGCTGGAGGAACTTTGCGTTCAGGCGGGGGTGAAGGTACAGCTCTTTACGCGCGTGGTTGCGGTGCAGAAAGACGGCTTTAACCGGCTCACTGCTGTAATCACCGAATCGAAGGCTGGCCGCGAGGCCTGGCGGGCACGGGTGTTCATCGATGCCACCGGCGACGGTGATGTCGGGGCGCTTGCCGGCTGCCGCTGGGAGGTAGGCCAGGCTGAGGCCTGTCCGTGCCAGCCGATGACCCTGATGGCCATGGTCGCGATACCGAATCCGGCCGAGCTGAGAAAGTTTGCGACGAGCTCCGATAAAAACTCGAGTTGGCAGACGGTTACAAGAGATGAGTTCCGGAGCGAGCTTGGCCGCGCGGGAATCGAGCCCAGCTACGGGTTGCCGTCCCTGTTTCACGTACGAGAGCGGCTTTTCAATCTGATGATCAACCACGAGTACGCCATTCTTCCCTATGATGCGGATGCTGTGACGCAGGCCACGATGCGCGCGCGCGCCGAAGTGCATCGGGTGGTCCGAGGACTACGCTCACTCGGCGGACATTGGGATGGACTGCAGCTGGTGGCGACGGCGGAACAGATTGGAATCCGCGATGGCAGGCGTATTCGCGGTCGTTATCGGGTAACGCGGGAAGATCTGGTCGCTGGGCGCCGATTGCCCGATGCCGTGACCCGTCCGACTTTTCCGGTGGATATCCACGCTGCGACTCCGGAACAGAACCGGATTGCTGGTGCCACCCTGAACAAGGACATCGAGATGAAGCCTTACGACATTCCGTTGCGCGCCCTGATCGCCGCCGACGTCGACGGCCTGATGATGGCCGGACGATGCATCAGCGGCGACTTCGTTGCGCACGCAAGCTATCGAGTGACCGGAAACGCGGTGGCGATGGGCGAGGCGGCGGGCGTGGTGGCGGCGCTAGCCGCCACCAGCGGGCGGCTGCCGCAAGAGATTCCCTGGGAAGAGGGCGTTTCCCTGCGATCGAAACTGTGGTCGAGCGCAGGTGGAGCCGGCGGATAGTGGTCGTGCGACCACGGATTACACGTAACCGTGCAGTACTCGAGTGGAAGCTGTGAAAGCGCATTCAGCTCCCGCGTCCGACACGGCCAAAAAAACACCACGATCTAAATCAATACACGATCCACGGCAGCAGCTACTCCACAGGAATCAGTCCCTATGAACTCCATCCCCGCCATCCTTACCACGCTCGGGGCGGCGCTTTCTGCATTATCGATGCAGGTTTACGCTGCTGCTACTCCGAAGCCCAATGTGCTGTTCATCGCCGTGGACGACCTCAACACGCGAGTCGGCTGTTACGGCGATCCGATGGTCAAGACACCCAACCTTGACGGTTTGGCGCGCCGCGGCGTCCGCTTTGAGCGCGCCTATTGCCAGTTCCCCCTGTGTAATCCTTCGCGCGCATCGCTCCTGCTTGGGCGGTATCCGACCACGACAAAAACGATCGACTTCGCTCGGCCTGCATTACTGGAACGCGATTGGGTCACACTCACCGAATATTTCAGGCTCAGCGGTTATCAGGTGGATTTACGTGGCAAGATTTATCATCACGCTGAACCTGCGCCTTGGTCTTCGGGTGAGGAGGCGGTCCACCGGGAACAGGAAGCACATCGTAAGATGACCAGTGACTCGCTGAGCTGGGGGCCATTCCGTTCACTGGCTCCACCGCCAACAGGTACAGTAAAGAGGTTCCTTACCTGGGCAGGCATATATGGTGCCGTGCCTGATTCCGAGATGGTTGGTGCCGAGGCGAACGCCAAGGCCTACGAGTGGACTGCCGATGTGAAGAATGCCAGCCAAGCTATCGAGCTGATGCAGCGAAACGCAAAATCAAACCAACCCTTCTTTCTCGCACTCGGTTTCTACAAACCCCACGTGCCTTTTGTGGCACCCAAGCGTTTCTTTGATCTCTATCCGCCGGAGAAGATTCCCTTGCCGGAGGACTTTGCGCCCACTCCCACGGCTGCTGATAACGTCCCGCGCTATGCCCTGCGTTACAATTTAAGCAATTTCTTTCAGGAGCATGTGACGCCAGAGCGGGCACGTGAAGCCATTGCAGCCTACTACGCCTGCACCACATTTATGGACGAGCAACTGGGCCGGGTCCTGGATGAACTGGATCGGCTGGGCCTGCGTGAGAACACGATTATCGTGCTCTTCGGTGATCATGGCTTTCATCTGGGTGAGAAAGGTATGTGGTCCAAGGGCACGCTGTTCGACGTGTCGGCCCGTGCTCCGCTTATCATCGTTGATCCAAGAAAACAGACGGCCGGTCAAGCGTCGCCACGCACAGTTGAGTTCGTGGACATCTACCCGACGCTGGTCGAACTATGCGGGCTGGCAGAGCCACCGGGATTGGAGGGTACAAGCCTCGTGCCTTTGCTCAACAATCCTCAACTCGCCTGGGAACGGCCCGCCTACACACTGGTGGCACGTGAAGATTGGCTCGGACGTTCCGTGCGCACGGAACGCTGGAGCTATAACGAATGGGATTATGGCCGCCGTGGCGTGGAACTCTACGATTTGTAGGCCGATCCGCTTGAAACCAGGAACCTCGCGCAAGATACTCGGCACGCGGCTGATATTGCCGATCTACACAGGCTTCTTCGCGATGGGCCCATTGCAGGAGAATCTCCAATCCGGACAATCCTGAGTAATTTGGACGGCGGAAACCCCTCCCGGATCCGATCCCCCTGAAAATCCAGTTTCCTATCGGTAAATCCAGTTTCCTTGGCGCCAGCCAAAGCCCGATGAGACGGGATGGCGCTCTAACCAACAACGAAAGGACAGCGACAGAGAATGAGCGAACGAAAGTCTCAACTGAAACCCTGCGGGAACCAACCCGTCCGGCAAAGCCTGACCAGCAGCCGGAAGCGAGCCTTGGCTGGCGTCCGAAATGGCGCCTTCAAGCGTAGGCCGCGAACTGCAAAGCCGTGTGATTGAGCCCCGAAATGGATTATATCGGTGGAGCCTGCGTGGTAGGAAATTCGTGGGCAGTATGGAGGCACCATTACGGTCTGGCGCTGAAGTCCGCCCGGGGTCTGAGAGCAGGGCAGAGCAGTATAGGGTTTCTCGGGAAGCTGGGAGAGCCTCCTGTTACCACTTGGCTACCGCGCCCTTTGGGGGATGCGGAAAGTCGCGCGGCGGTCGCGCCACCGCAAGCCGAAACACGACCCGCCGCCGCGCTTTAGAACCGCAGCGCCGGGTTCGGATGCCCGCAGCGCGGGCACGGCGTGCTCCCCCCGGCCCGGGGAGCCCCGTAGACCGCATCACACCGCACGCAGTGGTGCGCGGACAGCCGCGCCGCGGCCCCGCCCCGCCGCTCCCGGCGCTCGTAGAATGCCCACAGCACCCCGAGGACGCCGAGGCCGAGGCCCGCAAGCACGGCCATTCCGGTGGAGAGCGGGAACATCCGCCAGCGCTACCGGTGCCCTGGCGCCCGCGCGAACCAAAAAAAGGCGCCGGACCAAACGGTCCGGCGCCCGGGAAACGAACCTAGACGAGGCTCAGGCCTTCGTCTCGCCCGCGGCCGGAGCCGGGGCTTCCGCGGCAGGGGCGGCGGTCTCGGCCGGCGCGCTCGCCTTGGCCTTGCCCTTGCCCTTCGCGGCGCGGCGGCCGGAAGACTTCTTGTAGCCCGGATCGTCCGCCTTCACGAACTCGATCAGGGCCATCTCCGCGGCATCGCTGATGCGGCGGGCCCCGAGCTTGTAGATGCGGGTGTAGCCGCCGGCACGCTGGGCGAACTGCTGGTGCAGCTCGTTGAAGAGCTTCGTCACCGCGTCCTCATTGCGGATGTCCGCGAGGACGAGGCGGCGCAGGTGGACCGCGTCCTTCTTCTCGGCCTTGGCGGCGGCGTGCTTGGCCTTGGTGACGGCCTTCTCGATGAAGGGACGCAGGGCCTTGGCCTTGGTCAGGGTGGTCTCGATCCGCCCGTGCTCGATGAGCGAGGCGGCGAGGTTGGAGAGCATCGCCCGGCGGTGCTCGCGGGTGACGCCCAGGGAGGCGTGGTGCTTGTTGTGACGCATGGTGGGTTGGGTTCAGCCCGCCTCCGATCGGCAATCCGGCCGCAGCGTGGGGCGGCGACGGACGGCGCGCAGGCGGGGAAAGGGGGGCCGCGCGGGCCGGACCGTTCGTGGTCCGGCCCGCGCGGCGGGAGGGATCAGGCTTCCTTCTTCGCCTCGAGGAGGCGCTCGTCGAACTTCATCCCGAGCGAGAGCCCGAGGGCCTCGAGCTTCTCCTTGATCTCGTTGAGCGACTTCTTGCCGAAGTTGCGGTACTTGAGCATCTCCTGCTCCGTCTTCATCGCGAGCTCGCCGACCGTGGTGATGTTCGCGTTGTTCAGGCAGTTGGCGGCGCGGACCGAGAGCTCGATCTCGTTCACCGACATATTGAGCAGCTTGCGGAGCTTGTTCTGCTCCTCGCTCACCTCGGAGTGCTGGTTCTCAAACTCGTACTGCTCCTCGCTCACCCGGTCGAAGACGTCCAGGTGATGCTTCAGGATCGAGGCCGACTGCTTGAGGGCGTCGTCCGGCGTGATGCGGCCGTCCGTCCAGACCTCGAGGATCAGCTTGTCGTAATCCGTGATCTGGCCGACGCGGGTCGCCTCGACGGCGTACTTGACCAGGCGCACGGGGGAGAAGAGCGAGTCGATCGGGATGACGCCGATGGGCTGGTCCTCCTTCTTGTTGGCCTCGCCGGGGAAGTATCCGCGCCCGGTCTTGATCTCGATCTCGGCCTCGAAGGCCCGCTTGTGGTCGAGCGTGCAGATCACCTGCTCCGGGTTCATCACCTTGATGTTGGCGTCGGACTGGATGTCCGCCGCGGTGACCGCCCCGGCCTTGGTGGCGCGGATGAGCAGGGAGATCGGTTCGCGTTTCTGCGAGACGATGAGGATCTTCTTCAGGTTGAGGACGATGTCGGTGACGTCCTCGACGACCCCGTCGATGGACTGGAACTCGTGGTTCACGCCGTCGATCTTGATGGAGGAGATGGCGGCGCCCTCGATGGAGCTCAGCAGCACCCTCCGGAGGGAGTTGCCGATGGTGTGGCCGTAGCCGGCCTCAAAGGGCTCCGCGATGAACTTCGCATAGGTGGGCGTGGCGCCCTCCTCGACCTTGGTGAGCTTGCTGGGGAGTTCGAACTTTCCGAGGCGTTTTGGCATGGCGGGGGAGTTCTGCAGGTGAAGAAACGTGGGTGGGACCGGGGCCGCGCTTAGAACCGCGAGTAGAACTCGACGATGAGCTGCTCGTTGACCTCCTGCGTCATCTCCTCGCGCGTGGGGAGGCGGACGACGGTGGCCTTGAAGGCCTCGGGATTCATCGTGAGCCAGCCCGGCACGTTCCGGATGCGGTTCTCCTCGAGGCAGCGGGTGGCCAGCTGGCGCGAGGCCGGGGTGTTCTTCACCTCGATCTCATCGCCGGCCTGCACATTGTAGCTCGCGATGTCGACCTTGTGGCCGTTCACGCGGATGTGCCCGTGGTTGACGAACTGGCGGGCCGCGGCGCGGCTCTTGGCTAGGCCGAGGAGGTAAACGGTGCTGTCGAGGCGGGTCTCGAGAAGCTGCAGGAAGCGCTCGCCGGTGACGCCGCGCTCGCGCTTGGCGATCTCGAAGACGCGGCGGAATTGGCGCTCCAGCAGGCCGTAGATGTAGCGGAGCTTCTGCTTCTCATTGAGGCCGACGGCGTACTCGGAGACCTTCCGGCGGAGCTTCGGGCCGTGCTGGCCGGGCGGATAGCCGCGGCGCTCGAGCGCCTTGCCGGAGCCGAGCAGGTGCTGGCCGAAGCGGCGGCTGATGCGGGTGGTGGGGCCGGTGTAACGAGCCATGGTAAATCCTGGTGCGAAGGGTTGTGGAGGGGGCGCGCGGGCTTAGACGCGGCGGCGCTTGCGGGGACGGCACCCGTTGTGCGGGATGGGCGTCACATCGACGATGGAGGTGATCTCCAGGCCGATGGCCTGGAGGGCGCGGATGGCCGAGTCGCGGCCGAGGCCGGGACCGGACACGCGGATCACGACATCCTTCAGGCCGTGAGACATCGCGTTGCGCGCGGCGTCCTGGGCCACCACCTGGGCGGCGTACGCGGTCGACTTGCGGGAGCCGCGGAAGTTGCACTTGCCGGCGGAGGACCAGGCGATCACGGCGCCCTTTTGGTCGGTGATCGAGACGATCGTGTTGTTGAAGGAGGCGAGGACGTTGGCGACGCCGGAGATGACGTTCTTCGAGCCCTTGGCCTTACGGACCTTGATCGCGCCAAGCTCCTCCTTGAGGAGTTCCTCGGCCGTCGGCTGGCGCGCCACGCCGTGGACCATCTCCTCGGGCTTGGCGGGCGCGGCGGCCTCGGCGGGCGCGGCGCCCTCGCCGCCCTCAGCACCGGGCTTCGCCGCCTTGTCAGCGACGGCCTTCGGGGCCTTAGCCTTCTTCTCGGCGGGGGCGGCAGCCGGGGCGCCTTCGGCGGCGGGCTTGGCGGGCTTCTCTTTCTTGGGGGCGGACTTTTCTTCGGCCATGACGATAAGGGATTAGACTTCCTTGGCTTTCGTGACACCAACGGTCTTGCGCGGGCCCTTGCGGGTACGGGCGTTGGTGCTGGTGCGCTGACCGCGGACCGGGAGGCTGCGGCGGTGGCGGATGCCCCGGTAGCAGTTGATCGCCTGCAGGCGCTTCAGGTTCGCGGCGATCTCACGCCGCAGGTCACCCTCCAGCACCCACTTGTGGTCGGTGATCAGGTGCAGGATCTTGTTCAGCTGCTCCTCGGTCAGGTCTTGCGCCCGCATATCGGGGTTCAGGCCCGCTTCCTTGACGAGCTGATCGGCCCGCGTGGGCCCGATCCCGTTGATGTAACGTAGGGAGTACGCGACTTTCTTCTTCGCGGGAATTTCAACGCCGAGGAGACGAGGCATATGAGGAACGGATGGGTTAGGTGGAAACTGTGGAAGGGAAAAGGGAGGTGAATCTTGGAGCCGGACTAGACACCGGGCGGGCGCGGGACGGTCAGGATCTCGGGACCCGCGTCCGTCGTCAGCACGGTATGCTCGAAGTGGGCGGAAGCCGAACCGTCGGCGGTGACGACCGTCCAGCCGTCCGCGAGGGTTTTGGTGCGGTACCCGCCGGCGTTGACCATCGGCTCGATCGCCAGGGTCATCCCGGGACGGATGCGGTCGCCGGTGCCCCGGCGGCCGAAGTTCGGGATCTCCGGGGGCTCGTGCATCCGCACGCCCACCCCGTGCCCGACCATTTCCCGCACCACGTTGAAGCCCGCGGCCTCGACGTGCTGCTGGATCGCCGCCGAAATGTCGCCGATGCGCTGGCCCACCCGCGCCTGCTGGATGCCGCGGTCAAGGGCCTCCCGGCTCACCTGCAGCAACCGGGCGCGCTCCGGGGAGATCAACCCCACCGGTACGGTGCAGGCATTGTCCCCGACGTAGCCCTCGTGCCAGACCACGATGTCCAGCGAGACGATATCCCCGTCGCGCAACACCCGCCGCAGGGACGGGATGCCGTGCACCACCTCCTCGTTGACCGAGATACAGGTGTGCGCCGGATAACGCCGGGATCCGTGCTGGTAGCCGTAACAGGCGCTGCGGGCGCCCAGGCGGGCGATCGCCGCCCGGCCCGCTTCTTCCAAGTCCTGGGTCGCGACGCCGGGCCGGACCAGCGGCTTGAGTTCCTCAAGCACGGTCGCGGCGATGGCGCACGCGGCACGCATCCGGGCGATCCCCTCGGCGTTCTTGAGCGGGATCGTCACGGTTGCGCGGGGACGGCCGGCTCCTGGAGGAGACCGAGCGTCCCGTAGTGTTCGACCAGCGCCGCAGGGGCGCCGGGGCCGGCGAGAACGGCGCTCAGCGCCTCCCCGCGGGTTTCCAACCATTCGTCGAACACCTTGGCTTGGAGCAGCGTAGCCGGGAAGTCCGTGAGGACAAAGCCCGCATCAGGTTTGCGCGCGAAGAACCACCGGCGCATCAGCGCCAGCAGGGCAACTTCATCCTTCCGGCCCGGAGAGGCCGCAAGGGGCGAAATCCCCCGCCCCTTCAGGAGAGCGGGAGAGACGTGCTCAAGATTCAAAGAACGAAAAGAGGAGAGAAACCCACCCTCCCCGGACGAACCGAGGAGGACGACCTTGGTCTGGGCGGCGGGGCTGAAACCCACCGAGTGGGCAGCGATGCCAGCCTCGGCCAAGGAAGTAAAGGCCTTATTTCAAAAAGGCCTTGTAAGCCCAGATCGCGGTGCCGAGCAGCAGCAGGCCGAGCATCGGGAGGGCGAGCTTCATCACCGCCTCCTGGCTCAGGGCCTCGCCGGCTGAAGCCTGCTGCGGGCCCGCGCTGCGCGCCCGGATCCGGCCCTTCTTGAGGAAGCCGTCGTAGTGCCGCTGCAGGAGGAAGGTCTCGATCTGGCGCATCGTGTCGAGGATCACGCCCACCGTGATCAGCATCCCCGTGCCCCCGAAGAAATACGCGATGCGCGTCGGCACGTTCAGCTCGAAGAGCAGCACGTCCGGCATAATCGCGATCACGGTCAGGAAGATCGCGCCCGCCAGGGTCAGGCGCGTCATAATGTAGTCCAGGAACTGGGCCGTCGGCTCCCCCGGGCGCACACCTGGGACGTAGCCGCCGTACTTCTTCAGGTCGTCCGCGATCTGGATCGGCTTGAACATCACCGACACCCAGAAGTAGCTGAAGAACAGGATCAGGGTCGTGTAGAGCGCGTAGTAGGTCCAATGGCCGCGCAGCAGGTTCTGCGAGAACTCGGTGAGGAACTTCAGGTTGTAGGTCGCGCCGATCCACGAGAAGATCTGCTGCGGGAAGAGCAAAATGGCGCTGGCGAAGATGACGGGCATCACGCCCGAGTAGTTCACCTTGAGGGGCAGGAACGAGCTCTGGCCGCCCATCACCTTGTTGCCGACCACGCGCTTCGCGTACTGCACCGGGATCTTCCGCTGGGCCTGCACCACAGCGATGATGCCCATCGTGACCACGATGAAGAGGGTCAGCATCACCACGGCCTGCGGGACGCCGAGGCTCGTGCCGGTGCCGACGGGCTTGAAGAAGAGGCTGTAGGTCTGCTGGGCGGCGCCGGGGATGTCCGCCAAAATGCCCACCGTAATCAGCAAAGAGACGCCATTACCGATGCCTCGCTGGGTGATCTGCTCACCCAACCACATCAGGAGCATCGTGCCCGCGGTCATAAAGATGACGGAGGTCAGGATGAAGCTCCACTTGCTGATGATCACGATCGGCCCGTAGGTGGAGACGTCGTACCCGGGGAAGAGCTGGCCGGGGTTGTTCAGCGCCAGGATCAGCAGGGTGCCCTGGATGAGGCAGATGAGCACCGTCGCGTAGCGGGTGTACTGGGTCAGCTTCTGCCGGCCGACGTCACCCTCCTGCTGGAGGCGGCTGAGCGCCGGCACCACCGCGGTCATCAGCTGGAAGATGATCGAGGCGCTGATGTACGGCATAATGCCCAGCGCGGCGATCGCGCCCTTGGTCAGGGCGCCGCCGGTGAACATATTGTACAACCCGATGAGGTTGCCCGCGCCCGTGGCCGCCTGCTCGGAGAAGAACTTCTGCAGCGGCGCCGGATCGATGCCCGGCAGCGGAATGATCGAGGCGACCCGCGAGACGAAGAGCAGCGAAAGGGTATAGAAGATGCGCGAGCGCAGCTCCGGAATCTTCAGGGAATTCGTAAAGGCGGAAAACACAGCGGGAGGGATTGCGAGGGAGGGCGCCGGGAGCCGCCCCACCCCGCCGCGACCACGGGGGCCGGGACGGGGGGAACGGGAAGGGGGACGATACGGGGGTTCAGGCCACGATGGCCTGGCCACCGGCCTTTTCAATCTTGGCCTTGGCCGAGCCGGAGAACCGGGCCGCCGTGACCTTCAGGGCCCGGCCGAGCTCGCCGTCGCCGAGGATCTTGACGGAGGTCTCGCCCGCCCGGATCAGGCCGTGGGTCGCGAGCACGCCGGCGTCAACCTCGGTCACCGCGGCATCGAGGCCCGCGAGGGCACCGATGTTGACCACGGCGGTCTCGACCCGGTGGTTGTAGTTGTTGAACCCGCGGTGCGGGAGCTTCCGGTAAAGGGGCATCTGACCGCCTTCAAAGCCGGGGCGGATGCTGCCGCCGGAGCGGGCCGTCTGGCCCTTGCCGCCCTTGGTGCTGGTCTTGCCGTGGCCGCCGCCTTCGCCGCAGCCGACGCGCTTCTTGCGGTGCACCGCACCGGGGACGTTCTTCAGTTCGTGGAGCTTCATGGGATTTCCTCAGGGCGCCGCCCGGGCGCTGGTGGGCCGGGGCGACTCGGATGGTGAATGGGACAGGGAGGGAACGGACTCAGGCGGTCTGACGGACCTGGGCGACGTCCGCGGCGAGGCGGAGCTTCCGCAGGCCATCGAGGGTGGCGTGGACCACGGCGATGTGGTTGGAGGAGCCCATCGACTTGGTGAGGATGTTCTTCACCCCCGCCGCCTCGAGGACCGCACGCACGCCGCCGCCGGCGATCAGGCCGGTGCCGGGCGAGGCCGGGCGCAGGAGCACCTTGCCGCCGTCGTACTGGCCGAACACATCGTGCGGGATCGTGTCGCCCTTGAGCTTCACGCTCACGAGGTGCTTGTGGGCGTTCGCGGTGCCCTTCTTGATGGCGTCCGGGACCTCGTTGGCCTTGCCGTAGCCGATGCCGACGCGGCCCTTGCCGTCGCCGACCACGGCGAGCGCCGCGAAGGAGAAGCGGCGACCGCCCTTCACGACCTTGGCGCAGCGGTTGATGAAGACGACCTTCTCGATCATCGAGGGACCCTCGCCCTCCTGGGGCTTGTCCCGCGAGTCACGGCGGCCGCCATCGCGGCGGGGACCGCGCCCGCCACCGGGTCCACGGAAGCCACCGCCACCCCCACGACCCTCGCGCGCGGGGCGCTCGGGCGCGGCAACCGGGGCAGCCGGGGCGGCCTCCACCGGGGTCACAACAGTCTCAAAAGAATTTTCGGTGCTCATGCGGTGCTTAGAATTGGAGCCCGCCCTCGCGCGCGGCGTCGGCGAACGTCTTGACCTTGCCGTGATAGGGGGCGCCGCTGCGGTCGAAGACCACCGCGGTGATGCCCGCCGCCTTGGCCTTGGCGGCGAAGGCCTGGCCCAGCGCCTTCGCGCCCGCCAGATTGGCCTTCAGCTTCTGCTCGCGCAGGGCGGAATCGAGGCTCGAGAGGAAGACCAGCGTCGCGCCGGCCTCGTCGTTGATCGCCTGGGCGTAGACGTGCTTGGAAGTGAAACGGACCGCGAGACGCGGACGGGCGGCCGTCCCGTTCACCTTCTTGCGGATGCGCCAGCGACGGTTCTGCAGCAGGCGGGCTTTGTTGATGGTTTTCATTCTGGATTCTCCCGGCCTTAGGCCACGGTCTTGCCTTCCTTGCGGCGGACGCGTTCGCCCACGATGCGGACACCCTTGCCCTTGTAGGGCTCCGGCGGGTAGTAGCTGCGGATCTCCGCGGTCACCGCCCCCACCAGCTGCTTGTCCGCGCCCTCGACCTTCAGCTTCGTCTGGTCAGTCACGGTCACCTTGATCCCCTCCGGGATCGTCATCAGGATCGGGTGCGAGTAGCCCAGCGCGAGGTCCAGCTGGTTGCCCTTGAGGTTGGCCTTGAAGCCCACCCCCTGGATCTCCAGCTCCTTCGCGTAGCCCTCGGTGACGCCCTTGACCATGCCAGCGACCACGGAACGCGCGGTGCCGTACATCGCCCGGGCGAAACGGGTCTCCTCGGTCGGAGCGAAGGTGACATTCTTGTCGGCCACCGTCACCTTGACGGCGGGGGCGAAGGCCTTTTGTACCTTGCCCTTGGGGCCCTCGACCAGCACGGTCCCGCCGGTGACGGAGACCTTGACCTTGTCGGGGATGGAAACGGGTTGTTTGCCGATGCGGCTCATGGATGGGATTGGGTCAGCAGCGGCTTACCAGACGTTGCAGAGGAGCTCCCCGCCGGCCTTCTGGCGGCGGCAGTCGGCGTCCTTCAACACGCCCTTAGAGGTGGACACGATCGCAATCCCAAGGCCGTTCACGACCCGGGGCACATCGGTGTAGGCGTAATACAGACGGCGGCCCGGCGCGGAGACGCGGGCCAGGCCGGTGATGGCGGGGGCGCCGGCCACGTACTTCATCTTCGCCACCAGCGTCGGGTGGCCCTGGGCATCCGTACCCTTGCTGAAGTCGGCCACGTAGCCCTCGGCCTTGAGGATGCCCAGGATGCTTTCCTTGAGCTTGGAATGCGGGATCACGCAGTCATCTAGACGCGCCTTGGAGGCGTTCCGGAGCCGGGTGAGGAAGTCGCTGATCGGATCGGTCATGTTGGATGGAGATCGAGAGGCGGTCGGCGGGTCATATCCGGGGGACCCGAAGGTCCCCACCCCCGCCGGCCAAGAGGGAAATCACCAGGAGGACTTGGTCACGCCGGGGATCTTGCCGGCAAGGGCGAGTTCGCGGAACTGGATACGGGACACGCCGAACTTGCGGTTGTAGGCGCGGGGGCGGCCGCTGAGGGAGCAGCGGTTGCGGACGCGCACGGGGGACGAGTTGCGCGGCAGCTTCTGCAGCTTCTTCTGCGCCGCGAAAAACTCCTCGTCGGTCGTGGCGGGATTGATCAGGGCGGCCTTCAGTTCGGCACGCTTCGCGGCGAACTTGGCGACGAGGCGGATGCGCTTCTGGTTGCGCTCGAGGGCGGAGGTCTTCGGCATGACGAAAGGGGTCGGGTTAGGCGGCCTTGGCGGCGGATTCCACGCGGCGGAACGGCATCCCGAGCAGCCGCAGGAGCTCGCGCCCCTCGTCGTCCGTCTGGGCCGTGGTCACCAGCGTGAGGTCAAGACCGATGTGCTTCTTGACGTTCTCCACCGTGATCTCCGGGAAGATCGAGTGATCGGTGATGCCCAGGTTGTAGTTGCCCTGGCCGTCGAACTTGCTCGGTACGCCGCGGAAGTCGCGAATCGTCGGCAGCGCCACCGCCAGCAGGCGGCAGAGGAATTCCCACATCGCGTCGCCGCGCAGCGTCACGTGGCAGCCCACGACCTGACCCTGCTTCAGCTTGAAGTTGGCGATCGCCTTGCGCGAGCGGGCGAGCACGGGCTTCTGGCCGGCAATCTGGGCGATGTCGCGCTGGATGTCCGCGATCTGGTTCTTGTCGGCATCGGCATCAATGCCGGTGTTGATCGCGATCTTCACCAGACGCGGCACCTCGTGCCGATTCTTGTAGCCCCGGCTACGGGTGAGCTCGGGGATCACCTGCTCGAGGTAAAGCTTCTTCAGACTGGGAACGTAGCTCATTGTAGGTGTCCGGGATTACCGACCCCGGACGAAAGGATTGCGAAGGGAGGAGGGAAAAGGGCGAAGAATCGCGGGGAAGAACCGGGAATGGCAAGCGCCGTCTCGGCGATCAGGCGGTGGCGGCGGCCGGCTTGCGGCGGCGGCTGGCGTCAAAGTCCTTTTGCAGCATCAGGTTGCTGATATGGATCGAGCCCTCGCGTTCGGCGATGGAGCCCTGCGGATGCTCCTGGGACTTCTTGAGGTGGCGCTTGATCATCGCCAGGCCCTCGACCCGCGCGCGCTCCTTGGCGGCGAGAATCTCGAGCACCTTGCCGGACTTGCCCTTCTGGGCCCCGGCGATGACGACCACCTGGTCGCCGCGTTTGACGTGGAACTTCTGCATGTTAGAGGACCTCCGGGGCGAGCGAGATGATCTTCATGAAGTTCCGCGCGCGGAGCTCGCGGGCGACGGGGCCGAAGATACGGGTGCCCTTGGGGTTGTTGGTCGCGTCGATGATGACGATCGCGTTGCTGTCGAACCGCAGGTAGCTGCCGTCCGCGCGGCGGATCGGGGCCTTGGTGCGGACAACGACGGCCTTCGCCACCTCACCCTTCTTCACTGTGGCGTCGGTCGTGCTCTCCTTGATGTGCACGGTGACGACGTCTCCGACGTGGGCATAAGGGGTGTTTTGCCCCATCCGTTGGATGAGGGCGGCCTTGCGGGCGCCGGTATTGTCGGCGACCTCGAGAATGGAACGCAGTTGGATCATGGCTCTTCCTTCGGGACGGGGCGGGTTCAGCCCTTCGTCGGGGCGGCGGGGGCGGCCTCGGCGGGCTTGGTGGTCTTGGTGGGCACGGCGGCGGCAACATCCGCCTCGCTGATCGCAGCACCCTCGGCCGAAACGGCCTTCTGGAGCACGGCAACCACGCGCCAGCGCTTCAGCCGGCTGAGGGGGCGGGTCTCCATCACCTCCACCTTGTCGCCCACGCGCGTCTCGTTCGCCTCGTCGTGGACGTGGAGAACGGTCTGGCGGTTGACGACCTTGTGGTACAGGGGATGGGGGGTCTTGTAGGCGACGGTGACCTTGATGGACTTGTCGCCCGAGCGGCTCGAAACGAAGCCGACCTGGGTCTTGCGCGTGCTGCGCGCGGCGGGAGCGGGAGAGGACATGGCGGGGGGGACGGGTAGGCGTCTCAGGCGGCCTTCGGCGCCTGGGCCTTCTTCTGGTTGAGGATGGTCTCGAGGCGGGCGATGTCCTTGCGGAGGGCACGCAGCTCGTGGGTCTTCTCGACCTGGCCCGTCTGCTTGCGCAGGCGGAGCTGGAGCAGCTGACCGCGGATGTCGCGGAGCTTGGTCGAGATCTCGGCGGGCGCGAGTTCGCGGATTTCCTTGGAAGTCATAGCGGCGGAACGGGTTGTCGGCTTAGGCTTGGGCGGCCTCGCGCGAGATGAAACGACAGTGGAAGGGCAGCTTGGCGTCCGCCAGGCGGAACGCCTCGCGGGCGACCGTCAGGGGTACACCGGCGAGTTCGAAGAGCACCGCGCCGGGCTTGATCACCGCGACGTAGTACTCGACCGGGCCTTTGCCTTGGCCCATTCGAACCTCGGCGGGCTTCTTGGTCACCGGCTTGTGCGGGAAGACGCGGATCCAAAGCTTACCCTTGCGCTTCAGGTGGCGCGAGATCGCGACGCGGGCGGCCTCGATCTGCTGCCCGGTCATCGGGCCGCGGGTGAGGGACTGGAGACCAAACTCACCGAAAGCGAGGGTGTTGCCGCGCTTGGCGTTGCCGGCGCGGGATCCCTTCTGCGACTTGCGGTATTTGGTGCGGGCGGGGGCGAGAGCCATAGGAGAATTCTCCGGTTAAGTGGTTGGGCGGGCGGCTCAGGAGTTGTCGGACTCCTGCTTGCAGATCCAGCACTTGACGCCGATCTTGCCGTAGACGGTGAGGGCCTCGGCGAACCCGTAATCGATGTTCTCGCGGAGGGTGTGCAGCGGCACGCGGCCCTTGCGCTGCCACTCGCGGCGGGCGATGTCGGCGCCGCCGAGGCGGCCCGAGCACTGGATCCGGATGCCTTCGGCACCGAGGGCCATCGCCATCTCGACGGCCTTCTTCATCGCGCGGCGGAAGGCGATGCGGCGCTCCAGCTGGAGGGCCACGTTCTCGGCCACCAAGGCGGCCTCGATCTCGGGCTTCTTGACCTCCTGGATGTCCAGCAGGATCTCCTTGCCGGTCAGCTTGGCGAGCTCCTCCTTGATCTTCTCGATCTCCTGGCCCTTGCGGCCGATGACGATGCCGGGCCGAGCGGTGTAGATCTTGACCCGCACCCGGTTCGAGGCGCGTTCGATGAAGATGCGCGGCACGGAGGCCTGCTTCAGCTTCTCCATCAGCTTGGTGCGGATCAGCTGGTCCTCGGCGAGCAACCGGCCGAATTCCTTCTTGCCCGCGTACCAGCGGGACTGCCAGTTGCGGCGGACGGCGAGGCGGAAACCAACGGGATTTGTCTTTTGGCCCATGGGAAAATGGAATTACGAGTTGTCGGTGCCGTCCGAGAGGATGATACGAATGTGGGACATCTTCTTGCGCCGGGGCATCGCGGTGCCGCGGGCGCCCGCCTTGAAGCGCTTCAGCACGGGGCCGTTCTCGATGACCGCGCTGCGCACGGTCAGGGAATCGGCCGAGAGGTTGCGGTTGTTCTCGGCGTTCGCGATCGCGCTCTTGAGCGTCTTGGCGATCAGGCGCGCGGACTTGCGCGGCACGAGGCTCAGGAACTCGACCGCCTCCGCGGCCGGACGGCCTTGGATGGTGCGGGCGACCTCGCGCATCTTCTTGGGCGACATGCGCGCGTAGCGAGTGAGGGCTTGGACTTCCATGGTGGCTTGAGGATTCCGGCGGGAAAGGCCGGCGATAACGGCGCGGGGCGCCTTACCCTTTGGTTGGTCGATCTGGGTTAAGATTTGAGGAGCTTCAGGAGGGCGACGTCCCCGGGACGGACCGCTTGGTCCGCCGCCAGGCGGGTGATGAGGGCGGCGCTGACCGCGGGCCGGAGCGCGACGAGGATGACCTCGCCGATCTCGCGACCATCGCGGACCAGCCGGCAGAGCATCCCCTGCCGCAGGCCGCCGTCGAACCCGGCATCGAGGACCACGAGGTCCGCGACGCTTCCCGCTTCCACCGCCAGCACGGTGCCGGCACGGGGCGACGCCGCGGCCGCGGCCGCCGCGACCGGGAGCACACCCGCCAGGAAGAGGGAAAGGAGACGACGCATCGGTAAAATCAGATTTCCTTGCGGGTCATCCCGCCGTGCGCCTTGAACACGCGGGTCGGGGCGAACTCCCCGAGCTTGTGCCCGACCATGTTCTCGGTGACGTACACCGCGACGAACGCCTTGCCGTTGTGCACGCTGAACGTGTGGCCGACGAAGTCGGGGGTGATGGTCGAACGGCGGGACCAGGTCTGGATCGGCTTCTTGGTGCCGGCCTTGACCGCCTTCTCGATCTTCTCGAGCAGGTGGTAGTCGACAAAGAAGCCCTTCTTGATGGAACGTGCCATGGTACGGAGGGGGCTGGATTACTTCTGACCGCGCGGCTTGCGGCCGTTGTGGTGGACGATGATCTGGGCGTTCGACGGCTTGGAGCGGCGCCGGGTCGGGAAACCCTTGGCCAGCTGGCCCCACGGGGACACCAGCTGCTGGCGGCCGCCACCGCCCTTGGACTTGCCCTGACCGCCACCGTTGGGGTGATCGACCGGGTTCATCGCCATACCGCGGACCGTCGGGCGGATGCCGAGCCAGCGGGACCGGCCGGCCTTGCCGAGGGACTGCTGGTTGTGGTCGCCGTTGCCCACCTCACCGATCGTGGCGCGGCACTTGGCGTTCACGTGGCGCAGCTCGCCCGAGGGCATCTTGAGCGTCGCCTGACCCTCCTCGACGGCCACCAGCTCCAGGCTGGCACCGGCGCTGCGGGCGATCTGCGCGCCGCGACCCGGCACGAGCTCGACGCAGTGCAGGCGCGTCGAAGGCGGGATGATCGCCAGGGGGAAGTTGTTGCCGACCGTGTAGTCGTTGGTCGTGGCCTTGTCGGAGGTCACGATCGTGTCGCCTACCTTGAGGCCCTTCGGGGCCAGGATATAGGCCTTCACGCCGTCGTTGTAAGCGATCAGGGCGAGGTTGGCCGAGCGATTGGGATCGTACTCGAGGGCCTGGACGCGGGCGGGCAGGTCGAGCCGGGACCGCTTGAAGTCCACGATCCGGTACAGCTGCTTGTGGCCGCCGCCACGATGGCGGGAAGTCACCCGGCCATAGACATTGCGGCCGCCGGACTTGTTCTTCGACTCGGTGAGGCCGCGCTCGGGGCGCTTGCGGGAGAGCTGGCCCGAGGTCTTGTTCAGGGCCGTGAAGCGGCCGGCGGGCGTCAGCGGACGAAAGGAATGGATAGGCATGGGGGGATCTCCGGAGGAGGGCGCGGGCTCAGACCAATTCGATCTTGTCGCCGGCCTTGAGGGTCACGATCGCCTTCTTGTAGTCGGAACCGACGCTGGGCCGGCCCTGGCGGCTGCGCTTGTTCTTGCCGCGGTAGGTCTGGGTGTTCACGCGGCGCACGGTGACCTTGAAGGTCTCCTCGACCGCGACCGCGATCTGGTCCTTGGTGGCGTGGCCGTGCACCTCGAACGTATATTGGCCGAGCGTCGAGGAGAGCTTATTCGACTTCTCCGTGAGGCGGACGAGTTTGAGGATCTTGTCGGCTTGCATTAGTTCTTCCCTCCATTGGCGCGGGCCAAAATCGCCTCGAGCGCCTTCGTGCTGACGATGATCTTCGCGTACTGGGCGAGATCCAGGGTGTTGAGCTGGGCCGCGTCCTGGAGCGACACCCGCTCCAGATTGCGCGACGAGCGGGACGTCACCGCGTCGAAACCGGCGTCCACCAGCAGCACGCGGCCCTTGGGGGCGATGCGGGTGACGACCTCGTTCACCGCCTTGGTCTTGGCGACGCCGGCCTGGAAGGCCTCGATGACGGCGAGCTCGCCCGCGGTGCAGCGGTCGAAGAGGGCGCGGCTGAAGGCGAGGCGGCGGACGCGCGCGTTCACCTTCTTGGAATAGTCACGGGGCTTGGGCCCGAAGACGACGCCACCGCCGACCCACAGGGGGGAGCGGATGGAACCGGCGCGGGCGCGGCCGGTGCCCTTCTGCCGCCACGGCTTCTTGCCGCCACCCCGGACCTCGCCGCGGGTCTTGGTCGAGTGCGTGCCCTGGCGGTTGTTCGCGTTGATCGCGACGATGACCTCCTTGACCGCCTGCAGGCCCTTGTCGCCCTCGAAGGTCGGCACGTTCGCGAAATCGCGTTCGCTGCTGGTCTTGCCGTCGGAACTGAAGACTACGAGTTTCATCTCAGGGTTCTCCTTTACTTCTTGGCTGCGGCCTTGGCTTCCTTCGCCGGCTTCGCTTCCTTGGCGGGAGCCGGGGCGGCCGCCGGGGCGACCACCGCACGCTGGCCCTTGATCGCCGTGCGCACCAGCACGTCGTCGCCGTTCGCGCCGGGAATGGCGCCCTTCACGAGGATCAGGTTGCGTTCCGCGATGACCCGCACCACGCGCAGGTTCTGCACCGTGCGGCGCTCCGAGCCCATATGCCCGGGCATCGACTGGTTCTTCCAGGAACGGCCGGGCGTCTGGCGCATACCGATCGACCCGATGCGGCGGTGGAACATCGAGCCGTGGGAGGCCGGACCACCGGCGACCCGCCAGCGCTTGACCACGCCCTGGAAACCCTTGCCCTTGGTCACGCCGATCACGTCGACCAGCTGGCCCTCGGTGAAGGCCGCGGCGGTGACGACGTCACCGACCTTCAGCTTGGCCTCCGCGTCGAGGCGGACCTCGGCGAGCACGCGGGGGGCGGCATCGAGACCGGCCTTCTTCGCGTGTCCGAGCTCACCGGCGGAGCTGTTCTTTTCCTTCTGACGGGCGAACCCGAGCTGCACGGCGTGATAGCCATCACGGGCGGCGGTCTTAACTTGGACGACGGCGCAGGGGCCGGCCTCGACCACGGTGACCGGCACGAGCACATTCTGTGCGTCGTAAACCTGGGTCATCCCGAGTTTCTTTCCTAGAATTTCGGAGATCATTGGGCTAAGCGGTAGGTGGATTAGGTTCCGTTGGACGGACCTACTTTAGCGGGGCCGGGAGGTTCCCCGGGGGGAACATCGGCGTCTGCTAACTGTAGAGGGACGAATCCGGGTGGAGGGAAAAAGCGGGGTGGAGGGAGGCAGCCGGGCGACTCAGACGTTGATGGTGATGTCCACGCCCGACGGCAAATTGAGCTTCTTCAGCTCGTCCACCGTCTGCGCGGTGGGCTCGATGATGTCGATCAGGCGCTTGTGCGTGCGGGTCTCAAACTGCTCCATCGACTTCTTGTCGACGTGCGGGGACCGGTTGACCGAGAGCTTCTCGATGCGCGTGGGCAGCGGGATCGGGCCGGAGACCCGGGCGCCCGACCGCTTGGCCGTCTCGACGATGTCCTGGGCTGACTGGTCGATGACGCGGTAGTCAAAGCCCTGGAGTTTGATGCGGATGCGCTGGCCTTTCATAACGGGAGAGGGACTGGGGGTTACGTGCGGGCGGGAGCCCGGACGGACGACTCGACGATCTTGGTGAGGAGGGAACCGGGCACCTGCTCGAAGTGCGACGGCGTGATGGAGGCCGACGCACGGCCCTTGGAGAGCGAGCGGATGTCCGTGACGTAGCCGAAGAGGGTCTCGAGGGGGACGTTCGCGTTGATGATGCAGGCGCCCGCTTTGTTCTCCATCCCCTGGATCTGACCGCGGCGGCGATTGATGTCGCCCATCAGGTCGCCTTGGTACTCCTCGGGGGTGGTCACCTCGACGCCCATAATGGGCTCCAGCAGGATCGGGTTCGCCTTCTTCATCGCGTCCTTGAGGGCGAAAATGCCCGCCATCTTGAACGCGAGTTCGGACGAATCGACCTCGTGGAAGGTACCGTCGGTGATGCGGACGATGATGTCGACCACCGGATAACCCGCGACCACGCCATTGTTCGCCCCCTCAAGGATCCCGTCCGTCGCCGGCTTGATGAACTCCTTGGGAATGGTGCCGCCGACGACCTCGTTGACGACCTCCACGCCCTTACCCTTCTGGTTGGGCTCGAGCTTGACGATCACGTGGCCGTACTGGCCCTTGCCGCCTGACTGGCGGATGAACTTGCCCTCGCCGTCCGCGGCGCGGACCACGGTCTCGCGGTACGCGATCTGCGGCTTGCCAGCGGTGGCCTCGACCTTGAACTCACGCTTCATCCGGTCGCGGATGATGTCGAGGTGAAGTTCACCCATCCCCGCGAGGATGGTCTGACCCGTGTCCGGATCGGTCTTCACGCGGAGGGTCGGATCCTCGGCCACCAGACGCTGGAGGGCGGTGCCCATCTTCTCCTGGTCGCCCTTCGAGTTCGGCTCGATGGACATCGAGATCACGGGCTCGGGGAAGGACGGCGGTTCCAGGCGGATGTCGAGATCCTCGTCCGCGAAGGTGTCGCCGGTGATGACATCCTTCACGCCGACCACCGCGCAGATGTCACCGGCATAGGCGACTTCGATTTCCTCGCGTTCGATGGCCCGCATCAGCACGAGGCGGGACACGCGCTCGGAGCGGCGGGTGCGGGGGTTGTAAACGGTCATCCCCTTGCGGAGTTGACCGGTGTAGACCCGGAAAAACACGAGCTTGCCGACGAACGGGTCGGTCCAGAGCTTGAAGGCCAGGCCGGCCATCTTGCCCTTGTCGTCCACCACGGCTTCCACTTCGCCGCCGTCGGTGTTCACGCCCTTCATCGGGGGAACGTCGATCGGGCTGGGCAGGTAATTGACCACGCAGTCGAGCAGGCGTTGCACGCCCTTCTTCTTGAAGGCGGAGCCGGGAACCACGCCGGTGAACTGGAGGGAGATAGTCGCCTTGCGGATGCCGAGCATCAGCTCGTCGACGGTCACTTCCTCGCCCCCGAGGTACTTCTCGGCGATGACATCGTCGAAGTCGGAGACCGCCTCAATGAGCTTGTCGCGGTATTCCTTGGCCTGGGCGCGGTAGGCCTCGGGCACCTCCGACGTGATCGGGTTCATCCCGAGCGGATCGGTGGTGTCGTCAAAGATGTAGGCGATGTTCTGGACCAGATCGACGAGGCCGGAGAAGTTCTCCTCCTTGCCGATCGGGATGAACAGCGGGTGGGCGTTGGCCTTCAGCTTCTCGCGCATCTCGCTGACCGCGCGGAAGAAATCAGCGCCAGTGCGGTCCATCTTGTTGATGAACGCGATCCGGGGAACCTTGTACTTATTGGCCTGCCGCCAGACGGTCTCGGACTGGGGCTGGACGCCGGCGACCGCGCAGAAGACGGCGACGGCGCCATCGAGCACGCGCAGGGAGCGCTCCACCTCGGCGGTGAAGTCCACGTGTCCCGGGGTGTCGATGATGTTGATCCGCTGCTTGATGCCCTTCCACGGGCCGCAGGAGGCGTTCCAGGCGCAGGAGATGGCGGCGGCGGTGATCGTGATGCCACGCTCACGCTCCTGCTCCATCCAGTCGGTCACCGTCGAACCCTCGTGCACCTCGCCCATCTTGTGGACGGCGCCGGAGTAAAACAGGATGCGCTCGGTGGTCGTCGTCTTGCCGGCGTCGATGTGGGCGGCGATGCCGATGTTGCGGGTCCACTCCAGCGGGAACGGGCGGTCCTTGGCGTTGACCGGGGAGATCTTCGCCTTGTCGGTGACGACGGTGATGGCGGGGGCGGCGGAGGCCATTGGCGGGAGGAGCGGGCGGTTACCAGCGCAGGTGGGCGAAGGCGCGATTGGCCTGGGCCATCTTGTGCGTGTCTTCCTTCTTCTTCACCACCGAGCCCGTGTTGTTGTAGGCGTCGACGATCTCCGCGGCGAGGGCGTCGCGCATCGGGATGCCCTTGCGGGCGCCGGCGGCGGCGACGATCCAACGAAGCGCGAGCGACTCCTGGCGCTCAAACGAAATCTCGATCGGCACCTGGTAAGTGGCGCCACCGACGCGGCGGCTCTTCACCTCGAGGCGGGGACGGGCGTTCTCGAGCGCGCCCAGCAGGAGGTCGACCGGGTCGCCCTTCTGCAACTTCTCGGAGACCTTCTCAAAGGCCCCGTAAACGATGCGCTGGGCAAGGTTCTTCTTGCCCCCCTTCATGATCACATTGACAAGGTGCGCGACCAGGGGGCTCTGGTAGCGGAGATCGGGCTGAACCTGGCGCTTCTCTGCGCGGTGACGGCGGGACATGGCGGGAGTGGCGGGGGACGGAAGGGATTACTTGGCGGCCTTCGGGCGCTTGACGCCGTACTTGGAGCGGGAGCGGCGGCGCTTCTCGACGCCGGTGGCGTCCAGAGTGCCGCGGACGATGTGGTAACGGACGCCGGGGAGATCCTTCACGCGGCCGCCGCGGACGAGCACGATCGAGTGCTCCTGCAGATTGTGGCCCTCGTCCGGAATGTAAGAGATAACCTCATTGCCGTTCGTGAGTCGGACCTTGGCGACCTTGCGGATGGCCGAATTCGGCTTCTTCGGGGTGCGGGTCATCACCTGAACGCAAACGCCGCGGCGGAAGGGATTGCCCGCCAGGGCCGGGGACTTCGACTTGGCGGTCACCTGGCGGCGGCCTTTGCGCACGAGTTGGTTAATGGTCGGCATACGCGGAGGTTATTCTTACGAGGGAAACAGGACGAAAAGGGGAAAACGCTACCGGCGGCGAAACCGCGGGCAAGCACAATCTCGATCAAACTGCGGGAAACGTCGTCCGTGGTCGGACGACGGAACCGGCAAGCGCGTCGACCCGCGTCGCCGCGGACAAGCGCAAAATCGCGCTCGCTTCCCCGAGGAAGCCGGTTTCCCTCCGCCCGAATGCGCGCCGGCTGGATGAAAATCCGCTCCGACCTCCCGGGCTCCCTCGGGCTCGCGCTGCTGCTTGCCGGCGGCTTTATGCTCTTTACCGCTTGGGACCAGTCCCACTGGTGGCGGGTGAAGCAGGACTACTCCTTCGGCTGGCTCGTACCGCTCTTGGTCGCGTTCGTGGTGCACGACCGATGGCCTCGCATCCGCGCAGCCGCCGCGGCCTGCGCCCAGCCGCACAGCCCCCGCGCCGCCGGGTGGCAGGGCTGGCTCCTCGCGACTTTAACCGGCTCCGCGCTGCTGCTGGGCGCGGCGTTTTTTCTCCTCGGCTCCTTCTATCGCGCCGGAGCTGGCACCTCCCAGCCCGGCACGCTCGCCATCACGCTGGGCATGGCCGGAATTACCGCAGCTCTGCTGGTGCTGAACGCCCCGCCGACCCCCTCCCCTACCCCGGCTGGTCTGACCACGGACGCTCGGCTCCGCCTCGCCAGCCTCTTTCTGTTCCCCGTGCTGATCTGGCTCGTCTCCGCCCCGATGGTCTCGGCCGTGGAGTCTAAGCTGAACCTAGTCCTCCTTCGGCGCGTGGTGGCCGTGGTGGCGTTCGTCTTCGACGCGCTCGGCCTGCCGATCGAGCAACGCGGCAACGTGCTCGCCCTCCCGCCGGTCAACGGCCAAGCCAACCTAGTCGGCGTGGAGGACGCATGCTCCGGCATTCGTTCCCTCACCGCCTGTCTTTTCGCCGGTTCGTTCCTCGCGGCGGTATTCGTGCAGCAGGCGTGGAAGAAGGTTGCACTCGTCGTCGCTGCCCTGCTGCTGGCGTTTGTGACGAACCTCGCCCGCAGCTTATTCCTCACCGCTTGGGCCTACCGCCATGGCCACGCCGCGATCGAGGGCACGGTCCACGATCTGGCGGGCTACGCAGTCCTTGGCGGCACCGTTCTCGGCCTGCTCGGGCTCCTCCCGCTGCTTAACCTCCGGCTGCTACCCGCGGGACGCCCGCCCCCGGCCGCCCCGAGCCCGTGACGTCCCCACTGCTCTGGCTCTACCGGGCCCTGTTCACTCCGGCGCTCCTCGCGCTCGCCCCCCGGTACGGCCTCCGGATGATTCGGCGCGGCGGTTACGGCCCCGGATTTTCCCAGCGCCTCGGCTGGCTCGCTCCGCTCCCCCCGCCCACGCCCGGCCGCACCCGCGTTTGGGTGCAGGCGGTCAGCGTCGGCGAACTGCTCGCGCTTGGACCGGTACTCCGGGGGCTGCACGCGGCCGGCGCCGAGATCGTGCTCACGACGACCACCAGCACCGGCCGGCGCCTCGCCGCGGAACGCTACGGCTCGCTCGCTTCCACCCTCGCCTACTTTCCCCTCGACGCCTGGCCGTGCTCGGCCGCCGCGTGGCGAGCGCTGCAACCCCAGCTGGTGGTGCTGGCCGAAGGCGAACGGTGGCCGGAACACTTGCATCAGGCCGCACACCGCGGCGTGCCCGTGGTTTGCGTTAACGCGCGCCTCAGCGACCGTTCCTTCCGCCGGCTCAGCCGGGTGCCCGGGCTGGCGCCGCTGGTCCTCGGCCGCCGCACCCGCTTCCTCGCCGCCTCGGCTCTCGACGCCAACCGCCTCGTTCGTCTCGGTGTCAGCGAGGACCGGGTCAGCATCACCGGCAACCTCAAGCTCGACGTGACGCCCAGCACCTGCCCGCCCGCGGAGCAGGTGCGGTTGCGCCGGGAACTGGGCTTGGGGGCGGGACCGCTGCTGCTCGGCGCCTCGACCTGGGCCGGGGAGGAGGCGGCGCTGCTCGCGGCTTGGCGCCAGGCCCGCGCCCAAGGCCTAGAGGCCCAATTGCTGCTGGTGCCCCGCCACGCCGAGCGTCGGGGGGAGGTGCAGCAGACTCTCCACACCGCGGGCGTGCGCGGCCACTTCCGCACCGACGGCCCCGCCCCGAGCCCGGTCGAGGTGGCGGTCGCCGACACCACGGGCGAACTGGCCCTGCTCACGCACCTCGCGGACGTCGTCTTTGTGGGCAAAAGCCTGCCCCCGCACACGGAGGGTCAGAGTCCGGTGGAAGCCGCGGCCCTTGGCAAAACCCTCCTGCTCGGTCCGGGGATGAGCAACTTCCGCACGGTCGCCGGGGAACTCCTCGCCGCCGGCGCCGCCGAGACGGTTGCCACGCCGGCCGCGCTCGCTGCCGCCGCGACCCGGCTACTGTCCGATCCCGCCACCCTCGCCGCCCGCGGCCAGGCCGCCGAAGCGTGGCACGCCCGGAACCGCGGCGCCGCCGATCGCACCCTCGCCGCGCTCCAGCCGTTCCTCACCGCCCCCGCCGCGGCGGCGCGGCCGGGTTGCTAACGCGCACCAACTTCAGGATTGCACCGGGCTCGCCCCCTCCTTCACGGTCGACGTTTCGATCGATGCAGTCGCACGGTCCTAAGCGCGTCTACACCCCGGGATCCCTAGAGTTTTGGTTCGGCAAGCTCGAGGGTGATTGGGCGCCGGCGTTCTCCGCCGATCAGCTAGAGCGCGGTCGGCAGATCTACGTCGAGGGCCAGGTCCGCGAACTGGAGCTGACGGACCACGACGCCATTGTCCACCGACGGGTAGAGAAGCGCGATGAGTACGCCGTGATCGAATGGAAAGAGCAGGGTATCAGCGTGCGCTCTTCCTCCACGGATCCGGAGGTCGCGCAGGCGCTCGCCGTGGCCGGGCTCCACGAGATTGAGGAACTGGTGGCGGATGAAATTTCTCCGTTGCCAGTTGATTCGCGGACCCCTCTCCACGCGGGTCCGCGGTCGGCCCCGGCGCCAGGTTCCAACGGTTTAGAGACACGCCCCGCCCCCGCCGCACCGGCCCCACCCGCAGCGGCGAGCTTGGCGGTCGGCGCCCCAAGCCGCACGCTGGTGCTGGTCTTCAAGACCAAGACCGCCGGGCTAACTTTCCAGGCGATTTGGAACGAGGGCCCGGGCGGCAAACGGCTACCCGCGCTCGGACCCGAGGCGCAGGCCCCCGGTCATCCCCACCCCACCTCGGCCGAACGTGCGAAACTCATCGGCCTCGCCGCCTACGCGCGTAAGGCCCACTTCCACTACCAGCAGGACTCCGGCCTTTACCTGCTGGAGTCGCTGATCGAGATCCCCAACTTCCTCCGCACCGTCCTTCCGGCCTGGAAGCGCCTCTTCACGGTCGAGCTGGATGACAGGGCCGCCCACCTCCTCAAGGGTACCCGTTCCGTCGAGATTGAGGCTGTGGCGGAGGCGGTGCCCCGCACGGGCGGCGCGAACGGCGACGGCGTGGGCCTTAACCTGCGGTGGATCTTCCGTGCCGGCGAGCGGATGCTGACCGATGCCGAGGTCGCGGCGCTTCTCCGCAAGGAGGGCCAGCCCGTCATTCTGCCCAACCTTGGCATCGTCGCGGTCCCGCCCGAGAAATGGGCCACCTTCGCCACCTGGCAGCGCAGCCTGGGCGAGGCCTCCGGCGAAAACGACCACGCGCCGCTCTCGCCCTACCTGATCTTCTCGCTGTTCAACGACGACCGCCTGAAGCTCTCCCTCTCGCCGGAGATCGCCGCCTGGCGGGAACGGGTCCTTGGCCCGCCCGCGACGCCCCCGGACCTGGCGCCCCTCCTCCGGCCCTACCAGCGCCGCGGCGTCGAATGGATGCTCCACCTCGGCCACGTGGGGTGCCACGGCCTCCTCGCGGACGAGATGGGCCTCGGCAAGACCCTCCAGATCCTCGCCCTGCTCTCCGCCCGGCCAGTGCCTGGCAAACCCTCCCTGATTGTCTGCCCGGCCAGCGTCGTCCCCGTCTGGCGCGAGGAGATGGCCCGCTTCTTCCCCGGGCTAACCTGCGAGATCCTCAAAGCCGGCCATACGTTCCAGCACCGACCCGGCACGATCCTTTGGATCGCCAGCTACACCCAGCTTCGCAAGCACCGCGCCCTGCTCGACGGGATCGATTTCGGCTACGCCGTCCTCGACGAGGGCCAGTTCATCAAGAACCCCGACGCCAAGGTCACCCGGACCTGCTTCGCGCTGCGGGCCGACCGCCGGATCGTCCTCACTGGCACTCCACTCGAGAACCGCCAACTCGACCTCTGGAGCATCTTCCGCTTCCTGCTCCCCGGCCTCCTCGGCTCCCGTGCCGCCTTCGAGGCCGCCCTCGTAGGCGACCGCGAGGGCACCCTCGCCCGCCTCCGCACCCAACTCGCTCCCTTCATCCTCCGCCGCACCAAGCGCGAGGTCGCGCAGGAACTCCCACCCAAGGTCGAGATGGAGCTCATCTGCCCGCTCACCGACGTCCAGCGGGCCGAGTACGCCCGGATCTGCAGCGAGGGCCTCGACCGCTTGGGCGACGACGTCGGCGCCGCAATGCGCGAGAAATCCTTCGGCTTCCTCGCCCTCCTCACCCGCCTCCGCCAGACCTGCTGCGACCCAGATATGCTGCCTTGGCGCAAGGCGCCCCTCAGCGACTCCGGCAAGATCAACCTTCTCCTTGAGAAGCTCACCGAGGTCATCGGCAGCGGCCACAAAGCGGTCATCTTCTCCCAGTTTGTGATGCTGCTGGATCGCGTCCGCGAGGCTCTGGCGGCCCAATTCCCGGATCTCGCCCGCTACGAGCTCACCGGGATGACGCTCGACCGCCAGAAGCCGGTGCAGGCCTTCCAGACCGCCTCCGGGGCCGCCGTGATGCTCGTTTCGCTCAAGGCCGCCGGCACCGGCATCACCCTTCACGCCGCGGATTACGTCTTCCTATTGGATCCTTGGTGGAACCCCGCCGTCGAGGCCCAGGCGGTTGACCGCGTCCACCGCATCGGCCAGACGAACACGGTCTTCGTGTACCGGATGATCACCGCCGGCACCATCGAGGAACGCATTCAGGCGCTGAAGGCCTCGAAGCGCGACCTGTTCGACAAGCTGATCGGTGGCCTCGGGGGCGACTTCGACCTCAGCCAGCACTTCACCTCGCTGCGCAGCCTCGTCACGCTCACCACCCCGGCCGAAGCCGAGGAGCTGCAGGAGCCCTACACGATCGACTGAGCGGGCTCCCGCCGCCCCGCCGCGTGGCTACGGCCGCGCGACGACCAGCGAGGCGTTGGTCCCGCCGAAGCCGAAGCTGTTCGCCAAGGCCGCCCGCACCGGCTTCCGCACCGCCTCGCGCGGGGTGTAGTTGAGGCCCAAGGCGGCGCAAACCGGGTCCACCTGGTCAAGATTCAAGGTCGGGGGAATAATGCCCTGCTGGACGGCCAAGGTGGCCGCAAACACGCCCATCGCCCCGGCGCCGCCCAACAGGTGGCCCGTCATCGACTTGACCCCGCTGACGTGCAGCGAATCCCGGTGCGCCCCGAAGACGTCCGCGATGGCCGCCGCCTCCTCGCCGTCGCCCCCGGGGGTCGAGGTCGCGTGGGCGGACACATAGTCGATGTCCCCCGGCGCCAGCTCCGCCCGGCTTAACGCCAGGCGCATCGCCCGGGCCGAACCTTCCGCCCCCGGCGCCAGCGAGGACAGGTGGTAGGCGTCCGCCGTGGCCCCGTAGCCCCGGAGTTCCGCGTAGATCCGGGCCCCGCGCCGCAGCGCCTGCTCCCGCTCTTCGAGCACGCAGACCACCGCGCCCTCCGCCAGCACGAAGCCATCGCGGTCTCGGTCGTACGGCCGCGAGGCGCGCGCGGGATCGTCGTTGCGGGTGGAGAGGGCCCGCATCTGGGCGAAGGCGCCCACCGCGAGGGGCGTCACCGTGGACTCGGCGCCGCCGGCCAGCATCACGTCGGCATCGCCCCGGGCGATAGCCGCGGCCGCCTCCCCGAGGGCGTGCCCGCTGGTCGCGCAGGCCGAGGCCACGCTCATATTGGGTCCACGGCAGTCCAGCAGCAGGCTGACCTGCCCGGCCAGCAGGTTCGGGGCGATCTGGATGATGAAGAAGGGGGAAATCTTGCGGAAGCCGCCGGCCTTCCAGACGTCGTGCATGGCTTCCATCTCAGGCAATCCGCCCAAGCCAACGCCCAAGCTAACGCCAAAGCGCTCGGGGGCGAGGGTCGCCCGGTGGGCATCCAGGCCGGAGTCGGCGTAGGCTTCGACCGCCGCCCCCACGCCCAGGTGCGTGAACCGGCCGAACTTCTTCAAATCCTTGGGCGTGAGCGCCTGCAGGACCACCTCGCCCGCCGCACCCCGCGGGCGCAAGGGCGCCGCCAGCGGACGGCAGGGGTCATAGTCCCGCACTTCCCCGGCGATCCGCGCCGTGCAACCCGCGGCGTCAAAACGCGTGATCGGCCCGATGCCGCTCCGCCCCGCCACCAAGGCCGCCCAGGTATCCGCCGCGGTCGTGCCGCAGGGCGTAACCGCCCCGAGACCAGTGATCACGACACGACGGGAAACGACGGGGGAGGAGGCCATGCTTGGACGAAGCTGAAGCGGCGGCCGGGCCGGCGTCAACCGCCCGTCGCCCCCCCGCTGCCGGACGGCAGACAAATGGTTAGCCGGCAACCCGGAGCGGGCCGTGTCCGCCACGGAAACACTGGCGACGCAGCGGGCCCGCGCCGCGGGAGCCCGAGGACTGAGCCCACTTGCCCTTATCGCGGCGAGGAGGTGCGGCCCCTCACCCTTTTTTGCTCCCTACCAGCCCCGCCGCGACGCGCCGGCTTGACCCTGCCGCTGCGCCGCCCGCAGCTTTCCCTGCACCCCTTCCCCGAATGTCCCTGCCCCGCCGCGAATTCCTCCGCCGCAGCGCCCACGCGGCCGCCGCCTTCACCATTTTGCCCGCCGCCGCCCGCGGGGCCAACAGCCGCATCCAGGTCGCCTGCATTGGCGTCACCGGCAAGGGTCACACCGATACCCTCGCGACCGCCGCGGCCGGCGGGGAGATTGTGGCGCTCTGCGACGTGGTGAACCCGCGCCGCCCCGAGCTGACGCGCAGGAAGAAGGCGAAAGCCGCCGGCGCCGGCGACACGATCCTTGACCGCTTTCCCGCCGCCAAGTTCTTCACGGATTACCGGGAGATGCTCGCCACGCACCCTGGGATCGACGCGGTGGTGGTCTCGACGCCCGATCATCACCACTTTCACGCCTCGCTGCTGGCCATGCGCGGCGGGAAGCATGTGTATTGCCAGAAGCCGATCGCGCACTCGGTCTGGGAGGCACGGCGGCTTGCCGAGGTCGCGGCGCAGACGCGGGTGCAGACTCAGATGGGCAACCAGGCTCACGCCGGCGAACCGATCCGCCGCGCCGTGGAATTGCTGCGGGCGGGCGTGCTGGGGCGCGTCACGGAGGTTCACGCGTGGACCAACCGACCGATCTGGCCGCAGGGGATGAAGGCCTGGCCCACGCCGGAACCGGTGCCGGCGGGCCTCAATTGGGACCAATGGATCGGCCCCGCCCCCTTCCGTGAGTACAGCCGCGCCCTCGCGCCCTTCAATTGGCGCGGCTACTGGGATTTCGGGGCGGGCGCGCTCGGCGATATGGGCTGCCACATCCTCGATATGCCCTACTGGGCGCTGGGGCTCGGCGCGCCGACGAGCGTCGAGGCGGTGTCTGAGGGCACCACGGAGATCGCCGCGCCGAACTGGTCTAAGGTAACCTACCAGTTCCCGACGAGTCACCTCGGCGGGCCGGTGACGGTGGTCTGGTACGACGGGGTGTCGCCAAAGGAAGGGGTTTACCGGAACCCGCCGCCGGAGCGGCTGTGGAAGGCGGATTTCCCGACCGCGGACCACGTGTTCCGGCGCTTCGACCTGCTGGTGGTGGGCGATAAGGGGCGGATGTTCTTCGGCCGCTCGCGGCAGGACTGGGTCTTCAAGCCCGAGGGCCTGACGGCCGGCTTTGCGCAGCCCCCGAAGACCTTGCCGCGCGTGGCGGGCAGCGGGGAATCCGCGGAAGGGGCGATGGATCAGGGTGGTGGTCCTTACCGGGAATGGATCGAAGCGATCCGGGGCAAGGGACCGGCATTATCGGGGTTTGGCCAATCGGGTCCCTTCAGCGAGATGGTGCTGCTGGGCAATGTGGCGTTGCGGGCGGGGCGGAAGATCCTGTGGGACGGGAAGGCGCTGCGGGTGACGAACGTTCCGGAGGCAGCACCCTTGGTGCGCCGCGCGTACCGCCGCGGCTGGGAGCTGGAGTGAGAAGACGGGGACGGTAGCGGGGATCGAGGAGTGAGGAGTGAGGAGGTCGATCGCTGCGTCCCTCCGTCCTTCCCTCCCTCCTTCTCTGAGCCTGCTCACCCGCTCCGGGCGAATGGCGGTGGCGTCAGGCCGGAGCCCCGGCCACGGTACGCCACCAGGAACACGGCCAACACCCCGGCCACGCTCACGGCCAACCCGAGCCAAAACGAGCTCCACTGGGTCTTGCCCGTCGCCGAGCACGCCGCGAACCACGCCCCCGTCCCCAGATACCCCAGCAGGTTCCCAAAACCGCCGTTCATCAGCGACAACAACGCCTGCGCGCGCCCCCGCCACGACGGTTCCACCCGCTGGTCCAGGTAGATCTGCGCGGTGATGTTCACCAGGGTGAACGAACACCCGTGCAGCACGATGCCCGCGATCAGCCCGGTCGGCGTGTCGAGCGCGCTCACCACAAAACGAATCACGCCGAACCCCAGCCCCGCCGCGATGATCCACTTCAGCCGCCACCGCAGGATCAGCCCGCCCAACGCGAACATCGCGATCACCTCCGTGACCTGCCCCAGGCTCATCCACGCCGTCATCCGCTCCAAGCCCAGCTCCTTGAGGTGGGATGGCGCGTACGGGTAAAAGCCGGCGAGGGGGATCGTGAACAGGGTCGTCGTCAGGAACACCACGCGGTGGTCCCGGATCTTCAGCAGGGTCAGCGCATCGAGGCCCAGGCGCTGCACCCAGCTCCGCGCCTCCCCCGCCCGCGGGCTCTCCACCGCCGGCAACAGGAAGGTGAACGCCACCACCACCAGCCACAGCACCGCCCCACTGTAGCCGGACGCCGTCGAGCGGTCGGCGCCGATCAGGCTCACCCACAGGCAGCCGCCCATCCAGCCGAAGGTCGCCATCGCCCGCACCGGGCCGAACTCCCGCGGCGCATCGCGCAGCCGCGCCAGGATGATGGTCGAGGCGATGCTCCAGGTCGGGGACGAACACAGGGAGTGCAGCTGGATCAAAGCCAGCACCGGCAGCGGGCCCCAGCCTTCCCGGACGGCCGTCGTCGCCAGGGTGACGGTTATCGCCGTGGCCAGCGCGAGGCCCCGCAGGATCTTCACCGGCGAGGCGTGGCGGTCGGCCATCGCCCCGAACAGCAGCGGCGAGATGAAGGCCGCGACCCCCGACGAGGCGAACGCCACCGGCCGGATATGCCCCAACCCGTACGCCTCCAGCACCGCGCTCAGCGGCACGAACCACATCGCCAGCGCCGCCCCGATCAGGAAGAAGAGCCCGATCAGCTCGGCGTACTCGGCGCGACGCAAGGTGGTGAACACCCGACCAGCACACACGAGCCCCCGCCAAGTTCAATCCCGCCGCGGCCACGGCCCCGACCGCAATTCAGGCCCAGCAGCGGGCAAGGAAGGCGCGGCAACCCGGCCGCTCCGGGACGATGTTCCCGCCCTTCGCCGGCCCCGGGCAATCCCGTCCGGACGGCGCTCCTTCCGTGATGCCACGCACCGCCCTCCTCACCTGCCTCCTCGTGGCCGGCCTCGTCGCCGGCTGCTCCGGCCAGAAGTCCCTCCGCCGCTTCAAGTTGCCCGAGGGCGACCCCGCCCGCGGCCAAACCGCCTTCGTCTCCCTCCGCTGCCACACCTGCCACACCGTCTCCGGCATCGACCTGCCCGCCCCCACCGCGGCGCCGGCCGAGCAGCTGATGCTCGGGGGCGAGGTCGCCCGCCTCCGCACCCACGGCGACCTGCTCACGGCCATCATCCACCCCAAGGCCGGAATCTCCGACAAGCTCCCCGGCCCGGAACGGAAAAAGATGAAGGAGTCCCCGATGCCTGGCGTGAACGATGTGATGACGGTCCAGGAGATGATCGATCTGGTCGCCTTCCTGCAGCCCCGTTACCGGGTCCTGGCTCCCCTCTACGAGGGCGATTACCGCCTCATTCCCTTAACCCACCACCGAAAAGAGATACGGATGCTCGCCAATTACGCGGTCGAATACGGCGCCCCAGCGCGCCAACACCCGGCCCCCCCGCCCGAAGTCTACTACACGGACGATCCCCTCGCCTGCGAATCCTTCGTCGAGGACGCCCTCGACCGGGGCCTCACCCTGCGCGAGATCCGCCACCAGGGCGTCGCCCTGCCCCGGGCGGAGTTCGACCGGATCGTGAAGGTGGCCGCCCGCTCGCTGGTCGCGAAGCGGATCTGCGCCTCCCTCGGCCTGAAGCCGGAGGAGGAGCGCCACCGCTTCGGCTTCGCCGCCTAGCGGCGGCGCCACTTCCGCGGCGCGCCGGTGCTTGTGTCCGGGGCACCGCCGCCCCAAGTTCCCGGCGATGCTCCTTGCCGTCGCCCTGATCGTCCTCGCCGCCGCGTGGCGCGTCGCCGGCGCCCACACGCCCGCGCTGGCCAACTTCGCCCCCCTGATGGCCCTCGCCTTCTGCGGGGCCGTCTACCTGCAGGACCGCCGCCTCTGGGTCGTGCCCTTCGTGGCCCTCGCCGCCTCCGACCTGTACCTGGACCACTATTACGCGGCCACCTTCGGGGAGAGCTGGACCTGGCCCAGCGCCGTCCTCCGCCTCGTCTGCTTCGCGGCGGCCCTCCCGCTCGGCCGCGCCGTGGCCGCGCGCAAGTCGTGGCTCACCCTCGGCGCGGGCGCCCTCACGGCTTCTCTGATATTTTACGTACTGACCAACACGGACGCCTGGCTGCGCGACCCCTATTATCCCGCGGGTATCGCCGGCTGGCTGCAGGCGCTGACCGTCGGCCGCCCGGAATTCCCGCCCACGTGGATGTTCTTCCGCAACACCCTCGCGAGCGACCTCCTCTTCACCGGCCTGTTCGCGCTGACCCTGGAATTGGCCGCCCGGCGCGCCGGCCGCCCGAGCCTCCTCGCGTCGCGGGCCTGAGCCGCGATTTGCCTCCCGGGCCGTGGGCGCTTCCCTTCCGACGCCGCCTATGGCTCCCTTCGCCCCGCATCCGGTCCGCGCCACCCTGCTCGCGGCCGCCCTCCTCTGGCTCTCCCCCCGCGCCCTGCGGGCCGAGGAGGCCGTCCGCTACAAGTACCAGGACTACCGCGAGGCCGCCGGCCGCATCGCCGTCCAGGTCCACGGGGCCACGGTGGAGAAGAACCTCGGCACCGACACCCGGCTGAAGGTCGAGGGCGTGCTGGACGCGATCGCGGGCGCCACGCCCACGGGCGAACCGGCCCCGGCCGGCAGCGACCAGGTGCCGCTCGCCAAGCTCACCGAGCGCCGCCGCGCCTGGAACGCCACCGTCGCCCGGCAATTCAGCGGAGGCTCGCTGACGCTCGGCGCCGGCCGCAGCCTCGAGAGCGATTACGATTCCGTCGGCTGGTCCGTGAACGGCCTCGCCGAGTTCAACCAGAAGAACACCACCGTGCTGGCCGGCCTCGCCGGCACCGCCGACGAGGTCCGCGTGTTCTTCCAGAAACCCTGGGCGGACAAACGCACCCGCGACGCCATCCTCGGGGTCACCCAACTGCTGGACCCGCGCACGTCCGTCACCCTGAACCTGACCTGGGGCCGCCAGCGCGGCTTTCTGGCCGATCCGTACAAGCTGGTCGCGCGCACGGTGGAGATCATCCCGGGCCTGTCGCTGCCGCTCACGTTCAGCGAGAACCGGCCGGACGTGCGCGACAAGCGCCTCGCCCTCGCCGCCCTTAACCGCGCCTTCCCGGCCCTGCGGGGCGCCCTGGACGCCAGCTACCGGCACCACCGGGACTCCTACGGGGTGCGCGCCCACACGGTGGACCTCGCGTGGTTCCAGCAATGGGGCGAACGGGTCCTCTTCCGGCCGGGCTACCGCTTCCACGACCAGTCCGCCGCGCGCTTCTACCGCTACCGGTTCGACGGCACCTCCGTGCTGCCCACCGAGGGCCCGCCGCGCCCGCAGGGCCCGTTCTATTCCTCGGATTACCGGCTCTCCGCCCTCCAGACGCATACCTACGGGTTCAAGGTGATCTGGGACGTCACGACCGCGGTGCAGCTCGATGCGGCCTACGAACGGTATTCGATGCACGGCCGGGACGGCGTCACGCCGGCGAGCGCCTATTGCCGGGCGGACATCCTGACGGTGGGCGCGCGCTTCGCCTGGTGAGGAGTCCCCGATGGCACAGCTGGCCCAAGCCCATCGCCCCCCGCCCGCCGTCCCGGCGGGTCCGGTCGCGGCCGGACCCTTGCGGCGGCTGAGCTTTCACGCGCTGGGCACCCGCTGCGAGGTGCAGTACTATCTGGGCGCGGCGGACCCGCGGCCGGGCCAGTTATTCGAACAGGAGCTCGTCGCGTGGGTGCAGGCCTTCGAGGCCCGTTACACGCGCTTCCGGCCCGACAGCCTGATCGGCCGCATCAACGCCGCGGCCGGCCGCGAGTGGGTGGCGATCGATGCCGAGATGGAGGTGATGCTGAAGGTCTGCGACCAGTTGCACTTTATGACCCAGGGCGTGCTGGATCCGACCAGCCTGCCGCTGCAGCGCCTGTGGGATTACCAGGCCCCGGTGCCGCGCCTGCCGACCGAAGCGGAGGTCGCCCGCGCCCGCGCCTTGGTCGGCTGGAAGAAGGTGGCCCGGGCGCCCGGGCGCGTCTTCCTCCCGGAACCCGGGATGGCCCTCGACTTCGGCGGGTTCGGCAAGGAGTACGCGGTGGACCGGGCGATCGAGATCGCGCGCGCCCACGGCGTGGCCCACGCGCTGGTGGATTTCGGGCACGACCTGCGGGCGCTCGGGCGCCCCCCGGACCGGCCGGCGTGGCATATCGGCCTGGAGGACCCGTCGCGGCCCGGCAGCACGGCAGGGAGCATCGCCGCCCTCGACCGGGCCGTCGCCTCCTCCGGCGACTACCTGCGCCACGTGGAGATCGCGGGGCGCCGCTACGGGCACATCGTCGATCCCCGGTCCGGACGCCCGGTGGCGCACGGCTGCCGGCAGGCCACCGTCGTGGCCGGCACCTGCCTGCAGGCGGGCGTGCTCTCGACGACCGCGTTCGTCCTCGGCATTCCCCGGGGCGTGGAGTTCATCCAATCGTTCCCTGGCGCGGAGGGCCTGCTCGTGGGCGAACAGACCCGGGCGCAGACGCGGGGCTTTTTCAACTATGTCGCGACGTGAACTGAGCCTGTTGGCCGCCGTGGTGGTGGCGGTCACCTCCCTGCGCGGGGCGATCCAGCCCGGCGACCGTTTTCCCGCGCTGACCGGGGACGACCTGCCGCGCCTGGCGGGGGAGGCGCTGCCGGAGCCGGCGGGCCGGATCGTGCTGGTGGACTTCTGGGCCTCGTGGTGCGGGCCGTGCAAGGCGTCCTTTCCCGTGCTGGACCAACTGCACCGCGATTACGGGGCCAAGGGCCTGGTCGTGGTGGGCGTGGGTGTGGATGAGAAGCCGGCGGCGGCGGCGGACTTCGTGCGCCGGCTGGCCCCGGGCTTCACCGTGGTGCACGACCGTGCCCAGCGGCTGGTGAAGGCCGTGGCGGTGCCGACGATGCCCACCAGTTACCTCCTCGGCCGCGACGGCCGGGTGCGTTTTGTCCACCGCGGGTTCCACGGTGAGCGCTCCGCGCGCGAGCTGCGGGCCCAGATCGAAACCCTCCTCGCCGAAAAGCCCTGATTATGCGCCGCCTGTTCCGCCTCCTCCCGCTCCTCGCCGCCGTCGTCCTGCTCGGTTCCGGGTGCGCCGGCACCAATCTCGTGCGTGTCCAGCCGTGGGAGCGCGCCACCTTGACGTCCTACGCCCTGCGGCCTGACCGCGACGCGCTGCACACGGCGATGATGGAGCACACCTTCTTCTCCCGCGAGGCGGCGGCCGGTGGCCGGGGCGTGGGCGGCAATGGCTGCGGTTGCAATTAAGCGGCGTCAGTTTTCCTTACCGAGATGCTTCCCCTCCCCGCTTTCCTCGCCCGCCATCCGCTCTGCACCCTCCCCGGGTTGATGCTGATGACCCTGCTGCAGCGCGCCCCGGCCGTGCGGCCCGTGGTCGCGGCGGCGGAGAACCTCGTGATCAAGTCCCCCTTGGGCCAGCTGCTGCGCGGGGCGTTCACCGTGGCCGGCCTGGGCGCGATGCATTCGCGGGCGGGGGCGACGACCTTCGTCCGTAATCCCGCGGCCAATCCCCTCCCGGGCAACGTCGGGGCGCCGCTGCAGATGACCTTCACCTATACCGGCACGCCGAGCGCGCCGCAGTATTTCATCGTGACGGGATCCTTGCCTCCCGGGCTGAGGTTCACGCCCGCCCTCAGCGGCGGGAACGTGATTTCCCGCAACCCGGTGATCAGTGGCACGCCGACCGCGGCGGGAGAGTACACGATCTTTGTTCAGGGTGTGGGCTCAGGCGGGCGCGGCCCACAGGAGCCCATCCGGTTCAGCATCGTCGACACTTCGCCGCCGGTGCCGCCGACCCTCACGCTCCAGCCGGAGAGCCAGACCGTGCTGGCGGGCGGAAGCGTGACCTTCACCACGGCGGCCAGCGGCACGCCCACCCCGACGCTTCAGTGGCGGCGCGATGGTCAGGTGATCGCGGGGGCGACCAACGCCACCTTGACCGTGACCAATGTGCGGGCGACGGACGCGGGCGTCTACTCGGTCGTCGCGACCAATGCCGGAGGCAGCCAGCTGAGTGCCGCGGCCACCCTCACGGTGATCGCCCCGAACGCGAATGCCCGCCTGACCAACCTTTCCGTCCGCACCAACCTCGCGGCCAGCGCGACCCTCATCGTCGGGGTGGCGGTTGCCGATGGTGCCCGCGACGTGCTGTTCCGGGCGATCGGCCCCACCCTCGCGGCCTTCGGCGTGGGCGGGACCCTCGCGGATCCGCGGCTCGAGCTGTACCGCGGATCGACCAAGGTGAACGAGAACGACAACTGGGCGCCGGCCCTCGCGCCGGTGTTCGCCGGCGTCGGGGCGTTCGCGCTGGGCAACGGGAGCCGCGATGCCGCGCTGGTCGCGCCGCTGGCGCCGGACGCCTTCACCGCGCAGGTGCCGGGCTCGACGGGCGGGGTGGTGCTGGTCGAGGCCTACGACACCGGCCCGGCGACCGGGGGACGCCTAGTCAACGTTTCCGCCCGCAACCGCGTGGGCACCGGGGACGACATCCTGATCGCGGGCTTCACCATTTCCGGGAGCGGCAGCAAGCCGCTGTTGATCCGCGCGGTGGGTCCGACCCTGGCCGCCTTCGGCGTGGGCGGCACCCTCGCGGATCCGAAGCTTGAGATCTACAATTCCCAGGGCGTGAAGGTGACGGAGAACGACACCTGGGCGGCCGGCTTGGCGACCACCTTTGCGAGCGTCGGCGCGTTCCCCCTCTCGGCGGGCAGCCGTGACGCCGCGCTGCTGACCTCCCTGCCCCCGGGCAGCTACACCGCGCAGATCCGCGGGTCCGACGGCGGCACCGGCGAGGCGCTGGTGGAGATTTACGAGTTGCGTTAAGCCGGACGCGGACGGGCCCCGCGAAAGGGGTTGGCGCGGGCGCCCCGGGCGGTTCCATTGCCCGGGATGACGTCCGCCCGCCTCCTTGCCGTTCTCCTGACCGCGACCTTCAGCCGGCTTGCGGCCCAGATTCCACAGCTCAGCGCGACCCTGGCTTTGCCCTCCCCGGCCCTCGCCCCGGGCGGCGGCGCCGTCTCGATCGAACTGCGCAATCACTTTGGTTTCCCCGGCGTGGGCGGACCGGTGGTGCAATTCGACACCTCCCTCGGCCGCTTCAACGTGGAGTTGCGGTCCGACGCCGCGCCGCGCCACGCGGCCAACTTCCTCGCGTACGTGCAGGCGGGCACCTACGCGGGCACCTTCATCCACCGCTCCGCGGCCCTCGAGGCGGGCGGCATCTCGATCGTGCAGGGCGGCGGCTTCCGCTCGACGGGCGGCAGCAACGTGGCGGCCGTGACGAGTCTCGCCCCGGTGGCCCTCGAATACGGCTTGCCCAACGCCCGCGGGACCCTCGCCGCGGCGCGCACCAGCGACCTCAACAGCGCCACGAGCCAGTGGTACTTCAACGTCCGGGACAACTCGACCGTCCTCGGCCCCGCCAACGGCGGCGGCTATTCCGTGTTCGGACGGGTGCTGGGCGGCGGAATGACCGTCGTCGACCGCATCGCGGCCCTGCCCGTGACCAACGCCGGCGGCGTCTTCTCGGACCTGCCCGTGCGGGACTTCACCGGCGGCACGCCCACCGCGGCCAACTTCGTGCTCGTCAACGGGGTCACCCCCGCGACCGTCTACCCGGGCGGGAGCGGGCCCGCGGTGGTGGCGTTCACCGTCGCGAGCAGCAACCCGGCGGTGGCGGCGGCGACCGTGACCGGCACCATCCTGACCCTGGCGGCGGGCCTCCCGGGCACGGCGGAGATCACCGTGACGGCGAGCGAGACGAGCGGCGGAACCGTCACGCGGACCTTCACCGCGACCGTGGGGGGCGGGACGGGACGGCAGGCGCCGGTGCTCGCCACCCAGCCGCCGGCCGAGCTGAAGTTGGCGGCGGGGGCGCCGCAGCCGCTGATTTTGGCCGTCGCGGCCACCGCCAATCCCGCGCCGTCCTATCAGTGGCGGCGGAACCGCGTCGATCTGCCGGGCCAGCGCGGGCCGTTGCTGGTGTTGCCCGCGGCGGGGTCGGCGGAGGCGGGATCCTACACGTGCGTGGTGGCGAACGCGGAGGGGAGCGTCGAGAGCCGGGCCTGCGTCGTGACGTTGGTCGCGGCAACCCCGGCCGAGACCGGGCGCCTGATCAATCTTTCGATCCTGTCCCCGTTCGCGCGGAACGAGGTGCTGACCATCGGGACCGTGGTGGGCGGCGCGGGCACGGGTGGGAGCAAGGCGCTGCTGGCCCGCGGGGGCGGCCCGGCCCTGGCGCAGCTTGGCGTGCCGGACGTGATGCCGGATCCGCGGCTCATCTGGCAGACGCAGGGCGGGGCGGCCGTGGCGAGCAACGACGATTGGGGCGGCGGCGCGGCGCTGTCGGCGGCCTTCGCGCAGGTGGGGGCGTTCCCGTTCGCGTCGGCCAGTTCGCGGGACGCGGCGATCCTGCAGCCGGCGCTGCCGGCGGGGAACTACATCCTGGAGGTGCGCGATGCGACCGGCACGCCGGGCGTGGCGATCGCGGAGTTGTACGATGCCACCCCGGCGGCGGTGGTGACGGCGGCGTCGACGCGGCTGGTGAACGTGTCGGTGCGCCGCGACATCCCCGAGGGGGAGTCGCTGGTGGCGGGCTTCTTCCTGGGCGGGTCGACCGCGCGGACCGTGCTGGTGCGGGCGGTGGGCCCAGGGCTGGCGGCGTTCGGCGTGCCGGAGACGATGCCGGACCCGCAGCTGATCCTGTTTGGCGACCGCGGGGTCGTGGTGGGCGAGAACGACAACTGGGGGGGCGAGGTGGAGCTGGCAGCGTTCGCGGCGAGTGTGGGGGCGTTTCCGCTGGCGAATCCGGCCTCGAACGACGCGCTCCTGCTCCTGACCCTCGCCCCGGGTAAGTACACCGTGCAACTCAAGGGCAAGCAGGCGGGCGGGGCGGCGCTGATCGAGGTCTACGAGGTCCGCTGAACCGGGCCCCCGGGGCTGGTTCAGGTGCGGGTTGCCGCCGAAGGGGCTGCACCCGGATTCGGCATCCGCCCTCACTGGTGGAAGCCACGCGCAACTCCGAACGCGGCTGGAGCCCTTCGCGCCTCTGGCTGCTCTCCTCCGCCACGGCTCTGGCTTGACCGGCCGCTCCCGAACCCGATCTACCGCAGGCCCACCGGGGTGCCGAGTACCTCGCGCAACAGCACCGCGCGGCGCAACGCGCCCGGATCGCGCAGCTCCTCGACGAGGCGAACCGACCCCCGCACCGCCATGCCGCGCGCCGGCACGGGCGCCGCGGCCTCCTCGGCCCGGCGCCGCACCGCCGCCCGCTCCGCCTCCAGCGCCGCCAACTGCTCCGCCAGCACGCGCTGCCGCTCCAATTCCTCGGACCGCACCCTCGCCGCCGCCGGCACCGGCGCCAAGGGCGGGGGCGGCGCCGCGGCCGCCGGCTCCTCGCCGGAGATCTTCCGCTCCATCTCGCGCGC
>Ga0194134_10000782_pt1 | contig 46973 bp, 39 predicted proteins | sample TA2KigOff0mmetaG_FD_148602 | JGI IMG/M metagenome (GOLD analysis project Ga0194134, IMG submission 148602) | Freshwater microbial communities from Lake Tanganyika, Tanzania - TA2015056 Kigoma Offshore 0m | ecosystem: Environmental > Aquatic > Freshwater > Lake | place: Tanzania: Lake Tanganyika... | reverse complement strand
GGCAGGAAGCTGAGCGAGGTGGCGAAGCTGACGCCAGAGGCGTGGAGGGATAGCAGATCCGGCGCGTAGCGGCAAGACTGGGGATGGTCTTACGGATACGTTTATTCCGTTACCCATGTGCCCGGTTCGGACCACTGTTCATAGGGAGAAAATTATCATAGATACTAGTAAAGTGATACTCTCTTAGTATCTATTTACCTTACTTAGGATGTTTGCGCAAGCACCTTAGTCGATTTCGCTTAGAAGTCGCCATCTCTCGATCCTTCTCCTCAAAAAACCACCAAGCCGCCATCATGCCAGTTCAGGCCTGCACCAATTCTGCTGCCATTCGACATCCGCAGCCTTTGCTCCCTAAAAGCAGAAAGGGGACTCAGCTTTCGCCAAGTCCCCTTTCGCCATTAGATGTTTTCAACGTTTTCGGTAAGGAAGGCAGCCAGTGCTACCGTCGCCGCAAGTAGATCGCCGCCACTCCAGCCAGCACTACCAAAGCCGTACCCGGCTCCGGAACATCGTTCACGTTGTTGATCACAAAATATGCCTCATTGTCTGGCAATGAAATGGCGCCAAGAGTCGACGTTTCTTCCAGAGGATTAAATAAGGTAATCGTCATGTTGCCGCTGCTGAAGTGCGCCCAATTGATTTATTTGACTGCATCGAGTCCGTTGTCCCCTACGGGGGCACTCACAAAATTGCCTGTTAAATCCCCAAAGAACGTAACCACGATAGAACCAAAAAAAGGATCCTGGGCCTCAAATTCCACCCCATCCGTCCCTTCATCACTGTTCAGGACGTTGATCGAGACATTTACCTCTTCGCCCTCGGTAAAGGAAAATTGCCCAAGGCCGCCCACGCTCACTTGGATTCCTCCAATCAGCAAGGAATACCTTCCGCCATTGTTAGGATTATCCAGGATACCGTCGCTGCCAGCACTCACCACCGTAATCGTGCCGTTGAACGTTGTTCCGCTTCCTACTTCTGAGAACGTTCCAGTTCCGCCAATGCCCGTTCCAGAAAAATCAATCGATGCCGCTACACCGGCGCATGTCAACGCCAGGCTTAAAACCACCCCACGCAAGATAGTATTCATAGAGTAGAACGTAACACGGATAATGTACTATCCCTACACCCTAAGTAACGTGTTATCGTACTAAGTTATTTCATTGCTTAGACCCTAGCGTTTTGACCTTAGAACACATTTTGACGGCGATCGCAGCGCACCGTATTCCCTGTCAGGCCCCAAAGGGGATTCTGCTTCTCCTGAGTCCACTTTGGTTCATAGATTTGGCGAATTCTCAGGGGTCATCAACAGACCACAGGAACTCAGTTCTGATTCAGATCAGTTCAGCACTCCAAAGATCCTCGCCTGGTCGAAGGAAGGGACATCTGTGCGGAAAGTGACAATGGCTGACCTGTTCCATTTGCCGCCAGGGATTCTTCGGCAAGTTTCTTGAGAAAATCGCAGCCACACCGGCCAAAACTACCAAGGCTATTCCTGTCTCTGGAATTCGGCTTGCATTTTCAACAGTGACGAATGCCATTCCCCGTCGTGTGGCCATACCCAAAGTTGATGTCGCAAATCACACAAGAGAAGCCGTCGAGGTCACGCTTCCGCCTGAGAAGTGGGGCCAGGGCATTTGCTTCGCGGCGACGACGCCGTGCGCAATTGACTCGTTACGAACGCAAATCCTAAGCCGGACAAAAGCAGCGAGATGCCGCCTCCGAGGAGCGATCAGCCCCCTCAGGGGTCCGATCTTCTAGCTCCAGAGAAATTGTTGCTGCCGCCAATGCCGATTCCCCCAACGCCAATCCTCGCCGACATACCCGCGCACACCAGCATCGGGCTCAATAATTGACATAACCGTTTCATAGTCAATCACTTAGCAATATTGCTCTCGCGCGAAAGCAGCAAAGGTCATCTTCTTGCCAGGCAATGAGTCCAACCGGAGAATCCAATCGAATCCTCTCTCTCTACGGCCCGCATCTCTCCAAACGATCCAATATATGAAGGTTCATTATTCAAATTGAAACCTAAAGAAAATCTCGTTGTAACCGATTTGCAATATGCGTACACTAAACGATATTGAATCCTTACGGCGACTTGGAGGGCCGAAACATGAACGCTTCACTCATCATGCTTTTCCTGCTTCAATTCCCCACGGACCCCGTCCGTGCTCAAGAACAAGCAGTTGCAATGCACCGGTCCCATGTACCCGTTGTGGCCGAACCTACCCCCGTGGGCCAGAGCCCCTACCTGCAACGTGTCCAACTCCGCCGCTTCGAAGACCGCTTCAACAAGCTCGTCCAGGCCGTTGAAGAGTTCTCCATTGCCTATAACGGCAAGAAAGGTCAAGCCTGGCCCGCCGAAAAAGCTGCCGCTCTGCGTAAAGCCATGGCCGAACTCCAAAAGAGCGACCCCAACTTCAAACCTTAAATTTCAACCTCAACCTCCCGGCTGTGGGCATCCATCAAACATGCTCCGTCAGGAATCCGTCTGGTCTTACCCCCGGCCCCCCCGTGTTAAACCCGTCCCTCAGCGCATCCGCATTGAGTTCGTCGGCCACACGATCGCCGACACCTCCCGCGCCCTTCGCGTCCTCGAAACGTCTCACCCGCCCGCTTATTACATCCCCAAAGACGATTTCCTCCGCGGCATCCTCAAGAAAACAGACCACTACTCTGTCTGCGAGTTCAAAGGCACCGCCTCTTACTGGTCGATCGAACTCAACAACCGCCAGTCTGAAAACGCCGCCTGGAGCTACGAAAATCCCACCTTCGACTTCGAATCCATTCGCGGCTTCCTCGCCGTCTATCCTGGCCGGGTCGATGCCTGCTTTGTCGAGGATGAAAATGTCACCCCACAAAAAGGCAATTTCTACGGCGGCTGGATCACCACCAACCTCACCGGCCCCTTCAAATGACATCCTATAGGTACATGCGCCTCGTCCTGCCCGTTCTGCTGCTGCTCCTCGCCAGCTGTACCCCAAAGCCCCAGCGCTTTTCGCAGATCGCCGAAGAATTCGTCCTCAACTCACTTACCTTCGCCCCATCTCTGGCTACAGCCGCTGGCTACCACCGCCACAACGGCGTCCCCCTCGACGAACTCCTCGACGAATTCTCAATCGTCACTGCTAACCGTCAGCGCGCCTACTACTCACGCTTCTCTAGCGGCCTCAAGCGTGACGTCAACCCGGAAAAGCTGGCTCCCGAAGATCGCGCCGACTACGACCTCGTCCGCCAGCGCATCGATTTCGCCAAATTCGAACTCGAAGTCCTCACTCCCTGGGCCCACTCTCCCCAGCTCTACGCCGAAGTCATCGGCAATGCCCTCTTCACGCCCTACGCCCTCGAATACGCTCCCCGCAACAAACGCTTCTACGACATTCTGAAGCGCATGGAGCGCATCCCCTCTCGCGTCCTCCAGGCCAAAGGCAACCTCACCGCCGCCCCCAAAATCTGGCGTGAAGTCGCCATCGCAGAAACCAAAGGCAACATCGACCTCATTGCCAAGCTCAAGGCCGAGCGCCCCGCCGAAATCTCAAAGAAGTTCGACTCAGCTGCCGACCTCGCCACCACAGCCCTCAACGACTACATCCAGTTCCTCACCAATGATCTCGAAGGCAAAGACTACGACTGGCGCCTCGGCAAAGAGAAGTACACCCGCAAATTCCAACTCCACCTCGGCACCACCGAAACTCCAGACCAACTCCTCTCCGCTGCCGAAGCCGAACTCAAAAAGGTCCGCGAAGAAATGGCCCGCCTCTGCGGCTGGAATGGCCAAGGCGACCTCAACCCCATCATCAAGAAGCGCCTCGACCAAATCGCCACCCGCCACTCCACTCCCGAAAACTACTTCAACGACGCCCGCCGCGACCTCGCCGAAGCCACCGCCTTCATCGAGCAAAAAGGCCTCCTCAAACTTCCTCCCAACAAGAACCTCACCGTCATCGAGACCCCCGCCTTCATGCGCGGCATCTACGTGGTCGGCGGTTTCAATCCCGCCCCGGTCCTCGACCCAACTCTCGGTGCCCAATACTGGCTCACCCCCATCCCCGCCAACTGGTCCAAAGAACGCATCGAGTCCAAGCTCCGCGAATACAACTTCTACGGTCTCAAGCTCCTCACCATTCATGAAGCCATGCCCGGCCACTACGTCCAGTTCGAATACGCCAACCGATTCGAGCCCCGCGGCCGTCGCCTGCTGCGCAGCGTCTTCGCAAGCGGCGCCTTCGCCGAAGGCTGGGCGATCTACTCGACGCAAATGCTCCTCGAGCAGGGCTACCTCAACAACGACCCCGACCTCAAGCTCACCTTCCTCAAACAACAGCTCCGCATGATCGCCAACTCGATCCTCGATATCAAGCTCCACACCGGCCAGATGACCGACGACGAAGCCATCCGCCTCATGGTCGACCAAACCTTCCAGGAGCAAGAGGAAGCCACTGCCAAGCTCCAGCGCGCTAAACTCTCGAGCGTCCAACTCTGCGAGTACTTCGCCGGCTGGCGCGACCACATGCGCCTGCGCGAACTCTACAAACAAACCAAGGGCGCGGCCTTCAACCTCGCCGAATACCACCAGCGAGTCCTCGAATCGGGCGGCCTCCCCACACCAGCGGTCGCCAAACTCATCACCGGAAAAGATCTCAAATGAAAAAACTCAATTACCTCATCATGCCCGCCGCCATTCTCGTCATCGGCTGGCTCTTCATGCAAAATAAAGTCATGTCAGATCCGATCACCGACGGCAAGCAATTCCTCGCGAACAACGCGAAGAAGCCCGGCATCGTCACCACCCCTTCAGGTCTCCAGTACGAGATCCTCCGCGAAGGCACAGGCGCAAAGCCCGCCGCATCAAGCACTGTAGAAGTCCACTACGAAGGCCGCCTCACCAACGGCGCCATTTTCGACTCGAGCTATCAGCGCAAAGAAACGATTTCCTTCCCGCTCAACCGCGTCATCCCCGGCTGGACCGAAGGCCTCCAACTCATGCCCACCGGCTCCAAGTATCGTCTCTACATTCCTTCTGAGCTCGGCTACGGAGCCCGCGGCGCCGGTGCCGACATCCCTCCCCACGCCACCCTCATCTTCGACGTCGAACTCATTTCCATCCGCTAAATTCCTCGGAATCAACCCGGAGCCCGCAAGCTTCGCAGCTCGGGTTCCGGATATCTCACCCAACCCATTCGTCGATGGATCAAAACTTTGTGCAGTCAACGGAATGAACTTTCACTATCAACTTTTTGGTAATGAGACAGCTCACGGTTGCGATTTCCGATTTGAAAATTGCGCTGGCTGCCTCGAAGCTTTCGGTCTGGAAGATGCACTCTCTCGCCTGAGTCTGCCCATTGCGTTTCGACAAATAGATCTGGGTCGCGAAGACCTCCTACACGCCTAAACTCCCTCACCCCACCGTCCCGATCCACGCCAGCGAAACACTCAAAATTGGCACACTCCACTAAATTCTTCGCGACATCGAAATGTCTCATTCCGATTTCGCCGCCGCATGGAAAAGCGAACCAAGCCAATGAAACAACCACACCATACAGCACGCATCGGCGTCCGCAGCCCGTCTCATCACACCCTTCTCCTCTCCACCCCTTGATTATCTACAAAAATTGTAGATAATCATAGTGTGAGCAAGCCAAACGATCTCCTCCAGGGAACCCTCGACCTCCTCATCCTCAAAACCATCTCCCTCGAGCCTGTCCACGGCTGGGCCATTGCCAAACGCATCCAGCAATCCTCCGGCGACGTCCTCCTCGTCCAACAAGGCTCGCTCTACCCAGCCCTCCACCGTCTCGAGCAACAAGGTTGGATCGACTCCGAAACCAAACCCACCGAATCCGGCCGCGTCGCCAAGTTCTACTCCCTCACCAAAGCCGGTAAGAAACAGCTCGCCATCGAACTCAATCAGTGGGACCGCCTCTCTTCCGCCGTCTCCCTCGTCGTGAGGCCCGCATAAATGAAACTCCTCCTCCGCCTCAAGTCCCTCTTCCAGAAAGACCACCTCGACGACCAGCTCTCCGACGAACTCGCCTTTCACCTCGAACAACAAGAGGCCGAACTGATCGAAAAAGGCTTCACCCCACAACAGGCGAAACTCGAAGCCCGCCGCTTGTTTGGCCCCATCGCATCTACACGCGAAGAATGCCGCGACAAACGAAAGACTCAATACCTCGAAGACCTTTCCGCCGACACATGCTTCACTCTGCGCTCCCTCCGCAAATCCCCTACCTTTTCTCTCATCGCCATCCTCACGCTCGCCCTCGGCATCGGCGCCAACACCGCCTTCTTCTCCACCGCATACGGCATCCTCTTCAAGCCACTCCCTTATCCACAACCGAGGCAACTCGTCACACTTGACGAAGGCATGACCGGCGTCGGGCCCGTCACTACCCTCCGCACTCTTTCGACAACCACCGAATACGCCGGCTACGTCTCCTCTCTCGATCTCAACCTCTTCGAATCCGGCGAAGCATCCAAACTCCGCGCCTCAAGAACCACCTTCAACCTCGCCCAGGTCCTCCAAACCAACCCGCAACTCGGCCGCTGGTTCAAGCAAGAAAACGAGCGTCCCGGTCTACACCGCGTCGCCGTTCTCAGCGATCAACTCTGGCGCACCCGCTTCAACGCAAATCCAAACATCGTAGGCCGCACCATCACTCTCAACGAACGCCCCTACGAAGTCCTCGGCGTCATGCCACCAAGCTTCGCATTCCCCACGCCCCAAACCGAACTCTGGCTTCCCATCCCAATCGATCCCCGCAACGTCGGCGAGATCTGGGGTAACGGCAATTTCCTCCCCATCGGCCGCCTCAAACCAAATCACACCCTGGCCACAGCGCAATCCGAAATCCGCCCTCTCCTCGACAAAGTCCGTTCCAGCTTCCCTTGGCGCATGCCCGATCTCTATGGTGCCAACGCAACCGTCGTCCGCCACGACGCCGCCCTCATCAAACAAGTCCAACCCAAGCTCCTTGTCCTCGCCGGCGCAACCTTCCTCTTGCTGCTCATCGCTTGTGGCAACGTCGGCAATCTCCTGCTCGCTCGCGGCATCCATCGCCAACGCGAGTTCTCTCTCCGTGCCGCACTCGGTGCCAGCAACGCACGCCTCCTTCGCCAACTCCTCACTGAAAATCTGATCCTCGTAATCCTCGGCGGCACCGCCGGCCTCGCCATCGCTCTCCTGCTCTTCGAAGCCCTCCCCATGGTCTTCCCCAAAGACACCCCCCGCCTCGAAGAACTTCTCAGCGACCCCACTCTCCCTCTTGGCGCCGCCGCCAGCCTCGCCGTCACGATTCTCTTATTCACAACAGTCCCTCTCCTCGGAGGCCTCTCTCTCAAGCCCTCCCGCCACGCTTCGAAGTTCTCGCTCACCCTTATCGGCATCGAGCTAGCCCTTGCAACCACCCTCCTCATCGGTGCCGCCCTCATGGGCCACACCCTCTGGCAATTGGCAAATCAAGACTCAGGCATCCCCGCTACCAACGTCACCACCGCCCGCATCGCCACCGGTCCCAGCCGCTGCCCCAACCCCGACAGTTGTCAGGCTCTCCTCAACGACCTCACCCAAACCCTCATTCAGGATCCCGCCATCCGCAGCATCAACTGGACCAACGCAGCTCCCTTCGATCCAAGCTTCGCGAGCGTCGCCTCCGCCATCGAAGATCATCCCAAGCTACCCAGTGATCCTGCTTTCGTCCTCTGGCAAACCGCCGCCACGCCCGGCTACTTCAACACTCTCGGCATCCGCATCCTCGCCGGTCGCGCTTTTAACGATACTGACCAGGCCAAATCTCAACTCGTCACCATCATCAGCGAATCCACTGCACGCCGCTTCTGGCCCAATCAAAACCCAATCGGCAAGCGCGTCCGCCCAGTCTACGATCCAAACTGGCGCACCATCATCGGCGTCGCTTCCGACGCCTCTCTTTATTCGATCACCGGTTACCCATCCTGGATAGACGGGGTCCAATACCTCCCGCTCACTCAATCCCGTTTCCTTTCCGAGCGCAACCTGCAACTCTCGATCCTTCTTGAAACCACCAACAACAACTGGCCCTCGCAACTCAAGCAACGTTATCCCGACATCGTCATTTCAAACATCGCCACCCTAGGCGCACTCCGCGACTCAAGCATTCAAAGCCAACGTTCCACTGCAACGCTCTTAACCCTGTTCGCCGTCCTCGGCCTCATCCTTGGTATCGCTGGTGTCCACGGCGTCATCGCTCACCGCGCCGCTCAGCGCACGAAAGAGATGGGTATCCGCATGGCCCTCGGCGCACGTCCCGCCCAACTCGTCCGCATGGTCCTGGCCGAGACTTTCATTGCCTCAACCCTCGGCACATCCGCCGTCATCGTCGCCGCCTGGCTCCTCAGCCGTTATCTCAAATCCCTAGTCTTCGGCATCACCATCCACGACCCCCTCGCTTTCACCCTCTCTCCTGCTATCCTGATCCTCGCCGCGACAATCGCCGCCAGCATCCCGGCCATCCGCGCCACCCGGACAGACCCCGCCCTCACACTCCGTCAAGACTAACGATGAAGCTCGCCCCCAAACTGGTCCTCTCAACGCTCATCATCAACGGCATCATCAGCGGTATCATTTTTTTCCTCCCGGGCATCGTCGCCGTCGGACTTTGGTTTCTCATCCTCCCGGGCCTGATTCTCGGCATCCTGCCCACGCTGTTCATGTATCACGTCTGCGCCGCCGTTCCTTGGCTCATCTTCCACCAGCGCAACCCCTTTCTCAGCTATCTCCTTCCCGTTCTCATCGTAGGTACAGTCGCCTTCGGCATGCCCAGCGTCTTCAACGATCGGCTCCAGAAAGAACTCCGCGCCGAACAGGCACGCAACGCCCCGCCTCCCACCAAACTGGCCACTGTCGATTCCATCGCGCTCCAGTCCAAATCCAAATCCGAATCCCTTCACTGTGGCTACCTATGCCAGCTTCTTCTCCTCAACAAGGTCGCGAAGGAGGTCGTCGTCAACCCCCTTCCCGGCCAAGGTAAGCCTCTCGCCTTCCGCCTTGCCCCCAACGCAGAATGTTCCTATAAAGAAACCAAACGCCTCCTCGAGCAAGACTACTATCTCGATCCCAGCGAACTCGCCCCCATCGCTGTATCCACACATCTTCGCCTCTCAAAGGGCATTTGTATCCTTCCCGGGCACACCCGCTTCCAAGCCCAACCTTGAGATCCACTGGATCACTCAGCGCACCCACTTCGTCTCGATCCGAGGCGCCGAAATCATCGCCCCCAGTCAATGGACCGCCCGCCTTACGGATGCCCACGTGGCTCACCTTTACACTCCCCTCATGCTCGAGCCACAGGGCACCGGCATGACATTCTCCTATTGGCGCTGGGCCGTCCGCTCCGAGCGCCAGCTCGAGACTACAATCCTCTCCTACCTCAAGCAACTCACCAACTTCGATCTCGCACTCCCTCCAACGCCCTCTCCCGACGTCATCCGCGACCACATCGACGATCTTGTGAAAGACCCCTCGGCTCCCTCAGCCGCCTTTCTCCTCGTGAAGGATTACGAACATCTCCTCTATCAAGGCGATGAATCCGATGACCTCAAACGCATTGCCCGCCTTGTTGCCGATCCTCGCCTCACCGACTTTCAAATCCTCAACAACGCACTCCGCAAGCAAGTTCCACCTGTCCTGATCGATGCGATTGTCCGCCGCCTCACCCGTCTCGAAAATCTCGACGATGACCAAATCATGAACCTTCAGGCCACCGTCGCAAAACTACCCAATGGTGCCCTCGCCAACGCCGACCCCGCTGCGGTCTTCGACAACCCTCGCCTCTCGCGCCGTGCAGAGAAGCTCATGCCCCGGCTGGCTGAAGAAGGTCCTTCTGCCGCACCCAAGTTCCTCAACATCATCAAGGCCGGCTTCGCCCAACCCGACCGCAAAGACCACCTCTGGGGTCATGAAATCCTCCACGCTGCTACGGGTCTTTGCCGCCTCGGCTCCCAGGCCAGTTCCGTCCTCCCCGAGTTGATCGAGATACAAGAACAGCAAAAGAATTCGAAGATCACCAGAGACCTCAAATGGCGTGCCGCGCTTCTCTCACTCGGTCACCCCATCTCCGCACTCCCCCCACCCGACAACTGGAGCTAACCCGATTACGAACAATCTCTCCGTCGCATAGTCTCAAAATGCTCCAAATAGCACCTTTGAATCGCACCCCTCGTTATCCCTCCCAATAGGCGTTCGCCCCAACGCCGCCGCACTCCAATATCGCGCTTTCGTCAACACCGATCTCTCTCTTGCATTCGAGAACGTCCGCGTGGCTCGCCTTTCAACCAAATTGATTCCACGCCTCGCCGAAGAAGGCCCAACCGCGATCCCCAAATTGCTCCGCATCATCGAGAACGGCTTCACCCAGCCCGACACACAAAACCCACTGTGGGGCAAAGAAATCTTGTCCGCTTCGGTTGGCCTCTGTCGCATCCGCCCCAAGGCGAAAACAGCCCTCCCCGATCTCCTTCGCCTCCATGCGCAATACTCCAACCTCCCAGTCACCCAATCCATCGAGTGGCGCGCCACACTCTTCGCCCTCGGCCATCCGATTGACGCCTTCCCGCCACCCCCCGGCTTGAACGGAATCAACTACCGCATCAAACTCCGCCATCAATCCAACCACTGCGCCAACTGAGCACCTTCGAAATCGATCATTATCAGGATGTGATCGGCGTTCCCCAAAACCCTCACGTCACCTTCAGCGATTCAGCCTTTAAGATCGCCGGAACCAGAGTTTCTCTCGACTCGGTCGTCCTCTTGTTCCGCGAAGGCCTCTCCGCCGAGAGCATTGTCGAATCGTACCCCTCGCTCTCACTGGAGCAAGTCTTCGGCGCACTGGCCTTCTAGTTGGCTAACCAGACTGCAATCGATGCCTACCTTTCTGAAGGCCAACAGCAATCGAGGGCATTCCACCAAGTTTCCTTGCAAAGCAATGCGGAGCTTCTAGCCAAGCTCCAGCGTGCCAGAAATGGCAATAAAGTTTCAGGCTGATGCGGATCTCGACGGACGCGTAATTCTGGGCTTCGTCGAGCATACAATGCGATTGAGATCCACACTGCGGCCTCGGCAGCTCTCGACGGACTCTCCGATCCAGAAGTCCTTCGTCGCGCAAGCCTCTCTGGCAGAATTCTCGTTTCGTAGGATCGACGCACGATGCCAGGACACTTCTTTCGGTTCACGCAACACACCCAAAGCTCTGGCGCTATCATCCTTCGCGAAGCCATCCCAATTTCGGTCGCTGTCGAAGAGCTCTATCTAATTTGGTCCGCAACGCGACCACGATTGGATCAACCGCTTGGTCTGGATTCCTCTCTAGCCCCCCTACTTCACCAACCCCACGCCCTCCATCGCAAACGTCGCCTCATTCGACCCCACTCCCTCCACCACACTCACACTCCCCAGCTTCTCCTCAAAACTCCGGCTCACCCCATACGCACGTCGCTCCAACATCTCCGCCCCATTCCCTTCAATCAGCTTCTTCAATCGACCCTCCACCAGCCCCACATCCGTCCCAAATCCAATCAGTGTCCCGGTCAACACCAACCGGTCCGGATTGCCCATCTTCCGCCGCGCCACCCCTTCACACCGCGCCAGGCCAGATCCCGTCGCACGCTGCGCCTGCACCAGTGTCCGCGCCGCCGTCGGAAACTTCCGCGCCATCGAAGCTACAAGCTCACTCGCCCCATCGATCGAACTCACATAACAAGTAACGGCCACTACTTCTCCCGCCAACCCATTCAACGCTTCCTCAAGCAACGGCCCGACTGCCGCCACATCCCCCGCCTCCCCCAGCGGCTTCACCACCTGCTTCGCCGGCAGAAAAGCCACCCCATTCAGATTCATGGGCTTCCTCTCCTCGGCAATTCCTTCAATCACCACCTGCGCCCCATCCACCCCAAGCGCCCCCACCTGCACAATCGTCAATGCCGGCAGTGGCAACTTCCACTCCGTAAACTGTTCGCTCACGATTGCGCTCACCCTCCTGGCATCCCCGCGCCCAGCCACAAACGCTCGCAACTTCACCATCGTCGCCCCGTGCGCCGCCTTGCGCAACGCCACCAGCGCATCCTTCGCCTGCGCGCTCAACAAGCCCTTTGTCGACAGCGGACTTGTATGAAACACCAATCGCGACGCCTCCACCTTCACCGCCGCGGGCGGATCCGGCAGAATCTCATGCGTCTGCGTAATCGGCTCTTCGTCCTTCTTCTTTTTCTTCTTCTGGGCGTTCAACTCCCCGCCCAGCAACCCCATCATCAAAACGGCAGCGATTAGTCTCAACTTCTCACCCCCAGCTTTAGCACCTCGCGCGCATATCGGATGCTCCGCTCCATATGTTCCTTCTGCTGATAATTTAGCGCGGCCTGATAAGGCGCCGGCGTCGGCCTTCCCGCCACATCCTCTTGCACCACATGCTTCTCATACGGCCGCCCCTTCTTGGCCAATTTCACAAACCGCGCATACTCATGCGCCCGCGCCTTCGGATACCACTTTGCCCACCACTTCTCGTCATAAACCGGCAATACTTCCGGTGGCCGTCCCGTGATCGGCTTAATGAAGATCCTCACCTCCGGCTTCAACACTTGCCGCGCCTTCGCGATCAGGGCGGGGAAGTCCACCGTCCCTTCACCCAGCGGCACCCACTGCACCGCAATTCCACCCGCATGTTCATACACCACCGAATCCCGCAAATGAAACGTCAACGTATACGGCGCCAATGTTTCCAGTGTCAACATCGGATCTTCCACCGTGAACACAGGGTTCCCTGTATCCAGATACGTCCCCACAAACTCCTTGCCCGCCGTCTCGATAATTTCCTTGTGCTCCCAGGCCTGAAAGTCCTTATGCACCTCGATGGCCACCTTCAACCCCGCATCCATCACCTCGCTCCGCACGGCCCGCAGCACCTTTACCGTCAACTCCATGTTGGCTTCTGTCGTCTCGAGTGGCAGATCCTTGCGGAAACTCGCGCACACCCCTCTCACAATCGGCGACCCACAGGCCTTCGCCCGCGCGATGTTTTTCCGAAACGCCGCCAGGTTCGCGTCCCACTGTTCCGGTGTCTTCGGCAGGATTCCGCTGCCTCCCGTCTGCAAGTGCAACCCAAACTCACCAGCCCACTGCTTCACTTCCGCCCAATGCGCCGGGTCCTGTGCCCGCGGATCAAGCGAGTCTTGCAGAAACAAAGCATCCAGCTTCCACTCTGCGGCTTGCTCAAAATGCTGCCGGTCCGTCATCTTCAGCCCACGCAGGCAGTACGTGTTGTAGCCGATGCCAATCTTGTCCGCCATCGCCGCAGCCAGCGGCAAAGCCATCCCTGCCAGGAACTCTCGCCGTTTCATACTTCTATTTTGCTCCCTCGGCCAACGGGCTTCGCGCCTTTGAATACCCAAAGTAAATCGCCAGTCCGATCACCAGCCAGATGAAGAAGGTTAGCCAGGTCTGCAACGGCAGCCCCAGCATCAACACCAGGCAAAACGCGATCGACAGATACGGCACCACCGGCACGAATGGCACCCGGAATCCGCGAGGCGTATCCGGTTGCCGCTTCCTCAAAAGCAACACTCCCACCGACACACTCGCAAACGCCGCCAGCGTCCCGATGTTCGCCAACTCCGCGAACGTCGCGATATCCCACAACCCTGCCGGAATCCCCACGACAAATCCCGCCACCCAGGTGCTGATATCTGGTGTCTTATACTTCGGATGCACCCGCGAAAAAATCCCCGGCAACAACCGGTCCCGCGACATCGCAAACCAAATCCGCGCCTGCCCGTACTGAAACACCAGCAGTGAACTCCACATCCCGATCAACGCGCCTACGCTCACAAAGATCCGCAGGTTGTTGTAGCCCACATCTTTCAGTGCCCGCGCCACCGGCTCATCGTTGTTCAACGTCGTGTAAGGCACAATCCCGGTCAACACCAGAGCCACGCTTCCATACAGCAACGTGCAAACCGCAAGCGTGATGATAATCCCCCAGGGCAAATCCCGCTTCGGGTTCTTACACTCCTCAGCCGCTGTCGAAACCGAATCGAACCCGATATAGGCGAAGAACACAATCGCCGCCCCCGAGATCACTCCCGACATACCATTTGGCATAATCGGATGCCAGTTCTCCGGCCGGATCGCCGAAGCCGCTCCAAACACAAACGCCAGAATCGCCACGATCTTGATGATCACCATCACGTTGGTCGCGTTCGCACTCTCTTTCACCCCGCGAATCAGCAACCAAGTCAGCAGGACCATAATCAGCAACGCTGGCAAGTTAAAGTAAGCCCCTGTCACATCTCCCCCGCGAAACGCAGGTCCACTCCACTCCGGTGGCAATCGATATCCAAACAGGTTGTCGAGAATGTCGTTAAAGTACCCCGAGAACCCCACCGCCACGCTCATATTCGATACCGCGTATTCAAGGATCAGATCCCACCCCAGGATCCACGCAAAGATCTCGCCCAGCGTCGCATACGCATACGTGTAAGTCGACCCCGCCACAGGAATCATCGACGAAAGCTCCGCATAACACAGCGCTGCAAACCCGCACACAAACGCCACCATCAAGAAGCTGAACACAACCCCCGGCCCCGCTCCCGGCCTTCCGATCGTCGAGATCGCATCCGGCCCAAACCGCAATAGATCAAGGACAGGCGCATGCAACACGCTCTGATACTTCATCGTCACCCCGGCCGCAGCCGTTCCGGTGAGCGTAAAGATCCCCGACCCAATCACCGCCCCGATCCCCATCGCCACCAGGCTCCAGAGCCCTAGCGTCTTCGTTAGCCGGTGCGTACCCGACTCACTCTCCCGAATCAAATCCGCAATTGGCTTACAGCGAAGCAACTGGCTCATCGCTGTATTCTAATCCACACCGTCCTGGTATGCGTGAAAAAACGTGGAAAGGGCCAGTGGTGAAGAGGCACCGCTGGCCCTGTTTGCATCCTGCAGGCTCGGAGGGGAGGCCCGCCGGGACGCACTTTTATTGAATCACAAAATAACGGCGAATAATACTAAAGTACTAACGCTTGCGCTGACCCTTGCTGAGTTTCTTGATCTTGCGCTTCAGCGAACCACGATCTTGGCCCTTTTCGCGACCAGCATAAGCAGGTGCCTCAGCCCTTGCGGCACGCTTCAGTTTCTTGCGCTCGTCTTTATCTTTTACGTGTTTCGTATTCATCGATGAATCAATTCCAAACTTTCAGACTACCGCACTCGTCGCCAGCCCGCAACCACGGCCAGCCCGATCAGACCGAACACAAACGTTCCCGGCTCTGGCACAGCCTCGATTGCTTGGATTTGATAGATCGACCCTCCACCCCAATCCGATAGGAACAACGAGTCTTCAGTTGCATACACACCCAATATGTTCCCAATCGTACCCGGCGCAACAAAGTATTGAAGGAGGCTGTTGGTGGAATCAACAAAGACCAGCGGATTCTGGTTGTTCGTCCCTTGCGGGCCCGTCCCACCGCTAAACCCAACAAACACTCCGCCCTGATAAAGTCCCGGAAATAAGCTCGGCGCAAAGGCAATTTCTGCCGGACCCTCAGATCGCGCTCCACTCGCATCAATCCCCTGCGGTTGAAAGTTGATCAGGCTTGTTGTCACTCCATTGCAAGCCCCACTCCCCAGTTCAAGCAGAACATTCGTTCGATATTGCGGATAACAGTTGGGATACCCGAACCGCAACACGCTTGTTCCCAAATCTGCTGCCGGGATGCGATTCAATTCATCTGCTTGTGGCGGCTCCAGCGGATTCGCCACACCAGCTTCGTCAATCGCATTATCTGCAAAGTACAGATCCCCAGTTGTGGGATGAAACGCCATCCCGTAGACATTCCGGATACCGCTGGCCACCTGTCGAAGGTTGGATGCGATTGGCGTTCCCCCCACTTCGCTAATCGTGACCATGTACAGAGAATCCCCCTGCAAGCTCTGGGCTGCCATTCCCATGCCACTGACTATGACTGGCGTAGTCGAAACTGCGCTATCGAATTCTGATCCAATGTTAAAAACCAGATCCACTGAGCCAGGTTGTCCAGGTGTTTGCCGCATTGCCAGCCCCGGTGTCGGATGGCCATGTCCGGCAGGATACTGAAAGTCCAAACTCCCCACCTTGTTTAGCGGATCTCCAGCATTCGCCCCGGGTGCCAGGGCCGTGATGGACTTCGCCCCGAATTCACCAATGTAGTAAAGCTCACCCGCAGACTTGATTTGCGTTCCAGCCCCACCGCTAGCATTCGAATACAGAACCGTTGGCGATCCATCTGCAATGCCATCCTTGTTGGTGTCTGTGTAGCGAACTACTTGGGCCGTACTGAACCCCGGGGATTGCACCGCCAGCAAAGATCCATCCTTTGCCCGAATCACGCTATTCGGCAACGGTTGCCCACTGGCAAATTGGGTCACGCGGAACAGGCTGCTGTCCACCGTCGGCACATTCAGTATGTTCGTGCAATACCCAGAAACTGCCAGCACGAACAACATCGCCAGTGTAATTTTCATAAATCGGAAAAGTTGGCAAAAATCGGCGATCCAGTCAAATTCTGGCAGTTGCCGCTGGCTAGTCCAGCTTCGTAATCCCAGCAAACTTCTCCACCAGCTTTTTCAGCCCATGGCTCGAGAAATGGATCACCAGCTTCGCATCTTCCCCATCACCTTCTCGCCGCACCACTGTCCCCCGCCCATACCGCGGATGACTCACCGACGAACCCGATCGTAACCCGCTCGACTTCGCCACCTGCTTTGCCGCGGGTCGAAACGTATTCAGCACGGGCTTCGGCGCAACCGGCGCAACCGGCGCTGTCGGCTTCACAGGCGCCACAGGCGCAACCGGCGCAGCCTTCTTCTCTTCCCACGGCGGCGCATCATCCTGATCTCCAAACAACGACCCCGTCGTCGGCTTCGGCGCTGCCGCAGGCGCAGAGGGCTTCACGGGCGCCACCGGCGTCACCGCACAAGGCACCACCGGCTTCGCCGTCGCAGCCGAATTCCCACCCCCAAAAAACGAATTGATGTTATCCGCAACCTGCCCCGGCCGCGATCCATAACTATACTTCCGCACCGTCTCGCGCGCTTCCCACTGCTCCCCGCGCAAGTCCACCTGCGGCGTCACCATCAATCGGCTCAAGCGCTCTGCATACGTCTCCGGCACCTCACGGATAAACCGCGAAGTCAGTGCTGGCTCCGGCATCCCCCCGCCATACCGCCGTCTCATCCGCGCCCAGCTCATGAATAACTGCTGCCGCGCCCGCGTCATCCCCACATAACAAAGCCGCCGCTCTTCTTCCATCTGGTTATCGTCTTGCAGCGCCCGCGAATGCGGAAACAGCCCCTCTTCCATCCCCGCCAGAAACACCACCGGAAACTCCAGCCCCTTCGCGTTATGAATCGTCAACAATGAAATCTGCGCCTTCTCATTCACCTGGTCCGCATCCGAAACCAGTGCCGCATGATCCAGAAAATCGCCGATCGATTCGCCTCTCTCGCTCGCTTCCGCCGCCGCGTTGATCAATTCGAGTAAGTTCGCAACGCGCCCTTCATTCTCCGGCGCGGGGTTCTCTTCAAGCGACTTGATATACCCCGTCCGGGCCAACAAATTCCGCAACAGATCCTCAACCGACTGTTTTTCCAAACCCTCGCGCAACTCAAGGATCATCCCTCGAAACGCCCCCAGCGCCGCCTCCGCCCTCGACCCCAGCTCCTTCTTCTCGATCAGTTGCTCAATGGCCGCCCACAGCGATACCTGATTGTCGAGCGCATACGCATCCACCTGATCCATCGTCGTCTTGCCGATCCCACGAGCCGGCGTATTCACCACCCGCAACAACGCAATCGAATCTGTCGGATTCACGACTAACTTCAGGTAACTCAGCGCATCCTTGATTTCCGCCCGATTGTAAAAGCTCAGTCCACCAACTACGGTGTACTTACGCCCATACCGCCGCAACGCCTCTTCAATCTGCCGCGATTGCGAATTCGTCCGATACAGAATCGCCACCTGCGCCCCCGGGTCCCGGTCCAGCGCCTTATCGATCCGGTCCGCGATCCACAGCGCTTCATTCTCCCCATCCATCGCCTCATACATCCCGATCTTCGGCCCCGAAGTCTGCTCCGTCCAGAGATTCTTCCCCTTGCGCTGCGTGTTATTCGCCACCACCGCGCTCGCTGCCTCAATGATGTTCTTCGTCGACCGGTAATTCTGCTCAAGGCGCACAATCTTCGCCCCCGCATAATCCCGCTCGAAATCCAGAATGTTCCGAATATCCGCTCCGCGCCACGAGTAAATCGACTGATCCTCGTCCCCCACCGCCACCACATTCCCGTGCCCCGCACTTAGCAAACGCATCAGCTCATACTGGCTCCGGTTCGTATCCTGATACTCATCCACCATCACAAATTGATACCGCCGGTTATAAACCTCCCGCAGCGCCGCATCATGCCGTAACAACCGCACACTCTCAAGCAGTAAGTCATCAAAGTCCACCGCGTTCGCTTGCCGCAGCCGGTCCTCGTACTGCTCATAAATCACCGCCATCCGCGACGACTTCGGGTCCTTCGCGTTTTTCAACAAATCCTGCGGCCCCTCGTGATGGCTCTTGGCATGACTGATCTTTGACAACATCGCCCGATACTGCATGAACTTCTCGTCCAACCCCAGTCCCTTGAAGATCTGCTTGATCAGCGCCATCTGGTCGTCATCGTCATAGATGTTGAACTGCCGCGTAAACCCAGGCCGCAAGTCCGCCAGCCGGTCCCCATCCCGCCTCAACAACCGCACACAAAACGAGTGGAACGTCGAAACAAACGGCAACTCATAAGAAATCCCCGTCGAACCCAGCAACCCCTCCACCCGCCCCTTCATCTCCCGAGCCGCTTTATTCGTAAACGTCACCGCCAAAACCGCATAACCGGGCACCCCATGCCCGTGAACCAGATTCGCCATCCGGTGTGTAATCACGCGCGTTTTCCCCGATCCCGCCCCAGCAAGGATCAAGAGTGCCCCCTCAATGTGTGCAGCGGCCTCTCGCTGTGTGGGATTCAATCCTTCAAGAAAGTCCATTGTTTTCAATATCCTATCACGTTCCAAGCCAATCCGTACACTCTCATAGGCATATGTGCAAACTCGTATACCGATTACCCTCATATAGGGGGTAGTGTTGCCCTCAAAAGAGTGTAATAATACCCTCAAAATAGGGATTGAGTACCAAGGAAAGTACTAGTACAAGTAACGTATGTCGCGTAGTAAGACCTCCCCTAATCCAGCCCGACGTCAGGACGTTCAAAAGGAATTGAACCGCCTCCACCGTCGCCGGCTGGCCTTGATCAACCTCATTCGCTCCGTTGAAGAATACCTTCTCGTTGCCGATTCGAGCGACTCGCTGCTTAGCGGAGTCCCGCGGAAACCCAATCTCAAGGTGGTTTACACCCGTGCAATCAAAGAAATGATGGCCTGATCCCGACTACCGCAAGCGACCCAACTTCTCCAGCGGCCAATATATAAACACTGCCTTGCCATAGATATACTCCCGCGGCACGCTCCCCCAACTTCGCGAATCGTTTGAGGCGCTGCGGTGATCCCCCATCACATAGAACTCGTCTGGTTTCACCCTCACGCGCGGCGCGCTGATCCGGTCCAGAAACTCTTCCGGTACGTACGGTTCCTCGATCTGGGCTCCATTCAGCAGAACCGCGCCTTCCTTCACTTCCACCCAATCTCCCGGCACTCCAATCACCCGCTTGATGTACGACTTTGTCGTGTCTCCCGGATACAGAAACACCACCATATCCCCGCGCCGGATCTCCTCGATCCCAAACCGATAGGTAAACTTATTGATGAAGATCCGTTCCTGATCACGCAGAGCCGGCATCATGGATGTCCCCTCAACCTTCACTGGCTGATACAGAAACAGAATGATCGCCACCGCGATGAGCACGCTCAACACAAGGTCCCTCATAAAAAATCCCGCCGAAGGTTGCGGCGGCGTCGCTGCTGGTTCGCCTGTGTGGTTGGTCATTCCCGCCTACAATGAGCAAGACGTAATCGCGCAAACTTTGTTGCGTCTGCCTACTGGCATTTTCTCGCACACCATCGTCGCCGACAACGGCTCCACAGATAATACTTCGATCGAAGCCCGCCGCGCCGGCGCCACAGTCATCCAAACCACAGAAAAAGGCTACGGTGCCGCCTGCCTCGCCGCACTTGCCCAGGCTCCCGACGACGCCATCCTTGTCTTCCTTCAGGCTGACGGCAGCGAGGACGCAAGCGAAGCCACCCAACTCATCGAGCCCATCCGCAACAACACCGCCGACCTCGTCATCGGCTCTCGCGTCCTCGGCAAGGCCCAACAAGGCGCAATCCGCCCCCACCAGCGCTTCGGTAATTGGCTCTGCACACGCCTGATCGGCCTCTTCTGGGGCCAACGCCTTTCCGACCTCGGCCCCTTCCGCGCCATCCGCGCCTCCACCCTCAAAAAGCTCAACCTCAAAGACCGCAACTACGGCTGGATCGTCGAGATGCACATCCGCGCCGCCCAACAAAAGCTCCGCGTCCTCGAACTCCCCGTCTCCTCCGGCCTCCGTCAGGCCGGCACCGAGAAAGTCTCCGGCAACCTAATCGCCAGCATCAAGGCCGCAATCAAGATGCTCTTCACAATATTCAAAATCGCCTCCCGCGATTTCGACCATCTTTTGTCGGTGATCTTCGGACCCCTCTACTGGTGGTATCTGATGGCCGCAATCATCTTCCTCCTCTGGTACCTCTTCAGCAGCGGCCCCCTCCACGCCCAAACCCCCATCACCACCTCCTCCACCGAAGTCCTCATCGACCTCGTCGTCCGCGACAAGCGTGGCCGCCCAATCAGAGACCTCTCACCCTCCGACATCTCCATCACCGCCGACGGCAAACCTTACGACCTCAAATCCCTACGCTGGGTCAACCCAACCATCTCACAACCCACGCCCTCCCAACCAGCAACAGAAACCTCCTCACAACCCACCCCCGCTCAATCCGCCCCCGACCCCCTCAAAGAACTCCGCTTCGTCACCCTCCTCTTCGAACCCCTCCCTCGCGAATCCGCCCGCCTCGCCCAGAAAACCGCTCTTGCTCTCCTCGACAAAGCCGCCAGCCCCAACACCTTCTTCTCCATCCTCCTCGCCCGCGAAAAGCTAAAGCTCGTTCAGAACTACACCAACGATCCCACCGATCTCAAGAAAGCCATCCGGGCCGTTACCTCAATGGCTCGCTACAAAGAAGCCGACGACCTCACAACACTCGCCGAACGCCGGCTCCGCAACCTCGCCGGCAATGGCGAAGAGTTCGATCGTTTCCTCCGCGGCGAAATTCCCAAACCCCCTGGCATCAACCTCAGCGCTCAAGCCCCCAACGCCGCCGACCTCGTCCGCGCCAAACAAGCCGAGATCGCCCTCAACATGCTCGGCATGTCCGACAGCTTCCAGCGCCAATACTCCGGCCGCGTCTCGCTCAATTCCCTCCGCGCCGCCATCCGCTCGGTCGCCTCTCTCCCGGGCCGCAAAACCATCGTCTATGTCTGTCGCGGTCTCGGCAGCCACCCCAGCCTCAACCCCACCTTCCAGTCCCTCATCGAAGCCGCCAACGCCGCCGGCGTCTCCATCTACGGGGTCAATGCCACCGGCCTCGAACAAGCCGAACGCACCCGCGAAGCCGCCAATATGCTCGCCCGCGCCGCTGCGGCCAGCGCCTCAAACATCAATAACGCGGGCGACCGCGCCGTCACCCGCGAAGAAGCCATGTCCTTCGAGACCGCCGAGCAATCCGCCCTCGCCAATCCCAACACCCTCCTCGCCGAGCTCGCCTCCGCAACCGGCGGCCTCCTCCTCTCCGACTCGAACGACTCCCGCAAGATGGCCTCCCAAATCGCCGAAGACATCGGCTCCTATTGGGAAATCGCCTTCTCCCCCAAGTCCCCGCCCTCGACGGCAGCTTCCACCCCATCGCCGTCAAGGTCAAGCGCAAGGACGTCAAGATCCAGGCCCGCAAGGGCTTCTATGCCCTCGGCGCTGGCGACTTCAAAGTCGTCGCCCCCTACGAGGTCTCCCTCCTCCAGGCCCTCAATCGCAACCCTCCTCCCGACGCCATACCCTTCGAAGCCCTCACCCTCGATCTCAATGCCGATCCCACCGGCAACACCGTCACCGAAATCGTCGCCGAACTCCCCATCGCCGAGTTCGATCTCGAAGACCTCCCTACTGAAAACACCTTCCGCCTCAAGGCCGCCGTCCTCGCCTTCCTCCGCGACAAGTCCGGCAACATCACCGAGCGCCTCAGCCAGCAAATCGACTACGCCGCCCCGCTCGCCTCAAAGGACAAAGCCCTCCGCGGCACCCTCCAGTGGCACCGCTCCCTCAACGCCAAACCCGGCGACTACACTCTTGAAGTCGCCTTTGCCGACCGCACCACCAAGCGCTACGGTGTCAAAAAGATCCCCGTCACGATTCCCGCCCGCAACCCCAACACGCTCGAGATCGGAGCCATCTCCCGCGTCCGCGCCGACGCCTCCATGTCACCCCACGCAATCAACACTCTCCCGCTCGCTGGCGCCAACGATTCCATCTCTCTCAACATCCCCCTTCAGCCCGCCCCCAACCAACCTGCGCCTCCCACCCTGCAAGCCGAAATCTACAAAGACAACGAACTCGCCGCCAACCTCACCGTCCCCAACACTCTCATCTCCATCCCAACGCAAACCCTCGAACCCGGCGACTACTCCATCAAATTCAAAGCCACCCAGGGCACTCTCACGCCACCCGCTCCTACGACTTCCGTCTCACCGCCTTTCCCTCCTACCAGCCCAAACCCAAACAACCCGACCAACCCGTCGAGACCACCGTCTCTCTAACACTACCCACCTTCACCGCCGCCTCCACCACCACTCTCACCAAACAAGAACAATCCGCCCTCATCGACGAAGTGAAGCAACGCGGCCGCGACTGGGCCGCCAACCTCGCCAATTTCCTTTGCCTCCAACTCACCGACCGCAGCTTCGACCTTCAAGGCCCCGGCCTGTTGTTCAAGCGTGATCGCAGTTTGCGCAATCAGTTCGGCCGTCAGATCGGGGAGCGAGTCCGTCCACTCGCGATGCCACAAGACATCGCCGTTAGAGCGGCGCAGTTCCGCTGTCAGGGTTTGATTCTGTAGCGTGCCAGTCAGATGGAAGTCACTAGATTTGGCGCCGCTGAGCGGTTGCACGACTTGAACCTGTATGCCGTCCATACGACCGATGCCCGCGGCGACTTCTGCGGCGAGCGCGGCACCATTGGGACCAGTCAGCGCGTGAATCGCAACAGTGGGTTGCTGGTTGGAGGGCGGCTGGTCTTCAGCCATCCAGAATTCCCATTGGCGGCGACCGGAGCCAAGAGTGACAAGAAAGAGGACAAGAGCCGCCGTGGCCCAAACCCAGACAGGGATCCGGCGCCGGGCGGGGAGCGAAGTGGTAACCGGCGCAACGAACTGGTATCCGGTTTTGGGAAGCGTCTCGATAAACGTCGTGTCACCGGCCACAGCAGCAAGTGCCTTGCGCAGCTGAAAGACATGTTGCGTGAGGTTGTTCTCTTCGACGTGGACGTCCGGCCAGACCAGTTCCCGCAGTTCCTGTTTATCGACCGGACGACCCGCCCGCTCAACCAGAGCAAGCAGCAAATCGAACTGTTTGGCGGTGAGAGTCAAGGGTTGGCCGCGCCAGAGGAGGGTACGGGACTGCGGCTTCAGCGTGAACTCGTGGAATTGGTGAACCGGCTTCACAAAAACACCAGCATATCGCAAGTATTTGAAACCATTGAGATTTAAGAAGGATTAAGAACGAATGACTGGCCACTAGAGCAAGTTTTTGGCACTCTTGCCAAAGCTATGACGCGAATTTTCCTTTTACTTTGTCTCCCTGTGATGTTGATTGCCGCCAAGCCAGAGGCGGCATGGACCCTTGAGGCGAATGGCGACGTCCGGTGGCACCGTGTAACGGCAGCCGGCACCTATCTCTACGCCACAGACAATGGCCTTTACTCCGTGGAGGTGGAAACCGGCCAGACCTTGTGGAAGCGGGAGGACCTCCGAAAGGTGCCCGACTTTGCGATTGAAGAGGTACCCGGGGTGCCCCTGCTATTCGTGGCTGATGATGAGGGCAAACTCGCGAAGTCGACAAAGATGTATGCGCTCGACATCATGACGGGGAAGTCGATTTGGGAAACCGAAAAGATGCAGGGACAGATGGCGGACCTCTTCCCGGACTATCAACACAACGCGATTGTCCTTGTGGCGATGTCGTATGCGAACAAAGGGCGGTTGCAGTTCTTGCATTTGGACTTTGGGACAGGGAAGGCGAACTGGGAGTTTCTGTTGGAAGCGAAGGTGGACATGTATCTGTCCGAGAAGGGCAACAAGTTCATGCCGAGAGTGGATCTTGATGGACATGCGGCTCCGACAATCGCCGGAGATGCCCTGTATCTCGCCTACGCAGGATTGCACAAGGTGAACCTGAAGACGGGCAAACTCGAATGGGGAGTCGCGTTCGACGTCACGGAGAAGTCCTTAAAGAACACGAATGCTTCGCCCGTCGCGGCGGGCGGCCTGGTTTACAGCAGTGCGAAGGGCGTGATTCGCGCCTATGACGAGGCGAGCGGACAGTTGAAGTGGACCTCCGCCGACTTCGGAGCGGCGATCCCGGAAATGATCCTCGACAAGGGGACCCTCTATGGACGAATGGGCGGTGTATTCCTTGAGCCGGCAAGCCGCGAGTATCAATTGAAGAAGCCGGTCGGCGTAGTGGCGCTGGATGCCGCGGGCGGCACCCTGCGGTGGCGCTATGAAGGAGCCAAGGAATCGATCACGAATATGCACCTCGACACTCAGGCCGGTGTCCTGCTGGTGGCGGACGCGAAGAACCTCATCGGCCTGAGTCTCGATGCATCGGGGAACAAAGTGAAAGAGAGCTACCGTCTACCGCTCGAATTCAAGTTCAAGTCGGGTGGTGCAAAGAAGGCCGCGAAGATGGCGGGACGATTTGCGCTCGGAGGAGTTGCGGCGATGGCGCGCAAGGACAAGAGCGACGAAGATACCCCGATTTCGCTCGTGCCGCGGACCGACGGGCAATTGATTGTCCGCGGCAAGCAGCACCTGTTGTTGTTTGATCCAAAGGCGCGCAAGGCGGGCTGGGGAAGTGCCTTCAAGGCACCAGGAATTTCGAACTTCGCGAAGATCATGACGATCGCGGCCTTTGCGATGCAGTATTCCTACCACACGGGCAATGCGGCTTCGACCTATTACGGAACCAGCGAGAACCGCTGGCACAACGACCAGCGATTTGCCGCGATCAACAAGTTTGAGAACGCCATGGCCAAGCGCTTCTCAGCGGCGGCGCTCAACAGCAAGTATGCCTACATGTTGACGGACGTGGATACCGATGAGGGCGACGGCCCCGGGATCGTCGGAGTCAATCTGGAAAACGGCGAAGCCGAGAAAGAACTGCTCTTCAATGATCGCGAACCGAATTACGTGATCGACGAGAAAGCCGCGATGGTGATTCGGACCCACAAGGGCAAGGGATCGATCATCGCCCAAGCCGTTCGCCAATAAGCAAAAGCCGGTGGCTCAACCCAGGAGGGAGAGCCACCGGCCTCATGCTTCGTTTGGAGGGCGCGAGTCCCATACAATTCAAGCCCAATACCGACCTAACGACTTCCTGTCCATCGTGGAATTGATATAAACGAACGTGCCAATAATCACGCGAGTTATTCGAACAATTGCTCAATAGCTTTTGCCGAACGAGGCAAGCTCTCGCATCTCCTCCAAAAAGCGCTTCAAGATATCGTCCACCGATGTAAATGGCTGTTCTTTTTCGAAATGGGCACGGATTTGACGCTTGATTTGGTCCATTGACTTCGCGTCCTTCATCAATGCATCCCGATGCGCCCACTCCCTCCCGGGATGCAACGTATCCCAAGGCGACCTTAGGTTCGCTCGCGTCTTGGGATCGTCTCCATGCTTCCCAAATCCGAGACAAATTCCCATTTCTTTGTTCCAGACTGGCTTGAACAAGTGAATCAAGAAACTCTCAGCGGCCGTTTGGTAGCCCGTTTGCACAACCAATGCCCGATACTCGAAATCCTCGATCGAAAGTGTTCCTCTTGCTTTCAGAATGTTCTTTCGATGCTCGTTCAATCTGCTGGATAACCTCTCGCCTTGCTCCATTGCGGTTTTACTTGCGGAATTCGCCGGGTCCGCCTTCCCAACATAGATGGGGTGCTCTTTCCCTTTGATGCCGCTGTAAGCGTCAAATGCTCCTTTGTAGTAGAGCGCATACACTCCAGACCCATAAAATCGGTCCACGGTCGCGAGTGGCCTTCTAGGTTGCGCAACGAGAGCTATGCCCACGATTCTTCCAGCCACATTCGGATTCGACGGTTCGAAAACGTACACCGGGTGCTTTATGGGGTCCAACGCTTCCATCACCCTGCGGATTTGCTCGTATGCGTCAGAGACTTTCTTCCGAACCTTCCGCGCCTCTGCGGAAGGCAAATTAATCCCTGCTACCGACTCGATCGATGCGGAGATCTCCCGAAGTTGCTCTGCGAGTTGGTCAAGCGATTCCGGGCGCCTCTTACTCGCTCGCGACTATCCTCTGGATCCTTTTCGCAACGCGCCCGCCACCGACCTTCCAACCGCTTCAGCCAGCCGAACCGGCACCGCGTTTCCCAACTGCCGCATCGCCTCCGACCACGACCCTCGAAAAACATAATCATCCGGAAATGTTTGAATCCTCGCCGCCTCTCGGATCGTGAAATAACGCACACTGCCATCCGCCCGCGCCAACATGTTCTCCCCGCCGGGCACTCCATGATCTCCAGCCTTCAAAGTCTTGGCCGGTTCGTCGTAGGGGCTTCCTGTGTGCCCTGGATACGTTCGCGCCCCAGCATTGAACTTGTGGTTCAAAACATTGTGGTGGGTTTGCTTCTCCGGATCCGGCAGATCCCCAATCGCGTCGCGCACGGTGAGCCACGGCATTGCCTCAAACAAATTCTCGCTTCCTTGTTTCAGCTTCGCCACCCTCGCCTTCTGCCTCTCACTCAACGACGGCCGGTTCCGCTTCGCAACTTGATGCCGCTCCCAATAATCCCCGGCGATCCACTGCGCCTTCAAAAGGGAATCCTCTGAATGCGTCTCTTCCGGGAAGCTCCATTCAATCCCCAGGTCTGCCCGAAAACCTACCAAAAACACCCGTTCCCGCCGTTGCGGAACGCCATAGTTAGCCGCGTTCAACAAGCGGTAAACCACCTGATACTCGGCTCTCTCGCCTCTGGCCGTTTGATGTTGCTCCAGTCTCGTACGGTGCTCGCGCCAACTTTCGGCCTGACGTCGGCCCAGCCCAGGGTGTGTCAATTGCAAGTGGATGTATTCGAAGTAATCGGAGAATGATTCTCTCATCAATCCCTTTACGTTCTCAAAGACAAACGCCTTCGGCCGTAACTCCCTCACCGCTCTCACCGCCTCAGGGAACATGTCCCGCGAATCGCTATACCCGCCATGTTTGCCGCCAAGTGAAAACGGTTGACACGGCGGGCCACCGGACACCACCATCACATCCTTTATGCCGCCATATTCGAAGTCCCGCACGTCGCCTTCATGTAGCGGCCAACAGTCCAACGAATACGCATTCCGTTTTCGGTTATCCCGAAACGTCTCGCATGCATCATGATTCCATTCGAGCACCGCCGCATGCTCAAAGCCAGCTTGATGCATTCCGATGGCCATGCCTCCAGCTCCGGCGAACAATTCCACGCTACGCATTGAGAAACCTCTCGATCCTGTCTCTCAATTTCTTATCGTCTCCCAGCTGGCATTCCCAAATCGTAATACTCGTCCAACCTAGCTTTTTCAGTTGGCGCAAATTCTTCTTGTCTCGCTCTCGATTCGCCTCCAACTTCGGCTTCCAGAAGTCCAGCCTCGATTTTGGCATCCGCGCCAAACTGCATCCCTGGTGCAAGTGCCAAAAGCAACCGTGCACAAAAATCACCTTTCCCAAACTCGCGAATACTAAATCCGGTGCTCCTGGCAAGTCCTTCCGGTGGAGCCGATAGCGGTACCCCATGGCATGAACCAATTTGCGCACAACCATTTCCGGTCCTGTATCTTTGGACCGCACCTTCGCCATCAACGCCGACCGCTGCTCGACAGTTAACGGATCAACTCTCACATTTCAATTCTCACCCACCCCCAATCCTCATTCACGACTTTTTTCACAAATTTTTCTCCCATCTTTTCAACCACTTCACCCCAAATCGCCCCCATTTCCCTCCACCCCGATCCCCTATCCTGTCCTCGGAACTACTTCCGTCAATTTCAACTACAAAGGATCCCCATCATGGCAACTGACGCTCAAATCATCGCCAACCAAAACAACGCGCAGCGCTCCACCGGTCCCCGCACCGACGAAGGTAAGCAGCAATCCGCAAAGAACTCTCTCCGCCACGGCATCAACGCCTCAGCGGAGTCCCTCTTCGCCGCAAGCAGCCAAGAGCAACAACACTACAACGCGCTTCGCGCCCAACTCTTCCAGCAGATCGCCCCCTAAGGCCCCGCCGAAGAACTCATCTTCGAGCAATACGCCTTCGCAACCTTCCAAGCACTAAGAGCCCAACGCTTCGAATCGGAAGCCCAGGACCGCTGGCAACAAAACCCCGACAACCAGAACCTCTTCATGCAAATGGAACGCCTCGTCAAGCAAGGCGCCCTCTACGAGCGCCGCGCCGCCAAGGCCTTCAAACAACTCTCCCAGCTCCAACTCGACCGCTTCGCCGCCGTCGAAATGCACGCGGAACTCAAAGACGTCGACCTCGACGAAAACATCTCCCCGGCCCTGCCCTGCGCCAAACTCCGCAAGCATGAACTCGTCCAGGAAGACGCTCTCTTCCTCGGTCTAACGGTCCATCACGGTCTCAAATTGCAAAACAACAAAACGAACCCAATCTCGGAAGGATCCAAGCAATGAACCTCAATTTCATCAACGACCTCGAAGACGCTCGCCTCTACAAAAAGCTGCTTGCCCGCCTTCACGAAAGCTATCCCCCGGTCACCGTCCAGCACGAAGCCGACCTCAACAACCTCGCCCGTCTCAACTGGCAATCCGAGCGCCTCGCCAATCTCATCGAGACCGATTTGAACCAGCGTCTCCAGTCTCCCCTCGTGAGGAACATCAAAGACCCAAACCGCCGTCTGCTTCGTGCCACCCGCCGCGCACTCGCCCGTCGCGAGCACATCATTTTGATCAAACAAAACGAAGCCAATCTCCGCGCCACAAACACCCTCGTCACGCGAATCGAGAAATGGCACGCGTCTCGCTAAGGGTCCCTGCGCAATCCGTTGATAAATCAGCTATTCTGTCGATAACGGATTTATCGGGGTCTCAAAAATGTACCCCATCGTAGAAGGGTCTCTATGAAGGAGATTAAGGGGCAGTTTATCGGCGCGCTATTCGTCGTTCTGACGGTAGCCTCTCTTGTCGCCGCCGCCATAAACTTCCGCCAGCAGTTCGCCTACATCCTCCCCACAGACGGCATCATGTGGGTGGACCGCACTGCGCCCGACGGCCACAACTATGTCGTCGCCCTCGATGTCCTTCCCGGCTCATCCGGTCAAAGCGCCGGCATCCACAAATGGGAAGTCCTCGACCGCATCGGCAACGTCAAGGTCAACAAGTCCACCGACATTCCAGCTCTGCTCTTCGGCAAGGCTTGGCTGCGCGTCGATTACCACCTCTACCAGGACAACGTCGAAGTCAAGAAGGCCGTCCGTATCGAGGAGAATGGTCCCGACCGCACGCTCTACTACTTGACCGGCGTCGGCCTTTCTTATCTCGGCATGGGATTGTTCGTTTACTTCCGGCGTGAGAGCGCTCCCAAAGCCCGCCACTTCTTTCTGCTTTGCATCTGCTCGTTCATCTTCACTTGCTTCCATTACACCGGTAAGCTGAATACCTTCGACAAAGTCATCTATTGGGGCAACATCGTTGCTGGCTTCCTCGCGCCCGCCCTCTTTCTCCACTTTTGTCTCACCTTCCCAAACACGCCTTCCCGCCTTCGCGGCTTCTTCAAACAAGCTCTGCTCTACGTGCCGGCCCTCGGCATGGTCTCGCTCTATGTCCTCACCGCCATGGGCATCGTCCGCTTTACGATCTCTCTCGTTGAAGTTCGCTGGTATCTCGATCGCATCTGGCTCCCGTTTCTCAGCGTGAGCTATCTCGCTGGAGCTGCCGTCCTCGCCTACAAGCAACGTCGCGTTGAAGATTCGATCTTGCGCCAGCAAATGAAATGGCTCCGCAACGGCGCAGTGCTCGGCATCCTTCCCTTCACGTTGATCTACGTCGTTCCCTTCACGATGGGTGTCACGCCCAACAGCCTCATGAAGCTCGCCGTCCTCAGCCTCCCGCTCATTCCGATCACTTGGGCCTACGCCATCCTGCGCTACCGTCTGATGGACGTCGATGTCATCTTCCAGCAAGGCTATGTCTACACCATGGCCTCGCTCGCGGTTCTCGGCATCTTCTATGGCCTCCTGTTCAGCTTCGGTAAGGTCGAGGAGCTTCCACCCGCCGCCGTCGTTGTTCTCATCCTCATCGCCACATTCATCTTCCAGCCCATCCGCAATTGGCTCCAGGAAAATCTCGACCGCTACGTTTTCTACCGCGAGTCCTACGATTACCGCCGCACCCTTCTCGACTTTGCCCGCGAGCTCTCGAGCGAAAACGACCTCGAGGAATCCCTGCACGGCGTTGCCTCACGCCTCCTTCACACCCTCAACGTCCAGCACGTCGCCTTCTTCTTAAGCGACGAAGACGAGCCCGCCAATTTCGATCTCGCTCTCGTCCACGGCGCTCGCAATCAACCCGCACCCGCCTACCCCGACCTCAGCTTCCTCACCGACGCCATCGGCAAGCCCTACCTTTTTTTCGAACGCACTAAGTTCAATCCTGATTTCGTCTTTGGCACCTACTCGCAAGGTGCCCGCCAAACCATCTCCGAACTCGACCTCACTTACTACATTCCCTGCACCGTCCGTGGCACCACCATCGCCTTTCTCGGCGTGAGCCGCACCACCAAAGGGGACTTCCTCACCTCCGACGATCTCGAACTTCTCGTCACTCTCTCCAACAGCGTCGGCATCACCGTCGACAACGCTCGCCTCTATCGCAGCCTCCAGCGCAAGGTCCAGGAAAACGAACGGCTCAAGGAATTTTCAGAGAACATCGTTGAGTCCATCAACGTCGGCATCCTCGCCGTCGACCTCGACGGCTACATCGAGAGCTGGAACTCCCAGCTCGAGCGCCTCATCGGTGTGACTCGCCACGCCGCTGTCGGCAAGCATCTTCACGAGGTCGTCCCTGCCGACTTGGCTCGCACACTCACCGACCTCCAACGCGAGTCCGGTATCCAGCACGTCTACAAGGCACGCCTCGGCCCGCGGACCCTCGTCAACATTGCGATTGCTCCGCTGGTCACCAAAGACCAGACCCAGATCGGCCGACTCATCATCTTCGACGACATCACCGACCGTGCTGATCTCGAAAGCCGCCTCGTTCAGGCCGACAAGCTCAGCTCCATTGGCTTGCTCGCAGCCGGCGTCGCCCACGAGGTCAACACGCCCCTCGCCGTCATTTCGACTTATGCCCAGATGCTCGCCAAGCGTGTCTCCGACGACGAGCAGAAGTCTGCCATGCTCGACAAGATCGCCAAGCAGACCTTCCGCGCGAGCGAGATTGTCAACTCCCTACTCAATTTCTCTCGTACCTCCACTCTCGAGTTCTCTGAGATCCAGTTGAATCGCGTCCTGCGCGATACTGCTTCACTAATCGAGCACCAACTTGAAAAGGCTCGCGTCACCGTTGCCTTCAACCTCGATGAATCCATCGCACCGATCAAAGGCAATCAGGGCAAGCTCCAACAGATCTTCCTCAATCTCTTTCTCAATGCCCGCGACGCAATGGAATCACTCCCCACCCGCGGCGGCGTCCTGACGATTCGCACCTGGGCCGATGCCGACCTCGCCCACGTCGAGGTTGCCGACACGGGCACCGGCATCGCTCCCGATCATCTCGATCGCATCTTCGATCCCTTCTTCACCACCAAGGGCGCCAAGCGCGGCACCGGCCTCGGCCTAAGCGTCACCTACGGCATTGTGCAGGAGCACGGTGGCGCCATCGATGTCTCCAGCACTCCAGGAGCGGGTACCCGCTTCCGCCTCGATTTCCCACTCATCAAGAAACCTGTTCATGTCTGATATTCCAGTTCCGCCCCAGCACCGTGGCCACATCCTCGTCATCGATGACGAAGCCGATATTCGCGAAAGCCTCGAATTCCTCCTCACTGGCGAAGGCTTTCGCGTCGATCTCGCCTTCCGTGCTGTTGAGGGCCTCGAAAAGCTGGCGCGCTCCAGCTACGACCTCATCCTTCTCGACCTCATGATGCCCGACCTCACCGGCATCGAAACACTTGCCGAGATTCGCAAGAAAGACACCAACACACCCGTCGTCCTCATCACCGCATATGGTTCGATCGAAGTAGCTGTCGAAGCCCTCAAGGCCGGTGCCAACGATTACTTCTCCAAGCCTTGGGATAACGACAAGCTCATCATCGAAATCGATCGCATGATCGCTCAGGCTCGCCTCCTGCAAGAAAACGTCGAGCTCAAGCGCGCCCTCAAGCAGCGCTACAGTTACGCCAACATCATCGGCAAGAGTGAGCGCATGTTGAAGCTTCTCGACATGGTGGCCCAGGTCGCTCCCAGCCGGGCCAACATCCTCCTTACTGGCGAAGCCGGCTCCGGCCGGGAACTCCTGGCCAAATCGATCCACGCCAACTCTCCCCGCTCCGATCGCCCCTTTATCGCAGTCAACACCGGCTCCATGCCGAGCGACATCCTCGAGTCCGCCTTCCACACGGGTCGTAAGTCTTACCTCGAGCTCGCTCACCAGGGCACCCTCTTCATCGACGAAGTCACCGCCCTTACGGCCGACATGCAGGCAGCCATTCTTCGCGCGATCCAGGAACGCGAGTTCTTATCCCCGGCCACGGGCGAGATCATGCCCCTCGACATCCGCGTCTGCGCCGCCACCACCGCCGACCTCCGCAAGGCCGTTGAAGAAGGCAAGTTCCGCGAAGATCTCTATTACCGCCTCAATGTCGTCAATCTGGTTTTGCCCTCGTTGCGGGATCGCAAAGAAGATATCCCGCTCCTCATTGATCACTTTGCCACTGCCTATTCCCGCGAGAACAACAAACTCCTTGCTGCCTCTGGCCGCAGCCTGCTGCACTTTGATACAGAGGCCCTTCAGATCTTGATGGATCATGCTTGGCCTGGCAACGTCCGCGAACTCGAAAATGTTGTCGAGCGCGCCGTTGTCCTTTCAAGCGAGCCAGAAGTGAACGCGAGCCTGCTGCCCGAGCACTTGCTTCAAGCTGGTGGTGTCCGCATCCGCAAAGACGATTCCGAAGCGCTCCCCGCCGATGCCAGTCTCTATGAGATCGTCGCTGACTTTGAGCGCAAGGTCATCATCGACAACCTGGAGCGCACCAATTGGAGTCAGACCGAAGCCGCCGAAAGCCTTCGCATTCCCCTGTCCACCCTCAACCAGAAAATCAAGCGCCTCGCGATTAACGTCAAGAAGCGTTAAGTCAGATACTTCACAAGCAATACTTCGTTGCCATGCTCGTTGTAAATCAGTTCATCGGCGAAGTTCTTGGCAAGTAAGATCCCGTAGCCCCCGGGTCTCATCCCTTCTTGCTCACGCACCATTGCGTGTTTAACTGCATCCTCTTCCGGATTGTTGACTGCCGCGTGCTTCAGCTCTTTCATCCGGAACCCAGCCCCTGGATCCTTAACGAAGCAACTCAGCGCCTGGTTGGAATGCAGCAGATCAATCCGAATCTGCTTTGCCGGGTCCAGCTTGCCACCATGTTCAATGGCATTCCAGAGCACCTCACGCACTGCCGTCAAAAAGTTCTCACGCAAACCTTGTTCCACCTGGATGCCACGCATCACGGCACTATCAAACAATGCCTTCAGCGCTTCCTCGCCACTCGACAATTCTGCCGGCAGGAGGAGCGAGATCCACTGGTTCGTCTGCGCGAGAACTTGCATCCCCGCTTACTTGTCTCTCTTCATGTGCTTCTCGAACCAAGCTAACAGATAAAGTTGTTGGGCCAACTGATGTGTCGGCCGCCGCCATCCGTGAAACTCGTCCGGCATCCTCACGAGAAGCGTCTCCTTCTTCAGTACCTTCAATGCCCGGTAGTATTCTTCGCTTTGTGTAATCGGCGTCCGCAAGTCTGCTTCGCCGGTCATCACCATCGTCGGAGTCATCACATTCTTCACATAGGTCAACGGGCTCCTCTTCAGGTGATCGCTCGCGTCGTCCCAGGGATACTTTTCGAACTGGTCGTACCAGCTGATCCCGTCGGTCGTCCCGACAAAGCTCACCCAGTCAATCACTGGCCGCATCGACACTGCCGCCCGGAACCGGTTCGTGTGTCCGACAATCCACGCCGTCAACACGCCACCGCCAGAGCCGCCGCATACAAACAGGTTGTTCGCGTCGACAAACCCCTTGGCGATCGCCGCATCCACGCCCGCCATCAGGTCGTCATAATCCTTGCCCGGATACGAATACTGGATCCCATTCACAAACTCCTGCCCATACCCTGTCGACCCGCGTGGGTTGATGTAGAGCACCGCGTAACCATTCGCCGCGAAGTGCTGCCACGCCCAATTCCATGCCACTGTGTAATCGCTCCAAGGCCCGCCGTGGATGTAAAGCACCATCGGATACTTCTTGCCCGCCTGGTAATTTGACGGCTGGATCAACCAGCCCTGCACCTTGAGCCCGTCGCTCGAGTTGAACCACATTTCCTCTACCTTGCCGAGCCTCTTGTCGGCCAGTACATCGCGGTTCAAATCCACCAGACTTGTGATCGCCCCAGGCCGCTTCACATCAAAGGTCACCAATTCGGGCGGAGTATGAAAGCTCGTCCGCACCGCGGCCGCCGTCCCTGCATCCGACAGCGAGATCGCAGACAAAACATGTATGCCTTCAGTCAGTTGCTTGGGGCCTCCGTTGCGCTCGAGCCAATAAAGGTTGCCCTTTCCCTGCGCCTTCATGCTGAAGTAGACTCCCGAGGAATCCGGTGCCCACATCACTTCATCCGGCGAACTCGGCAGTCCCGATGCCCATGCTTTCTTCCCCGATCCATCCGTCGCCATCAGATAGATACTTGCCAGATGGCTCGTGTACTTCTTATCGTCATAGCCCATGTAGGCGACCCACTTGCCGTCGGGGGAGACCTTCGGCGTCCGGTCTGGCCCTTTGCGATCCGTCATCGCCGTCACCGCGCCGGTCTTCAAATCGGCCACATAGACTTCGCTGTCGTTTCTCGTAAATTCGGCTTCGGGTTTGCGGATCCCTGAGAAGTAAATCTTCGACGAATCCGGGCTCCACTCCGGCCCCGTGTGGTTGTACTTGCCGCTCGTGATCTGCTTCGGCGTCCCGCCCTGGATCGCGTCAACGACGTAAATGTGCGTGTAGCCTTTCGCCACCGGTCCCACCCCGTCGCTCGCCCAGCTGGGGCGGTCGATCACGGTCGCGCCCTTAGCCCAAACTGCGCCCTCTGGTTTCTTCGGCATTTTGATCGGCAGGATTGGATCCTCGTCGAGCGCCCTTTGTGTGTAGGCAATCGACTTCCCGTCCGGTGACCACGTAATATCGCTCGGTGCACGATCGAGCCGCGTCAGTTGAGCCACTTCGCGTGTGTCCACCCACATGACATGCAACTGATTGGTCCCGTCGCGATCACTCAGAAACGCGATCTTCTTCCCATCAGGGCTCCACACCGGTGCGCTTCCATTCGTCAGTTCGCGCAATCGAGTCCCGTCCTGATTGATCATCCAGAGCGTGGTCCGGTTTTGATCTTTCATCTTGTCCACATGGGATCGCCCAAAGACAATCAGCTTCCCATCCGGCGAGATTGCGGGATTCCCCACCGACTCCATCTGGAAGAACGAATCCGTATCGAGCAGTTGGGCAACAAACAACAGTGCGTAGATCATTGAATAAACCTCATTCCGGCGAACGACACCACGCTCGCCTCATCAATATTCCAGTGGCCATAGCGGAGCATCTCCGCCTTCACTCCCGGCAATGCCTTATATAGTGCATACAGCGGCGCGCTACCGCACCACTTCCACGGGTCATTCTCCACTCGCACATCCTTCCAGAACGTGCCAATGTCTCCGGCTTCGAGTGCCGTCACCCGCAACTGATCCTGCGCTTCAATTCGCGCATCCCCCTCAGCGAATTCAACTTCATCGCCATACCGCGGCCCCATGTGCGCCATGTCAATCGACAGTACCCAGCCTAGTTTGTCGCCATGCTTGGCAGCCAACGCGGCGAGCGCCTGATACATAGGGCTCTCCGGTTGATCAGTGAAATTCGCTCCCACGAGAATCGGCAGCACCTTCACATTCGGCCCAAACAGATACTGGAGCCAAAGCACATGGAACTCGGCAGAATGCTCCATCACCTGGCAATAATCCTCTTCGATCATCACATCGCTTGCGATGGCCTTGAGCTCATCGAGTAGATCATTGGCTGGCGTTGTTTCCCCGAGCGGAGTCTGATAGGGCTTCCGCGTCACGCCGAACTTCTCCATCTCCCCGTAGTGGCTTGTTGCCAGGATCACGAAGGTGCGATCTGGCCCCATTTGCTTCAAAGCGGTGAAGGCATCCCGGTAACACTCCCAACCGCCCTCGTAGCTGACGTGAGGCGCGGCAATGCCGATCAGCTTCCCTGCCGCTTCGGGAATCTCGGGTGTCTCCTCAAGAAACTGATCGAGAAATCTCCGACAGTCTTCTGGGCATTCCGGGTAAGCTCCGCCAGCGAACGTCGCTGGCCGGACGGGCATTTCGGCAAACTCTTTGTGGGCCGCATCCCGCATCGAGAAGTAGACCGGGTCTTCGAGAAACCCGCTCTCACTGAGCACCCCAACCAGGTTCGACAACTGCGGGCCAACATCGAAGCTGTTCGTCGCGCGGACCAGCCACTCGCGCAGATCATTTTCCGTCGAGTTGCCATCAAAAAATTGTAGAGCTCTGACGAGCTGCGGGGGGATCACTAATACGCGTTGTGAATACCCGAACGTGTCCCTCAGGAGCAATCCCGGCTGGTCCGGGTCCGGTGAAGGCATCGCATCGAGGTTACGCCGTAGCGGAGCAAGAACAGCAGACATAGCGTTTATGATAAGCAAGATGGCCCCAGAAAATCTCCCCGGATGGCAACTTATCGAAAACGGCAAGCTGCATCGCCGCTTCCAATTCAAAGATTTCGTCGAGGCCTTCAGCTTCCTCACTGCCGTTGCTCTCGAATCCGAGAAGCTCGGCCATCATCCTGAAATCTACAGTGTCTACAACAAGGTGGAAATCTGGCTCACCACCCATGACGCCGGCGGGTTGACCGATCTTGACTACAAACTCGCACAAATTATCGATGGAATTGCCGCATGACCCACCTCCTTCTTCTCTCTCTTCTCGCTCAACAGATCCCGCAAATCGATGCAGTCATTGAAGCGGCCGTTGCCAAAGGCGAGCTGCCTGGCGCTGTCTGTCTGGTTGGCCAAAAAGACCGGATTCTGCACAAGAAGGCCTACGGCAAACGCATGGTCGAGCCAAAGGTCGAAGCGATGACCCTTGACACGATCTTTGATGCCGCGAGTCTCACCAAGGTGGTTGTGACCACAAGCTCGGTCCTGAAGCTGATCGAAGAGGGCAAAGTACGGCTCGCAGACCGGGTCACCGTTCATCTCCCAGAGTTCCAGGGCGGAAAGAGCGAGATTACGGTGCGCCATTTGCTGACGCATTATTCTGGCCTTCGTCCGGACGTGGATCTCGAACCTGCGTGGAGCGGCTATGAGACGGGGATCCAGAAAGCCCTTGTCGACAAGCCAACCTCTGAGCCTGGGACCCGCTTTGTCTATAGCGATATCAACTTCATCCTGCTCGGAGAGATCGTGCGCCGCGTAGGCGGTAAGCCGCTGAATGAGTATGCCCGCGATGAGATTTTCACTCCTCTCGGGATGATCGATTCTGGCTTTGTACCTGACCCCAAACTGCTGCCGCGGATTGCTCCTACGCAGAAGCTGCACGGAGTGGTGCATGACCCGACGACCCGCTTTATGGGAGGCGTGGCTGGCCATGCAGGTCTGTTCACCACCGCTGATGATTTGACGAAGTTTGCTCGTATGATCCTGCGCAAAGGTGCGCCGCTTTTGTCGCCGGCAACCATTGCAATGGCAACGAAGCCACAGCCGCCGGCTGGGTTGCGGGGGCTTGGTTGGGATATTGACTCGCCATTTGCCGGCAATCGAGGGGATTTGTACCCGGTGGGTTCGTTTGGCCATACCGGTTTTACCGGAACCAGCCTCTGGATTGACCCGACCTCAGAGAGCTTTGTGATCCTGCTTGCCAATGCTGTCCATCCGAATGGACGGCCACCGATTACTCCATTGCGTGGGCGAGTCGCGACGGTGGCGGCGGCATACATCAGCAAGATGGGGCAGGTGATGACCGGGCTTGATGTGCAGATCGAAGAGAAGTTTCCGGCCCTCAGAGCCAAGAAGATCGGATTGATTACCAACCATACGGGTTTGGCCCGGGATGGACGTCGCAATATCGATGCAATGGTGGCCGCGGGGGTCGAACTTAAGGCGTTATACAGCCCAGAGCATGGAATTCTTGGCAAGGAAGACCACGAGAATGTCGGCGACACGCGGGACCCTGCGAGCAAACTGCCGGTTTACAGCCTTTATTCCGGCGAGAAGCGGGAGCCGAATCCGGTTACGCTGAAGGGTATTGAAACCCTGGTATTCGATATTCAAGACATCGGAGCGCGCTTTTACACCTATGGCTGCACGATGAAGAACGCGATGGAGGTGGCAGCGAAGCTGGATCTCGAGTTTGTCGTGCTGGATCGCCCGAATCCCATCACGGGGCTGAAGGTTGAGGGGCCGGTGATCGATACCGCGGAAATGAGCTTCATTGGGTGTTTGCCGATTCCGGTGCGGCACGGGATGACGTTGGGAGAGTTGGCGAGGTATGCCAACGACCTGATGCCGAAGAAGGCGAAGCTGACCGTGGTGCCGGTGAGGAACTGGAAGCGCTCGATGTGGTTTGACGAGACAGGGTTGAAGTGGGTGAACCCGTCGCCGAACATGAAGAGCCTGGCAGGGGCGACGCTTTACCCCGGGCTGGCGCTAATCGAGTTTGCCAAGAACTATTCGGTGGGGCGGGGAACTCCGAACCCGTTTGAGCACGTGAGCGCGGATTGGTTGGACGGGGTCAAGGTGGCGGATCGGCTGAATGCGATGGGTTTACCCGGCGTGAAGGCTTATGGGAAGGGGAATGACGTACAGTTCGAGTTGACGGACCGGAACCGGTTCGACTCGACATTACTGGGAGTGGCTTTGATTCAAACTTTGGGCGAGCTCTACCCAAAGAAGATTGATTTGCTGGGAAACCGGAAGCTAATCGGAAGCCTAGAAACGATTCGCGTCCTCGATGCGGGCGAGGCGGCGACAAAAGTAATGGATTCCTGGATGAAGACGCTCAACCAATTCAGCGAAAAGCGCCAACAGTATTTGCTGTATCCCTAGCCTTTAGCGGAAAACCTTTTAACGGCTTCCTCGATTTCGGGTTCTTCGGAGTCATCGGTTGAGCGGCCGCGCTTCCTTGCTTCGGCCAGCCATGTTGGTGGGCGTCCACGGCGTCTACCACGGCCTTCAACAAGCCGCTCCAGGGTCAGGATCGCTTCTTCGATCGAGGCCCGCTCACGCCGCAAATCTTCCAATATTTTCATCAAGTCCACGGTTTGATCCTCGGCTTCAAATTGCTGGCGACTCAGGGCAGCCAGAGGAAGCTTATAACTGTTATATCGGATTATTCGGCGTAGTACAAGAGTCCTGTTCTGAAAATAGAACAGATTTTTGCCACTGGAATCAAGAAGCCTTTTTTTGTTTGCTCCAATAGGAGTAAAAGGGAATTCCGAGGGCAATTAACCCTAATCCCAATAGGGATTCACGGGGTTGATCTTTTAAAGTAAAAAAGATCAATATTGCTGCGACGGCGACGAATAAGATGGGTATGACTGGATAACCCAACGTTTTATAGGGCCGAGCGAGGTTGGGGCGTTTGCGGCGGAGGACGATGACGCTGGCGGCGGTCATGCCGTAGAGAATCCAACTGGAGAAGACGACAGTGGCGGCGAGTTGGTCGTATTGTCCTGAAAACACAAGGACTCCGCTCCAGAGGCTGAGCCAGATCATGGATTGGGCGGGGGTGCGGTATTCCGGGTGGACTTCGGCGATTTTCTTGAAAAAGAGGCCGTCGAGGGCCATTGCGTAAGGGACGCGGCCGCCGGAGAGGATGCTGCCATTGAGGGCGGAGAAGATGGAGATCATGGCGGCGATCGAGACGATGCTCGCGCCGGAGGCGCCGAAGAGCTTACGCATCATTTCGGCGGGAACGCGGTCGCTTGCAGCGACTTCGGCACTGGACAGCACATAGAAATAGGCAGTGTTTGCAAGCAAATAGATGATCATTACGCCGAGGGTGCCGCAGATCAAGGCCAAGGGGAGATTGCGTTGGGGGTTTTTGACTTCGCTTGAAACCATGCTGACGTTGTTCCAGCCGTCGTAGGCCCAGAGGATGGCGACGAGGGCGACGAAGAAGCCGCTGGCGCCACCCGGGTTGGGCATGACCGAGGTCGTGAAGTTGCTGACGGCACCCTGGGATGAGAACAGACCGATCAAAATGATGCCAACGAGGAGGCCAACTTTGGCAATGGTGACGACAATTTGCAATTGTCCGCCGGCTTTTACGCCGAAATAGTTCACTCCAGCGAGGAATAATATGACACCCATTGCTGCTAACTGTCCGAGCTTTAGTTCGAGCGGTTGGCCACCTGGGCCGATGGGGAGCGGTATGGTGGCGAAGGTCTGTTCCAGAACCGGAACGAAATTGGAGAGGTAGATTAGGAAACCGCTGGCGAGGGTGGCGATGGATCCGGACTTGGCGACCCAGAACTGGGTCCAGCCGTAAACGAATGCAAAGAAAGGACCATAGGCTTCACGGAGGTAGACGTATTCGCCGCCCGCTTCTGGCATCATGGCGGAGAGTTCGGCGTAGGTGAGGGCACCGGCGAGGCTGAGGAGGCCGCCGACGATCCAGACCAAAGTGACCCAATCGGGGGATCCGGTGGCGATTACGGCGCGTTTCGGGACGACGAAGACGCCGGAGCCGATGACGGTACCGACCACGATGGCGGCGGCACCCCAGAGGCCGAGGTCACGGCGGAGGGTGAGTTTTTCAGACATGAGTTTGTTTCTCTTTTTCGGTGATGACGGTGCTGGCCGCGAGGGCGGTGAGGAACGTAACCAAGGTTCCGATGAGGACATACCAGGTCCAGGCAATTGAGGTGAAGAACTTTACGTAGAGCATGAGGGAGAGGCCGCAGGACATGCCGACCATAGCGGCGCGTTCACCGGTGCGTTTGGTGAGGAGGCCGAGGAGGAAGACGCCGAGCAGGGCACCGTAAACGATGGAGGCGATACCGAGTCCGGCTTCGAGGACGCTCTTGACGTTGCGTGCGAGCAGGGCGATGGCGAACAGGATGCCACACCAAAGGACCGTGATGCGCTTGGCGAGGGCGAGGTATTGGGCATCGGTACGGGTTTGCTTGTCGAGGGGCTTGATGAAGTCCATGACCGTGGTGGAGGCCAGGGAATTGAGCGCAGCGCTCAGGTTGCTCATGGCTGCGGCGAGGATGGCGGCGATGACGAGGCCACTGACGCCGGGGGGGAGGAAGTCCCAGATGAACTTGGGGTAGATGCGGTCGGGGGGATTGGGCGGGGCGAGCTGCGAATCGGTGTAGTAGACCCAAAGCATGATGCCGATGATGAGGAAGAGGGTGAACTGGAACAGAATGACGAACCAGCTGGCGAGGAGAGCGAGGCGGGCTTCCTTTTCATTTTTCGCGGATAGCAGGCGTTGGACCATCAATTGTTCGGTGCCGTGGCTGGCGGTAGTGAGGAAGCAGCCGCCGAAGAAGCCGGCCCAGAATGTGTAGGTTTTTGAGAAGAACTCGGGTGTGAAGGAAAAGGCGAAATCGAAGACCTGGAACTTATTGGCTTCGTTAGCCATCTGATAGACATGATCCCAACCACCTGGGATCTGTTGAAGGATGACGAAGAGGCTGAGGATGGCACCGGCGACGTAGAGGAACATCTGAACGACGTCGGTCCAGATGACGGCGGTCATGCCGCCCTCGAAAGTGTAGAAGAGGGTGAGGCAAACGATGAAGAGTTCGGAAACGAATTCGCCTGTGCCGAGGACGATGGAGACGACGATGGAGATGGCGAAGACACGGACGCCTTCGGCGAGGGCACGAAGGCCGAGGAAGGATCCTGCAGTGAGTTTGCGAATGTTGGGGCCAAAGCGCCGGAGCATCAACTCGTAGGCCGTGAACATTTCGCCTCTGAAGTATTGCGGAAGGAACAAAACGCTGATGATGAGGCGGGCGAGGAGGTAGCCAAAAACAACCTGAAGAAAGCCGAAGTTGCCATTGAAGCTGAGAGCCGGCGTACCGATGACGGTGAGAGTGGAAGTCTCCGCCGAGACGATGGAAAAAGCGATGGCCCACCAAGGGGCGTTGCGGCCACCGAGGAAGTAATCCTTGAGGCTTTTCTGGCTTTCGCGAAAGCGGAAACCGAACCACGTGATGCCAAGGAGGTAGGTGACGATCACCCCGAAATCTAGCCAGCGCATTTGAATGATCCTAGCAGCAAAGAGGGAGGCTGGTTTTGATATACTCCCGGTAATCCACATCGTCGGTGGAAACCAAACCCCAAAATTCATCGCATTGACTTTTTCTTAGGAGGCGGAGCTACAGTGAGATTTTTCTCTGAATCCCTTCGCAAGGTTGTATTGGGCGGAGTGTTGGCCAGCGCCTTATGCGCACAGACAGCGAAGAACTGGAAAGACCAAGCGGAATACGATCTGTACGCGCAGATTACCAAGGCCACGGCGCCCGACCAGCAGTTGCAGTTGTTGAACCAGTGGAGAGAAAAGTATCCGCAGTCGGACTACAAGCTGGAGCGGGCGCAGACGTATCTGGTGATCTACACCAAGAAGAACGACCCGGCCGGATTGTATGGGGCGTGCAAGGATTTGCTGGCGCTTGATCCGAGGAGTTTTCAGGCACTGTATTTCCTGACCTTGCTGACTGTGAGCATGAACCGGACCGATGCCGAGAGCCTGGATACCGGCGTGAAGTCGGCGAATGGATTGATTGGGGCGCTCGATGCGACCTATGATGCCTCAAAGAAGCCGGCGGGAACGAGCGATGCGCAATGGAAGCAGATGCGCAGCGACATTGAAGTGCAGGCCATCAAGACGCTGGGCTGGGTGGAATGGCAGAAGAAGGCTTATCCTTCCGCCGAGAAGTATTTCGGCAAGGCGCTTGAGCTGTCGCCTGGAAACGCAGAGATGAGCTATTTTGCCGGGACTGTGATTGCGCTACAGAAGGACCCCAAACGGCAGGCCGAGGCGATGTGGCACTTTGCCAGGGCGGGCAATCTGGATGGAGCCGGGGCGCTGGACGCGGCGCGCAAGGCGCAGGTAGCGAAGTATTTCGAGAGAGTATTCACCGCGTTCGCTGGCGACGATAAGGCAAAGATGAATGGCGTGATTGAAATGGCCAAGGCGAACGTCATGCCGCCGCCGGACTTCAAGATCAAATCCAAGGAAGAGGAAATGATCGAGAACGAGGAGAAGTTCAAGACCTCCAACCCGATGCTGTATACGTACATGCAGATCAAGAAGGGATTGCTGGCCGCCAACGGGGACGAGTATTGGACGGGGCTGAAGGATTCGGAACTGCCGGCGCTGAAGGGCAAACTGGTGAGCGCGAAGCCTGAGACGAACCCGAAGGAACTGGTGTTGGCAATCGAGACGGCGGATACGCCAGAAGTGACACTGGTGCTGGAGAAGGGATTGCGCGGCAAGGCGGATGCTGGAACCGAGATTGAATTTACTGGAGTTGCGAAGGAATTCACCAAGGCTCCGTATACTATGAAGCTGGAAGTAGAAAATGAGAAGCTGAAGGGATGGCCGGTGCAAGCTGCTCCGGCGAAGACCCCAGCAAAGAAAGCCGCGCCCCCGGCGGCGAAGAAGACGGTAAAGAAGTAGACAATGAAGAAGTGAGCCGAGCACACAAATTTGCAATGTGTGCAGGTTATGATCTATTGCAGGAGAGATTGGCGTTTTGACACTCAAGAATTTATCCATCCGCGGGATTGTGCTGGCAGGTGCGCTGGCCGTAGTCTACGCACAAGCAAAAAAAGAATGGAAAGACCAGGCAGAGTATGACCTGTATGTCTCGATCACGAAGGCCACGGCGCCAGATCAACAGATTCAACTGTTGAACCAGTGGAAAGAGAAGTATCCGCAATCGGATTACAAGATGGAGAGGGCGCAAGCCTACCTCGCTATCTATGGCAAGAAGAATGATGGCGCAGGCCTCTACTCTGCAAGCCAAGATTTGTTGACCCTGGATCCGAAGAATTTTCAGGCCCTCTATTTCATTACGGTTCTGACCGAGAGTTTGAAGAAGAGTGACGCCGAAGGTGCTGCCGCTGGTGTGAAAGCTTCGAATGAACTGATCGGATTGCTGGGTACGCAGTTTGATCCAGGGAAGAAGCCGGCTGGTGCGACCGATGCGCAGTGGAAGGAGCAGCGGGATGCTTCTGAACTGGCAGCTTTGAAGACCTTGGCCTGGGTTGAGACGCAAAAGAAAGATTACAAGGCCGCCGAGAAATACTATGTCTCGGGCTTGAAGATGATGCCGGGATCGGCGCTGTTCAGCTCCTTGTTGGGGACGGCGATCGCGCTACAGAAGGATCCGAACCGTCAGGCCGAGGCGATGTGGCACTTTGCTCGCGCCGGAAACCTGGAAGGGGCCGGGGCGCTTGACCCGACCGCGAAGTCGCAGACTGCGGCTTACTTCGCTCGTGTGTTCAAGTCGTATGCCGGGGATGACCCGAAAGAAATGAACGACATCATCGCGAAGGCGAAGGCTGAAGTGTTTCCGCCCGAGGGATTCAAGATCAAGTCGAACGCCGAGAAGATGATCGAGAACGAAGAAAAATTCAAGGGCGAGAACCCGATGTTGTTCCAGTACATGCAGATCAAGAAGGCACTGGTTGCCGCCGATGGAGATGCATACTGGGGGAACCTGAAGGATTCGGAATTGCCGACTTTCAAGGGCAAGCTCGTGAGCCTGAAGCCGGAAACGAACCCGAAGGAAATCGTTGTGGCGGTGGAAAGCGCCGATCAGCCGGAAGTGACGTTGGTGCTTGAGAAGCCCCTGCGTGGCAAGGCTGATGTTGGCACGGAGATCGAGTTTACCGGTGTGGCGAAGGAGTTCACGAAGGACCCCTTCACCATGAAGCTCGAAGTGGAGAACGAAAAGCTCAAGGGCTGGCCCGCACAGGCCGCTGCGCCGAAGGGCGCGGCGAAGAAGCCCGCGGCGGCTCCGGCGGCAAAGAAGCCAGCGGTGAAGAAGAAATAAACCCGGATTCAACCGGCAATGAAAATCGCCCCGTTCGCTGGTTATGCCAGCTGACGGGGCGATTTCTTTTGTGCGCTATTTCCGCAGAAGCCAAGCAGTGCGTTGCAGCGCCTTTGTCTGCTTGCGAGTTGCTGGAGTTGCAAAACTCGAGGCCATGCTTCGGCCAGAGGGAGGAGCCGTCGCTCGGGAGACTTATTTGTTTCCGAGCGGGCGTCGATTTCCTTGTGCGGTTTGAATGAATCGCAGCCAACCGTGAGCCAATCTGAGGTTCTGCGTAGGTATGATGAGAGCGGTGAAGACTTATTCACTTCCTGAAGGACCTGTAATGAAAAACTTGAGGCGCTCGATCCTGTGAATGGGATTGCTGGTGATGGCTAGCTCGCTGGCTTTTGGACAGAACTTCCGCGTGCTGAAGGCGGAGTACGGTGCGAATAACACTTGGTTGGATGTGACGCAGAAGTTGTCAGACATGGTGCGTGGGAATGGACTTGAGTTGCGTGTGGATGCTGAAACGCTCAGCGATCCGCTTCCGGGGGTGGAGAAGACTTTGCGGATTCGCTACTTCTTCCGGAACCGCACGCAGACGGAGAATTTCAAAGACCTTGAGACTGTGCGGCTTGGAAGTTTGGCCGGCGGCCCGGTTGTGGTTGCTGCTCCGGTGGCTGTTGGTACTGGGGTTGGCGGAACTGTTTCTGTGGGCAATCTGCGCGTTTTGCTGGCGCAGTATGGTGCCGACCGGCGGTTCAGGGATGTTACGCAGACGCTGAACAGTATGATCCAGGGAGGAAGACTCCGGGTGCAGGTGACGAACGAGAATTTCGGAGGCGACCCTGCGCCAGCCAATAAGAAGGCGCTACGCGTGGATTATGAATACCAAGGCGTGCGCAATACGGTGACCGTGGCGGAGGCGGCTTTTCTTGAGTTGCCGACCGCAGGAACGGTGGGAGTTGTGCCTCCGCAGCCAGGGAATTTGCGGATTCTCTCCGCGACGTTTGGCAATGGGAGCAACAACCAGGACGTGACCGCCGCTGTGGCTGCGAAAGTGAATGGAGACATGCTGGATATGGTTGTGTCGACGCGGGAACTCGGCTTGGGCAACGTGCTCGGGCTCAACACGCTGACGGTGATGTATGAGATGAATGGGCGGCGGTATGAAAGCCGTGTGCGCCAGAATGGCCGGGTGCAATTGCCAAACGATAATGATCCGCCTGTGGGCGGGGCTGTCCCTGGTTCGGATCTCCCGCTCCGCGATTTTG
>Ga0194134_10000774_pt1 | contig 47356 bp, 47 predicted proteins | sample TA2KigOff0mmetaG_FD_148602 | JGI IMG/M metagenome (GOLD analysis project Ga0194134, IMG submission 148602) | Freshwater microbial communities from Lake Tanganyika, Tanzania - TA2015056 Kigoma Offshore 0m | ecosystem: Environmental > Aquatic > Freshwater > Lake | place: Tanzania: Lake Tanganyika... | reverse complement strand
CCGACTCCTCCAAAATAGAGGAGTTCCTCGGCGAGGAGACCATGCGTATGCATGAAGTTCTCAGCGCAGTTCGGGAAGCCATCTGGTCTTACGCCGCGGCTTTTCCCAAGAACGCCACGTTCAAGACCGAAATCAAGCCGGAAGAGTACATGAATCTGGACGTCGTCAAGGCGTTTATTCATGCCCTCACCGGTCAAAGGTACTACCTCATCGGCCCCGCCGGTATCGGTAAGACCAGTTTTGTGCAAGCTTTGGTCAACGCGTTGGATAAGACGATGCTGAAAATCAACGCAGCGTACATAAACGTTGACTCGTTGATTCTGCCGATCCTCGGCTGGGAAAATCTCTCCGAAACGGAAAAAGTCCGTATCGTTGAAGATGTTCTCTGGTCGAAGTTCTCGGACGATCGCCCCAAGGTGATCTTCATCGACGAGCTTTCCCGCGCCGACGCGGGCGTCGCCAATGCGCTCATGGAACTTCTCCAAGAGGGCAGCATCGGCGGAAAGAAAGTTCCCAACCTGGTGACCGTCATCGCAGCCGACAACCCCCAAGGGGCCAACTACGGCAGAATGTCGGGGCTTGACTTCGCGCAAGCGGACAGGTTCACGACTGTGGAACTTGATTCCACTTCTACGCCGTGGCGTCGCGCTATCGCGCAGGAGTTCGCGGAGACTGATCTCACCAAGGTCTACTCCACGTACGACACCCTGGACGCTGAAATTCGAGAGGTCTTGAATCCTCGAGTACTGGCGTTCACCATTAGGGCCCTTTTGGAAGGATTCCCCGGAGAGTACGCTCTCCCCATGGTCAACGGCGTGCGTCGCATGCTGGTGAACCGCGGTGGTGAAGAAGTGACAAAGAACGTGCTCGACCGCATAGCGGCGGCACTGAAGGTCACCAACCCAGAGTACATATCCGACAAGCTCGAGAAAACCTTGGAGTTCGCGGTCAAGCACCGTCAGAACGTTTACATCCAAGGTAGACCCGGCATCGCCAAGACGGCGACCATCAAGTCTTGGTTCGCCAAGAAGGGTATCCACACCGAGTACAACTCGGCGCCCACGTTACAGCCAGAGAAACTGGCCCTACCGGTCATCACACGTGACGCGGAAAATGGGGAAAGTAAGCTCGAGCTGGCGATCGCCAAGGAATTCGTCCGCAAGGAACCCTGGATATGGATTGTTGACGAGATCTGCCGAGGTTCTCGCCGCACGCAAAACGCGATCATGGAGCCCATCCAAGAGCGCACCATCGGCGGCGCGCCGACGAGTCTGATGTGCACCATCGCGCTCAACAACCCGCCATCGGTGGCCGGCTACAAGCTGGACGTCGGTAAGAATGACCTCGCGCAGGCGAGTCGTTTCGCCCTGAGCATCGAGGTCGAAGCCGCTGATCAACCCTGGGCCAAGTACCTGAAATCGAGGTACGAGGAGGATGTTGCCACGCAAGTCATAGAGTGGTGGGAAGAGGACCTCGACGAACCCGGTAGGGTTCTCTGCACGCCTCGCTGCCTTGAGAGAATCATCGGCCAGCACATCGTTGGCAACCCGCTAGAGTGGGCTCTACCGGTGGTCGGAGGCAACAGGGTGAAAGTACCCATGCACGATCTCCGTACCCGCCTCGAAGGCAAGCAACTCACGAGGTTGAAGGCACTCGTCGCTGATGTGGACTACTACGAAGCTCTCTTGAGCCTAGGAGTAGACCAAAGCCGTGATGCGCAGACCGCGATTCACTACGCCTTTTCGAAGGCCGACGTGGAGTCATTGTCTAGGCGTGAGCCTGTCGACGTGCGCGCAGCGTGCGTGACCTTGTACAGGGTTCTGTCGCAACAGTCGCGCATATCGCTTATGCGTAACGTGGAGCACCAGAAATTCTGGACGGGAGTCTTGAATGAGTCGGTCAAGGAGCACAAACTACAAGTGCTCTTCCGCCTGATGAGTGCGAAAAAGCCACTACACGACAAGGAGACATTCCAAGAGGCCATTAAACTGGCCATGTCGGAATCCTTACGCAAGGTGGTTTTGCCAAACTCAAGTCCGGCGGTTCACCCGTTTTCACAGCTCTCTGACGATGAGAAAGAGCAAGTAGTGAAGAAGGCGATCGACGCGGTCAAGAACGTCATCGACGACACCACCGCGGCAACCGAGGCGAAAGCCAAGCAGATCGAGGAGATCATCTCCAAGACGATGCTGGGGTTCAAGCCTAAGGCTGCTAAGTAGAGCAGTGTCTACAGAATCGAGGGGGAGGCGAAAGCCTCCCCTTCGGTCTATTTATGCCTATATGTCCCGGTCACGGACAGATAAGGTGTATGCTTAAAGTGACCTCCGACTTAGAGCCGCGCGGGGACCAGCCCGGGGCCATCAGACAAGTGGTAGACAATTTCACCAAGGGGGACAGCCTGGCCGTGCTCGCAGGGGTGACCGGATCAGGCAAGTCCGCGACCACCGCCTGGGTCATAGAGAAGATGGGGTTACCGACCCTCATCGTGACCTCCAACAAGGTGCTCGCCGCCCAGATGGCCTCCGAACTCAGGGAGTTGATGCCGTCGGCCTTCGTGGGGTTGTTCATGTCCCATTTCTCCTACTACCGCCCGGAAGCCTACATACCCGGGTCCGACACGTTCATCGAGAAGGATTCCCTGGTCAACAAGGAGATAGAGAAACTTCGCCACCATGCCACCGTTGGCTTGCTCACCCGCAAGGACGTGGTCATAGTGGCTAGTGTGTCCGCCATATACGGTCTGGGCCGCCCCCAGGAGTACGCCAAGCGGGGCGTACTAATGAAACCGGGCGCGTTTAGCAGGGACGACCTCGTAGCCACCCTCGTATCCATGGGGTACACGCGCAACGACGCGGTATTGGATGCGTCGACTTTCAGGGTGAAAGGGGACGCCGTGGAGGTTTGGCCCCAGGCCCAGGAGCATGTTCTCCGTCTCGAGTTCGAGTACGATTCCCTGGTCTCGGTACAGGCGCTCGATCCGCTGACCCGGGAGAGGGTGGACGCCGAGGGCTGGGTGTTTCCCACCAGCCACCACGTGCTCCAGGAGGACACCCTCGATGATTGCATAGACAGCATAGAGAAGGAGTTCCGGTCGCACAGCAGGAAGTTGCTGAAGGCGGGGAAGTTGCTAGAGCATCAGAGGATAACTCAGCGTACCACCACGGACCTCCAGGAGTTGCGCACGAGCGGGACCACCAAGGGGGTGGAGAACTACTCCAGGCATTTTGACCGCCGGAAAAAGGGGGAGAGACCCTACTGTCTTTTGGACTATTTCCCCGACGACTTCCTCCTGGTGCTCGACGAATCGCACGTCACCGTCCCCCAGATAGCGGCGATGCACGAGGGTGACAGGTCACGCAAGCAGACCTTGGTTGACCACGGGTTTCGACTACCCTCGGCCCTGGACAACCGACCGTTGACCTCCAAGGAGTTCTGGTCCATGGTACCAAGGGCCCTGCTGTTGTCGGCAACCCCGGGGCCCTGGGAGAAGGAGGTATGCCCTTCCCCTTTCGTAAAGCAGATCATAAGACCTACGGGTCTCGTGGATCCGTCCGTAACCGTGGTGCCCTCTTCGGGCAGGATGACCCACCTGCTGGGTAAGATACGGGAGCACACCGCCGCCGGCGACAAGACCCTGGTAACCACTCTGACCAAAAAGCAGGCGGAGCACCTCAATCAGTACCTCCTGGACTCCGATGTTAAATCCAAGTACCTGCACTCCGACGTGGACACCATGGAGCGCCTGGAGACCATCTACGATCTAAGGAAGGGGGTACTGGACGTAATAGTGGGCGTCAACCTACTGCGCGAAGGTCTGGACATCCCGGAGGTTGGTTTGGTGTGTATCCTTGATGCGGACTCCAGGGGGTTCCTGCGTTCCTCCACGTCCCTCGTGCAGACCATAGGTCGCGCCGCCCGAAATCCGCGGGGCGAGGTGGTCCTTTACGCCGATTCGGTGTCCCCGGCCATGCGTCAGGCGATCGAGGAGACCCATGCCCGCCGCCAGGCGCAGATGGAGTACAACGAGGTTCACGGCGTCGTGCCGTCTAAGATAGTTAAAGCTCTCAAGGACCTGCCCGGACGGAAGGCCAAACCGGAGATAAATCCAAGGGAGCATTCCAAGGAGGCCTTAGTGAAGTTCTACGAGGATTCCGCGCGCACCTTGGCTACCGACATGGCGGCGGCGGCCAAGAAACTGGACTTCGAACTTGCCGCGATTCTGCGCGACGAACTGTCCAAGGTCAAGGGCCTTATCGCCGAGATAGGCAGTATCTAGGCACTTGCCTCGGCCGCCCGGTAACTAACCCAGCGAACTGGATTCCAGCAGCATCCGCGGCGCCCGCTTCAGGGCCTCCGAGGCCCTGGTCTCAGGGAGGCTTTCGGCCTGCTCTTCCGCCAAATGTACGAATTTGTAGGCGTGGGCCAGCGCCCCGCTGACGCCCCTGCCGCCCCTGACTATCTCTAAGGCCTCCTTGGCCTCCTGGTCGGTCATCCGACGGGATAGTAGGTCCCGTAGTTTGTCCGGCCCCGGACCGGTCTCAGCCAACGTTAGCAGGACCGGCAGGGTGTATACACCAGCCTGCATGTCGTGGCCCGCGGGTTTGCCCAGATCCTTATCGGTGGAGACCACGTCCAGCACGTCGTCTACTATCTGGAAAACCATCCCGTAGGCTTCCCCTATGCGGGATACGGCTTCCCGGAGGGGTTTATCGTAACCGGTGATCGTCGCCCCCATGTTCGCGCAGGTCGCAAATAGTGCGGCAGTTTTGCCCCGTATACTGGTTTCGTAGGATTCTATGCTGCGTCCCGGATCGTACATCGTGACCAGTTCCTGTGTCTGTCCCTCGCACAGCTCTCCGATTGTGCGTGCGCACAGTCTTGCGACCGTTGACCCCAGGGAGGCGGCTATTTCCGATGCGCGCGCCAGCAGGAAGTCGCCGGCCACCACAGCCTGCGAGTTTCCCCACAGGGAGTTCGCGGTGGCCACTCCACGGCGGGTCAGCGCTTCATCCATTACGTCGTCGTGGTACAACGAACCCATGTGCACGAGTTCGCAGGTGACCGCCCCAAGTATTGCCTCACGCGAGACCGGACCGTCCTGGGTTATTTGTGCCGCGCAGACCGCCAGCATCGGTCGTAGCCGCTTTCCCCCGGCGCCTATCAGGTGGGAGGCCACATCGGTCAGGTGGGGGATGTTGGAGTTTACGGATTCGCGTAGGGCCTCCTCTATTCTCGAGCGGTGCCCCGCCGAGGTGGCAAGGGTCAGCAGGGGTGAAGGCATGGTCGTATGTGTCGCGGTTCTCTGCTTGTGCTGGTAGTTTCGTCCGGGTTTACTAGACGCTCTTGGCCAGGTCGGCCAGTCGTCTGGCGACATTTTGGAGGACCTTGCCGTTGAGGGAGGGGACGTTCTCCAGGATCTTCAAGAAGTGCTCTCGTTTGATCACTAGCATGTCGACTTCCGTGTCGCATGTTACCGTGGCCGTACGCACGCCGGCTCCCAGCAGGGAGAGTTCACCGATCACCGCACCGGCCCCCAGGCCTGCGATCTTGCGGCCGTTGCGCCTGACGCTCACCACGCCCTTGAGTATGACGTAGGCCTCCTGGCCTTCCGCGCCTTCCGCGATCACGACGCTGCCGGCGGTCATGCAGACCTCCTTGCCGGTCTGTGCGATCTTTTTGAGTTCCTTCTTGCTGCACTGCGAGAACAGGGGGACATGGTGGAGGGTGGTCAGGGAGTTGATTTTGTTTTTAGCCATACTATTACAGTGTCCCGCCCGGGCCCTGTGTGCATACGCGATTGGCCGAGACCTCACCCGGCCCGCCCCCGGCCCGACCGGGTGTCTGCCCGGGTCGTATGCGCGCCCGCCGGCATCCGGCACAGTTGTGAATGCGGGCGTAAACCGCGTCCGTAATCCAACCAATATCACCACCAGTGAGAAAGATGAAAGTTATGTCAACATCAGAAAAAGCACCGCAACCAACCCAACCAACCCGCGCCGTCAGCAACGACGCCGTCATCGCCGTAATGGCCATGGTGGGAGAGAACTGTGACCGGGAGACGGCCTTGGACATCATCGAAACCCTGCGCCCGCACCTAGAGCACGCCTGGGCCTTGCGTGTTCGGCAGCTGGAGGAAAAGATCAGCCAACTCCAGGCCACCGCCACGAACCAAGGCGCCTGACCGGTGTCCGGGCTTTAGTGCCCCGCCCTAGCCCCAAAAGTATAGGGGATAACACTCACAAAAGGAGCAGGCCGTATGGCTAATTCATTCCGTGAACAGACATCCCAGATGCTGCAGTATTTAGACGACCCCAGCGTGCTCCACAGTGAGCGAACCTGGTACCGCAACGGCAAACAGGGAAACTTGCACAGCGACAACGGCTGCTACAAGTTGGATAGTTGGCGCAAAGTGTCGACATATCTTAGCGTGGCGGAAGCCGCCAACAAGAAGAACTGCGCCTCCTGCGCATCGCGTTCCCTCGTTAGTTACCGGAGGGAAACCCACAGCGCCGACCAGGCAAGCAGGATGCACGCCGCCTTGCAAAAGGCCGAGGACTGCCTCGATACGCCCACCATGCTGGGCATAGGGGACGCACTCATGCACTACGAAGAGTTCACCCGGATCCTATCCGGCTTAGACGAGGAGCACCGGAAACTCGTTTCCAGGGCCCTTGAGCGTATAGAAAAAAAGCGGGTGTCCTTCGTCGAACTGTTGGACCGTGCCAAATCCTCGGTAATGGTGGATGCGCCTTCGTGGGCCGCCGCCGCCCTGGCCCGCAGCAAGGTCTCCGCCGTCGAAACCGACGTACTCGGGGCCAACTCGGCCGATATGTGTTTGTACGGCGACAACACCGACGACACCGAGGAGTACGATTACATGCTTCCGCGCCTATACATGCGCTGGCATCACAACCGGCCACACGGCGCCGAGACCGCAACCGCCTCTGCATTGAAGCTACTAGAGGAGGCCTCGCTGACATCCGTCGAGCAGATGAACTTCAAGGTCTTGCCCCCGGAAAACGAAGTTCTCCTGGAGTCCTGGGTCTTGGATGCGTGGCGGAAAGAAACGAGAAACCGGTTAGTGCACAACTTGATCCCACGATGGGAGAAACAGTATCTCAAGCTTAGCAGGCAAACAGCCACTAAACTTGTAGGTATAGCATGCGCCGGTCTGAGATCCTCGGCCGGACGGGCCCTAGTGTACCCGTACCCGGTCTGCCGGAACAACGGGTACGTGCTCGCGCTGGTTCCCGAAGTGGTGGGTAACTACCTACTCATAGCCGAGAAGACATGGCGCCACGACGTGGTCGAAATGACGGACCCCTGTTCAGTGGACGCTCTGGATATCGTTGCGGCCCTCTGGGACCCCAACGAAGAAAGAGTTCCTTCCGGCGAAAAGGGTTCCGATTTCGCTCAACTGTCCGCAGCCGTGGCTGCCGGCAGCAGGCTGTAACACCAACGAGTTCCCCCGGTCCCGCAAAGGACTGGGGCGAACTTATTTGTGGGCCGGTAAACGCAATTCAACGGACCACAGGTGCTCGTCCGGCAGTACACGCACATGGCCCCCCATGGCCGCGGCGAGTTCACTGGCCAGGGGCAGGCCTACCCCGTAGTTGTTTCTTGCTTCACTACCCCCGTTTTTTCGGGGAACCGTGGAGTTCGCCACCCGGACGAGGACGCAGTCGTCGGACTCCCGCGCAGCCCGGATTTCTATCGTACCCCCGCCATGGTTTCGGGCGTTGGTTAGGATGTTGAGTAGGATCTGACGGAGAAGGAGCGGGTCCGCAGACACGTAGACCTCCGGAACCTTCACTAGCACCTTTTCGGCCATGGTTTCGTACGAGCCGTCGACCATTGCCGCCACCTCCGTGGTGATTTCCTGGACGTTTATCGGCCCGCAGGTAACCTCGTAAGAATCGGTGATGACCCGCTCATAGCGGGCGCAGAGGTCCCGGATGTGCTCGACGGCCTTCAACTCATTGGCTTCTTTTGCGGCGTAGAGCAGGACGGCCAGCGGGGTGCGGATCTCGTGCAGGAACTCCCTTAGAACTTTATGCTGGTCGTCCCGTTGCCTCACGCAGACTACTGTATAGATGTTTCGCGAAAAGTCAACAGTAGGCGCCCGGGAAGCCCGCTGTCCCGCCGAACCCACGCCCGGTAGTGCGCCTTCCCAGCCGCCGAATTCCCGCCGATCTCGCCGCGCCCGAACGCCACGTACAAGGCTACCGGAATTGGGTCCATTCCGGCGGTTCTGGTCCTAAACTCCCGCTTTAAGGCCCCGTATGCGAACCAGGCCACCCAGTCCACAGTAATTGGTAGCACACAGAAAGAGTCAAAAACCAGGATGAGCAAAAAACGAGACGTAGCAGTGGGGGACAGGGTCGTGTTCGTGAGCAGCACCGACCCGTATACAAGACTTGTACGCGGCGTCCGGGGAAACGTGGTAGGCATCGACTGCACGGGCACGGTGTTCGTGGACTGGGAGGACGGGAGTTCCCTGGGCATGGTTACCGCCGCGGGTGACGTATTCCAGGTAGTGGACGACGAAGAAAACAGATGAAGACTGAGGCGGCTTCCGCCAAAAAGCGGTATTCTTCGGCAAAGAGACTGGCCGAGATAGTTGACAGTCTGCGCGCCCTCGAACCGTTCGACGACCGGGCCATAGACCTGGTGCACGAAGGTCTGTTTGTGTTGAAGAACGGAGCCAACCACCGTCGTTTCCACGGCGCAGCCATGCCCGTCCTGTCTTTCTGGCGGGACTCCCTGGTGAAACTGGTGTCGGAAGGGTATTCCGTCTCCGACGTCGACGACGCCCGAGGCGCAGCTATGCTGTGGCTGTACGAGCAGTTGGGGGAATACAGGGTATCGGAAACCACCGGGGTGGCCCCCTACCTGCGCACCAGGCAGTCATGGTTCAAGTCCGCCTACAGGATGTCCCTTTCCCCGGGAGTTCACACTCAGGGCAGGTACACCATCCTGGGCATAGCCTCGTCCCAGAAGGAGAAGTTCCTTGAGGCGCATCACCGGGAACCCTCCCTCTCCGAGCTCCGGGAACAAGTGGAGTCGGCTGCCTACGCGCAGACCTACGCCAAGGTGGTCGCCCGCCCCGGCAACGAGAAGATATCGAAAACCGAGGCGGACAAGGAAACCAGGGCCAAGATGGTGCGCGATGGACTGGCGTCCGCTTTGAAAGATTTTTCCGCGGTTTTGGTGTCTTCGGCCCCGTCCTTGTACATAAACACCGACGAGGACCAGGAACCCTCGGTCACTGCCTCCTGCGGCATGGTCGATCTTCCCCAGGCGCCGGAGGAGACGGACGTGGACGGGGAGGAGGATAAGTACTCCAAACTTCTGTCCGTGTCTCTCGGCGACGATCTGTGGGCCGAGAGGCTGCTTAACGCCCAATCATCGGCGCCCAGCACGGAATTTCCCGCCGATGCGGACAACAGTTCGCTGCGTTTTTTTGCCGAGGAGCACAAAAAAGAGGTAAAATACCTCAAGAACCTTCTCTCTCTGGCAAAAGTCAGGGCGACGGCCCCTCACGCGCACTGGGCGCACCTGACCAAATCCGCCCCGCGTATACGCAGGTCCTAGACAATAGGGCCGAATTGGGGATACTTGCCGCAATCCGGATCGGTCCCACAATATGTGGGGTGCCTGAGAAAGTAATCAAATACTTCAGACTGTACTCGAACATGAGTCTGCTCCTTGGAGTCGTCTGGATCGCCTGTGGCGTGATAGGAAAGATGCCAAAATTGTTGGGCGCGGGTGTGGCGCTCACCGTACTGACCTTGGGTTACATAATGGTCGCGAAAAACTCGAACAAGGGCTGAGAGTACCCCAGACGGGTCAGGCTCCCCCGGTCAGGGCCACGTTCTTCTCTATCTGCGCGACTTTGTCTTTGGCCCTGGCGCAGATGGCGCCTATTTCCGGGTATCCGCCCATCTCCGCGCAGCTTCGTTCTACCGATCCCAGGGAAAAGTCTATGGTGGTGGCCTTTCCCACGATGTACCACTCTATGCACTGGTTGCGAGGTTCCGCGTCCCCGGAGATCCGGCAGACGGACAGTATGTCCTTTGGGGATACCCCCAGTCCCACGCCCGCCCGGGCTATACCGATGTAGCAGGATACCGGCTGCGGGGTGCCCGTGCACCAGCCCGCCAACTCGGAGAGGGACTCGTAGGGTTTCGAGGAGTCGACGGTGTTGCCCACGTATTCGTAGCATTCCCCGGCCCACCTGTCGGAGACCATGGGGCAAACGTCCCGCGGGCTGCTGACCGTGGGACTTACCGCGTTCAAACCTTCGCTACCGGAAGTGGCTACACTGAACCATTCCATTGTCACGCCCGTACCGCATGCGTTGAGCGCGGCGGCGAGTTCTTCCTTGGGCAAAACGTCCAGCCGTTCGCACATGGTCAATCCGCGGAGCATGTCGTTGTTGGTGCGCTGCGCGACCGCGTGACCTATGCCGTGGATGCACTGCATGTAGAACAGGTCGTTTGTCGTGAGATCCCCGCACAAGGTCGGAATGGAATCCTGGAAGGACTCGTCCGTCTGGTACCCGGATGCCTCTTCTATGATACCGTGGTAGTAGCCGAAGTCGCAAACCTCGACTCCCTTGGTGAACGCTTCGGCCACCGATCCGTATATCGCGTACCCGGCCCTGCCTATGGCATGCGTGGTGTGGTGACAGTAGTACCGCAGCATGGGGTTGGTCTGCATGTCCTTCTCCAGGGTCCTGGACGCCTCCGCCGGACTGGACGCGTAGGCCAGACTCACGTAGGACCCCACCAGGCAGCGCTCGACGTTCAAACGGTTGCTGCTTTTAAGGCACTCTTGGGCCGGCTCTATCGAAGAGTCGAGTTTTTTCAGACTGTACTCGCTGTCCGTTCTCGACACCAGAAGCGCGCCGGTAACGGCTGTCAGCAGCAGCGGTATGCTGCCGAGGTACATCTTCTTGTTTTTCTTCGCCCTACCTACCACTCCGGCCGCCGCCGCGGCGAGCAGGATTGCCGCCACCAATACCGCGAGGTAGACGTTGAACGTTCCGGCGGTCACCGTCGCGGACGGTTCACCCACGCTAAACGAGAACCATCCGTCACCGTCCGCGGACGACCAGGTTACTATGTAGGTACCGTACACCAGCGCCGGCGGCTGGACCGTTACGGTACCGTCATTCACCAGGGTTTCCCCCGTGAAAGGTATCATGACTCCCTGGTCGTTCTTTAGGGTTATTTCTACTTTACCCGTCCCGGGAACCCGTATCGACCGGGGGGTTTTGCCCACGATCTCCCCGTTGCGCGGATAGGTGTTCTCGGAGTCGGCCGTCACGTGGCCGGGGAGAAGCGTTAGCAGTAGGAGCGGCAGGAAGATCAGGGCAAGCACGGTCCTGGCAGGGGAGGGTCCGCTGGGGGGGAATGCGGGGGTTTTCATGGCGTTTCTGGGTATTGTGCCTCGGAAACCGCCGCCGCCACTAGTTAGGACGCCCATACCCTGTAGAGAACTAGGAGTAACGAGACTATCAGGGCCCCGCCCGCGAACACGTAACCCTTAGTGGCTTTCCAGGCCGCTGGTTGGCTTGGGAGGGTATCGCGCGCCGTTTCGACGATTTTCTCGTCCACGGGATACAAGCTGACCCTGGGGTATGTGGTGGTGCCGCTCTGCATGTCGTACGGCACTGCGCCCACTATACCGTACTCCGGCGGCTGGGCGTAGTAGTAGTCGCCCCATTTGTCGCGGTAGCGCCATCCGCCGGTGTGCGGATCGATGGACCATTCCGTACCGAAGTCGTCCTTGGCGACGAGGTTCTCTATGCGGGAGTAGGCCTCGGTTTCGCTTATGCGGCCGCCGCGCTGGGCGAGCACCACCTCGTCGTAGATGGAGGCGATGCGTGCCAGGTTGGGGTGTATCGGTTTGCTCATGTAGTACGTTTATTAGTGCTCTGGGACGAAATTTGTGCACCCATCACAGCGGCACGGCGAGATGGTGTCACGGCTCTGGGAACAGTACGGCCAGTTCGGAGGTTGACGGGTTGAAGTACACCTTTCCCGCCTGCTTGTATGCGTAGGCTACCACTAGGGCCAGCCCCAATCCGAGTTCGTTGGACGCGTATGGTCTACCGATGCAGTTCAGGGATTCGGCGGTGAGCACCGTCTTCCCGGGTTTAGCGATCAGGGCCGCCCACCGGCCGTCCTTGCGGGATAGAGGGTGGTCGAATGTTAGCCGCATGCCCGCAATGTTGTTGGCCAGTAACTCGTCAACAACGTATGTCACGGTGGCTTCCAGGTTCAAATTCAAAGTTTTTTTGCCGTCGGTCGGCGATAGGTCCATACGTCCTCGCGCGAGTTCCGAGCAGAGCACCGGTCTGAGGTCCAGGGGGGTTTTTCGTAGGAGGGCTCCGTATCTGTCTATTTGCGCCCGCATCCGGTCCACTCCCTGGTTCAAAAGGTTCGTGGTAGCCGAAGAGGGGTGCTCGTTTGCGATAAGGCCCGCGCAAAGGTACACCGGCGCCACGATGTTGGCCAGGGCGTGCTTTAGCTTATCGTTACCGCCGTGATATTGCGCCTCGGGCACCTGCACCCATGCACTACTTGACGACATTGCCTGCCCTGTATATGGATTGAACTATTTCCTCGAACGGGGCGCCTTTCTCTACGCAGACAAAAGCACCGTTGGCGTAGCATTGTTCCTGTATGTCCCTGTCCGCGTAGCCGGTGAGGACTACCGTTCTCGTGGGGCATTCCGGGAGGTTTTTCATATGTTTGAGCACCCCCACCCCGTCTAGTACCGGCATGGATATGTCCAAAAGCAGTACGTCCGGCAGGAGGGTTTTCACGGCATTTATGGTTTGCTGGCCGTCCGCGCATTCCGCCACGATGTCCAGGTCGTCGATTTTCCCCAGGTAGCGTGTCACCACTTCCCTGAGGATGGGGGAGTCGTCGGCCACGACTACGCGCAGGGGCTCAGGTCGCGCCATGACCCGTGTCCCCCGGGTTTTTTGCGGATTCGTCTTGCACCGTATCGGCGTGTATGCGCACGAAGTCTTCGTTGGCCAAAAGGTCCTTGGAGCGGAGCATGGTTACGATGTTCTTGGAGTCTTCCAGGGCGCTTTGCAGGGATTTGGCCATGGACGAGTCCTTGTCCTCCACCAGGTACATCGCCGTGGTTATGGCCTGGAGTACGTTGTCCTGCAGTTCGTTGACTTCCCTGTCACGCAGGACCACCGAGGTAAGGGCGTTCTCCAGGGAGGTGAGGTTTTCGTTCAGGTCGCCGTCCATCAGCCACGAGATGGCCGACAGCGCCGTCACCAGCACCAGGCCGGTGAACAGGACCAGCGACCAGTCGAACGCGTCTTTCCCGGTCAGACCGTAGGTGTATATGAGGCCGGGACTGACTGTGCCCACCAGCATGTAGTAGAGCCCGGAGAACACGGCGACGGTCACGGCTACGACCGTGCTGCGGTAAAGGGAGAGAAGGGACGCTATGATGATGAACGCCATGTGCGCGTATATGTGACCCCCGGTGGCCCCCACCACAATGGAGTTGGCCGTCAAAAGGAAGCCCAGGGAGAAAAGTTCCTTGCTGTTCTGTCGGATCATCGGTGAACGGGTGGCGAACACGTAGGCCAGGAATACGGGTACGTAGAACAGGAGGGTGGGGGTGCCGCCTCCTTTCCCGGTTATGGCCGCAAACAGCAGGGCCGCCGCCCCGTAGATCTGTCCGCAAACCGATACAAAAAAGTGCCTCTGACGCCACTGGGTGTAGGGCATGGGTTTCTTCTTGAGAAATTTACGGTACGGCACAGAAAGTACAGTACTTCGAAGGTCCTAGGTGTCCACGGTCGGATCCTCGACGGATTCCGTCCGTCGACGTCAAGACCGCCCGCGATTAGCCTAGGGACTTGAGTCCTTGCCCGAAGCGCCCTGCGTGGCTCTTTTCGGCACGAGCCAGAGTCTCGAACCAGTCGGCGATTTCCTCGAAACCTTCTTCGCGGGCGGTCTTGGCGAAACCCGGGTACATCTGGGTATACTCGTAGGTCTCACCGGCGATCGACGCCTTCAGGTTCTGCTCGGTGTCACCGATGGGTTCGCCGCTGGCGGGGTCGCCGACTTCGGCGAGGTACTCGAGGTGTCCGTGCGCGTGTCCGGTTTCGCCTTCGGCGACCGAGCGGAACAAGGCAGCCGCGTCCGGGTATCCTTCCACGTCGGCTTTCTGGGCGAACCACAGGTAGCGGCGGTTGGCCTGGCTTTCGCCGGCAAACGCTTCCTTGAGGTTTTCGTGTGTCTTGGTTCCGTGTAGTTTGGCCATGGGTTTCTCCTGTCTAGGTTGTTTTTTAATGTACGGGGTTTTCGCATGGTGTCAACGAGCACACGCGGGCTATTCTAGATGCACCGCGCAAGGTCCTGGGCACGGTATAATACATGAGGGTTTGGATAGACCAGGATCTTTGTACCGGTGACGGACTTTGCACCGATCACGCCCCTGACGTGTTCCGTCTCCTTGAGGACGGTATAGCCTACGTGGTTGAGGACGGTGTCGTATGCAATGATCCGGGGGGCAGCAGGCAGGCCGCCTTTGTTCCCCGCCCGCTGCATACCTCGGTGATCCACGCTTCGGAGGTGTGTCCGGGGGAGTGCATTTTTCTCGAGGCGGAGGACGCCGAGAGGGATTCCGGGGTTTCCGCGCGCGCCTGAGGCGACGGCGGACCGTATACCGTGACTATGGACGCATCACCGCCGCCCGTCAGGTCTGCTGGTAGTTGGGACGCGGTCGTAATCGGTGCCGGCCCTGCAGGGTCCTCTTTTGCGGCGTACGCCGCAAGGGGTGGCGCCAGGGTGCTGCTGTTGGAAAAAGCTTTTAGCGGTCGTGACAAGTCCTGCGGCGACGGGCTCACCCCTCGCGCGGTCGCGGAATTGGGCAAACTTGGTGTGGTCATACCCTCCATGCACAGGGTGGATGGTCTACGTATAGTTCGCGCCGAACGTATGCGCGAGGTGCTCTGGCCGCAGCGGGCGGGTTTCGCAGGGGTGGGCGGAACTTCCAGGCGGACCGTTCTCGACGCCGCCGTTCTCGACGCCGCCGTGACCGGTGGCGCGGTGCTGCGGGAAGCATCACCGGCCCGGAACCTGTTGTTTGAAAACGATCGGGTTTGCGGCGTGCTGCTGGAGGACGGGTCGTCGGTAAGTACGTCTTTTGTCGCGGTGGCCTGCGGCGCCGGCAGCGCCTTGGCCGCCTCGCTGGGCGCGCGTAGGTCCCGGGACACGCTGCAGGGGGTGGCCATACGGTCTTATGCGAGCAGCAACAAATCCTACGACCGCTACCTGGAGGCGAGTATCGTGGTTAAGTCTCGCGGCGCACTACCCGGGTATGGCTGGGTGTTCCCCATGGGTGACGGGAGTGTAAACCTCGGGTACGGTGTTTTGACCCGCGCGGGTTCGCCTGCCGCCAACCTCCGTCGGGAGTTAGAAATGTACCACGCCCAGGTGCGTGATCGTTGGGATTTGGGCCCGTTCGAGCGGGACTGGGCTTGGCGGCTGCCCATGAGCGTGGAACGTCGCCATGGTAACGGGTGGGTTGCCCTGGGTGACGCGGCCGGCCTGGTCAATCCGTGCAACGGTGAAGGTATCGATTACGCCCTGGAGTCTGGTCGCATGGCCGCCGAGGTGATGCTCGCCGGCTGCGACCCGACGGAAGCCTCCGCACGTTACGAGGCCAGACTTGCCGGGGAGTTGGACTGGTTTCTGGATGCCTCAAGGAGGTTTGCCCAAACCATCCGGCATCCCGCGCTGTTAAACGCGCTGCTACGCGGCGCCATGCTGTCCGATTTCACCATGGGCGTGACCGCGGCCGTTCTGGGTAACACCTTGTCTCCCGATGGTCGGGGAGTTCTCGAGCGCGCGGTGCGCGCAGGGGATCGCGTGTTGCGGGTCTGGTACCAGGAACAATAAACCAGATCCACCCCCGCCACCGCGGCACCGGCGCCGCCTATCTTCTATAGGTTCGCCTTCACGGCCGACAGCAGGGCCTGATGGGATGACGGAATCGAGGAAAGCGGACATGGAACAGGCCTGTACCGGGCGGGGTGGTATTTGAGGAGTGTGTCCCGGGGAGAAAAAGTCACTATAAAAACATGCCCCAAACCAGCAATTCGCGCACGCGAATCTACGATGCGATCCGGGCGATCGCAATCGCGAGGGTATTTTTCTGGCACGCGACGGGCTGGGAGACCTTGACATGGTTTGCTGCGCTGCCGGTGATGTTCTACCTCAACGGACTTTTCATGGCATCGAGCCTCGAAAAAAGCGGGATGGCGACAACCCTGCACAAGCGCCTGCGCAGGCTTATGTGGCCCTACTGGGTGTTTGCGGCCTCTATGCTGCTGCTCATGTACCTGTACGATGGGTGGCGGGTCGACGGAGTCGCAAACGGTCTCGCCTGGGTGTTTCCCTATGCCGTACCCCAAGGAGCTTTGTGGCAGCAAGGTTGGTTGACCGAGCCTTTGTGGTACGTGCGCACCTATGTCTGGCTTGTCATCACGACACCGCTGCTTTGGCTGATCGTAAAACGCGGAAAACTTGGGGGCGTACTCGCATGGTCGTCCGGGGCGTGGCTGACGTCGAGGTTTCTCGGAACGTCCTGGTGGGCGGTACAGGACTACATGGCTTTTGCCGGGTGCTACATGCTCGGCATGGTCGGGGCCCGACAAGCATGGCGGGTAAGCCAGACTACTATTATAGGCGTACTTGGCGGGATCGGAGTCCTTGCCTCCGTTCTCCGCGACGGGATGCCGACAGGCGCGGTGAACCATGACCATGCTCTACAATTATCCCTGGGATTCTTACTGGTGTCCGGGCTAGAATCTGGGCGAAGAGTCCTTGAAGCCGCAAAAACCACCACCCCCGCCTCCGCGCGCAAACAGGTGTTTGACCTGGTTCGCGGTGCTTGCTGGCGGCTGGTTTCGCACATCAACACCCGCAGTGTCTCGATCTACCTCTGGCATCCGGCACTCATCGGGGCATCGTTCTTGTTGGCGGGCCGAATCGGGCTTGGGGTCTGGGTTGCGCCGGCCGCCATCGTAGTTTCGATCGCACTCACCTATGCGCTAACCTCCCTTGTCGGTGTCGTCGAAGACTACGCCGCCGCCAAGGATATTCGCTGGAGTGTCTGGCGTGGGGCTCTTCCCAGGTCGGTGTTGACCATCGCCGGGGCAGCCGTACTTTTCCTTTCCACCAACGCACCCGCGCACCAAGTCCTCCCTCCACCACCTTCGAAGGCCCCGTCAGCGCCGGAGTTTGTGGCGGAAGGTGCTGATCAACTCGCCGAGAACTTGCTAAGTTGGGGCGGCGGTGTGCAGCCTGGGAATTTTGCCGCCGGCACGGACCACGAAACGCCGGCCAAGGCTGCGAACAAAACACCCGAAACAAGCGTTCCGATAAAGATTTCGGCGGGCGGGAAGAGTGAAAACCTCCAAGAACCGGGTGCCCCCGGGGCCCCAAAACTTGAACCGATACCCAACTTCAAAAACCTCGCCCCCGAAGACGAAGAGGCGGCCGCAAAAGCGGAATCGGTGCTGACCAACTGGGTGAGTCAGGGCGGGGTCGGCGGAATCGAGATCGCAGCGCTGAAACCCGGTGTCTGGCGCTTCGAATTCGGTGTCGACGGGGACGGCAGCCGGGTCGACACCCGCGACACCATTCCACTCGCCAGCATAACCAAGACGTTCACCGCAGCCCTGCTGCTGCGCGCTATTGATGAGGGACTTTTGGACCCGTACGCACCCATCGGCCAACTTGAGGCAGCCCCATGGTTCACCATGGCGGAGAGACTAACCGCCTCGCAACTTTTGACCCACCGGAGCGGCCTGGCCAACTACACTGAAACGGCGGCCTGGCTGGAAAACTGGCAGAGCATCGACGGATGGAAACCGGCTCTCGAGGCGATCATGCACGAAGGTTTCGTTTCGACACCGGGAACGGTGGTGCGCTACTCGAGCAGCAATTATATCGTCGCCGGACTGCTCGCCGCCCAAATCTACGGCAAGCCCATCGAAGAAGTCATCGAAAAATCCCTCCTTGACCCACTCGGTCTGCGGCAAACCGTAGTCAGGGGACCGATACCGGGGAGTCCAGGTACGGGAACCGGAAATATGCGCGCCTCGGTATCGGATTTGGCCCGCTGGGGCATGGTTCTCTGGCGCGACTCGAGTGTGCTCGGTTCCATCGGAAACGACTTGATGCGCAACGTCGACCCGGCGACGATGATGGGGTACGGCAGTTTCGCATGGTGCCCGTGCCGCGGCGATTCGCGTGGCGTCCAATGGTCGGCCATCGGCGCCAACGGGGCGGAGGCGACGGTGCGCTACTACCCGGCTCTAGATCTTATCCTCGCTATGCGCATCCCCGGCGGGGTAGACGAGCGGGTCGACCGCATGATTCTCGCAATCGTCGACGCCCTCCTCTAATAGCGCCGGCGGAGGAGTCCGGTACTATACAGATACATGTCCATGAACGTCGAAACATTAGAAAATGTACTTAGGCTAACGACAACCCTGTTCGTACTAGTCATAGTGCTCAAGTACCTCGTCTGGCCGACGCTTAGGCCGAAACAGAGGCACGAGGAAGCACCAAACCAAGAAACCAAGAAGGTGGCGCAGATGGCGGGAGTTGAGCATCAAACCCGCGAAACGGTCGACGGGGTCTGTGTGGGGATCTTGCGCGAGGGGCGCATGTTGGTGGTTAGAACCAAAAGGTATAGCGAATACTGGCAGCCGGTCGGAGGAAGGCGCGAGGTCGGGGAGGACCTCACAGAGGCAGCGGTGCGCGAAGTATTCGAAGAAACCGGATGGCGGATCGAAAAGAAAGCGCTCGAAAAAGTGTTGGTCGAACCGATGGACGCCCACGGAGGAACTCTCACGTTCTACACCGCCCAAGCGCCATTCGGCGAGCCGGTCATTGACGAAACCGAAATCGCCGAATGGCGGTGGGTGGAGAGAGGAAACCTGGTGAACCTGCCCGCTTTTGCGGCGGCCCAGAAGTTCTTCGCCTTAAGCACTCGGGCGGGGTGATACAACCCACCCCTGACAGACCGGCCTTGATTGCTCTGTGGGGCTAAAAACGGCGGTAGAGATCGGATCTTGTCGATGGACCCAGGCGGGACCGTAAGGGTCGTGGCAACCGGCACGCGGATACCTGCCAAGGTTTCACGAATTTCCGGATTCCGTCAGATCAGCAATCGTACCCGGATAAGGTTTACGGTCGAGCATGAAGGCCGGGAAGAAGAATTGGTGGCCTTGCGGACAAAAGGTCTCAAGGTGTTCGATGGGACCGTCGGTTGACTCCAGGCAGGTTCGACCGAGGACTTCGGCCTGTAGGCCGCATCGGGGTGCGGGGCATACCACTAACTGCATGTTTCCTATTGTGCGCACATGGCGGCTTGCGTGCCGTACTCTTATGCCCGCGTTCAAAGGTTGCCGGTTTCGTCGACTACCGGTCGGTTCGGTCGAACCAAAGATGTTTCAATGGCCGTACCATCAGTATACTGTAACGCAAACTTTCAATTTGTCAAATATACCCCGGTTACTTGGTGCACCCTCGCGCCCGACCGCGGCGAGAATACCTCCGGTATATATTGTGAGTCGGCATTAGTCAGGCACAGTATTAAGTATGAAAAGACCGGACGCAAACCCGCCGATGATGCCGTACACCGACGAGTACACCCTGGTGGAGGTGGACGCCGCGTACCTGCACAGGGCGGTGAAACCCAAGCAGTTCATCCACATCGACCAGAGCGAGTGCATCCTGTGCGAGGGTTGCGTCGACATCTGCCCGTGGAAGTGCATACACATGGTCAGCACGGAGGCCGTGGTGGAGGCCACCGGCACCGAGATCCCGGGAACCGACCCGCAGGACCAGGTGATATTCACCATTGACGACGACATCTGTACGCGTTGCGCGCTCTGCGTCGACCGCTGCCCGACAGGGGTCATAATACTGGGCAAGGCCGGCGTCGCCCCCGCCAGCGGCGACCCGCACACCCGCACCAACAACCACGGGTACTCCTACGGGATGAGGTTCTAGGTATAGTCTATGCCCGCTGTTGTGAAAGAAAACCCGCCGTCCGGTTCCCGGGAGCGCCTGCGCGGCCTGGCGGACAAGATGCGGGACAGCCAGGTATGGGTCTCCATTTTCCGTCCGGGCTCGATCTTCCGCAAGGGCTACACCGACTCTCCTCGCAACCGTTCGTACGTGGTGATGAACTCCGTGCTATACCATCTGCACCCGGTGAAGGTCAAGCGCCACGCGGTGAAGGTCAGCTACACCTTGTGCCTGGGAGGGTTGTCGTTCTTCCTCTTCATCCTGCTTACCATCACCGGGATATTCCTCATGTTCTTCTACCGCCCCACCGCCGTCAACGCCTGGGACGACATCCAGTCTCTGCACACTTCGGTGACCTTCGGGCTCATGGTGCGCAACATGCACCGCTGGGGCGCGCACCTTATGGTTCTGGCGGTGTTCCTGCATATGGCGCGCGTATTCTACCACGGCGCCTACAAAGCCCCAAGGGAGTTCAACTGGGTGGTGGGGGTCATCCTGCTCACCTTGACCCTGCTGCTCTCCTTCACCGGGTACCTCCTGCCCTGGGATCAACTGGCCCTGTGGGCGGTCGCCGTCGGAACCAATATGATGGGCTACTCGCCGGTCATCGGTTCGCAGGTCCGGTTCGTACTGCTCGGCGGCACCGAGATCGGAGCCGATACCTTGTTGCGCTGGTACGTGCTACACGTACTGCTGTTCCCCTTTGTTACCGTCATATTCATGGCCATCCATTTTTGGCGCGTCCGCAAGGACGGCGGGATATCGGGTCCGCTGTGAGCACGGTGGGTGGCAATAGGCCGGGTGGTAGGGCATGACCGAGATACCTGAACATCTTTTGAAGCGGGCCAAGGCCGCCCGCGAGAAGACCGACGCTGCCGCCAACGCCGCCGACCGGGGATCTTCGCGCATACCTCAAAACCTGCTCGATCGTAGCAAATCCGCCCGCAGCCGCGCCGCGGACGCCAAGGATGCCGAGGATGTCCCGTCCTTCCCCGTGGTAGCCGTACCTCAGTCAGCCGAAGTTCCCGTTGGTTCCGGCCCCGGTGGGCATACCCAGAGACTGCTCACCGTGGTAAAATCCGGCTCCATTCAAGACGTCAAGTCCGTACCCGTGGACAAGGTGCACGTGTGGCCGCACCTCCTGTCCGTAGAGTTCGTCGCGGCGCTCGCATGCACGGCGTTTTTGTTCATGTTCTCGTGGTTCGTGAACGCGCCACTGCTTCAGGCGGCGAACTTCAACGCCACGCCCAACCCGTCGAAAGCTCCCTGGTATTTCATGGGCCTTCAAGAACTGCTCACCATGTTCCATCCGATGATCGCGGGCGTGACCATCCCGGGGATGGGGATAATCATCCTGATACTGGCCCCCTACCTGGATCGTAACCCCTCCAACAAACCGGAGGACCGGAAGTTCCTCACGTCCCTGTGGACTCTGCATCTCCTGTTCTGGGCGGTCCTGGTGATCATCAGCTCGTTCTTCCGTGGTCCGGGCTACAACTTCGTGTTCCCGTGGAGGGACGGGATATTCTTCGAGCTTTAATCATGAGCATCGTTCTTCTCCTTGCACTAGCCGGCCTTGCGGCGTTGGCAGTAGCGGCGGCGGCCACCGCGGCCCGACGGCAGGAGACCACCGGCGTTCTTTCGCGGGAAACCCGCGAGATCGGGAAAGTTGCCGAAGACTCGCGCCGTTCCTCCCCGCCGCGGGGCAGGGATTACGAGGAGCAGGCCCTCGCTGAAAGTAGCCGCGAACTTGTCGTACCGGACGCGGTCACCGTAGTCCCTTTCACGCCTCCCGACCCGGAGGTTGTGGGGGTTTCCCGCAGGCAGTTTTTCAACAGGGCGACGGTGACCTTGATGAGTGCCGCGCTGGGCGGATTCGGTGCCGCCGTGCTGGGTTACCTGTGGAAGGGTGCCGAGGGTGGTTTCGGTTCCAAGATCGCCGCCGGCAAACTCTCCGACGTGGTGGCGGGTATACGCGCAAACAAAGGTTTCCTCTACATCCCCGAGGCCCGCGCCTGGGTCACCGAGTACCCCAAGGAGTCCCTGTCCAAGGCCCAGACCGTTTACGAGTCCCAGGCCCCGGTTTACGAAGGCATGACCGCCGGTGTGGTAGCTTTGTATCAAAAGTGTCCCCATCTGGGCTGCCGCGTACCCACCTGCGTTACCTCCCAGTGGTTCGAGTGCCCCTGTCACGGTTCGCAGTTCAACCGCGTCGGCGAGAAGAAGGGTGGTCCGGCCCCGCGCGGCATGGATCGTTTCGCCGTCTCGGTCAGCAACGGCAACCTGGTAATCGACACCGCTTCGGTGTTCGGCGGCCCGGCGATCGGCACCAACACGACCGGTCAAGAAGCCGAAGGTCCGCACTGCGTGGGCACGGGGGGACACTGAGCCGTGTATATAGTACTGGCCGACGCGACCACCACCATAGCGTGGCTCACGCTGGTGGTGTCGGTCGTGGGCTGGCTGATATACGCGGGTTTCAACCTCCGTTCCGGCCGCGCCGAGATCGGCTCGGAGATAGAATTGGCGGCCAACCGCAAACCTTACTACGACGATGAGGTGCTGGAGGGCAAAAAGATTGAACGTACCCAGCTTCTCGGTTTGGCGTTCCTGGCCACGGTAACCGTGGCGCTGCCCTTGTACTGGATCCTCGAACCCGGTCGGCAGCGGGGGTCGCAGAAAGAGTTCGAACACAAGTTCGAGTACTGGGGCGGTAACCTGTTTGCGACCACTGCCGACGGGGGTTTCAACTGTGCCGGGTGTCACGGCGGGATGCAGGGACCCGGCGGCGTGGCCGCCTATGCGGTCACCGATCCCAAGACCGGGGCGGTGAAGGCAGTGAACTGGAAGGCGCCGGCCATCAACAACGTGTATCTGCGTTATACCGAAGAAGAGGTGCGTTTCATTCTCAACTACGGTCGACCGTTCTCCCCGATGTCGGCCTGGGGGCTCGTAGGCGGCGGACCGATGAACGAGCAGCAGATCCAAACCGTGCTAGACTACTTAAAGAGCATCCAGGTGCCCCGCGAATCCTGTCCTTCCCCCGATGACAAACCCGGGATGTGCGAAGGCGGCGTTCTGTCCGGGAAAATCCGGGACGAGATCCAGGCGGAGGTCGAGCGGCTGGTTTCCAACGGAACCTACGCCTCGACGGGGGAGGCCTTGTTCAATCTCGATCTCGCCGCCGGCGCCTACTCCTGTGCACGTTGCCACACCAAGGGCTGGTCCTACGGGGAGCCCCAGATAACCGGCGGCGGCGCTTTCGGTCCGAACCTCACTGGCGGGTCGGCGGTCCGCCAGTTCCCGAATCAGGCCGACATGATCGCCTTCATCAACGCCGGCAGCGAGTACGGCAAGAAGTACGGCGAGCAGGGCCAGGGTTCCGGCCGGATGCCCGGTTTCGGCGGGGTTTTGACCGACGAACAGATAAAGGCCGTCGTAGAGTATGTCAGGGGATTGTAGGTATGGCTTACCAGACCTCCCCGGAGACGACCGCAACGCCATCCGGCCCCAACCCCAAGGTGCCGGAAGGTGACCTGCGCGAAAAGTGGGACAATTTCAAGTCAAACGCGCGGCTGATCAACCCCAACAACAAGCGCAAGTTCAAGGTCATCGTGGTCGGTACCGGCCTGGCCGGTGCGTCGGCCGCCGCCACGCTCGCCGAACTAGGATACCAGGTGGACTCGTTCACTTTCCACGACTCGCCCCGCCGGGCCCACTCCATTGCGGCGCAAGGGGGTATAAACGCGGCCAAGAACTATCGCGGGGACGGGGACAGCGTGAACCGTCTGTTCATCGACACCATAAAGGGCGGCGACTTCCGTTCGCGAGAGGCCAACGTCTACCGTCTCGCCCAGGTGTCGGTCGATATAATCGACCAGATGGTCGCCCAGGGTGTGCCGTTCGCCCGCGAATACGGAGGATTGCTCGACAACCGTAGTTTCGGCGGCGCGCAGGTGAGCCGTACGTTCTATGCGCGCGGCCAGACCGGTCAGCAGCTCTTGCTGGGCGCGTATCAACAGCTGTCGCGACAGATCGGTCTCGGCGGGGTGCGCTTGTTCAACCGGTGCGAACTTCTCGATGTGGTGGTGATCGACGGCCGGGCGGCCGGTATAGTGGTGCGTGATCTCATCACCGGCAACGTGGAGAGTCATGCCGCCCACGCGGTGGTCCTCGCCACCGGCGGCTACGGCAACGTCTACTTTTTGTCCACCAACGCCATGAACAGCAACGTTACCGCGGCCTGGCGAGCCCACCGTCGCGGCGCTTTCTTCGCCAACCCGTGCTACACCCAGATCCACCCCACCTGCATCCCCCAGAGCGACGAGGCCCAGGCCAAACTCACCTTGATGAGCGAGTCGCTGCGTAACGACGGCAGGGTTTGGGTGCCCAAGAATCCCGGTGAGATCCGTGCGCCAGGCGACATACCGGACGGGGACCGCGATTACTATCTGGAACGATTGTACCCGGCCTACGGGAACCTCGCCCCCCGGGACATTTCCTCCAGGGCCGCCAAGCGTCTGGTGGACAGCGGCCGCGGCGTCGGGTTGCTCAAGAACGGGGTTTACCTGGATTTCGCCGACGCCTTGCAGCGGCTCGGGCAGACAGTGGTCAAGGAACGGTACGGCAACTTGTTTGACATGTACGAACGGATAGCGGGGGAGAACCCCTACGAGGTTCCCATGCGCATATATCCGGCAAGCCACTATACTATGGGCGGTTTGTGGGTGGACTACGAGCTCCAGACCACCGTACCCGGTCTTTACGCCGTCGGCGAGGCCAATTTCTCCGACCATGGGGCCAACCGTCTGGGGGCGAGCGCCCTCATGCAGGGGCTGGCCGACGGGTATTTCGTGCTGCCCTACACTATAAGCAACGGTCTCTCCCCTCTTTTGAACAAGACCGTCCCCGGTGCGGATCACCCGGAGTTCAAAAAGGCCGAGGCGGCGGCCAGGGACCGCTATCGTGGGTACATTCGCGGAAACGGCAAACGTTCACCGGACTGGTTCCACCGCGAACTTGGTAAACTGGTTTGGGACAACTGCGGCATGGAACGCAGCCTGCAGGGACTGCAGGCGGCGATATCGGACATCTCCGCGCTATACGGGGAGTTCGCGCAGGACCTGCGGGTCACGGGTTCCGACGACGGGATCAACCAGACCTTGGAGAAGGCCGGCCGGGTGGACGATTTCTTCCAGTTGGGTCTCTTGATGTGCAAGGACGCTTTGGCCCGCGAGGAGAGCTGCGGTGCGCACTTCCGGGTGGAACACCAGACCGAGGACGGGGAGGCCCTCAGGGACGATGAGAAGTTCTGTAACGTTTCCGCCTGGGAGTGGACGGGGGAGGTGAACGGATCGGTTCTCCACGAGGAGCCACTACTATTTGAGTCCGCCAAACTGTCTTCGCGGAGTTACAAGTGACCGGCACCGGTCTGGATGTCGCTTCTCTGCGCGGGGAGTTTCCCATCCTCCGCAGTCTCGTCAACGGCAAGCCCCTGCACTATCTTGACAGCGCCAACACCTCGCAGAAGCCCTCCGCGGTCATCGACGCGATGACGGAGTTCACCACTGACACCTACGCCCCGGTTGGCCGTAGTTCGTACACCCTGGCGACCCGCGCCTCGGAACGTTACGAGGAGGCCCGGGCCAAGGTGGCCCGTTTCATCAACGCCTACAAACCGGAGGAGGTAGTGTTCACCAAGAACGCCACGGAGTCCTTGAACCTGCTGGCGCAGTCCTGGGGTCGGGTCGGTCTTGCGGCCGGCGACGCGATCCTTTTGACCCACATGGAGCACCACGCCAACATCGTTCCCTGGCAGATGCTCGCCGAAAGGATGGGTCTGACGGTCCGGTGGGTGCCGCTGGACGACGATTACGGGTTGGATCTCTCGTCGCTGGACCGTTTGCTTGATGGCGTCAAGGTTTTCTCGTTCACCTCGATGTCCAATGTCTTGGGAACGGTGAATCCGGTCGAGCAGATGTGCGCGGCGGCCCGCCGCGCCGGTGCGCTGGCCGTAGTGGACGGGTGCCAGTCGGTTCCGCGCACGGCCACCGATGTCCGTCGCTGGGGTGCCGATGCGCTGGTTTTCTCGGGGCACAAAATGTGCGGTCCCTCAGGGGTCGGTGTCCTGTGGGCCAGGGAGGATATCCTTGCCGCCATGCCGCCGTTTCTCGGGGGTGGCGGTATGATCGAGGACGTCCGTCTGGACGGTTTCACCTGTGCACCGCTGCCCGGAAAGTTCGAGGCGGGAACCCCGCCGATCACCGAGGTCATTGGTTTGGGCGCGGCCGTGGATTTTCTGCAAGGGGTCGGTATGGACGCCATTGAACGGCACGAAGCCGCTCTCGCCGCCTATGCCCACCGGTCTCTTTTGGCACGTTTCGGGGAGGACATAAAGATCCACGCACCTTCACGGTCCTGTCCTGCGACCATATCCTTCGCCTTCCGTGGCCTACATCCGCACGACGTCAGTCAGGTGCTCGACCAGCGCAACGTGTGCGTGCGCGCCGGGCACCATTGTGCCAAGCCGCTCATGCGCCTTATCGGCGCCAACGCCACCGTGCGCGCGAGCTTGTACCTCTACTCCGATCGATCCGACGTTGACGCCCTCGTCGCGGCGCTCGACGACGTAGGCGGTATTTTCGGGTCGAAACTGGACAGATCATGATGCTCCTTCTACGATTTTTCGTTTTGTCCGCGATCGTGGTCGTCTCCGTCCGGTCCATCCCCCAGGTTTTCCGTACCTTCCGCAGCAATTCGGTCGCGGGTGTCTCTCCGGCCAGTTTCGCTCTCTCCGGTGCCGGCTCGCTTTTGTGGGCAACTTGGGCCGTGGCGGACGGGAAACTGGTTGCACTTCCGGGCGGCCTGGTTGGTGGATCTTGTGCTGCCGCGGCCTTGTTTGCCCTCTCCCGCCAGGGTGTCCGCATGACTGTCTCGCTCTTGGCCGCCGCCGGTTACATTGTTTTTGGCGCGGTGATGTTTTTGGTTTATGGTCCTCTGGCCCTCTCGCTGACGGCCGCCTGTAGCGGCGTTGGGTTCGCGGTGTTCGGTCTTTCTGCGTTTCTGCGTTCCCCTGACCGAGCCGGCGTGTCTCTGTGGAGTTGGGGCCTGGTCGCCTACTCTGAGTTGGTTTGGCTCTGCTGGGGGTTGGTCTACAGGGTGCCCGCCTCGATCATTTCCTCCGGTTCCGGTGTCCTGGCTGCGCTGGTGGTGATGGGTCTCAGCTTGCACTCTTCCCGTCGCAAGGTCGTTTTGCTCCGTGAGTAGCCTCGAAGATCTCTACCGCGAGGTCATCCTCGACCATTTCCGCACCCCGCGCAACAAGGGTGATCTCCCCCCGCCTGCCATCTGCACCGAGGGTGTCAACCCGTTGTGCGGTGACGAGATTCGTGTCTTCCTCGATGTCGCCGACGGTGTCGTGCGCGACGTTCGCTTCAGCGGACACGGCTGCTCGATCAGCCAGGCTTCGGTGTCGATGATGACGGTTGCCGTTAAGGGCAAGTCGGTCGACGACGTGCGTGCAATCGCCAAACGTTTCAAACAAATGATGACCATCGAGGAGGACGACGTGAACGCCCCCACCGACATTCGCCTCGGTGACATTGAGGCGCTGCAGGGCGTGGTGAGATATCCCGTGCGAATCAAGTGCGCAGTGCTAGGTTGGAACACCTTGCTAAACGGGCTCGACTCGGCGCAGACCCGAGATGCGGCGCGATGACGCCTGCCGTGCCGTCGGGTATTAGTTGCGGATAAACCCGCGGCACCCGACGACCCTTCCTTCGGCGTCCCGGACCTGCTGGCCCGGCACCAATAGGTCGGTCGTATTTCTTCCGCAGGTCGCCGCCGCCGCGACGAGCGCCAGTGAGACGATGTAGAGTACGCCGTCCTGCGGTTCCGGGAGGTTAACGATCGCCTCAAACGACTGGGTCCATGTGTCAACGCCGTTGAGGGGCGCGGATTCCTGGAGGGCGACTACCACCCGGGCCACCGTCCCTGACGCTTGGAAAACGGTTTCTTCTTGGCCGCTTTCGTTCATGACCACCACTTTGTGCGGCGTCAGGTTCACTATGTTCATGTCCGCGCCTGACCCGACCATACAGGGCATCACCCGGAAAAGGGCAGGGCGCGGACGTTATGACCGGCCACTTCCCATCTGGAAGGCGACCCTAGTAGCACCACGAATGCGGCGTTCTCCAGACGGAAACGTCGCAGATGGTGCGATGACATACCCAGTACTCCATGGGCGAGGATCGCCCGGATGAACGATCCGTGGCTCACCACCAAGGCGTCTCGTTCCTCGCCCTGCAGGCGTTCGAGCACCCTGCGGGCCCGTGCGTCGACGGCCGACCACGTTTCCCCTTCGGGCGGCCCGAGGTTCCCGCTTAAGGGATCCCGCCAGGCCGGGAACTGCGATGCGTACGCACCCCGGGACGCGGTCTGCTCGGTCTCCCCTTCGAACACCCCGAAGTCGATCTCCCGCAGATCGTCCCAGATCCCTGGTTCGGTTATACCGAGCACCCCGGCGACGATCGAGGCGGTCTCGCGGGCCCGCAGCAGCGGGCTTGAGACGAAGAACGGCGAGGCGAGGGCCTTGAGGGCGGGGGCCGCGGCGCGGACGGCGGCGGCCCCCTCCGCGTCGAGGGGAATGTCGGTACGCGAAAGGTAGCGACCGGCACGGTTCCATGCGGTCTCGCCGTGGCGCATGAACACCAGGGTCGTCATAGGGCGCCCGTTGACCAGGTCATACGCCTTGACTGTCCGCGGGGATGGAAGTCGTTCGCGTTCTCATGCCGTGGGTTCCTCGCCCCCGCTCGCCGGCGTCGGCCACTCTCTGTCTTGCTCGCCCTCGTGTAGCAGTAGGTACAGGCCGTCGGCGAGGGTCTCCGGCGGGTTTCCGGTTATCCTGCTTTCAACGATGTCGGCATGGTACTTCTCCAGGATCGTCCGCGCATTGGCGTTGTCGTATATGCGTCCGTCTACGTCGTAACCCGGGGACAGTTCGAGGATGGCGCGGGCATCGGCCCCGGACAGGGTTTTGCGGCACTCCAGGGTGTGGGCCAACGCTAGTACCAGGTGGCGGTCTTCCTGGATCATCCGTGACACCTCTTCGTACACTCCTTTCAATAGATCCTCCACCTCTTGCACCACCCCGCTCTTGGGGTCGGGTTCGCGTTTGCCCGCGGATATGTTTTCCCCCATACCCCACGCGGACACCATCGAGGTGGCCAGATTGGTGGCGGTTTCCAGGTCTTCGGATACCCCGCTGGTGGAGTCCCCGTAAAACAGCCTTTCCCCCGCCAGGGACGCCAGGCACACCGCTATGTCGACCCGGTACTCCTTGCCCCACTTGGTGTGCAGTTCGGCGTTGGGTATGGACGAGACCAACCCCAGGTAGTTGCTGCCCTTCTCTATGGTTACGGTGTCTATGGTCAGATTTTTGCGCAGTCTCCAGGCTATCAGGGCGTGGCAGGATTCGTGCACCGCCACGGAGTGCTGCTCGTAGGGCACGTACTCCACCCCTTCGCTGGGTCCGAATTCTTTGTAACGTTTGGCCACCAGCATGTCCGTCCACTCGATGGAGCGCCTGCCCGTGCGCATGGCCGCTATGAGAGCCTCGTTGACGATGTCCTTTATCACCGCGCCGCTGGCATTGGGGGTCATCAGGGCTATGGATTTGACCTGCCCGTCGGTCAGGCCGTGGCTGACCTTGTCCAGGTAGCCTTGGTAGGTGCGAAGCCTGCCTTCATATGACGGGTATCCCACCTTGAATATACGGTCGATGCGCCCGGGCCGCAGGAGCGCCGGATCGAGGGCGTCCGGCCGGTTGGTGGCCATGACGTGCATGATACGGTATCGTTTCGGATGCACGGCGGGCAGCCCTAGTGCTCTGCGTATCTTGTGCATCAGTCCCGTCGGTGTGCGCAGTCCCTGCATGGACGCCAGTATGGTGTTCAATATGGCCGGGTCCCCGCCGCCGCCGATGCGCGGCATCATCAGTTTGTTCACGGTCGCCCCGTCCGAGTTTTTGGTTTGGAAACCTGCCGCCGCGCCGCGCGACCCCAGCACGTCCGCCTCGTCGAAGAACACCACCACTCCCCCGTAGACGTTGGAAAGTTTGCGGAGTTTTTTGTACAGCATCTTCACCCTCAGCGGACCGATGCCTACGAACATGTTCTGGAAAGCCGCCGGTTCGACCATCACGAACGGTACGGAGGTTTCGCCCGCCATGGCCTCGGCCATGAGGGTCTTGCCGGTACCCGGGGGACCCCATAGTAGCATGCCTCCCGGCACGTGCCCGCCCAGGGATTCGATGACCTCGGGCTCCCTGATGAACTGGACCATCTCCTTGATCTTCTCCACCACCGCGTCCTGACCCCAGACGTCCGCGAAACCGGTCTTGACCTCTTCGGGCAGGTATACGTGTATGCCGCCCCTGCTGAGTACGGCGAACAGCAACAAAAACTGCGCGACGAAGAACACCAGCATGAGTATTCCCTGTATGGCGTACAACGGTATGAACGCGGGCATCTGCCTGAAACCGTCGTTGAGCGCCGAGTAGGAGGGGGAGTTCCTTATGTTGTTAACCCCCGCAGCCAGGACGAGGACCGCCAGGATTAGTTTGGTGAGGAAGGATATCTGTTTCCGGACGTACGCCGGTATCCTTTCCACGGGTTTGCGCACCCTCATGGTGCTGGCCTCCAATGTCGCGGGAACCTGGGGGACTATGTGTCCTATTATCTTAAAGCAGCCCAGTACCACCGCTATCAGTAGAAGGGGTCTGAGGACCATGCTCTCCCCGTAGGCGATGCTGTAGGCGTCCAGGAGGCTGTATCTGCTTGCGTACATGGAGAACAGGGCCATCAGCGACCAGAGCACGAATGCGGCGTACAGGGGTTTGAGGGATCTGCCTACCAGCAGCAGCATGGAGTCCGCCGCACGTCCCCCCGGTTTCCCGGTTTGCTTGCTTTCGTCCACGCCGTTGGTCATTGGTTCTCCCAGGATTCCATGGTCCTGTCCACGGTTCCGCTGTTGGCTTCGTAGCACGTCCTCTCGCATCCGATGGCCAGGGATTTCAACAGGTATCTTATTTCCGGTCCCCCAGAATTCGTACCGCGGGCCTCGTACAGTATGGTGCTTGTAGTCACCCTGGAGACTGTGCCTGGTTTCAGTTCAACATCCATAGTCACTTTTCGTGTCTGGGTGCGTGATTGCGGGTCGCCGCTTTCCTGGCTAAGTACGATTATCGCCCCCGCGACCACTTGCCTTTCGAAGTCCAGTATGAACATGTCGTCGATGTCGCGCAGGGCCTCCGGATAGGAGGCGTATCCTTTGATCACGATGGTCCCGCCCGGGGTGTTGCCTGCCTGGAGTATTATCGGCTCTTCGGGCCGTCCGGGCACTATCCGTGGCGGCATACCGAAACCTTGAAGGAACAGGGGCGGGTTGGGGTTGTCGGGAGTTATTTCCTCCCAGGAGTACACCTGCCACCCGCTGTCTACGCGTACCGTTGCCTTGTACCGGTCGGATCCCACGCACGGGACGAGGTAGTCCTCCGCCGGTGGTTCAACTTCCCGCACGCCGGGACCGGGGAAAACACAGTAACTTCCGGAGACGGGCAGTTTTGCGCATCCCGCCAGTAGGCACAGGGTCAGCAGCCCGGCGATCGTCCGGGTTTTCTTCGTCGGGTTCAAGAGGACCTTCTACCGGCGTATACTCCGTAGGCCGCGAGCAGCAGGGCTATTCCCGTCGCGATGGTGTGCGCCGTCAGGTCGGTGGTTTGTGGTTTACGGGTCAGGGATGACGTCACCGACGTGTACAGGCGGCCCATTTCTTCCTCGGTGTAGGCCGAGACGAATTGTCCACCAGTCACCTGTGCCAGTCTCTGGAGGGTGAGAAAGTCCGGGGGTACTTTCAAAATCTGGGTCAGCCCGTCGGGGGTGAGTATGCTTATCTCGCCCTCCGGGGTGCCGAGGGCCACGGTCGACACGTGGACCCCCAGTTCGACCGCGAGTTCCGCGGCCTGGGCCACGGTGGTGTTTCCTGCCGTCTGCGCGCCGTCGCTTATCAGTATGACATCGGTGGGTTTAGGGTCGGCGAAGTTCGCTCCGGCCGCCACCGATTCCTGGACCCTGTCGGCATCCCCCGCCCGGCCGACGGCGTATGCCAGTATCAGGGCGTCTCCCGTCGCCGTGCCCCCTCCCGCCAGCAGATCCCTCACGGCGTTAGCGCTGAGCGTTCTGTCCGTGGTGGGGTACGACGGTACGGATACCGTCTCGTTGTACGATACCACGCTGAGCGTCCATTCTTTCGGGGCGTTCGCTATGAAGGCGGTTGCGGCGTTCTTCGCGGCGTCCAGTCGCGTCTTTTTGACGTCGGTTGCCGTCATGGAACCGGAGACGTCGACAACCAGGACGATGCTGTTGTTGGATACGTCCTCCTTCAATACTATTCCCGGTCCGCTCTGCGCGAGCGCCAGCAGCACGACCCCCGCCAGTCCGACGACGGTCGCCGTCCGATCCAGCCTGGGTTTCGGGGACAAGGTTTCGAGCATGGTCGTGCCCGTGAAGTGCACTATCCTCGAGTTCCTTTTCTTTATCTCGCGCAGGTACAGGGTGTAGGCGACCAAAGGAAGCAGGACCAGGGGCAGGAAAGCGGGGTGTTCGAAGGTCATACTCGGCGCGGCAGCCTCGAACCCAGTACGTCGTCGACCACGGAGGTGGTGTTTAGTTCTATGAGGAACGCCCCCATCCCCTGGATCTGGTTTCTGACGTCGAGGTATTTTCTGAGTGCCAACTCCTCGTACTTTGCGGCCAGGGACCGCGAACTCGAGTCGAACTTGACGATTTCACCGGTCAGGGGATCTTGAAACCGCAGCACACCCGCCGACCTCAAGGATAGTTCCGACGGGTCCTTGATGAGCAGGATGCATAGCAGGTTGTTGACCGAGAGGTTCCTCAGCAAGGACAGGGTTTCCCCGGATGTCCGCATGTCCGTAGAGAATACGACCAGTGAGTCCGCGCAGTTGCGGGAGATCTTGGCGATCACGTGGTCGTGTTCGGGCGTCGATCCCCATACTACGGGTTTGGTGAGTTCCTGGATGTTCCCTATGTCGCTTAGTTTCAACCTGAGGTTGCCGCTTTCCTTTTCCAGCATCACCTCCGAACCTCCCCGCATGCCCACATAGGAAAGGGATCGGTAGGCCGCGACCTGGACCGCATTTTTGGACGTCTCCCTGCCGTAGAGCATGGTGGGACTGTCGTTGTGCACCATTCTCACGGTCGGGGTGCTGTAGGATTCGGATCGGTGCACGTGCAGAATTCCGGTCTTCGCGTAGGCGTTCCAGTCGGCTTTGCGCAGGTTGTCCCCGTAGGCGTACTCCGTGGGGGACAACCGCTCCTCGGAGTTCCCGGGTATTTTGGAGAATCGTTGCCCCATGTAGCTTCTGCGCATCCCGTCTTTTTGGGGCAAAGACAGGAGGTTGAGCACCGCTAGGTTCATGTCGACGGCAGGAGTGCCCTTACTACGCGCTCCACCACCATCTTGGACGTTACGCCATCCAGTGAACCTTTGTAGGATATGCACAGACGGTGCGCCAGGGCGTCTTCCGCGAGGTCGACCACGTCCCCTACGGCAACTTCGCCTCGACCTTTGATAAATGCCCTTGCTCTGGCGGTCGCCATGAGCGCCAGGCTTCCTCTCACTCCGGCCCCGTAGGTTACCGCTTCCGACCATTCCGGGACGAGGGTTCCCACGTTACGGGTACCCTGCACCAGGTCGACTATCAGGCCCGCGATTTCTTTGGGCACGTGTACGGCCTCGACCAACTCGCGGGCTTGCAGGATGTCTTGCAGCGTCAGGGACGTTGTCGCTCCGACGTCTCCCACTATGTGCCTGCGGAGTACTTCTACCTCCTGAGTTTTGCTGGGGTAGGATATTCCGACTTTCATGATGAACCTGTCCAACTGCGCCGCGGGGAGGGCGTAGGTACCTTCGCTCTCTATCGGATTCTGGGTGGCCAGGACCATGAAGGGTTCCTCGATGGTGTAGGTTTTCTTCCCGATAGTCACCTGGCGTTCCTCCATGGCCTGCAGGAGTGCCGACTGGACTTTCGGGCTGGCCCGGTTGATTTCGTCCGCCAGGAGGAAATTGGTGTGTACGGGCCCGAGTTCCGTTTTGAAGTCGCCTTTGTCCGGGACCCATATCCTGGTCCCGGTCACGTCCGAGGGCATCAAGTCGGGGGTGAACTGTACCCGTTGCCACTCCCCCTGGCAGATGCGGGCGAAGGTTTTGACCGTCTTGGTTTTCGCCAGTCCCGGTACGCCCTCTAGGAGTATGTGGCCCTTGGCCAGGGTGGCGACGAGGATACGTTCCACGAGGTGCTCTTGTCCCACTATCACTTCGATCATCGCGTTGCGGGCCTGCGCGAGTTTTTCTTTGATCTCGCTCTTCCGGTCGGCACTGGGGGCGTTCATACCCGTGTTACTGTATGGCCACCCGCGCAATAGGCATCCTATAGCGCCGCCCGGGTCTCCTAGTTGACCGTACCGGTTCGAGTTGCACGGTGAGAGGGCGTGAAGAAATCCCGGAAATTTTCCAGAAAAATAGCATTGGTTTTCGGGGTTTTGCTTACGGCCTGTTCTTCCGCGTCAACCGGTTCTCCGCAAACTAGCGTCGCCCCCGCGGTTTTCCCCGCCGACCCTGTATTGCTGTCCGGTGCCCCCGACTCCCAGGTTCTGCGCTCCGCGCATAGTCCGTCCCTGTACGCGGCCCCTTGCCACGTTCCGGGGGCCCTCAGGCTGGGGGAATCCTGGTCCTTGGCCGACGAGTCGGTGTCCCTGGCCGCCGACGGAACCCTGGTGCTGGACACTCTCGAAACTCCGGGCCTCGACGGCTACGGGTTCGACCTGTCGGTTGTGCATGAGGGCAAGGATGAGACCCCGATGACCGTGCAAGTGCGGTGTCTGCCCGAGAAATTCCCTAAAATAACCATAGAAGGCACCTTCACCGACTGGTTGATGCTGACTACCGTACCAAATCCGTTCATGCCGGGTCAGGCCGGCTCCTTTCAGTTGATATTGGAACCAAATGGTTTCCCGGCCTACGTCCGGGGCGGTGCATGGATGGCGGCGGATTTTTTCCGTGACGGGGACCGGGTGGTCGGGTTCCAAAAGGTGGTTCTACCGCCGGGGCAGTCCGAGGTGCAGAGTTACAGCAACACCCCGGGACTGGGTTTCCAGTCTTCAACCAAAACCGTAAACGAACTGTCCATCGCACCCGACGAGCAGTGGGTTCCCGTGGGGAAGTTTGGATTGGATCCGCATGCCGCCGCCGTTTTGCCCAACGGTAATCTTCTGGGGATCGTCTACGAGGAGATGTCGGACACCCCCATGGACGCCGACAAGGTCATAGAGTCCTCGTCCACTACCAAGTTGTGCCCCAGGCGGGCACCAACGGGGTCGGACCCGGTTCTGCGCGGCAGGGTCGTCGAGGTGACGAATTCCGGCCGCATCGTGCATAGTTGGAGGACGGAGGAGCACCTGCCCTCCGCCGTCCGTGCACCCCTGTGGGTGGCGGTTCATTCCTTTACCGGGGCAAAACCGTACTGTGCGGTGGACGCGGAACATTTGAACTCTCTGGCTTTCTACCAGGACGAAAACTCGTCCCCCGGGAAGGGAACCGTTATGGTGACAGGCAGGCACATGGACGGGGCTTTCCTCATCAACTGGCCCTCAGGGGAGGTCGTGTGGTCGCTGGGCGGGAACGTCACCGACAAGTCCCTGACCATCCAGGGCGATCCTTTGAATGGTTTGTCCTTGCCGCACGATGCCCACTTTCTTTCAGGCGACGAGGTGATGGTGTTCGACAACAGGAAATTCGGTGAACATTCCCGGGTGGTGGTCTACAGGGTGGACACTGGCGCGCGTTCGGCCACCCTCCAGGAAACCTATACCGTGGACTGCCCGGATTCCAAGGGAAACTTTTCTTTCTGCGGGGCTTTCGTGATGGGTTCTGCGCGCCTGACTTCGAACGCCGCGGGCGTGCTAGTGGGCGTCGGATCTTCGCAGGTCACCGCCGCGGAGATACCGAGGATCACCGCCGACGAACCGGCTCGTAAGCCGACCGCCACCTTGATGTTGTCAGGGTCGTGGAGTTACAGGGTTTTGCCGGCCGCCCCTTTCGATTCCCTGGATCTGTACCGTTTCCAGTTCCCGTCGGGATCCTGACGGTAAGCGCGTACCCGCTATAAGGGCCTAGGATTTGGAGTTCGCCTCGGCGGGAGTGGTGACCACGGGAGCCTGGTACGGTATGGGGGTTTTCTGGTACACCACGACCATGTGCGAGAGGTTGCTCTCGTCGCTAAGGAGGGTGTCCACGAACACCGACATTTTGGATTCACCGTAGGTTCCCAGTATCTCGATCCCCAGGTACGAGAATAGTACTTCCACTTCCCACCCGTTCTCGCGCATGTCGGTCACCAGAGCCCCGGTGATTATGTTTATGTTGCCCCGTATCTCCAGGTCCCAGCGATTGCTGTCCTCCACGTTGTACTCGGATTTAACCCCGTAGTTCTCCAGGGGTTTCAGGCCCTGCGGCCAGTTCGAGAGCGGCCGGTAGGGGTACTCTGCGAGGGTGGTGGTCGGGGATGTCGGGTCGTTCGCAGCGCCCGGATCGCTCGATAGGGTGCCCGCCACGCTCGCCGGGGGACCGACCATACCGGGTTCCCGGGGTGTCTCCGCGGGGGATGTGGCGAGAGTCGCATCCCGGAATATCGAGGAGACGCTGACCGCCAAAACGAGGAACAGTACGACGACGGCCCCCGCCAGGGTTATACTCGCGTAGGTTTTACTCCGCATACCTCGGTTACTGTTCGTAGTGCCCTTTGTTTTACCGTAATACCAAAGCCCCTACCTGGACTCCCTTATCAGTATCTCCCTGTTTTCCGAGGCGTACACCACGGCGTCTTGTCGGGAGGGGGCCAGGCTCCTGCTTATGAAGGCCTCGTGACTGGCGGTCTCTTCCCCGCCGCATCCGCCGCATTTCGTCACGCTGATGTAGGTTACGGACCATCCCAGCACCACCTGGGGTTTGTCACCTTGTACGGTGGTGCTGGCCCCGACCGTCACCATGGGTTGCTGGTAGTGGCGTTTCACTTTCCTGTTGCTTCCCAGGCACTTGGAACACGACAGAGAGTAGACGCCCGATATTCTGCTCAGCATCAGTACGCTGACGCAGATGACCCCCAGACCCGTACCGATGAGCGGGGACTTGGTTAGGGCGAGCGCCACCGATGATACTCCTAGCGCCCATGCCGTGAGCGCCATAGGTAGGTCTTTCCGTGTCACCTTCTATAGTGTGCCCTTTTTCACCAGCGAAACACACGCCTCCGCGCCCCGGGTCCTATAGGGTTTTCGCCGCCTGGTAGAGTATCGGGGCGGTGGAGTAGACTTCGCTTCTACCATGGTCCCAGAGCGTCGCCATGATCTCGACCTCCTCGGGTGCAACCGGACCGACCCATTCCCCGACCTGGCTCCAGCCGGCGGTATGCAAGTGCTGCCGCAATCCCTCCGGCGCCTCTAGCAGCACCATGTTGTCTCCCCGATCCAGGGTGCAGTTGTCAAGGCACACCCTCAGGGCGATCTTTTTCGCATCGCCCTCATCGTAACCGTCCCCCCCGGTTCTCCGGTATATGGCGATCTTCTTGGGCGTGCCGCGCACGTTCAAAATGTCCATGGACTCCTCCAGCGCCTGGGGGCTTTTCAGGTACGCGGTCAACCTCTCCTGCTCGTCCGCGCATAGGGTCATCGCGGCCACCCTCGCCGTGCTGTCCGGGTTCCTTATCCCGCTGGTGGCCACCATCACGTACCTGCTGAGCATCCGGTCGATGGCGTTCATGCGGGTGTTCATGTTGGATATGTTCACGGGTATTTCCTGCAGGTGTTTGCTGTACCTGGCGACCAGTCTTAGCGCCGACCGGGTGTTTCTCTCGTTGAATCCGGGGATCTCCGACCGGGATGCGTACGCGGCCAGGATCGTGATCAGGGAGGATCCTGCGGCCACCGTCAGGGTCAGGAGCGTCAGGAACCGAGTCGCGCTGTCGCGAGTGGCGTACGCCAGTATGAGGAGGACGATCGCGGCGGACATCCCGCTGGCGTAAGCCTTTTGCGTGCACAGGTAGCGACCCAGGCTCAGGGAGGTTGCGGCGGTTTCCCGCAGGTAGCGCCTCAGGCCCTCGACCTGTCCGCGGCGGGGGTCAGTGCTTAATAAGGCCATACCCGCTGACTTGTCTGGGGTTCACAGTCGTCGGCAGGCATCTGTGACCGGACTCCGGGCGCTAATAGTGTATGTATTCTCATATAGAGACTATCCTATCAACATTAAACGAAAGGTTGCCTATGAGACAATCAAAAAAACAACAGCCGACGAGCCATGTGGCTAGTGCGGTTTGGTCGTGCACCCCGGACGACGACGTAGCGGAAATAGTGTTTCCCAGAGCGTCAAACGTGCGCAGGACCAAGGGGATCAGGAATGTGCGCATGCGCGCCGAGTCCTTGTTGAAGTGGTACAAGGGGAGCCTTGACCACGTACTCAGCATCGCCACCAACGCGAGAACCCCGGGAACGGTCCTGGAGGCTTTCTCCAAGGATACCCGGCTATCGGTCAAGCGGGCTTTGCTCGCCAACCCGTCCACTCCGGCCCCGGCTTACGCCAAACTGGTGTCGTGGGCCCTTATCCACAACGACTACGAAGGTCTCCACAACATGTCGGCCACCATGGACATGCGCGCAATGTGCAAGTCCCTGTCAACCTACAAGGAACAGTACGGGGCCGCCGCGAGCAGCAGCTTGTACCTGGACTACGAAGTCCTGGCAGAGAGGCTGCTCAGTCACCAGGACCTGGTTCTGCCGCTGGCATCCATCGGTTGCCTGGACCTGAACACGATACTGGCCAAGCACGTCAACGAGGGTGCGATATCCTCGACCTCGCTGTTGGACTTGGTGCGTACGCACCCGGAACCCGAGGAAACGATGAGACTCGTGTCGATCGTCCTGGACGGCAGGGTGCTGCTCAACACCGACCTGACCCAGAGTTGGCTTTACGCGCAAAGTGTCTCCCGGTACTTCAAACGGGACGCGGCGATCTTGAAGCCCTTTAGTCTGGTCGAAGACGGCTGCCAGAAAGATCTTCTGGTACCCGACAACCCGGCCATGCTGAGCACGGCCATCGTGAACGGCGTAGCCGAGGACGATCTGGTGCGGGCCATGGGCAACTACGGTCACGAGATGTCCGTGGTGCTCGAGTCGCTTGCCGCGCGAAGCGTTTCCGCGGAATGCGAGGAGCACATCGCGGATCGCCTGATCCAGGTGCTCTCGTCCGCCGCCAAGGGGTCGAGAGAGGACGAAATGCGCACCAAAGCGGTATGCATGTTTTTGGCAAACTCTCGACACGAGTTGCGTGAAAGCAAGGTCCTTGCGCTCCTGCGTCAGGGTTCGCTATCGGCCACCAAGCGCTGGCTGGTCTCGTTCCCCGAGAAAGCCAACAGCGTCAAGGCTTCGATTGCCGCGGCCCTGCTGGACGACCCGGCTAAAAGCGCTCACGCCTTCCATGTTCACGGTCGAATCGCGGACATGGATACGGTCTACGATACGCTAAGAGTGGACATGTTGGAGGCCTGCGTGCACACCCCCGGTCTGGTCGAGGTGCTGATTAAGCACTACGATGAGTATTTGGGCGGGCACTTGCGCGAGAGAATCGTCATGCGTGCGGTGTACCCGGTGTTGGCCAGGAACTTTGGTCATTCCGGTGCACAGAATCCCCATATGCGGGAGAACTGGGAGACTTTTATGGTCTTGGCAGAGGAATGGCAGGGCGCCTTCTCGGGTTTGCCTGCCGCCGTTCTCGACGTCCTCGGACACAGCCAGCCAGCCGCCTACGATGCGCAATCAGACCAACTGCAAATTTGGTGAGAGTAAGGGTCCCCGGAGAAATCCGGGGGCCTTTGCCTTTCCGGGGTGCTTTAGGTGTACTCTATTATCTCGTTTTCCGGATTTTTGTCACTGAACGACACTTTTACCACGTCGGTACGGATGTACTCCTCGGCCTCAGCCAGCCCCATGGTCCTGCGCTGCCCCGGGCTCATGCCGCCGAAGTATCCGCCGGTTATGTTGAGTTCCGTGTTGTACGAGTGTCGCAGACACTCCAGGCGTACCGGACATTCTCTACACACGTTCAATACCTCTTCGTCTATCACGTGCCCGGCTTGCACAAAGAAGGACTCCACCGGCAGGTCGCTGCACGCGGCGTCGTCCAGCCACAGATCCCCCCCGGTTTGTCCTATGAACGATAGACCGTCACCTATGTTCTCCAGCATGCGTTCCTCCTGTTGTCCTGCATTTAGATTACCGTAACTTCCGTGTCTTCCCTGTCCTGGTCGGTGTCGACCGCTATGACCATGTCGGCAGAGTCTTCGATGTTCTCGACGTGACTTACTATGAATATCTGTGAGTAAACGTCCCGCATGTTGCGCAACCCGTCCAGTATGGACTGGCGCCGCTCCCTGTCCTGGCTAGCGAAACACTCGTCTAGTACCAGGAATCCGGCTCCTCCGGCTCCGTGCCTCTCGCTTACAACCTGCGACAGGGCCAGGCGCAGGGACAGGGCTACCAGGTCGACTTCCCCGCCCGAAAGGTCGGCCAGTGACACGAATTTGCCTTGATCGTTTACGGTCACCGTGTAGTCGTCGTCTATTTTCACCGCCAGAAACCTCGAGGAGCTCATTGTGCCGAGAATGGATGACACCGCAGATTCCAGGTTGGGTCTGAGTCTGGTGGCCAGGGTGTCCGAGAGAAGGCTCAGTAGTCTCCCCGCGGCCGCGGCCGCCACGGCCCGCCCGTGATGTTCGGCGCGTCTCAGGTCGACCGCCTTGGCCAGGTCCAGGCGCTTTTTGTCTTGAACTATGCGGGACTGGAGTACCGCCACCTCCTGTAGCCAGTAGTTTACCAGTTCCTGCTCTTCCTTCTTCGTCTGCTCCGTTTTCTCCATCTCCGCATGCCGTAAAAGCAGTTCCTCCCCGGGCGCGGCCGCCGCCAGGTCCCGTTTTAGCGAAGTTATCGTTTTGGCGTTCAATGCGATCTGTTCCTCGAGTTTGGCCATGGTGTTGATGACCTTCTGTCGTTCCTTTACCGCGTTATCGTACTCCCCCAGACGCGACACCTTCAAAGCTATGTCGGCCTTACGGGAGTATACGGCGTCTATGTCCACCGGTGCCACTTCGAGTCTCTCCACCTGCGAGGTGTACATCTTTTCGCGCCGCTCCAGTTCCAGCAGGTCCCTTGTGTCGTTGGCGGACGCCTTGACCAGGTCGGTGTCCTCCTGCAGGAGTTCGGATAGTTTGCCCGTCTCGGCCACCGAGGACTCCTTGTCCTCGCGTACGATGACCTCCATTCGACGGCAGTCCTCCAGTTTGGCGGTCAGATTCGCCTTCTCTGTGGCGAGGGTGTCGGCCAGGGAGGTTCTATACTCGACGGAAACCTCCTGCCCGCAGGTGTCGCAGACGTCTTCCAGGTCCCTGTGCTTATTTAGTCTGGTCTGCACTTCGTTGAGTTTGAAATTTAGTTCTATGATCCTGAGACTGGTCTCGTTGTGCTGCGCGGTCGCCCTGGCTATTTTTTCCTTGCCGTGGTCTATGCGGGATTTCAGGTTTTTCCGGGAGGCCTCGTCCATCGGTTTTGGTGCACTGTTGAGAGCGTCGCGTCGGCTGGCTATCAGCGCGATCTCGTCTTCCAGGACTTTCCTCTGCCTGATTGCCGCTTGGGCCGTGGTGGCCCGCAGTAGGTCGCGTTCGTTCTCGGCTATTTCCAGAGCCAGGCTCTCGACGTTCACGTCGATGACTGGTATGTCCGCCAATACCAGATAGTTCAGCTGGGCGGCAAGGTCCTCTTGCGCCTGTTCCACCTGCGACAGAGCACCCTCGATCCGGGCGGTGTTCGTCTTGGTATTCTCCCAGCGTTCTCGTACGTCCCGGCTTTTCGACAGGGTTTCGTCCAGATCCGCCATAGACGCTCGTACGGACGCGAGTTCCTTCTCGTAATCAGCGAGCGTGTCGGTGTGCCCCCTGATCTCTTCCTCTACTTTCTGGGCGTCCTCGCCGACTATCTCTTTGGATATGTCGCGTTCTTTTTTGAAGAGTGTTTGTGCGACGTTTCGTGCCGCCGTCAGTACGTCCAGTCGTAGGAGTCTGGAGACCATCAAACTGCGTTCATGTGGCCTGAGACTGGCCAGGCCGTCGAGATCCTTTTGCTGGGCCACTACGGCCAATTTGAAACCCGCGGAGTCCATCCCCAGTAGGGCTTCTATGCTCGCCGACACCTGAATGGGGCCTTCGACCAGGGGTGTGTCGTTTGCGTACAGTACGGCTGTGGAGTTTTTGCCGTCGCGTCTGCGTATGACCCGGTAGGTGTCTTCCCCGACGGTGAACACCAGCTGGGCGCTCATCCCCTCGAGTTCCGCCCCGCGCTTAAGCAGGTTGTCTAGGTTGCGTTTGCCGTTGCGACCCTCGCCCCACAGGGCGTAGGTGATGACTTCGAGAATGGTGCTTTTGCCGACGCCGTTGTTCCCGGAGATCAGTATCAACTGCCTGTCTTCGTCGAAGTTTAGCGACAGTTCCCCGTACCTGCGGAAGTTCGTGGCGTATATCGATTTTATCACGCTGTCTCCTCCTGGGCCACTTTTTCAAGGGGTTTCTGGCCTTCCCCGGTTTCCCGTGAGTCCTCCTCGTTTTTGGGCAGGGAGGCGTTCATGGCTTCCATCTGGTCCTGCAGCAGGGTTCGCGCCAGGCGTACACCCGGTTCCCGTTCGTGGTCGGCGAGTATGGTTTTTGCGCATTCCTCCAGCAGTTCGTCGATGTTACCCAGGGCTCCTTTCTTGATTGCGGGCTTGCTGCCCGTGTCCTTCTGCGGTCTGGAAACCACCTCGTAGTGCAGGGAGGCTTTTGCCGCCAGGCGCACCTTGGAAAGGTTGACCAGGGACCAGGTGTCGCGCGGGACGTTGATCACGGTTTGGCTTACCACCGCCCCCTGTATGCTGTGGGAGTTTATGTTGTCGATCAGTTCCTGCTCTATGGTTTCCACGCTTTTCTGCGCTCCGTCCACCTGCGGGAGTTTGAGCATGTGACGTATGGGGAGGTTTCTGCGCGTGACCGTTAGTTCCTTCTCGGGGGATATCTCCACGTTGAGCCATCCTCTCTCCAGGCCGTTTTCCCTGAGGTCGCCGAAACCCATGTTCTCCCCGCTGCCGGCGTACCAGATGCGCGAGTACGAGGTGCCATCGTCCTCTCGACCCCTTTTACCTACGGGTACCGGGCCTTGTTTGTGCCAGTGGCCCAAGGCCCCGTAGTCCCAGGATCGGGCCAGGACCGTTGTGGGTATCGCGAACTCTCTACCCAGCGAGCGTACGTACAGTTCACTGCCGCCCGCGACTCCGTGCGCGCACAGGATGTTATATTTGCCCTCGACCGGGACCACGGTTTCGTAGTCGACGGTCTTCAATACGTCATGGGGTAGTGCGTGCACCAGGGTGTCTCGTAGTTCCTTGGGGGCGTCGGCATGGGTGAATTCCAGCACCGAGTACTTGTTTGTCACCACCTGAACGCCGGGCAGCCCGTCCAAAAGGTGCAGGAAACAGGCCTCTTTGTGGGATCGCGGTATCTCGTGGTTGCCGGCTATCAGTACCACCTGGCGTCTGCTGCCGTCCGGTCTGATGGATGCGAGCCTGGTTATCTGCGCCCTGATGAGCAGTATGAGACGTATAGGTATGATGGTCCTGTCCGCCATGTCCCCGGAGTGCACCACCAGGGGCGGGTCGGTACTGATTATGTCCGACACGATGTTTACGAAGGATTTGGCCACGTCGACGCTTCTTTGGTTTTCGCCTGAAACGGCAAGGGCTTTGTAGGCCTCGTATCCCACATGACTGTCGGAGAAGTGCGCGAGCCGTATACCCATACCTGATATGGTTACCGTCTGCTCGGATGTGACATACGCCACGGCACCAGGCCCCGGGATGGCGGCTGGACTGGGAAAAACTGTTTAGCGGTCGACTCGGTACCCTATGCCGCGCACGACTTTGATGTACGTGGGCTCCGCCGGGTCGTCACCTAGTTTTTTCCGCAGCCTGCGGACGTGTTCGGTTACGGTTGCGACCTTGCCTTTCTGGGAGTTGGCCCGCCACACGTGCAGCAGCAACTGCTCCCTGGGGTAGACGATTCCCGGGTTGCTGGCAAGGAACAGGAGGAGGTCGAATTCGCATACCGTTAGTTTTATGTTGGTTTTGCCTTTGGTGACGGTGCGGGCCCGGGGGTCTATGCTCAGGTCTCCCAGGGTAAGTAGGGCTTCCGGGGCGTTGGATACCACCCGTTTCAATATGTTCCTTATGCGCAGCACCAGCTCGTTGGGGGAGAAAGGTTTGGTGATGTAGTCGTCGGCCCCTATGTCCAGGCCCTTTATGACCTCATGTTCGGCGCTGCGTCCGGTGCACACCACCACGGGGAGATCGTCGCTGACCCGGAGGCTCTTTAAGAAAGATATGCCGTCCCCGTCGGGCAGCCCCAGATCCAGTACAACCAGATCAGGTCGGAGTTTGGACACTATGTTCGCAGCCTTGGCCGAACTCTCGGCGGCCGTGCACAGAAATCCCGCTGCTCTCAACGCGACGAGTATGACTTCCCGGGTGTAAGGGTCGTCTTCTACCACTAGTATCTTGAGTCCGTTGGGGGTTTTGCCGGTATGAGTAGCCGTGGTCACCTTTCCTACAGTCCGAGTATCCCCACTGCCAGCACGGTATATGGCACCGGGCCGTCTTACTGGACACGGGTTGCGGCCGGCAGACAGTCTTGCTATCATGCCCACCATTACGGAAGTCGACTTGGATATGGCGGTTATCGCCGACGTTTACGGCGGTCTGTGGTATGTGGTGGCCGTTTACGTTGAAGGCATGGATTTGCGGAACTTGGAAACCGCCTTGATGGACATTTGCGGCCATACACCTCATGCCGCCAAGGCGCTCACCCTTGTCGTGTACGCGGAGAAGAGGGCCATAGTGGCCACGACCAGCCTCGTGGAGGAAGCCCTGGACTTGCAGGCCTCCTTCGCTTCGCGTGGCGTAAAAACCGAAGTCACCAAGGACGCCTAACGTTCCGTGTATACGCGCCCCGTGACCCGTTTAGTGCTCGTTACGCTATGTCTGTCGTTGACGGGGTGCTCGTCGGTAACGGGCGGGACGGATGACTCCGCCCCCGCCTTGTCGAACCCGGGGATCGCTCCTCAGGCGCCGACATCCGAGTCCGGTCCCGCAGAGCAGGTGTCTCCTTCGGTGGAGGGGCTCAACAAGCAGATCGCCGACGACGTGGAGAGCAGGCTCAATGCCGAGCGGGTAGCCAAGGGACTGGGAGAGTTGATACGGGACGACAGTTTGGTTCTCGCGGCGTCTCAGTGGGCGGAGGCCATGTCCAGGGAGGGGTACAAGCACAGTTCCCTGGAGAGACTCACGGAGATAAGGGTGTCTAACGGTTTCGGTTCGGTCGCCGAAAACATCCATAATCCCAAGAACCAGTGTCCGTCGCAGCCGTGTCTGTTTGAGGAGTACTACCCTTCTTCGGGAACGTTGCACGTGGACTGGATGCGCTCGAGCGAGCACAGGAACGCCATGCTCGAACCGGGGTTCTCCCGCGTCGGGGTAGGGGTATACTGCTCGGACAACGGGGAACTATGGGCGGTTACTTTGTTCGCGTCGCCCAACGAGAATCGGATCCAAGAACTTACCCAGACCGCGTACACCGAGCCCGTGATCGGGGGCTCGGACGGGTACACCTGCGCAGGCAGGTACAGGGACATACAACCCATGTGGGTCAATAGTCCCATAAAGTAAATTTGTCCGCGTCACAAAAACGAAGAGGGAGGATCCTGAGACCCTCCCTCTTAGTTTCATCGAACAATGGCTGCGGCTGATGCCAGCAAATCCACGAAAGTGGACTGCCATTCGTTGGAGAGTACCATCAGGTACTCCCATGATTCTGCATCCACGCCGATGACGTCCACTACGCTTGCGAACAGTTTCGCTGCCGTGTCCTCGCTCAGGGCGGAGACATGCAGTCTACTGAACGCCAGCAGGAGTTCGTCCGCCCACGGAAGGTAGGCTACGTGCTCCCCGTGAGGACTGGCACCATCGGGCCCTTTATCTCCCGTGTACATGTTCATCAGGGTTTCGGCCAGGGCCATCCTGCGATCGGCACTCCATCTGTGAAGCATGGCGGTAATCTCGCCTGCTTCGGGTTTTCGCATGGAAAGACCGAACATGAAGTTGGCTACCATGGGCACGCTGACCGAGTCCAGAATGTGCGAAGACGTGTTAGATCCCACCTTTGCGAAGGTTGAGAAAAACAGTGCTCCCAATTCGTTCGGTTCAAGCAGGTTCACCATGCTGTCCAGGGACGTGAAGGCGGGGGCTTTCGCCGCCGCAGGTTTGCGCACCAGTCCTCGTTTCATGAGGATGTCGCGGGCCGCGGGATCGCATCTCTTCGTGAACGCCTGGATGTTTTTTCCCAGGCCTTCCAGATACTCCATCCCGTTGCTTTGACCAACGGCCCAACCGGCCACGCGTCCGTCTACGAACCCGTATTCGCTGCGCAATATGCACAGTAGTACTTTGTCGTACACAGGACCGTTCAAGATGGACATTCGGTGCAACCAGGAATTCCGGCTTGCCGGGCACATGCTGTTATGCACGAACCTGTCCGGCTCGTTTGTTTCGGTCGCCGGGACTATCCGGTTCAAACCGTAGACGATGGCTTCCGGACTCGCTTCGAGTACCGCCGTGATGCTTTCCAGGTTGAAAGAAGTCATCAGTTCATTGATGACTTTTTCCCTGTCCGCCAGGCTCCTGCTGGTGTCCGAAGCACCGCTGACCAGACCGTCCAGGTAAGTCAGGCGCTCGGATGCCATCTTGGATACGGCGGGGTCGGCGTGGTTCTGCAGCGCGCGAAGAGTGTCACTCTTGCACGTGGCGCCGTCCATTATGCCTCGTAGTAGGTCTACCGAGCTGTTGGGGTCGAGTGCTCGACTGGTGTTGATGTCACCTACCAGCAGTCTGCCGAGGCGATACATTCGTTCGCGGTTGCCTTCGTTGAGCATGATGATTTCCGTCAGCAAGGTCTCGCTGGGCGAAACTCCGGCGAACAGAATCTCGTCGTAGTTGACGTTCTTCCACAGGAC